>Ga0209343_10003025_pt1 | contig 21395 bp, 21 predicted proteins | sample RifCSPlowO2_02_FD_184026 | JGI IMG/M metagenome (GOLD analysis project Ga0209343, IMG submission 184026) | Groundwater microbial communities from Rifle, Colorado - Rifle CSP2_plank lowO2_0.2 (SPAdes) (version 2) | ecosystem: Environmental > Aquatic > Deep subsurface > Groundwater | place... | reverse complement strand
GCAGCATGATGATGCGGAAGTACTCCCAGGCATTCAGCTGGATCACCTGGGCGACGTTGCGGTAGTCCTGGGGAATATTGCGGATGCCCACCGAGGTGTTGATGATGATCGGCCAGATCGCGGTGATAAAGATCACGAAGATCGCCGAGGGGTGGCTGTCCTGAAAGCCGGCCAGGGACAGCGGCAGCCAGGCCAGCGGCGGCACGGTGCGCAGCACCTGGAACAGCGGATCGAGGCCGCGCATGGCCCAGTCCGACTGGCCGATCAGCACGCCGAGGGCGACGCCCGCCGCCACTGCCAGCAGATAACCCACCGCCACCCGTTGCAGGCTGGCCAGCAGTTGCCAGGCCAGGCCGACATCGTTGCCGCCGTTGTCGTAGAAGGGATCGACGATCAACTCCCAGGTGTCGCTGAGCACCTGGGAAGGTGGCGGCAGGGCTGCACCGGCACCCGAGCAGAGCATTTCCCAGATCAGCCCGAGCAGCAGCAGGATCACCAGCGGTGGCAGCAGATCCTGCAGCAGGGTCTGCTGCAGGCGTGTGCCGATACGGCTAAGCCGCGAGGGTGTGGCTGGTGTTGTCGGGCTGGCCACGGCGGCGGGCTCGATTTTTACGTTGGCGTTCATCGGGTGTCTCCTCGCAGGCGGTGCATGGCGGTCAGGCCATGGCCTTGATGGTCAGGCTGTCCAGATAGGCTTGCGGGTTTTCGGGGTCGAACACCTTGCCGTCGAAGAAGGTCTCGACGCCGCGCGAGGTCGAGGCGGGAATCTGTTCAGCCGGCAGGCTCAGGGCGGCGGCGGCGGCGCGCCAGATATCCTCGCGGTTGACCTGGGCGATCAGTGCCTGGCTGTCGAAATCGGTCGGCAGGTAGCCCCAGCGCTTGTTCTCGGTGAGGAACCAGAGGTCGTGGCTCTGGAAGGGGTAGGAGGCGAAGTCGTCCCAGTAGCGCATCTGTTCTGGATGGTTCTCCACCACCTTGCCGGTGCCGTAGGCGAAGTTGCCCTTCATGCGGTCGACGATGTCGGCATAAGGCGCGCCGATCCAGCGCCGCTGCGAGCAGATCTTCGCCACTTCTTCCTTGTTTTCCGGCTTCTCGCAGTACATCTGCGCTTCCATGATCGCCATGGTCAGGGCCTGGGCGGCCTTGGGGTTGGCGGCGACGTAATCGCTGCGCAGGGCGAAGGATTTTTCCGGATGGTTGTGCCACAGCTCGCCGGTGGTGTTGGCCGTGTAGCCGATCTTCTGGTTGATCAGCTGGGCGTTCCACGGCTCGCAGACGCAGAAGGTGTCCATGCTGCCGACTTTCATGTTGGCGACCATCTGCGCTGGCGGCACCACGATGGTGTTGATGTCGCTGTTCGGATTGATGCCGCCGGCTGCCAGCCAGTAGCGCATCCACAAGTCATGGGTGCCGCCGGGGAAAGTCATGGCCGCACTGACCTTTTTGCCACTGGCTTTCTTGGCTTCTAGAGCCGCCTTGAATGGCGTGCTGTCGACGCCGATTTTCAGGTCGCGGTATTCCTCGCCCACCGAGATGCATTGGCCGGCCAGGTTGAGGCGGGCGAGGATGGAAATCGGTACCGGCTGGTTGTTCGGCGTGACAATGCCGGCGCTGATCAGGTAAGGCATGGGGGTGAGGATATGGCCGCCGTCGATGCCGTTCTTCGCCGAGCCGAGCACCAGGTTGTCGCGGGTGGTGCCCCAGGACGATTGCTTGAGCACCTCGACCTCGGTCATGCCGTATTTGGCGAAAAAGCCTTTCTCGGCGGCGACAAACAGCGGCGCGGCATCGGTCAGGGCGATAAAGCCGAGTTTGGCCTTGGTGGTTTCCACATCCGTGCCGGCGGCCCAGGCGCTGGACGACAGGCCGAGCGGCATGCCGCCGAGCAGGGCGATACCGCTGGCGGCGACTATCGACTGTTTCAGGAAGCGCCGGCGCGAGGCCATCAGTACGCTGTTGCTGTCGTCATTGCTCGGCTTGTCGGTCATGGTTCGGTTTCCTCTGGGCGAAAAAAAACGATGTCACGCCGACCGGCTGAGCCGGGGGCGTGGACATCGTTGTCCGGATTAAATTGTGGTGCTCGGCATTGCTGCCAGGCTTGTTCTAGCCATAGCGAAAGCCGTGCCAGGATCTAGGTAATGTTTTCGCGTATGCCGTTTCGGGTCGGTCGCGCCTGTCAGATCAATGGTTTGCATTGCCCGGCCAGGCGAGCGTGGTGTTCGTTCGCCCTGGCCTGGCGCTGTGCTGAAGGGGTACCGCGGCATGCGGTGGTGCACGTTCGCAGTGCGTGGCTTCTGGCGTGTGCCTGAGTTCAGTGCTTTTGTCGGGGGCTGGCCGTGGGTAGCTCGGCGTTGAGTGCCAACAGGCGCTGGGCCACCTCGTCCAGACGCAGGCCCTGGTTCATCGCCGTCTGGCGCAGCCGGGCATAGGCTTCGCTTTCGCTGCAGCCCTGCTGCTTGATCAGCAACTGCTTGGCGCGTTCCACCAGCTTGCGCTCGTCCAGGGCCTGGCGCGCTTCCCGTAGTTCGTCGTGCATGCCCTGCAGGCGCTGGGTCTGGCTCTGCAGCAGATCCAGAGTCGAGCGCGCCAGGTTAGTGCTTTGGCCTTCTTCGGCCGGGCTGTCGCGGTCGCTGCTGGGCACGCTGAACAGCCTGGCCTGCTCGGCGGCGGCATGCATATCGCTGAGGCCGTCGAGCAGACGGCGGTGGTTGTGCAGGTCGTGACGAACGCGCTGCATGCTCTGCTGGCAGCCGTGCAGCAGATCCTGCTCCAGGCAGGTTTCCACGCTTTTCATCGCGTCGATACGGGCGGTGTGCAGTTCGAACCAGAGTTCGCCGAGCTGGCAGTCGACCCGGGCATCGGCGTGGGTGCGCCGGGCGATCTCGCGCAGACGGCAGGCCTGGGCGTTGCTGGGGCTGGCGCAGAGGCTGTGCCAGAGCTCCAGGGCCGCCGGGCTGGCGAAGCGGCCAAAGGTCACGAAGCTGCGCTCCTGGCACTCCAGCAGGTGTTCCAGGCGCTCGAGCATCTCGGCCGTGAAGTAGCCGCTGGCGAAGCCGGCGACGCCCAGGGCGCGCTCCTGGCCGGCGAGTTCCTTGCCCTGCATAAAGTTGAACAGCGCCACCAGGCTGCGGGTGATGGCGGGGTCGATGGCGGTATCGGCGGCCTCGAAGACCACCGCCAGCAGGCCGCCGATCAGCCGTACCAGGGCGGCGGTGGCGTCCTGCATGCTGATCCGGTGTTCACGAATCTTGCGGCGCAGCGCCGGCAGCTCGTCGAGGCTATGCAGGGCATAGGCGATGCGGGTGAACAGGCGGGTCTTGTCGGCCGAGCCAAGGCCGTTCTGATCAATGCGTTCGAGGTCGTCGCGGACCTGGCGTTCCAGGCGGTCGGCGGCCTGGCTCAGGCCGTCCAGCTGCAGGCGATGGTGCGGGGCGTTGCCGCTCAGGTAGAGGTTGGAGTAGCCGCGTTCTTTTTGCAGGGCATGCACCAACTGGCTGATGCGGGTCACCAGCTCACAGGTCTGCGCCAGATCTTCCAGGCCGAGCAACTCGCTGCGCCGGGCCGCCAGCATAAAGCGCAGGGTGGCCGGCATTTTCCGCTCATGCATGATCGCCGCCTCGGCAGGGCAAATATCCGGACGTCTGCAAGATGCAGTCCAGGCGGCCGGGTGCGTATCCCCAGGGCGGCTTTGCCCCTATAATGGCAGCCTTTTTCCGCGAGCAATTTCTGGAGCTGGTGATGGCCGAACGTACGGCTTCCGTCGAACGCAACACCCTGGAGACCCAGATCAAGGTCTCGATCAATCTGGATGGTACCGGCAAGGCCAAGTTCGATATTGGCGTGCCGTTCCTCGAACACATGCTCGATCAGATTGCCCGTCACGGCCTGATCGACCTGGATATCCAGTGCAAGGGCGACCTGCATATCGACGACCACCACACCGTCGAAGACGTCGGTATCACCCTCGGTCAGGCCTTCACCAAGGCGATTGGCGACAAGAAGGGCATGACCCGCTACGGCCATTCCTATGTGCCACTGGACGAAGCGTTGTCGCGTGTGGTCATCGACTTCTCCGGCCGTCCCGGTCTGCAGATGCATGTGCCATTCACCCGTGCGGTGGTGGGCGGCTTCGATGTGGACCTGTTCCAGGAGTTTTTCCAGGGCTTCGTCAATCACGCCCTGGTCAGCCTGCATATCGACAACCTGCGTGGCACCAACACCCACCACCAGATCGAAACGGTGTTCAAGGCCTTCGGTCGCGCCCTGCGCATGGCCGTCGAGCTGGACCCGCGGATGGCCGGGCAGATGCCGTCGACCAAGGGCGTGCTCTGATGCAGACGGTCGCGGTTATCGACTACGGCATGGGCAACCTGCATTCGGTGGCCAAGGCCCTCGAACATGTGGGTGCCGGCAAGGTGCTGGTGACCAGCGATGCCCAGGTGATTCGCGAAGCCGACCGGGTGGTATTCCCCGGCGTCGGCGCGATTCGCGACTGCATGGCCGAGATCAAGCGTCTGGGTTTCGACAGCCTGGTGCGTGAAGTCAGCCAGGACCGGCCGTTTCTCGGCATCTGCGTGGGCATGCAGGCCTTGCTCGAACGCAGCGAAGAGAACGACGGGGTCGACTGCATCGGTCTGTTCCCCGGCCAGGTGCGCTTCTTCGGCAAGGACATGGTCGAAGACGGCGAGCCGCTGAAGGTGCCGCATATGGGCTGGAATGAAGTGAGTCAGTCGGTCAAGCACCCGCTGTGGCACGACATTCCCGATATGGCGCGCTTCTACTTCGTACACAGCTATTACATCGAAGCCGGCAAGCCGCAGCAGGTGGTCGGTCGCGGCCATTACGGCAAGGACTTCGCCGCGGCCCTGGCCGAGGGTTCGCGCTTCGCCGTGCAGTTCCACCCAGAGAAGAGCCATACCCATGGCCTGCAGCTGCTGCAGAACTTCGCCGCCTGGGATGGCCGCTGGTAAATGAGCCGGGCCAAGCAGAAACCGCCACTGATGACCCTGAGCACCGAGCAGGAACGTGACGCCTGCCTGGTGCTCAAGCGTTTTATGGCCGAGCGCTTCGAGCTTGAGCTGGGCAGCTTCGAGGCCGCCGAAGTGCTGGAGTTGTTTGCCCGCGAGATTGCACCGCACTACTACAACCGGGCGATTTTCGATGTACAGACTCACCTGAAAGAACGGTTCGAGAGCATCGAAAGCGACCTCTGGGCGCTGGAAAAGAGCTGACCCACCGAATTCACACGACTTGAGCAGGTTCAACCGATGCTGATTATCCCCGCTATCGATCTGAAGGACGGCGCTTGCGTGCGTCTGCGCCAGGGCCGCATGGAAGACTCCACGGTGTTCTCCGAAGACCCGGTGAGCATGGCCGCCAAGTGGGTTGAGGGCGGCTGCCGTCGCCTGCACCTGGTCGACCTCAACGGTGCCTTCGAAGGCCAGCCGGTCAACGGCGAGGTGGTCACCGCCATCGCCAAGCGTTACCCGACTCTGCCGATCCAGATCGGCGGCGGCATCCGCACCCTGGAAACCATCGAGCACTATGTGCGTGCCGGTGTCAGCTACGTGATTATTGGCACCAAGGCGGTGAAAGATCCGCAATTCGTCACCGACGCCTGCAAGGCCTTCCCCGGCAAGGTGATCGTCGGTCTGGATGCCAAGGATGGCTTCGTCGCCACCGACGGCTGGGCTGAAGTGTCGACGGTGCAGGCCACCGATCTGGCCAAGCGTTTCGAGGCTGACGGCGTATCCGCCATCGTTTATACCGATATCGCCAAAGACGGCATGATGCAGGGTTGCAACGTCGAGGCCACCGCCGCCCTGGCCGCCGCCAGCCGGATTCCGGTGATCGCCTCCGGCGGTATCCACAACCTCAGTGATATCGAGAAGCTGCTGCTGGCCCGTTCGCCGGGCATTATCGGTGCCATCACCGGCCGTGCCATCTATGAAGGCACCCTGGATGTGGCCGAGGCTCAGGCCTTCTGCGATAACTTCAAGGGCTGACGCGGGGCGACCTGCACGGTTTTGGCGGTGCGCGCGGCCTCGGCGGCCCCGCGACACACTACGGGAATACTTCTTATGGCACTGGCAAAACGCATTATCCCCTGCCTCGACGTGGACAACGGCCGCGTGGTCAAGGGCGTGCAGTTCGAGAACATTCGCGATGCCGGCGATCCGGTGGAGATCGCCCGCCGTTACGACGAGCAGGGTGCCGACGAGATCACCTTTCTCGATATCACCGCCAGCGTTGACGGCCGTGACACCACCCTGCATACCGTCGAACGTATGGCCAGTCAGGTGTTTATTCCCCTGACCGTCGGTGGCGGTGTGCGCACCGTGCAGGATATCCGTAACCTGCTCAATGCCGGCGCGGACAAGGTCTCGATCAACACCGCGGCGGTTTTTACCCCGGAGTTCGTCGGCGAGGCCGCCTCGCGCTTCGGTTCGCAGTGCATAGTCGTGGCCATCGATGCCAAGAAAGTCTCCAAGCCGGGTGAAACCCCGCGCTGGGAAATCTTCACCCATGGCGGGCGCAAACCCACCGGCCTGGATGCCGTGCTCTGGGCGAAGAAGATGGAAGACCTCGGTGCCGGCGAAATCCTCCTGACCAGCATGGATCAGGACGGCGTAAAAAGCGGCTATGACCTCGGCGTGACCCGCGCCATCAGCGAAATGGTCGGCATCCCGGTGATCGCCTCCGGCGGCGTCGGCAATCTCGAGCACCTGGCTGCCGGCATCCTCGAAGGCAAGGCGGCGGCAGTGCTGGCCGCGAGCATCTTCCACTTCGGCGAATACACAGTGCCGGAAGCCAAGGCCTACCTGGCCAGTCGCGGCATAGTCGTACGCTGAATGGGCTGGCCCGGCTCAGCTTGAGTACGGGTCGACAGCAGCTTGCCGCCCATTTGGTTAGAGTATGCGGCCGTGCCCGTGGCCCGACCCTATATACCCACCCGCGACCGATCGGTCGCTTTCAGGCTGCAAAGTCTAGGCCTGGTGGACGCTGCTGGTTATGCTGCGCCCCAGTCCGGCCTTAATGGAAAGAGAGTTGCTATGTTCAGATCCCTGTCGATTGCGCTGTTGGCTGCAGGCTGGTTGTTGGCCGCCAGCGCCCAGGCCGAAGTTCCCGACGACTACCGGATGGTGCTGCTGACGGAGAATTTCCCGCCCTACAACATGGCGATCAACGGCAAGAACTTCGCCCAGGAAGACAATATCGATGGCATTGCCGCGGATATCATTCGCGAAATGTTCAAGCGTGCCGAAATTCAGTACAACCTGACCCTGCGTTTCCCCTGGGACCGGATCTACAAGCTGGCCCTGGAAAAACCCGGCTATGGGGTGTTCGTCACCGCCCGTTTGCCCGAGCGGGAAAACCTGTTCAAGTGGGTCGGCCCGATCGGTCCGGACGACTGGGTACTGCTCGGCCGCAGCGATAGTACTATCAGCCTGAGCAGCCTGGACGATGCCAAGCAATACAAGGTCGGTGCCTACAAGGGCGATGCGATTGCCGAGTACCTGGTGGAGAAGGGCCTGGAGCCGATCACCGCCCTGCGCGACCAGGAAAACGCCAAGAAACTGATGGCCGGGCAGATCGACCTGTGGGCCAGCGGCGACCCCGCCGGACGTTACCTGGCGAAACAGGAAGGCATCAGTGGGCTGAAAACCATCCTGCGCTTCGACAGCGCGGAACTCTTCCTGGCCCTCAACAAGGAGGTGCCGGATGAAGTGGTACAGAAGCTGCAAGCTGAACTGGACAAGATGCGCAGCGAAGGTTTTGTCGACGAGATCTTGAGCAATTATCTGTAATGCGAAAAACCGGCGGGGCAGCCACAAGCCGGCTCGCGGTCAGGGATGGTTGACGTCAAGTCGCCTGGCATCCGCCCGAGCAGGGATGCCGCTAGCCATAATCACAAATTTTGCGAGCGGGAAGACCTATGTTGAAAACGATAAAAAGCAGTCTGTTGTTCGGCCTTGTCCTTAGCGCCTTTGCCGCCCACGCCGAGTTGCCGGCCGACTATAAAGTGGTGCTGCTGACGGAAAATTTCCCGCCGTTCAATATGTCGGTGGATGACAAGAACTTTGCCCGCGATGACGGCATCGACGGCATCAGCGCCGAAGTGGTGCGGGCAATGTTCAAGCGCGCCAATATCGATTACAGCCTGAGCCTGCGCTTCCCCTGGGATCGCCTGTACCGCCTGACCCTGGACAAGCCCAACTATGGCCTGTTCTCCACCACCTTCACCCCCGAGCGGCAGCCGCTGTTCAAGTGGGTCGGGCCGCTGGCCAAGACCAGTTGGGTGCTGCTCGCCGCGCCCGGCAATAACCTCAGCGTGGCCAGCCTGAAAGAGGCGGCGCAGTACCAGGTCGGGGCCTACAAGAACGATGCGGTCAGCCAGCACCTGGAAAGCCAGGGGCTCAAGCCGATCAATGCCCTGCGCGATCAGGAGAACATCAAGAAGCTGATCTCCGGCAAGATCGACCTGTGGGCCACCACCGACCCGGTGGGGCGTTACCTGGCCAAGCAGGATGGCGTCAGCGGCCTGACCACGGTGCTGCGTTTCAACGAGGCCGAGCTGTACCTGGCGCTGAACAAGGACACCCCGGACGAGGTGATCGAGCGTCTGCAGAAAGCCCTGGATGAGCTGCGCGCCGAAGGCTTTATCGAAGAGATGACCAATAACTACCTGTAGTTGTTGGTTGGTGTAAAAAAGCCCGGCCTTGAGCGATCAAGGTCGGGCTTTTTGTATAGCGTAGCGGTCAGGTTGTGAAGAGCAGTTTGTAGGCGTGGTGTGTGCCCCATTCCATGGCCGCGATCGCGGTTTCGCGGGCACGGGTTAGGCACGCCGCCGCTCCTAAGGTGCAGGCGTTACCCCGTAGGGTGCGCCGTGCGCACCAAGAAACCACCGCCTGTTCCGGCTGAACACAAGGCGCGGCCTACTATTAGCGAGTCTGTAGACCAGGAAAAGCCCGGCCTTGAGTGATCAAGGCCGGGCTTTTTGCTGCTTGGTGCGGGTCTGGGCTGGCGTTAATCGCCGCGGGTAACGCTCAGCCCCTTGAGCAGGTTGAGGGCCTGGCTCAGCTGGTAGTCGTCGTCCTGGGGGCGCGCCGGGGTGGCGGTCTTGCTCTTGCTCGGCTTGTCCGCGCCGCCATTGCCGTTGCCCAGGTGACCTTGCAGGTCGGCTTCCTTGATGCCCGACTCATCCTGCTCGCGGGTCAGCTTGGCGCGCGCCACCTCGATGTCCGGGACTATGCCCTGGGCCTGGATCGAGCGGCCGTTGGGGGTGTAGTAGAGCGCGGTGGTGAGCTTGAGGGCGCGGTCGTTGTTCAGCGGCAGTACGGTCTGCACCGAGCCCTTGCCGAAACTGTCGGTACCCATCAGTACGCCGCGCTTGTGATCCTGCAGCGCGCCGGCAACGATCTCCGAAGCCGAGGCGCTGCCGCCATTGATCAGTACCACCAGGGGTACGCCTTCGCTGGCGTCGGCCGGGTCGGCGGAGAAGCGCAGTTCGGAGTTGGCGATACGCCCTTCGGTGTAGACGATCAGGCCCTTTTTGAGGAAGTGGTCGGACACCTCGACTGCGGCCTGCAGCACGCCGCCGGGGTTGTTACGCAGATCCAGGACCAGGCCGCGGAGCTTCTTGCCATTGTCCTTGCGCAGCTTGTTCAGCGCCTTGCCGACTTCTTCGCCGGTGTTGACCTGGAACTGGGTGATGCGCACATAGCCGTAGCCGTCGTCGAGCAGTTGGCTCTTGACGCTTCTGACCTTGATCACCGCGCGGGTCAGCTCAACGTCGAAGGGTTTACCACCTTCGCGCACCAGGCGGAGGGTGATCTTGCTGCCGGCCTTGCCGCGCATCTGGTCCACCGCTTCCATCAGCGACAGGCCCTTGGTCGGCTTGCCATCGATCTTGATGATCAGGTCGCCGGGCTGGATGCCCGCGGCCGAGGCCGGGGTGTCGTCGATGGGCGATACCACCTTGATAAAGCCGTCTTCGGTGCCGACCTCGATGCCGAGGCCGCCGAACTCGCCGCTGGTGCTTTCCTGCAGGTCGCGGAAGGCTTCCGGCTCCAGGTAGGCGGAGTGCGGGTCGAGGTTGCTGAGCATGCCCTTGATGGCATTTTCCAGCAGGGTCTTGTCGCTTACCGGTTCGACATAGGCCGATTTGATCCGGTCCATCACCTCGGCGAAGGTGCGCAGATCTTCAAGGGGCAGGGGCGCGCTGTCGTTCGCGGTGGCTGGTGGCGGCGCTGCATCGGCAAGGGCCAGTGAGGCATGGCCCAGCAGGCTGGCAGCCAGCGCGAGAGCGGTGAGGCGGAACAAATGCGGCATATCGAACTTACTCCTGTCCTGAAACGGTAAACGCGGCGTCTTGCAACCACCGACTATCCCTGTGTGCGGCACCATTGGGCAGGGTCGCTGGGGCGGCCCTGCTGGCGAATTGCGAAATACAGTGCCGGGGTTTCCTGGCCGCCACTGTTGCCGACCGTGGCAATGGGGTCCCCCGCGGCGACCATATCGCCGGCGTCTTTAAGCAGACTCTGGTTGTGCCCGTACAGGCTCAGATAACCGTTGCCATGGTCGAGAATGACCAGAAGCCCGGAACCGCGCAACCAGTCGGCGAAGACCACGCGGCCGCCATGCACGGCGCGCACCTGGCTGCCGGCAGAGGCACCGATAAGGACGCCGTCCCACTTGGTTCGAGCGTCGCCGCCGCGCGGAGTGCCGTAACGCGCCACCAGACGACCATCCACGGGCCAGGGCAGCTTGCCCCGAGCCTTGGCGAACGGTCCGCCAACGCTGGCTCCCGAACTGACCTGCGGACCGCTGGCCGCCGCCGCCGGCGCATTGACGCGGGGTTGTTCGCGGGCGGCGAGCAGGGCGCGCTGGCGCGCGGCTTCGGCTTCGCGGGCCTGGCGGGCGAGGGTTTCTTCGATGGTTTTCAGCACTCGGGCGAATTGTGCCTGGTCGCGCTCGCGGGCCTTGAGTTTGCGGTCGCGGGCGGAAAAATCGCTGTTCAGCTTGGCCAGGGCCTGCTGGCGTTCCTTGCGTACCACGGCGAGTTGCTGGTGCTGGACGTCCAGCGCGCTTTTCTGTTCCTGCAGCTGGGCCTGCTGGTTGGCGATGTCCAGCTCGATATTGGCCAGTTGTCGCAGGGTCTCGTTGAAGCCGTTGAGCTGCTCCATACGGGCTTCGCTGAGGTAATCGTAATAGCTCAGGGTGCGCGAGAACTTTTCCGGGTTCTGCTGGTTGAGCAGCAGCTTGACGTATTCCTGACGACCACTCTGGTAGGCGGCGCGAGCCTGGATGCCGATCAGTCGCTGTTGCTCAAGGCGCGCGCCTTCGAGTTTTTTTTTCTCGCTGTCGAGACGCTGAATCTCTTCCTGGGTCTTTTTCAGGTCGTTCTGCAGGCCCTTGACCTGCTTTTCCAGCTGGCCCAGCTCGCTTTCGGTCTTTTTCAGGTCCTTCTGCACGCCGGATTTCTCCTGCTGCAGCTTCTCCAGCAGTTTCTTCAGCTCGGCGACATCGCCGCTGGCGGCTTCCAGTTGCTTCTGGGCGTCGGCTTTTTCGTCGGCGAAGGCAGGCGCAAACAGGACAGTCAGGAAAATCAGGGCAAGGGCGCGAAACATGGGGCGGGCGGCACCTGGAACGGAGACGTGCCTAGTATGCCTAAAAAATGGCCGGGAGCCATTTTTAACGTCGCGTAGCGATGGCCCAAAGGGTGGTCGCCAGGGATGGTAGGCCATAAAAAATGGCCGGGAGCCATGGTTAACGTCGCGCAGCGACGGCCCGTAGGGGGGCCGCCATGGATGGCGTGGCTATAGAAAGCCAGGCGCAAGCTGCAAGTCATGAGCGCCAAGCTCCGGCACGGGTCGGCCCGCTGGGGGCGACCCGTGCCGCGTGTGGCTTCAGTCCAGCTCGATAATGCTGGTGCCGGTCATCTGTGGCGGGATCGGCAGGCCCATCAGGGTCAGCAGGGTCGGAGCCACGTCGGCCAGGACGCCGCCTTCGCGGATGTGCGCGGGGCGCCTGCCGACATAGATAAACGGCACCGGCTCACAGGTGTGGGCGGTGTGGGCCTGGCCGGTGCTGTCGTCTTCCATCTGCTCGACGTTGCCGTGGTCGGCAGTGATCAGCGCCTCGCCACCGACCTTGTCCAGTGCCTCGACGATACGGCCGACGCAGCTGTCCAGGCATTCCACTGCCTTGACCGCAGCGCTGAACACGCCGGTATGGCCGACCATATCGCCGTTGGCGTAGTTGACCACTATCACGTCATAACGCTGGTTTTCGATGGCATCGACGATACGGTCGGTGACTTCGGGGGCACTCATTTCGGGCTGCAGGTCGTAGGTGGCGACGTTCGGCGAGGGGATCAGGATGCGTTCTTCGCCTTCGAACGGCTCTTCGCGGCCGCCGGAGAAGAAGAAGGTGACGTGGGCGTACTTCTCGGTCTCGGCGATGCGCAGCTGGGTCTTGCCGTTGTTCGCCAGGTATTCACCCAGCACGTTGGTCAGGGCTTCCGGCTTGTAGGCGCTGGGAGCGGGGATGCTGGCGGCGTACTGGGTGAGCATGACGAAGTCGGCCAGTTGCGGCACCCGCGCGCGCGGGAATTCCTTGAAGTCGGGCTCGACGAAGCAGCGGGTCAGTTCGCGGGCACGGTCGGCGCGGAAGTTCATAAAGACCACGGCGTCGCCGTCTTCGACTTTCACTGGTGCACCGATGCTGGTGGCCTTGACGAATTCGTCGCTCTCGTCACGGGCGTAGGCGGCGTGCAGGCCTTCCACGGCAGTGCTGGCGTTGAACTGGCTCTGGCCCTCGACGATCAGGTGGTAGGCCTGTTCGACGCGGTCCCAGCGGTTGTCGCGGTCCATTGCGAAGTAGCGGCCGATCAGGCTGGCGATGCGGCCCTTGCCCAATTTGGCGAAGGCGGCGTCGAGCAGTTCGATGGCGCTCTGGGCGCTGCGCGGCGGGGTGTCGCGGCCGTCGAGAAAGGCGTGCAGGTAGATCTTCTCCGCGCCGCGCCGGGCGGCCAGTTCGGCCATGGCCACCAGGTGGTCCTGGTGACTGTGCACGCCGCCATCGGAGAGCAGGCCGAGGATATGCACGGCCTTGCCGGCGGTCACGGCCTTGTCCACCGCGGCGGTGATCACTGGGTTGTCGAAAAATTCGCCGTCGCGGATGGCTTTGGTCACCCGGGTGAAGTCCTGATACACCACGCGGCCGGCCCCGAGGTTCATGTGGCCAACCTCGGAGTTGCCCATCTGCCCGTCTGGCAGGCCCACATCCATGCCGCTGCCGGAGATCAGGCCGTGGGGGCGGGTGGCGCGCAAATGATCGTAGACGGGCGTGTTGGCGGCCATGATGGCGTTGGCTTCAGGGTTGTCGCTATGGCCGAAGCCATCGAGGATGATCAGTACCAGGGGTTTGGGCGTTGCGCTCATAAAACTGGTTCGCTCTGGGTCGATGGGCGGAAAACAAGGTCGGGCATTTTACGGCCAAGCGCTCTGGGCGTCACTGCCGGGCGGGGGTTTGGCCGACCTGTGGGGCTGTGTATACTGGCCCACATTTTACCGTCCCGGAACCGCGCAATGCTTGCCAACCTGATTGAATTTGTCACGACCCACTATGTTCTGAGCGCAATGTTCCTCAGCCTGCTTGCACTGCTGGCCTTCACCGAGGCCCGTAAAGGCGGGCAGAGCCTGAGCAGCCGCGAGTTGACCGCGCTGATCAACAGTGAGCAGGGCCTGATACTCGACGTGCGTGGGCAGAAGGATTTCTCCGCCGGGCATATCGTCGGTGCCCTGCATATTCCCTATGAAAAGGTCGCCAGCCGGATTGCCGAGCTGGAGAAGCACAAGGCCAAGACCCTGATCGTGGTCGATGCCATGGGCCAGCATGCCGGCGCGGTCAGCCGTGACCTGAAAAAGGCCGGTTACAAGGCGGCCAAGCTGTCGGGCGGGATTGCCAGCTGGCGCGGCGACAACCTGCCGCTGGTGAAGTGATATGCCGGCCGTAGTGATTTATTCCAGCGACTGGTGCCCCTACTGCATCCGCGCCAAGCAATTGCTGGCGAAAAAGGGGGTGGCTTTCGACGAGATCAAGGTCGATGGCCAGCCTGACGTGCGTGCCGAGATGACCCGCAAGGCGCGGCAGACCTCGGTACCGCAGATCTGGATCGGCACCACCCATGTGGGTGGCTGCGACGATCTTTATGCCCTGGAGCGCGCCGGCAAGCTCGACGCGCTGCTGCAGGCTTAATTCAATATCCAAACGATAAACAAGAAGGCTTTGCCATGACTGAACAAGCTAGCAACGGCGCCGCTCAGGGCGAACAGAACCCACAGTTCTCCCTGCAACGTATCTACGTGCGCGATCTGTCCTTCGAAGCACCGAAGAGCCCGGAGATCTTCCGTCAGGAGTGGACGCCGAGCGTGGCCATGGACCTCAATACTCGGCAGAAGACCCTCGATGGCGACTTCCATGAAGTGGTGCTGACCCTCTCGGTAACCGTGAAGAATGGCGAAGAAACCGCCTTTATCGCCGAAGTGCAGCAGGCCGGCATCTTCCTGATCAAGGGGCTGGACGCCGCCTCCATGAGCCACACCCTGGGTGCGTTCTGCCCGAATATCCTCTTCCCCTACGCCCGCGAAACCCTCGACAGCCTGGTAGTACGTGGCTCCTTCCCGGCGCTTATGCTGGCCCCGGTGAATTTTGACGCACTCTATGCGCAAGAGCTGCAGCGTATTCAGCAGGCTCAGGCAGGCGAGGCGGCAACGGCTCACTAAGCTAAGCGCCGCTGGATAAAAACGCCCTTCGGGGCGTTTTTTGTGGCTGTGCACCCGCCAGGTATTGCATCAAGTGTTACGGGCAACCGGTCTTGAAAAGGTTCGGAGGTGGCTTGGTGCGCACGGCGCACCCTACTGAGCCCCGTAGGGTGCGCTGTGCGCACCAGGGCTCTGCGGCTGCCCCAGGTGAGCACGGCCTAGGTTGCCCCGACGGCAGGCCGCCGGGCATGCGGCGTTGCTGCCCCATTTTTATTGGAGGGATAGCCAGTCTGTCTCAACTGGTGGGTTACGGCGCAACGGATCTATGTGGCAGCAGATAATCCGTGGCCTTGCGCCTAACCCACCCTACGCCTCGGCAAAACCCTGCTGACGCCAGGCCTCATAGACCGCCACGGCGACGGTGTTGGACAGGTTAAGGCTGCGGCAGCCCTCGCGCATGGGCAGGCGCAGGCGCTGTTCGGGCGGCAGGCTGTCGCGGATCTCCTGGGGCAGGCCACGGCTTTCCGGGCCGAACAGAAAGGCGTCGCCGGGTTGGTAGCTGACCTGATGGAAGGGCTGCGAGCCCTTGGTGGTAAAGGCGAAGAGCCGCGGCTGGCCGAGGCTTTCCAGGCAGCTGGGCAGGTCGGCGTGGCGCTGCAGGCTGGCGTACTCGTGGTAGTCGAGGCCGGCGCGGCGCAGGCGCTTGTCATCCAGCTCGAAGCCCAGGGGCTCGATCAGGTGCAGGTGGCAGCCGCTGTTGGCGCAGAGCCTGATAATGTTGCCGGTATTCGGTGGAATTTCCGGTTGAAAGAGGATCACGTGAAACATGCGCGGCTCCGAGTGTGAAGACCAGCAGCATTCTACAGACCCGCGGCCGCGTCCGTGGGCGCGCGTGATCGCCTCCCTGGCGCTGTTCGGTCTATTGCTCGGCCTGATGATCGGTCGGCTGTTTCAGCCCGAGCCGCTCTGGCTCAAGCAGGTGGAGGTGCGCGAGGGGGTACTCGAGCTGTGGTTCAACGTCGAACCTGTGCCGCGCGAAGAGCATGCGGCGGGGGTGTTCAACCTGCGTCTGCAGAGTTTTGGCCGGGAACAGCAAGGCCAGCTGCAGGTGCAGGGGCGGCTGGCCAATTGGCGTTTGCAGCGGGAAAGGAAGGATCTGCTGTTGCGTGTGGTGGCGGCCCGTCCGCTGCGCGGCGAATGGCGCGCTGAGGAGGTGGACGGGCGCTGGCGGCTGACGGTCAGCCTGGTGCATGAATAAAAGAGGGGAATCCCCGGCCTGCCTGTACCAAGGTCCCCGAAACTGGGATTACTAGAGTCTATGCAGACTGTGTGCCAGTTTTATTACGATGCCTGCAGGCCCTGCAAATACTGGGCTTCAGCCTTTTGTTCGGACCTTTCAGTGAGTCGTCGGGTGAACCTTGGCGGTGCAGCGTGCGCAGATGGTGCATTGTCACGGCGCAAATTCCTTGAGCTGTAGCTCAGGCAAGCGCAGTGCAGTCCAGGGGGCGGGGAGAGTGGCGGATTGGCTATATGTGGCCGGCGCGGCGCGCTGTTTCGGGTGCTGGACCTTTCCCGGATTGCGCCGGGCTTATTCGGCGTCCCCCAGCTCCTACGTTCTGCGAGATGTGCATCGGCACATAGGATCTAGGCGTTGCACTGTCCTGGGCATGGCCATGCCTGCAAGGCGGCACCGCCGCAGGCTGGCGCATAGGTATGGGGGCTATGCGCCAGCCTGGATGCACTGCGGGCTTATCCAGCGGCTGGGGGCGGCTTAGTCGTCGCCTTCTTCGTCGTCGCCGCCGATATTCATGCCCAGTTCCTTGATCTTGCGGGTCAGGGTGTTGCGGCCCCAGCCCAGCAGCACGGCGGCGTCGCGACGGCGGCCGGCGGTGTGCTTGAGGGCGGTCTCGATCATGATCCGCTCGAATGCCGGTACGGCGCTGTCGAGCAGGTTCGACTGGCCGCGGCCCAGGGCCTGGTCGGCCCAGTGGCGCAGGGCCTGTTCCCAGTTGCTGATCGGTGCGCTGTCCTGGGGCTGGCTGAGCAGCTCCGGCGGCAGGTCGTCGACATGCACTTCGCGCCCGGAGGCCATCACCGTGATCCAGCGGCAGGTGTTCTCCAGCTGGCGCACGTTGCCGGGCCAGGGCAGCTGCTGCAGATAGTCTTCGGTTTCGTTCTTCAGCAGTTTCGGTTCGACCGCCAGCTCCAGAGCGGCGCGGCTGAGGAAGTGGCGGGCCAGGGTGGGGATGTCCTCGCGGCGGTCGGCCAGGCGCGGAATATGGATGCGGATCACGTTGAGGCGGTGGAACAGGTCTTCGCGGAACTTGCCGGCCTGCACCAGTGTTTCCAGGTTCTGGTGGGTGGCGGCGATGATGCGCACGTCGACCTTGACCGGGGTATGGCCGCCGACCCGGTAGAACTCGCCGTCGGCCAGCACGCGCAGCAGGCGGGTCTGGGTGTCGGCCGGCATATCGCCGATCTCGTCGAGAAACAGGGTGCCGCCGTCGGCCTGCTCGAAGCGCCCGCGACGCAGGTTGGCCGCGCCGGTAAAGGCCCCTTTCTCATGGCCGAACAGCTCGGACTCCATCAGGTCCTTGGGGATCGCCGCCATATTCAGGGCGATAAAGGGCGAGGCGGCGCGCGGACTGTGGCGGTGCAGGGCGTGGGCCACCAGCTCCTTGCCGGTGCCGGACTCGCCGTTGATCAGTACGGTGATATTGGAATGGCTGAGGCGGCCGATGGCGCGGAACACCTCCTGCATCGCCGGCGCTTCGCCGATGATCTCCGGCGTGCGCGCCAGCTCCACCGGTGCGGCCAGGCCCTGCTGTTCCTGGGCGTGCTGATTGGCGCGCTTGACCAGGGAGACGGCCTCATCGACATCGAAGGGCTTGGGCAGGTACTCGAAGGCACCGCCCTGGTAGCTGGCCACCGCACTGTCGAGGTCGGAATGGGCGGTCATGATGATCACCGGCAGGCGCGGGTGCAGTTCGCGGATGCGCGCCAGCAGCTCCAGGCCACTGGCACCGGGCATGCGGATATCCGAGATGATCACGTCCGGCTGCTGACGTACCAGGCGGCTGAGCACGCCGTCGGCGCTGTCGAAGCTCTGCGTGGTCATGCCTTCCTGTTGCAGGGCTTTTTCCAGTACCCAGCGGATGGAACGGTCGTCATCGACGATCCAGACGGTTTCACTGCGACTCATGACGGAGTTACTCCTTGTTCCAGCGGCAGGAAGATCGAGAACACGGTATGGCCGGGATGGCTCTCGCACTCAATCAGACCTTGGTGCTGACTAATGATGTTCTGGGTAATCGCCAGGCCCAGGCCGGTGCCGTCGGCACGCCCGCTGACCATGGGATAGAAGATGGTTTCCTGCAGCTCGGCCGGGATGCCCGGGCCGTTGTCGATGATCTCGATCTTGGTCACCAGGCGATGGCGGATATGGCCGATGGTGAACTGGCGCAGGGTGCGGGTGCGCAGGGTGATGCGGCCCAGGCGCAGTTCGTTCTGCCCGCCTATGGCCTGCATGGCGTTGCGCACGATATTGAGCACGGCCTGGATCATCTGTTCGCGGTCGATCAGTACGTCGGGGATGCTCGGGTCGTAGTCACGCACCAGGGTGATGCTGCCCTGGCTTTCGGCCTCCACCAGGCTGCCGACCCGCTCCAGCACTTCATGCACGTTGGTCATCGCCAGGGACGGCAGCTTGTTCGAGCCGAGCATGCGGTCGACCAGATTACGCAGGCGGTCGGCCTCCTCGATGATCACGTTGGTGTAGTCCTTGAGGCTTTCCTCGGGCAGTTCACGTGCCAGCAGCTGCGCCGCACCGCGGATGCCGCCCAGGGGGTTCTTGATCTCGTGGGCCAGGCCGCGCACCAGCAGTTTGGTGGTTTCCTGCTTGGACAGTTGCGCCTCTTCCTTGGTGATGCGCAGGAGGCGGTCGCGTGGGTGCACTTCCAGCAGCAGCAGGGTCTCGCCCTTGTTGAACAGCGGGGTCACGGCATAGTCGACCGTCAGGGTCTGGCCGCTGACCGAAGTCAGTACGGCTTCGCGCTTGTTGAACGGGTGGGCATGGTCGACGGCCTGGCGCAGGGCACCGAGGGCCTCCGCCGATTCGGTAAAAAGTTCGCTGATAAATTGCCCGTGGCTGCGCTGGCCACTGACGGCCAGGAGCATCTCCGCCGCCGGGTTCATGTACTCAAGGCGCAATTCGGCGTTAAGCAGCAGTGTGGCGGTGGTCAGGTTGTCTAGTAACAGACGGTGCAATGCGTCGTTGATGATCATAGGTAAGGTCTGCCGACGTTTCGCTGCGGGCCGCAAAGCGGCGGCCAATGCTGCGGGAAAATGCAAGAAGCAAACCAAAGCCCTGAAAAGAAGCGTGTTTAAGTGCGATGCCTCGGCTTATGGCTGCTTTTCGGCGCAGTAGGGTCGCCATGCGCGACCCAAAACAGGGAGAGTATAGAAATAGCCTGGCTTTGCTGCACCGTGTTGGTGCGCGATTGGCGTTCGGGCTATCGGAGTGGTGTGTCGAAGGCGCGACTCAGATAAAGGGGATCAGTGGGATGTCTTTCTTTTCCGGCGGTTTGTCCTTGAGCGGGCATTCCGGGCGTACGCCGTAGTCGTCTTTCTTGCACGGATTGACCATGCGCTTCTGTGCCAGGGAAATGCGCAGCATGTGGAAGGGCTGGCTGGGGGTACGTTCGATGATGCGGCCCTGCTGGTCGATGATTTCAACCGCCAGTTGGTGAGTGCCGCGGTCGATATTTTCCAGGGGGAAGACCGGGCTGCGTCCGGTCTGGCCCACTTCGCTGCCATCGAGCAGCAAGCGATAGCTGTGCCCGGGAAACAGCGCCGGTTCGCTGTTGACGCTGACAATCAGGTTGCCGGCATTGTCGCGCACGGTGGCATCGGGCTGTGGTACCAGAATCCGCAGCACCTGGTAGCGCTGGCTCGGTTGTGTCGCGCTGGCGGGGGCATCCGGCGCTACGGGCGGGGCGAGCGCCGGCATCGAGTTGCCCGGGTTCAGCTCGATACGCTGGGCGTCGCCCGACTTGGGCTTGTCGGTAAAGACCCGATTACCCTCGGCATCTATATAGGTGTAGACCTGGGCGGCGACGGGCAGACCGAGCAACAGCAGGCAGCAGAGCAGCAGGGTGCGCATGGTCAGGGGGTCGCCTTGGGCTTGGGTGACGGCGGTGGTGGTGGGCGCAGGGCCGGGCTGCTGGTGTTGACCCGTTGCACGGTGAAGTTGACCGGCTCGCTCTGCTGGATCGACTGCTCGCCGCTAAGGACCTCCACGGCCAGGCTGTGCTCGCCGCGGTCGACATTGGTCAGCTGCAGCATCGGTACATTGCTCGCCTGGCCATAGGGCTGGCCGTCGAGCAACAGGCGCAGGCGGTGGCCGGCGGCCAGGCGTGGCTCGATCTGAATGCTGACGCTGAAGGTGCCGTTGTTGGCGCGCATGGCTTCGTCGCTGGGCAGACCGGTCACCTGCAGCAGGCTATAGGGCGCTACCGGGGGCTCGTCGTCGGTGTTGTCGGTCGGCGGCAGGCTGGGCACCTGCATATTTACGCTATTGGTCTCTGGCAGTTGCACGCTCTCCGCGGCCTGGCCTTCCGGCGGCTGATCGGTGAACACGGTATTGCCCTTGGCGTCGGTGTATTTGTAGATCTGCGCGCTGGCCGGCAGGGCCAGGCCGAGGAGCAGGCAGATGAGTAGAGGGCGCATGGCCGAACTCTCCTGATGGGGGTGTGCTAAGACTTGCACCGGCTGCGCGCGCTGGCAAGGGTGCTGATGGCCGGGCGTGCGCCAGTGCAGCAAAGGCTGGGGTAAAAGGTCGAGCCGGGCCGCCAGATGTGGGACGGTAAAACGCAAAAGGCCACCCGAAGGTGGCCTCTTGTGTTGCGTGCGGGATTAGACGCTGTAGTACAGGTCGTATTCCAGCGGGTGTACGAAGGTGCGTACTTTGATTTCTTCTTCGGACTTCAGCTCGATGTAGGCATCGATAAAGTCGTCGGAGAACACGCCGCCCTTGGTCAGGAACGCACGGCCCTTGTCCAGCTCTTCCAGGGCTTCTTTCAGGCTACCGCACACCTGCGGGATCAGCTTGCCTTCTTCCGGCGGCAGGTCGTACAGGTTCTTGTCGGCTGCGTCGCCAGGGTGGATCTTGTTCTGGATGCCGTCCAGGCCAGCCATCAGCAGAGCTGCGAAGGCCAGGTAGGGGTTGGCAGCCGGATCCGGGAAGCGCGCTTCGATACGGCGGGCTTTCGGGCTGGAAACGTACGGGATACGGATCGAAGCCGAACGGTTACGCGCCGAGTAGGCCAGCATTACTGGTGCTTCGAAACCTGGGACCAGACGCTTGTAGGAGTTGGTCGACGGGTTGGTGAAGCCGTTCAGGGCCTTACCGTGCTTGATGATCCCGCCGATGAAGTACAGAGCGGTGTCGGACAGGCCGGCATAGCCTTCGCCGGAGAAGGTGTTCTTGCCATCTTTGCTGATGGACATGTGTACGTGCATACCCGAGCCGTTGTCGCCGTACAGTGGCTTGGGCATAAAGGTCGCGGTCTTGCCGTAGGCATCGGCCACGTTGTGTACGCAGTACTTCAGGGTCTGAACTTCGTCAGC
>Ga0209343_10003019_pt1 | contig 21411 bp, 21 predicted proteins | sample RifCSPlowO2_02_FD_184026 | JGI IMG/M metagenome (GOLD analysis project Ga0209343, IMG submission 184026) | Groundwater microbial communities from Rifle, Colorado - Rifle CSP2_plank lowO2_0.2 (SPAdes) (version 2) | ecosystem: Environmental > Aquatic > Deep subsurface > Groundwater | place... | reverse complement strand
GCGTCGGGCGTGGGGGTGGGGCCCCACGCGATTAATAAATGTGAGACTGCAGCGCGCGTTTTACGCGCGACCCACTCTCGACGTCGCCCGCGATCTGATCGGCAAGGTGCTCGTGCACGAGCGCCGAGCCGTCCGCACGAGCGGCGTCATCGTCGAGGTCGAGGCCTACATCGGCGAATCCGATCCCGCCTGCCATGCCGCGCCGGGCCCGACCGCGCGCAACGCGCCGATGTACGGCGCCCCCGGTCACGCATACGTCTATCTCAATTACGGCATTCACTCTCTGGTGAACATCGTCACTGAGGGGCGTGGATCGCCGGCGGCGGTGCTGATTCGCGCACTCGATCCGGTCGACGGCATCGACGTCATGCGCCGTCGCCGGGCCCGCCGTGCGAAAGGCCGCCGAACCGGCCGCAACGCCAAGGCCATCGCACAGCACGCGCTTTGCCGCGGTCCCGGCAACGTGACGATGGCGATGGGTATTACGCTGGCGGACAATAACGTGGATCTGGTCGGCGGCCGACTGTTCGTCGAGGATCGCGGAATCGTGCTGGGCCCGACCGCATGGGGACCGCGGATTGGCATCAGAGTGGGAACCGAGCATCTGTGGAGGGCGTACGTCGACCGACATCCAGCTGTGTCCGTTGACAGTCGGCAGTCTGTGGTCTCCATCGTACGTAGTGTCCGGCTTCAGCCGGACGACAGCGGGCAATTGTAATGAATCCTCGGATAAGGCGGTCGCCTGATTGCGCCAGGGTGTGCTGGAGCTTGACGCGGTCAGCCAATCGCAGTACTACTTATGGAACTGTGACGTGCTCGGAGACTTGCGCTTGTTGCTGTTGTTGCCTGGCTCCTGGGGGCCACCGGAGCGGTCTTCGGCTGACGACGCGGATGTGACGCGTCAATCAGCAGTCGCTGAGGACTACAGCCCGGGAGGCCTGCCGCTTTCCGGGCTTTTGTGTTTTTCACCGTAGGCGCCGTAGACGAAGATGTCCGATGTGATGCCGCTGTCCCCAATGTCAACAACCATGAGCCATGAGCCGTCAGCCACGAGCCCTGAGGTGGGTCATGTGTCGCTTGTCGGCGCGGGCCCCGGCGATCCGGCGCTTCTGACTCGCAAGGCGATTGTGAGGCTTCGCACGGCGGACCTGGTGCTTTACGACGCGCTCATCGACGACCGGATTCTGCGATACGCGCGCAAGGCGCAGCGCTTTTTTGTCGGAAAACGTGCCGGCAAGCACGCCCTGACTCAGGAGACCATTCACACCGTCATGATTCGAGCGGCGCGGCGCGGCCGTCAGGTTGTCCGTCTGAAAGGTGGCGACCCGTTCGTCTTCGGACGCGGTGGCGAGGAGATGCGGGCCCTCGAGGCGGCGGGGGTACCGGTTGATGTCGTACCTGGCGTGACGAGCGCCTTGGCCGCACCGGCCCTGGCGGGTATTCCCGTGACGCATCGGGGCCTGTCGTCGGCGTTTGTCGTCGTATCCGGCCACGACGAAGAGATGTTTTTGGCGTCGCTCGGCCCGCTCCAGCCCAACAGCGTCACAGTCGTGGTCTTGATGGGGCTTGGCCGGTCGGCCGTTCTGGCGAGCGCATTGATCGATCGCGGATGGCGGCAGTCGACTCCCTCCGCGGTCATCGTCAGCGCGTCGCTGCCAGAGCAGCAAGTCTGGCGCGGTACGCTCGGCGACCTCGCCGCGGATACAGTGGACATGAAGACCAATGGCCCAGGGACAATTGTGATTGGGGACGTAGTGGCGTTGGCGGCAGAAGCGACTATAGGATCCGAGAGGCATTATGCCAGCAATAGATGATCAGACAACACACGGCCGGGCTCGGCTGTCGTTTGCGAGCGTAGCTGATATTGACGAGTTCGTCGCGACGCTCGAGAAGTACGAGCGGGGCGAGATCACGCCGGACCAGTGGCGGGCGTTCCGACTTGTTCGCGGGACGTACGCGCAGCGTCAGGCCGAGGATGCGCAGATGCTGCGCATCAAGTTTCCGCAAGGCGTGCTCACTGCGGATCAGTTCGACGTGCTCGCCGAGATCGGCCAGCGCTATTCACGGGGCTTCGGTCACATCACCACGCGGCAGAACATCCAGTTTCACTTCGTCAAGCTGCACGACGTGGAGCCGGCGATGCGGATGCTGGCGGAGGTCGGCGTGACGACCCGGGAGGCCTGCGGCAACTCGGTGCGCAATATCACCGCCTGCCCGTATGCGGGCGTCGCCGCCGACGAACGGTTCGATGTGACGCCGTACGGCGAAGCGCTGACGCGGTTCCTGCTGCGGCACCGGCTCAGTGCGGCGCTGCCGCGCAAGTTCAAGATTGCCCTCGAAGGGTGCCCGGTCGATCACGCGGTCACGGGCATCCACGATCTCGCCTTCCTCGCGCTCCTCGGTCCGGACGGCGGCCGGGGCTTCCGGGTGACGGCGGGCGGCGGCACGGCCATTCTCTGCAAGTCCGCGGGGCTGCTGCACGAGTTTCTGCCGGCCTCAGAGATCCTCCGCGTCGCCGAGGCCGTGCTTCGCGTCTTTCATCGGCTCGGCGACTACAAGCACAAGCAGCGCAATCGGATGAAGTTCATGATTCGTGAGCTGGGCTGGACCCGGTGGCAGGAGGAGTACGATCGCGAGCTCGCAGCGTGCCGGCTGGGCGGCCAGGTGCCGACGCTCGAGATCGATCCGCCGGCGAGAGAATCGAAGCCCGAGTGGATCAAAGATCCCTCGCCGGGCCTCGGAGAGATTGCGTCGCGCGTCAGCGACCAGCATGTGAAGGGGCCGGGCATTGTGCCGACGATCGTGCCGGTGTTGCAGGCCGGCGACGAAGCGTACGCGCGATGGCGCGTGACCAACACCAGGCCCCAGAAGCAGTTCGGCTACGTCATGGCGACCGTGACGGTGCCGCTCGGCGATCTGAGCAGCGAGCAGATGCGGGTGGTGGGCGAGCTGTCACGGGCGTACGGCGACGGCTCGGTGCGTGTGACGCCGGAGCAGGATCTCGTCCTGCGATGGGTGAACGCGTGCGACGTGCGACAACTCTATCGCCGGCTTTCGGCCGCGGGGCTCGGGCTCGCCTATGCCGGCAGCGTGGCCGACGTGACGAGCTGCCCGGGCGCCGAGTCCTGCCGCCTGGCCGTCACGCAGTCGCGCGGCCTCGGGCGGACGCTCGAGGATCATCTGCGGGCACGACCCGACCTGATTGCCGCCGCCGACGGCGCGTCCATCAAGGTCAGCGGCTGCCCGAACGGATGCGGCCGGCATCACATCGCCACGATTGGCTTCCAGGGGAGCGTACGGCGCGTCGGTTCGCGCGCCGTGCCGCAATACTTCGTGATGGTCGGCGGCGGAGCGACCGCGAGCGGCGCAAGTTTCGGGCGGCTGGCCGCCAAGGTGCCGGCGCGGCGTATGCCCGAGGTGGTCGATCGGCTCATCGATCTGTATACACGCGAACGGCAGCCGGGGGAGTCGGCGACGGAGTTTTTCGGTCGTATCGAGATCGAACGGGTCAAGCTGGCGCTCGTCCCGCTCGAGCAGTTCAATGCCGAAGACGCGGTGCCGGAGGACTACGTCGATCTCGCCGAGTCCGGCGAGTTTGCGCCGGTGGTGATGGAAGGGGAATGCTCGGCGTAGAAAGTGCTTGGGTGCTTGGGTTTTAGCGCACCGACATCTGTCTATGTGCATGCGTAGATATTCGGTTCTTGCTTGCTCTGCGGGCGTTCTGATATAGTCCGTCGGACAACCGAATACGCTCTTCTTTATCCAGAGTGGCTGAGGGACAGGCCCGTCGAAGCCACGGCAACCACGCGATATCCAACGGTCGCGCTGCGGTGCCAATTCCTGCTCCAAAGTCCGGCTGAAGCCGGACACTACAGTCGAATGTAGTGTCCGCCTTCAGGCGGACCTAGGGGGAAGATGAGGGAGGAACCGTTGAGCCCAGTCAATTCTGATTCGTTTTCGCCAGCGACCAGCCGCCAGTCATCATCCACGATTCGCAAGAGTCCGTCGGCCCTGATCGGTCTTCAGTGTCACCTGTGCAAGACGCAGTTTCCAGCTGAAGCGTCGTATGTCTGCGGCCAGTGTCTGGGTCCACTCGAGCCGGTTTACGACTACCGCGCGATCCGGGTGACGCGCGAAGAGATCGAGAAACGGCCGAAGAACCTGTGGCGCTATCTCGAGTTGCTGCCCATCATGGACGAGCCTCTCACGGGCCTTCACTCCGGCTTCACGCCACTCGTTCGCTGCGACCGACTCGCCAAGCGGCTCGGTCTGAGCGAGCTCTACATCAAGGACGACACGGTGAATCATCCGACGCTGTCCTACAAGGACCGCGTCGTGTCGGTCGCGGCCACGCGGGCCGTCGAGCTGGGCTTCAAGGTGCTGGCCTGCGCATCGACCGGCAACCTCGCCAACAGCGTCGCCGCGCACGCCGCCCGACTGGGCCTCGAGGCCTGCGTCTTCATCCCGGACAATCTCGAGCCGGGAAAGGTTCTCGGGTCGGCGATTTATCGGCCCACCATTCTCGCCATCGCCGGCAACTACGACGACGTGAACCGCCTCTGCACGCAGGTGGCCGATCGCCACGGCTGGGGCTTCGTCAACATCAACCTGCGGTCGTACTACGCCGAGGGCGCCAAGACGCTCGGCTTCGAGATCGCCGAACAGCTCGGCTGGCGCTACCCGCGTCACATCGTGTCGCCGGTCGCCGGCGGGACGCTGCTGCCCCGGATCCATCGGGGGCTCCGCGAGCTCCGAGAGGTTGGTTTGGTCGAGGGCGAGTTGCCGCGCATTCACGCAGCGCAGGCTGCGGGCTGCGCCCCGGTCGTTCGCGCCCTCGAGGCAGGCCTGGACCACCCGGAGCCCGTGAGGCCGAATACCATCGCGAAGTCCATCGCCATCGGCAATCCGGCCGATGGGTATCAGGTCATCGAGAGCGTCCGGACGACCGGCGGCACGGGCGCGGCGGTCACCGACACTCAGATCATCGACGCGATTCAGCTGCTCGCCGAGACCGAAGGGATTTTCGCCGAGCCGGCGGGCGGCACGACGCTCGCCGCTACCATCGAGCTCGTTCACCGCGGCGTCATTCAGTCTGGAGAGTCGGTGGTCGTGTGCGTCACGGGCAACGGCTACAAGACGATGGACGTGCTTGATGGGCGGCTCGCACCGCCGGTGCGTCTGGGTCGCGGCTTCAAGGACTTCGAGGCCTGGTGGGAATCGACTAACGGCGCTGGCGCGCGGTCGTCGAGCTCGACACAACCGGTAGCTTGACGTCCATCGCGCGTCCGTTTCTCAGCACCCTGACCGTCGCGGTCGAACCAATCCTCGCGTCGGCGACCAGCCGGAAGAACTGCGACGGGTCGTCGATCTTCTGTCCATTGAATCCGACGATGACGTCGCCGGGCCGCAGTCCGGCCTCGAAGAGGGCCGTGTCTCTCCACATGCGCGAAATGAGCGCCCCGTTCGTGTTGGGTGCGCCGACCTCTTCCGCCCATTGATCGGTCAGCCGTTCGACCCGCAAGGGTCCGATCGAGCCTCGCCGGACCTCGCCGTACTTCATCAGGTCATCGATCACGCGCCGGGCGAGGTGGCTCGGCACGGCGAAGCCGATACCCTGATAGCCGCCGCTCTGGCTGACGATGCCGGTATTGATGCCGACGAGCTCGCCACGGCGGTTGACGAGCGCGCCGCCGGAATTGCCCGGGTTGATGGCCGCGTCGGTCTGAATGAAGTCCTCGTAGTCGGCGATGCCGACGTTGGTGCGGCCCGTCGCGCTGACGATGCCTGCCGTCACGGTCTGGCTTAACTGGAACGGGCTGCCGATGGCCAGCACCCATTCACCGACCTTCAACTGACTCGAATCGCCCCACGCGAGAACTGGCAGGCCCTGCACATCGACTTTGAGGAGCGCGATGTCGGTGGCTGGGTCCATGCCGATCACCTTTCCGCGGATCTCGCGCTTGTCGGCAAGCGCGATCGTGATTTCACTCACGTTTTCGCCCACCACGTGGTTGTTGGTCACGACGTAGCCGTCGGAGGAAATCACCACGCCGGAGCCGAGGCTGAGCGATCGGCGATCGCGCGGTCCAAAGATCGGATCGTCGCCAAAAAAGTAGCGGAAGAACGGATCGCTGGCGAGCGGGGAGTTCGAGGTGCGCACGACTTGAAGCGAAGAGATATTGGCAACGCCCTTGACGGCCTGGCCTGCGATCCTCGTGAAGTCGGGGCTGGCTCCGCCGCTGACGGATGTCTCGCTCGCCGGTGGGGCTGCCGCCGGTGGCGCGGCCGGCCGCGAACGCTGGATCGGTGCCACCTCGACAGCGCCGGCTCGCGAATCGTCAAGCTCGCGCAAGCGGCCGGTCACCAAGACTCCAGCGGCGTATGCGGCTCCGAGGAGCACGACCGTGATCAGCAGGCGGCGCAGCACGTTTTTATTATGCTACGATTCGAGCCGATACAATTCGGACACCGTCATATGGCCTCATCCATTCAAGCCACCCGTCTGCGGAAGGGTATGCTCATCAAACTGGGCAACGACCTGTTCCGCATTCTCGATCTGCACCATCTCACGCCCGGCAACAAGCGCGCGCACGTCCAGGCGCGGCTGCGCAACATCCGGACCGGCGCGCTGGCCGACGAAAAGTTTCGCGCCGAGGTGGACGTCGAACGCGCGACGCTCGACGAGCGCGAGATGCAGTATCTCTACCATGACAGCGATCATTACTACTTCATGGACACCACGACCTTCGAGCAGATTCATATCCCGGGCGAGGCGCTTGGCGACTCGGTCAACTATCTGATTCCGGACGCCATTATTCGCGTCGAGTTTTACGAGGTCGAGCCGGTCGGCATCGAGTTGCCGCCGACCGTCGATCTGGTCGTCAGGGAGACCGTGCCGGGCATCAAGGGTGCAACCGCCAGCGCGCAGGTCAAGCCGGCCACGCTCGAAACGGGCCTCGTCATTCAGGTGCCGCCGTTCGTCAACGAGGGCGACAAGGTTCGGGTCAGCACCGAGACCGGCGAATATCAATCACGCGCGTGAACGTCCAGCCCCTTCTGATCCTTCTGGGCTTCGGGTTTCTCATCGCCAATGCACGGCTCGTCGTCGAGTACGTCCGCTTTCTGAGGCGGCGGCGTGGCGCGCTGCTCACCTGGCAGGCCCGCAGGCCGCCCTATTACGGGCTGGCACTGGGCATTGGCGTCGCGCTCGGCGCGCTGGTGGTCTACAAGCTGGTCTACGGCCGCGAAGTATTCGGCGAGCTGATGATGTTCGTGTACTACGCGTATCTCTTTCCGCTCAGCCGGCGCATCGGTCGTGGCTTCTACGAGGACGGGATCTGGGCCGACACGACGTTTATCCGCTACAACGAGGTAGGGGGCGTCAGCTGGCGCGAGGGCGAGCGCGACGCGACGCTGGTGATCATCTCGCGATTGCGCAATCTTGCACGGCGGCTCATCGTGCCGGGCGACAAGTACGGCGCGGCCCGGCGCCTGCTGCGCGATAAGATCGGCGAGCACGCGATTCATTTCAGCGGGATGGGCCTCAATCTTGGCGAGCACGACGAACGTGACGCGGTTTAGTCGACAGTCTGCAGTCAGCCGATCGGGAGAGTCTGCGCTGTGCGATGTCGGGCGAGAGCCAGCGAGGTCAGTCGAGGAACGGGCCACCGGATTCAGTTGAGGGCTTCCGACCATCCTTGACAGGCCCGTCGTCGTTGGTGGATAGGGCCGAGTTTTCAAGAAGAAACTCTCCAGGGCTACTCAGCCCAGAACCGCCCTTGTTGCCTCGTCCCAACCGCCAGCGATAAACTTCGTCTCACGCCATGGGCCCAGCGCCGACTATCACCATCCATGTCCCGGGCCCGCTGCGCACGTACTGTGCGGGCGCCGCGCAGCTCTCGATTTCGGCGCACACCGTGCGCGCCGCACTCGAGGACCTCGAGTGGAGCCAGTCCGCGTTGTATCGCAATGTCTGTGACGAAACGGGTACGCTGCGCCGGCACCTGAACGTGTTCGTGAACGCGGACAACGTGCGCGACCTCGATGGGATCGACACAACGCTGACGCCGGGAGACGTGCTCACGATTCTGCCGGCAGTCTCAGGAGGTTGAAGATGGCGGACCGAGTCGTTCTCACCATCGGCACTAAGAAGGGCGTGTTCGTCGCCGATGCCACGAAGCCCAGGCGCCGATTCGCGCTGCGCGGGCCCTTCGGTCCCGGCGTCCCCGTGTACTCGACGCTCATCGACACGCGCGGCACGCCGCGCCTGTATGCCTCGAGCTGCAATCCGTTCTTCGGCATGAAGATATTGCGTTCGACGGACATGGGCAAGAGCTTTAAGGAGACGAAGTCGGCGCCGGCATTCCCCAAGGATGACGGACGCGCGCTCGCCAACGTTTGGTCGCTCGAGGCCGGCGGCGGCAAGAAGGAACTGTGGTGCGGCGTGGAGCCGGCGTCCTTGTTCAAGAGCCATGACGGCGGCGATTCGTGGGAGATGGTGCCCGGCATCAGCAACCACGAGCACGCGCGCAAGTGGCAGCCCGGCAACGGCGGGCTCTGCATGCACACGATCATGCGCGATGGAAATCGCGTGCACCTTGGCATCTCGACCGGAGGCCACTATCTGAGCGAGGACGGCGGCGAAACGTTCAAGGCGTCCAATCAAGGCGTCGGCGCCGGCTTCGCGCCCGATCCCTATCCCGAGTTCGGTCAGTGCGTGCACAAGATCGCGCGGCACGACGCTGCGCCCGGACGGCTCTACATGCAGAACCACGGTGGCTGGGCAGATTGGAGCGGGCCTGGGGGACCGCGGCCGGACATCGGCGTGCTGCGCAGCGACGATCACGGCCGCTCCTGGCGCTCGATCGCCAAGGGATTGCCGTCGGACTTCGGATTTCCCATCGTCGTCCACCCACACGACGCCGACACGGTGTACGTCATGCCCCTCGAGCCCTCGACGCGCTCCTGTCCCGGCGCCGCGCCCGCGGTGTGGCGCAGCGAGAATGGCGGCGGCTCGTGGGGCCGGCTCGCCCGTGGGCTGCCGAAGAAGCAGAGCTACTTCACCGTCCTGCGTGACGCGATGGACATCGACCGGCTCAAGGCACCCGCGCTCTACTTCGGCACGACGACCGGTCAACTCTGGATCGGGAGGGAGGGCGGTGAGCAGTGGAACTGCCTGTTCGATTCGCTGCCCCCGATCCACAACGTCAAAGTCGCGGTCGTGTGAGTTTCGGAGATACTGGCGCGGATCACTCAGCTGCCGGCTTCCAACCATTCCTTGGACGCACGCCGCCCTTGAGCAATCCGACCAACAATGGAACGGTCGCGGATGGAGTACACGAAACCGGCCTGACGCACGCGGAAGCCAAGCAGCGTGCGGACTTCCGAGCAGACGGCGAGGTGTTGCCGGTCGGGCGAAAGCACCGCCGCTTCCACGCGACACCGTGCGCCCCCGAGCGCTGAAGAGACCTTCGTCGTCACGGCCTCCCACGCCGCAGACCCGTCAGTGGTTCTCTTGATGCCGTCGAGCAGGTCGACGAGCGGTTGGAGGCGGGGGTTACGATTCGTTGTGGCAAATGAAAAGTAGATAGGTAGGCCAGTGAGCGCGCAGGAGCGAAGGTCGTCTGGATGGCACGTGCGGCCGCTCCACAAACAAGACTTGGCTTCGACCGGTGCACAGACCTTCCCTCTTGCCTTGGATAAGGTCGCGCAGGGGATGGGACTTCCCGGGAAGCCGTCGGGAATGAGCGGGAGCAAGGCGCCGGCCTTGTGGGCCAGTGGTCACCAGCAGGAGGTCCTGGATTACTGCGTGGGGGACTGCCAGGCCACGGCCGCCATAGCTGGTGCAGCCGAAGATCGCGGCGGGATCGAGTGGATCGCGAGGAGCGGCAGCAGAAAGAAAATGTCTCTTTCGGCTGGATGGTTAGTCGCGGAAGAGGCGATGACACTTCCTCTGCCTGACACGTCGTGGATGGATGCTCCGCTAACCCGAGAGTTGTTTATGGACTGGATTCGGGGATAAACGAAGGGCTCCGCGGTAGTCCAGTACGTTCTCCAGAGCTTGTCACGCCGATTTAAGCGTGAGCCTGTTCTACGACACGGATGCGTCCGCGTTCCTGACCGCGGCGCTTTGCCTTGACGATGATCTCGACGTCCTGTCCGAGGGCGGTGAGTAAGCGCATCAGGCGCTCGCTGGAGAAATTCGCCAGGCGCCCGTTGAGAAGGGCTGAGACTTTCGGCTGGTCGATGTCCATGAGGGTGGCGGCAGCGCCTTGAGTGAGCCGCCGGCGCTTGAGGATCTGCCGAAGATGGCTCGCGAGCTGAGCTTTCGCAAGCTCTTCCCCGGGCTCGGCAAATTCCAGGTCGGCGAACACGCTGCCGGAACTCTGTCTTACCGCGATGTCTGACTTCTTCGCCATTGCTGGTAATCCTCTCGAAGCTAGAAGCCGCCCGTGAGCAGACCGAGGAGGCCCGGACCGCTGGCGGTTGGATCGCCGAGCCAGTCGGGCGGCGTGAGCCATACGAAAGCCAGGATAGCGATCACCCACAGATCGTAGGGCAGCGTGGCGCGCTCGTCGGTCCAGAAGAACGCGCGGTTGAACCAGCCGGCCGGTCCCTCCTTGGGCGGCATCGGGAGGCCGTTGAGGGCGAGGTAGGTGTAGTAGATGCGGTTGGCCACGGCGAGAATCGACAGGACGAGAATCACCCACAGCACGCCGGCCATTCGGTTGGTGAAGGCCCCGATCATGAAGAGGACGATGCGCTCGGGCCGCTCCATGAAGCCGACTTTGCACTTCTCGACGAGCGACTCGGCGCGCGCGCGCGCGTAGCTCGTCATGATCGAGAAGATGAGCGTCAGCGCCGCGACGAGCACGTAGTCGCTGCGGCCGAGCTTCGAGTACAGGAAGATGAGGCCGGTGAGGAGTGCGAGATCCGAGAACCGATCCAGGGTCGAGTCCCAAAAGGCGCCAAACTTCGACTCCAGGTGGAGCTCGTACGCCACCTTGCCGTCGATGAAGTCGAAAATATTGGCGACGATCATGATGACCCCCGCCAGCATGAAGCGTTCGAAGCCGAGCGCCCAAGCTGCCGCCACGTTGACGATGACGCCAATGAGGGTGAGCGTATTAGGATGAATCCTGAGCGCGACGCAGGCGCCGATGATGGCGCGCAGCGGGTACATGCAGATGACCCCGATGGTGCCGGTAAAGGTCATCCGTGGCCTGTCGTCTGTGGTCATCAATCGGTCACGGGACTGACGTGCGCTGGTGGGTTCAGACACCGGTCAAAAACGCGTCATAGTACAGCATGCCCATCCACGAACTCAAGGAGCAGATCGCCCGGCTGCCGGCTCAGCCCGGGGTGTACCTGTACTTCAACGCGGACGGCGCAACGATCTATGTCGGAAAGGCCCGCGTGCTCAGGGACCGCGTGCGGAGCTATCTGAAGGCGGCGGGCTCGAGTCCCAAGACCGATGCGCTGCTCGCCGACGCGACGCGCCTCGAGGTCATCGTCACCGACTCGGTGGTGGAGGCGCTGGCGCTCGAGAACAACCTCATCAAGCAGCGATCGCCCAGGTACAACATCCTGCTGCGCGACGACAAGAGCTATCCCTACCTGCAGCTGACGACCAACGAGGCATTCCCGCGCGTGCTGGTGGCGCGTCGCGTCGAGCGGGACGGCAGCGTCTACGCCGGACCGTTTCTGCCGGCTCAACTGGCGCGCAGAACGATGGGTCTGACGCATCGGCTGTTCGGCGTCCGGTCGTGCAACGAGGTCATCACCGGAAGACGCGGCCGTCCCTGTCTCGAGTACGACATCAAGCGGTGTATCGCACCGTGCGTGGACACCATCTGCTCGGCCGAGGAATACGCGCGCGCCGTGAAGCTGACCGAGCTCTTCCTGGTTGGGAGAAACGACGAACTGCTCACGCAGCTCAAGGGCCGCATGCTCGAGGCGGCCGGTGCCGAGCGCTTTGAGGAAGCAGCCCATTTGCGCGACGCGACGCGGACGGTACAGGCGCTTCACGACCGCCAGCAGAAAATGGCGACGCCCGAACTCGGCCACCGCGACGTGTTTGGCGTCAAGGTCGGTCCAGCGGGCGCGGTGGTACAGGTGTTCCAGGTGCGGAGCGGCCGCGTGGTCGAGCGTCTCGAGCTCGGCACCGCCGAGGCGATCGTGGGCGCTCAGGAGGGCGACGTGATGGCAGCGGCCCTTCAGCAGTTCTACGAGCCGCGCGGCGCACCGAGCGAGATCCACGTGCCCGCCGAACCCGACGAGCGGGAGGCGCTCGAGCACTGGCTCTCGGCCAGGGCCGGCCGGCGCGTGAGAATCATCACTCCACGGCGAGGCGAGAAGCGGGGCCTGGTCGATCTGGCCAATCGCAACGCCGCGCTCGCGTACCAGACGAGGTTCAGTCCCACGACCGCGGCGCTCGACGGCGCGCTCGAGACGCTGCGGCGCGTGCTGGCGCTCGCGGCCTTGCCGCGTCGAATCGAATGCTTCGACATCTCGACGATTCAAGGCAGCGAAACCGTCGCCTCCATGGTGGTGTGCGAAGACGGCCGCATGCGGCGGGGGGAGTACCGCAAGTACAGGATCCGTTGGGATTCGGGATTTGGGATTCGGGATTCGGAAGGGCCCAAGCATCGGGCATCGAAGAGCGGCAAATCCCCAATCCCCAATCCCCAATCCCGACAGGACGACTTTGCGGCCATGCACGAAGTCGTCCTTCGCCGGTACCGGAAGGCGATCGAGCAGGGCGGACCGTTTCCGGATCTGATCGTGATCGATGGCGGCAAGGGCCAGCTCTCGGCGGCCTATGCCGCGCTCGAAGAGCTGGGCCTGGCGAATCTTGTCGCCGTAGGCATTGCGAAGAAGGAAGAGCTGCTGTTTACCCGCGATCGCGACGATGGCCTTCGGTTGGCGGAGAGCGATCCGGGCCTGCTCCTGATTGAACGCGTGCGAGACGAAGCGCATCGGTTTGCCGTGACCTTTCACCGCCGAGCGCGCACGATGCGCGATCTGCGGTCGGACCTCGATCGCATTCCCCACATCGGTCCGCGGCGGCGCCGGCTGCTGCTGACCACGTTCGGCAGCGTGACGGGCGTCCGGCGGGCGACGCGCGAAGAGTTGACGGGGGTCGTCGGCGCGAAAGCAGCCGACCGCGTCCTTGCGTTTTTTGGGGCGGAGCCTTAACCTGTTAGTCCTTGCCTGACATCAACTTCGCGCAAGTCTTCATCGCGTTCGTCGTCCTGCTGTTTTCCCTCACGATTCACGAGTCGGCGCACGCGTGGTCGGCCGACCGGCTGGGCGATCCGACCTCGCGCAAGCTTGGACGCGTGTCGCTCAATCCGATCGTCCACGCAGACCTGGTTGGGACAGTGATTTTCCCGCTGCTGGCCATCGTGGGCGGCGTGCCACTCGTCGGCTGGGCCAAGCCCGTCCCGGTCGTCGCCAGGAATCTGAGGCACCACCGGCGCGATTTCGTCTTAGTCGCGGCGGCCGGCCCGGCGAGTAATCTCGTGCTGGCCTTCGCCTCGGCTCTGTTGCTGGCGCTTCTGCCCGTCTCGCCGGTGAGGCTGGGCGAGCCGAACGTGTCGGCGCCCCTCGCCTCGCTGCTGAGCGGTGCGGTGCAGATTAACGTGCTGCTGGCCGTCTTCAACATGATCCCGATTCCGCCGCTCGACGGCGGAAACGTGTTGAGCGGCGTGCTGCCCATCCGACTCGCGACAGTGTTCGATCGCATCCGTCCGTACGGGTTCGTGCTCCTGTACGCACTCATACTGACCGATGGCTATTACTACATCGTGGCTCCACCGTACCACTTGATTCTGTCTTGGCTAACCGCGCAGTAGGCCACCCTTCGGCGGGCTCAGGGCGAGCACGCGTGGTGTCGGGGATGCGACCGACCGGTCGGCTGCATCTCGGGCATCTGGTGGGGGCGCTCGGTAACTGGGTGCGCCTGCAGGAGCAGTACGACTGTTTCTACTTTGTCGCCGACTGGCATGCATTGACGACCGACTACGCGGACACGCGCCAACTGACGTCATTTGCGTACGACAACGTGGCGGACTGGATTGGCGCGGGCCTCGATCCCGACAAGAGCACATTTTTCGTCCAGTCGCTCGTCCCGGAACACGCGGAGCTGTATCTGCTGCTGTCGATGGTCGTGCCGGTACCGTGGCTCGAACGCGTGCCGACCTACAAGGAGCAGCAGGAGAGTCTCAAGGAGAAGGATCTGTCGTCCATCGGATTCCTGGGCTACCCGCTGCTGCAGACCGCTGATGTCACGATGTACGATGCGCAGTTGGTGCCGGTCGGCGACGATCAGGTGGCCCATCTCGAGCTGGCGCGGGAAGTCGTGCGGCGCTTCAACAACTGCTTCGGCGCCACGAAGGGAGGCGGCAGCGTGTTGGTCGAGCCGCAGCCGCTCGTCACGTCGTTCAGCAGGCTGCCCGGGCTCGACGGCGACAAAAAGATGAGCAAGAGCCTGGGGAACACCATTGACCTCTCGGACAACCCCGAGGAGGTGAAGAAGAAGGTCATGCGCATGTACACGGATCCGAAGCGCGTGCGGGCGGACATTCCCGGCACCGTGGAGGGGAATCCCGTGTTCACCTATCACGACGCGTTCAACCGGAACACCGCCGAGGTCGAGGACCTCAAGGCGCGGTACCGCGCGGGCAAGGTCGGCGACGTCGAGGTGAAGACGAAGCTGGCCGATGCGCTCAACGCGCATCTCGATCCAATCCGCGAGCGCCGGGCGGAGGTGCTCGCCAAGCCCGAGCGTCTGCGCGAGCTCCTCTTCGAGGGGTCCAGGCGCGCTCGCGCGGTCGCGGGCCATACGATGGAGCGCGTGCGGGACGCGGTGAGGATCGTGTATCGATGAAGACTCTTCACCACGGCGGTAACGGAGCGCACGGAGGCCACAGAATTATCAAACCACGGCGCCGCGTCGAATGCGTTCGGACCTCTGTGGCCCTGTGGCTCTGTGGTTTATTCACTCTGCGTGCTCGGCGGTCTCTGCGTCCTTGTGGCGTGTGAGCGACATGGATCGGTCGTACGATTTCGAATCGAGCATCGACGCCTTCCCGGTCAAGCTCGAGAACTTCGAGGGGCCGCTGGATCTGCTGCTGTACCTCATCAAGAAGAACGAGGTCGGCATTCAGGACATTCCCATTGCGCTCATCACTCGGCAGTACCTCCTGACCATCGAGTTGATGCAGGAGCTGAACCTGGATGTGGCGGGTGAGTTTCTCGTGATGGCGGCCACGCTCATTCACCTCAAGTCGAAGATGCTGCTGCCGAGGCCCGAGACGGCGGCCGGCGTGGCGGGCGAGGAGGAGGATCCGCGAGACGCCCTGGTCCGGCGGTTGATCGAGCATCAGAAGTTCAAGGCGGCTGCCGAGCTGCTGCACGAGCGCGAGCAGGTCCGCTCGGCGCAGTGGCGGCTGCCCGACGAGCGCGTCGCTGCCATCGCCGGTGAGGAAGTCGAGCCGGAAGTCGAGGTCGATCTGTTCAGCCTCCTGGCCGCATTTCAGGCCGTCGTCGAGCGCGCTCGGCATCGGCCGAAAGTGCTCCTGCCGCCCGAGCAGATCTCGATCGAGACCCGGATCGATCAGCTGCTCGCGCGCCTGTCGGAATCCGAGGCGTGCGGGTTCGAGGAGCTGTTTGCGGACGCACATGACCGCGGCGCGCTCATCGTGACGTTTCTGGCGCTGCTCGAGATGATTCGCTTGAAGCTGGTCAGGGTCTTTCAGTCCGGGAGTTTCGGGCCGATTCGTGTGTACAAGCGCGTGCGGCCAACCGACGCGCCGCATCCGATTGGCGATCCGGAGGCACATGGCGGATAACGACGAGAAATTGCAGGATGGCGGGATTGCAGGATTGCAGGACGGAGATGGCGGGGCCCCAGCGCCAGTGATAAATGCCGAGCTGAAGGCGATTCTCGAGGCGTTGATCTTCGCGTCTCCGGAACCGCTCACGCCCAAGGCACTCTTCAAACTGCTGGAGTCTGAGCCCAGCGAAGACATCCAGGCGGCAATCGCGGAGCTCAAGCGCGACTACGAGCGGCCCGGAGGGCTGCAGCTGGTCGAGGTGGCCGGGGGCTATCAGATCGTCACCCGCCCCGACCTTCACGATTGGGTGCGGCGGCTGTTTCACGAGCGGAGTACGCAGAAGCTGTCGGTCCAGGCCCTCGAGACGCTCGCCGTGATCGCCTACAAGCAGCCGATCACGGCCCTTGAAGTCGGTGAGGTCCGCGGTGTCAACACGTCGGGCGTGCTGAACACCCTGCTCGAGCGCCATCTCATCAAGATTGTCGGCCGCAAGCGGGTCGTCGGGCGTCCGTTCCTGTATGCCACCACCAAGGAGTTTCTCATCCGGTTCGGGCTGAACGACATTGGCGAACTGCCGAAGGTGGAGGACATGGCCGAGGCGCTGGGACTGGAGCCGCCGCTGCTCGTCGAGCGGACGCCAACCGAGGAGATGCTGCCGCTCGAGGAGCCGGAGGGCGAAGGCCCGCCGAGGGGCGAGCCGAGCGGGTCTGTGCACTAAGAACGCTCAACACAAAGGACACCACGGACACGAAGCTCAATAGCTACGGCTTGAAGAGCTCACATTGGTGTCTTACCTTTGCGTCCGTTGTGTCCTTCGTGTCGAGTCCGCGCAGCGTCGTGAGTCCCCGCAGCGGCCGCCCGTAGCTTCTTCAGTTCCTCATCGCTGAGCTCGCGCCACTGTCCCACCTTTAGGCGGATATCCCGGATCGGTCCGATGGCGACGCGCCTGAGATGCGTGACGGGATGCCCGATGGCGTCGCACATCTTTCGCACCTGGCGATTGCGCCCTTCTCGAACCGTGACGAGCAGCGTCGTCTGGCTCTGACTCTGTCGGTGAGGGCCTTCAGGATTTCTTCTGGCGCGCGGGGCCCCACCCCCGCGCGCAGGAAGACCTCGCCCTCGAGCGTAGACTCTCGGGCTCGGGTGAGGGCGGTCTTCTTGCGATGAATGCCGACGTGTGTCGCTGATAACCCGGATCTCGGCTGGCCCGGTCTTTTGGCCGTCGATCACGATCCCCTTTTGCAGTCGGTTCAGGTCGTGCTCGTCGGGCACGCCGAGGACGCGCGCTTCGTACACCCGCGCGACGCCGTGCCTCGGGTGGGTCAGCCGCGCGGCCAGATCGCCGTCATTGGTGAGCAGCAGCAGCCCCTCTGAGTCGAAATCCAACCGGCCGACGGGGTAGAGGTAGTCGTGAACGCCGTGCAGCAGATCCATGACGGTCGGCCGGCGCTCGGGATCGGACCGCGTCGACATGTATCCGCGCGGCTTGTTCAGCAGGAGGTAGCGGTGGCGCGAGACGACCTTGATGCGGCGTCCGTCGACGCGGATGTCGTCATGTGCGGGGTCGGCCTTCGTCCCGAGCTCGCGGATGGTGGCGCCGTTGACTGTCACCCGGCCTTCAAGCATCAGCCTTTCGCCCGAGCGCCGGGACGAGACGCCCGCTCGAGACAGAATCTTCTGTAGCCGCTCCACGCCACTAGCATGGCAGAATGGCAGGATTCTGCAATTCTGCAATCTCATGCATAAGCTCATTATTGCCATCGATGGTCCGTCCGGCGCGGGCAAGGGAACCGTTGCGCGTGCGATTGCCGACCAACTGGGCTACCGTCACGTCGACAGCGGCGCGATGTATCGGGCGGTGGGCTGGAAGGCGCTCCACGACGGCGTCTCGCTCGATGACGAAGGGGCGGTGGCGCGGCTGGCGACCGGCTCACGGATCGAGGTGTCGGCGAGCGAGGTGACCATCGACGGGACTGATGTCACGCGCCGGATTCGAACGCCCGAGATCGATCGTGCGGCAGCGATCGTTGCCCGATGGCCGCAGGTGCGGGCGGTGCTCGTCGATCGCCAGCGGCGGATGGGCCAGGATGGCGCCATCGTGATGGAAGGGCGGGACATCGGGACGGTGGTCTTTCCAGGCGCCGACGTGAAGGTCTACCTGGACGCGGCCCCTGAGGAGCGCGCCAGGCGCCGCGCCCGCGACCCGGCGCATGTCGGGGGCCCGACGGCGGTCGCCGAGGTCAAGAGCGCCCTGACCGCGCGCGACGAGGTCGACCGTACGAGGACGGCCTCGCCGCTCTATGCGGCCGACAACGCGACCCTCATCGACACGACGGGGAAGTCCGTCGCTGACGTGGTCGCCGAGGTCATGGGCGTGATACGGGGCAAACTGAAAAGTGAAAAGTGAAAACTCAAAAGGACTCCTTTTGAGTTTTGCATTTTAACTTTTCAGTTTGACACGATCGAGATAAGTGACGTATCCTCTGTTGCTTATCGGAATTTCAGCGAGCGCTCTCCCTGTCGGGTCAGGCCTCGGCCGGACGTCGCGCAGGAACGCCGGCTGATCGACCCGCAGGGCGCCGGCTTCTGCATCACAACCGGCAAGTCGACCCGACTTAGGAGGACGCGCACCGCATGGCGAACGTAGAAGAACAGAACACTCCCGCTTCAGAACGAGGTGGCGTCGCGACGAGCGCACGCGCCGGGGCCGATCCGCGGCTCAAGATTCGTCCGCGCAATGGCGCCGACCAGATCGATCCGGCCGAGTTTGCCAAACTGCTCGACCTCTACGACAACAGCTTCCGGAACATCGCGGAAGGCGAAGTCGTCAAGGGGACGGTGCTCAAGGTCACGGCGTCGGAAGTCATCATCGATGTCGGCTACAAGTCGGAGGGCATCATCGGTGTCAGCGAGTTTCTCGACGAGGCCGGCGAGGTGACCGTCCAGCCGGGCGACATCGTCGACGTGCTGCTCGAGCGCACGGAAGACCGCGAAGGGTACGTCGTCCTCTCGCGCGAAAAAGCCGAGAAGATGAAGATTTGGGATGAAGTCGAGAAGGCCTATGCCGAACACAAGGTCGTCATCGGCCGTGTCATCGAGCGGATCAAGGGAGGCCTGGCGGTGGACATCGGGGTCCGCGCGTTTCTTCCCGGTTCGCAGATCGACGTGCGTCCCGTGAGAAATCTCGACGCGCTGCGCGGGCAGGAGCTCCGGATGCGCGTCATCAAGGTCAACAAGAAGCGCGGCAATATCGTGCTGTCGCGCAAGGCGCTCCTCGAGGAGGAGAACGCCGAGAAGAAGAAGCATACGCTCGGTGCCCTCGCTGAAGGCAAGGTGCTCAAGGGCGTCGTCAAGAACATCACCGATTACGGAGCGTTCATCGACCTCGGCGGCATCGACGGGCTGCTGCATATTACCGACATGTCGTGGGGCCGTGTGGGGCATCCCTCGGAGCTCTTCAAGGTCAACGACGAGGTCGATGTCATCGTGCTCAAGTACGACCAGGCGACCGAGCGCGTGTCGCTCGGCCACAAGCAGCTCATCACCGATCCGTGGGCGAATGTGACCGATCGGTATCCGATCGGCGCGCGCATATCGGGCAAGGTCGTGAGCCTCACCGATTACGGGGCCTTCGTCGAGCTCGAAGCCGGCGTGGAAGGTCTTATCCACGTGAGCGAGATGTCGTGGAGCAAGCGCGTCAAGCACCCCTCCAAGATCCTGAACGTGGGGGACACGGTGGGCGCGATGGTACTGGGCGTCGACCCCAGCGCGCGCCGCATCTCGCTCGGGCTGAAACAGGTCGAGAGCAACCCCTGGAACGATCTCGCCGCCAAGTATCCGGTCGGCTCGAAACTGACGGGCAAGGTCCGTAATCTCACTGAATTCGGCGCCTTCGTCGAGGTCGAGGAAGAGATCGACGGCCTGATCCACATCTCCGACATGTCGTGGAGCAAGCGCGTCAAGCACCCCTCAGAGGTGCTCAAGAAGGGCGACGTGGTCGAGGCGATGGTGCTCAACGTCGACGCCGAGAACCAGCGGCTGTCGCTCGGTCTCAAGCAGCTCGCCACCGACATCTGGGACGACTTCTTCTCGCGTCGTCACGTCGGCGACACCGTCGAAGGGAAGGTCGTGCGGCTGACGACGTTCGGGGCGTTTGTCGAGCTCGACGAGGGGGTCGAGGGCTTGATTCACGTGTCGGAGTTCGACGACTCCCGTCACGCGGGCAAGGACGAGAAGCTCGATCTAAAGGTCGGTGAATCCTATCCGGTGAAGATCGTCAAGCTGGCGCCCGCGGAGCGCAAGATTGGCTTGTCGATCCGCGCGCTCAAGTCCGACGAGTTCCGGACCGAGTGGGAGGCCTATCAGGAGAACGCCGGCGACGGCAGCGCGACGCTGGGGGATCACTTCAAGAACCGGTAAGGGATTCGGGATTTGGGATTTGGGATTGGGGATTCGCATTGTGCCGAATCCCAAACCCCGAATCCCAAATCCCGACAGGAGTCAGAGCATGACCAACGGCAGCATGACCAAGGCGGAGCTCGTCGAGGAAGTGTCGCGGGTTTCGGATCTGACGAAGAAGCACTCCGAGGTCATCGTCGACACGGTCTTCCGCAGCATCATCGAGGCGCTGCATCGCGGCGAGAAGATCGAGTTGCGGGGGTTCGGCAGCTTCCGGCTGCGCAAGCGCGAGCCCCGCAAGGGCCGCAATCCAAAGACCGGAGACAAGGTCGACGTGCCGCCGAAGAAGGTGCCCTACTTCAAGCCGGGCAAGGAACTGAAGGATCTCATCAACCGGGAGCCTGCGCCCGCGACGGCACCGAACTTCACTGCGCCAGACACCGCAGCGCAGGCCTGAACGTGGCTTGTGACTGGTTGCTGGGGCTGGAAGGGTCTCCTCCAGCAGCACCAGCCACCAGCCACTGGTGTCACCACCGTGGAACACCTCTGGTCCCCCTGGAGACTGGCCTACGTGACCGGCGCGGCTAGCACCGAACCGACAAAGGGCTGCATCTTCTGCGAGCGCGACACGCCGGCACGTAACGACCTGATCGTTGTTCAGGGTCGCCTGTGCTACGTCATCCTGAATCTCTATCCGTACAACAGCGGCCATCTGATGGTGGCGCCGAACCGTCATGTCGCAACGCTGGCCGCATCCACCGAGGACGAGCGAGCCGAGCTGATGCGGTTCACCCGGCATGCTGAGATGGCGTTGACCGAGGCCTACCAGCCGCAGGGCATCAACGTCGGCATCAACCTCGGCCGACCTGCGGGCGCTGGCATCGTGGACCATCTGCACATTCATCTGGTGCCGCGCTGGAATGGCGACACGAGCTTTATTTCGGTGGTCGGCAACACGCGCGTGCTGCCCGAGGATCTGGCGCAGACGGCCGAGCGACTCAGACCGATCTTCGAACGCCTGGCTCGAGATGCTTCTTGATCTCACGCCCGAACAACGGGCCTTCAAGGAATCCATCGAGCAGTTTGCGCGCGGGGTTGTCGCACCGCGCGCAGCGGCCATCGACGAGTCGGGCGAGTTTCCACTTGACGTGATTCGAGCCGCCGCGGGTCGCGG
>Ga0209343_10003018_pt1 | contig 21414 bp, 19 predicted proteins | sample RifCSPlowO2_02_FD_184026 | JGI IMG/M metagenome (GOLD analysis project Ga0209343, IMG submission 184026) | Groundwater microbial communities from Rifle, Colorado - Rifle CSP2_plank lowO2_0.2 (SPAdes) (version 2) | ecosystem: Environmental > Aquatic > Deep subsurface > Groundwater | place... | reverse complement strand
GACACCCCGGCTCGGTCGCTTGCGCCCTTCGACTCCCCGCTCAGGGCTCCCCGAGCTTGTCGAGGGGCGGGGACCCCTCCACCCCGCGCCGACACTGACGGCAATCGGCAAGTATCTGGCTACGGAGTTGAGCCGACTGCTCGTCATGCGCACTTGAAAACCACAGAGAGGACAGGTCCAAAGGCGTTGACTCCCCGCCCAAGGAGTCGTCGGAGCGCTCTTGGTTGATCCGGCTTGCCTTGTGAACACCATTTTGGTACGTTTCCGGTTATGAACCGCGCTGCTGTCGCCCACGATACGACGATTGCCCGTACGGTCCGGTTTCCCGCCGCTCTGCGAGACAGGCTTGCCGCAGACGCAGATCGATGTGGGCGGAGCTTTGAGGGACAAGTGATTGCTTTGCTGCGTCGGCACTACGGCGAGGACGTTGACATCGCTGCGAGCCCGCCGGACATCCTCGCGCTTGCATCGGCCAGTCTTGCTGATGTCCCAGTCTCGGATCTTCGATTACTGACCCGAAAGCTCAGGGAGACGGAGCGCTGAACCGATGGCTCCCGAGCCCGTCGTACTCGATACCGATACACTGTCCGAACTGAGCCGGGGCAACACCCTCGTCAAGGCGCGTGCAGCCTCATACCTGGCCGAATTCGGGCGCCTGACGATAACCGCAGTCACCGTGTTCGAACGCCTGCGCGGATATCGGGCAGCCATTTGCGCCGGGAAGCCTGTTGAGCGGCAGCTCCAGGCCTTCGAGGTACTCGTTGCCAACTGCGTGGTGCTTCCCTTCGACAAGGACGCCGCTGCCGTTGCTGCCGACATTTGGTCCGCTGCGACGTGCCGCCGCCGCCAGCTTGGCGACATTCTGATTGCTGCAGTCGCTGTGTCGCGCCAGATCCCGCTCGCGACGAGGAACAAGCGGGACTTCCAACAACTCACCAAAGCGTCCGGCGTCAATCTTCGCCTCGTCGATTGGACGGTCGTGAGGCCGAGAGAGGCCGGTCGTGCACCCGGCGACGGCGCATAACCTCGAGAAGATCGTAGAAGCCGCGCGGGCCCGCCAATCTCAGAGTGGTCGCGACGTCGTCACGCACCCTCCGAGAAAAGCAGGTTCGGCCAAGCACGCGTCCTGATTGTCCAAGCGTCGAAATCCAAGCGCGACCGCTGAATCGACGCCCGATCGCGTTCTCACAGTGCTGTCTTCGTTTCCAGCGTTGGCGCGACGTCGATGAGGACCTCGCACCCACCCGGCGTGGGCGCCCGGGCGGTCTTGACGATCAACACCACGCCGAGCGTATCAAGTGTCATCACCAGGACCGCGGCGACAAGCGACCACGCGCCGGCGGCGACCAGGCCCGGTGACTCGAAAAAGAGTCCGGCTGCCAGTAGCGGAACGGCCGACGTCCAGCCGGCGAACACGATGGCCTGAAGCGCGCGATCGCGCATCGTGAACGGCGCGGGCGGGGGCACACGGAAATCACTTTCCGCGTACCTCCAGTACCACGTCGCCATCGGCAGCAGCCGCGCTTCCATGGCGACGACCATTTGCGAGAGAAAGCCCACGAGCCCGAGCACGCCGTACGCCGCCGCCGCGCGCAGCGTGCTGGGCGAGGCCGGTAGGACGAGCAGCGCCACGCCAATCGTGGCTGCCGCCAGGAGCGAGACGCCCGCGCCCGCTGCATGCAGGACGGCGAAATCGACCCGCGGCGCGCCCACAGGTTTCGGCGCGGGGGAGCGCAGCATCCAAACGACGTGTGCGGCGAACACGGCCAGGCCCGCGACGACCAGCGCGCCGGCCGCCAGCGACCAGCCACTGCCGAAGAGCAGCGAGACGCACAACCCCAGCACCCCGGCTTCCAACACAACCGCTCCGATGGACATGGACGCGTCATCGGGCATCTTCGACGGCAGAATCATCGGCAACAGCCGATAGCCGATGCCCACGACCATCATCGTCGCCCAGCCGATCGCGGCCAGGTGCGCATGCGCGAACACGTTTGACAGCACGAACCCTGGGAGAAAGTGGTACGCCTTGTCGAATCCCAGCAGGATGCCCATCGACGCGGCGAGCGTGATGTTCGCGGACGCAAAGGCCAGGTGAAGCTTGACGGCCGTGGGGATGCCGGCCTGCGGCAAGGCGCGCACGAGGCGGAACGCGACGTACAAAATCCCGACGGCGGCTGTCGCGGCGGACCAGGCCATGCCCGCGTACTCCTGAATCCAGAAATGGCCGACCATGCCCACCAGACCGACCAGGGCGAATCCGTACGCCCAATAGTCGCGGCGGCCAGCGGGGAACGGCATCCGGAGTGCGAGGGGACCCACGATATAGATGGCGCCGAGAATGGAAAACGTGATCCATCCGAGGGTCACGAGGTGAACGATCGCGACCATCCACGAGTGATAGAAGAAGCCGGCCACCGCCCGGGGCCACACGGCGGCGACGCCCGCCGCCAGCGCCAGCGAGACGTGCGCCGTGCCCAGATAGAGCAGCGGAATGGCCCGGGAGGGCGTCCGATCGCCGGTCATGCGGGTGGCAGCAACTCTTCAGTCGTTCCGGGCTCGTAGGCGCACAGCGGATCGGCCGCCATGACCGCGCCTGTTGCGGCAAAGGCGCGGGCGCGCGATCCACCGCAGATCTCGCGAAAGCGACATCGCCCACACCTGCCGAGGAGCGCGTTGGCGTTCCGCAGCCGCAGGAAGACCTCATCGGTGCGATACACGTCGCCGAGATCGGAGGTTCGCACGTTGCCCCGCGGAATCGGCAGGAATCCACTCGGGCAGATGCTGCCGATGTGGTCGACGAAGACGAAGCCGTTGCCGTCGTTGACGCCGCGGGGCGCCCGCAGCTGGTGACGCCGCTCGACGGCACCCGACGGCGGCCCGAGGGGCGAGCGTTCCCGCTCGCGCTGCCACACGACGCGTTGATAGTGCGGCGCTTCGGTTGTCTTGATGCCGAACGGTGAGGTCAGCGACAACTCGTACAGGTCATTCAGCACGCGCTCACACTCGTCGGCCGCGATCTGCTCGATGCCCACGCCGCGTCCGGTCTGCACGAGAAAGAAGAGCGCCCACAAGGTCACCGGCAGTTGCGAGATTCGTTCGGCCATCGATTCGAGCTGCGGCAACGTCGCTTTGCTGATCGTCGAGTTGATCTGCAGCGGCAATCCCAGGGCGGTAGCCTCCTCGATGATCCGCATCGTCCAGCCGTACGAACCGCGGACGCGCCGAAACGCATCGTGCGCCTCCGGAGTGGGGCCGTCCAGGCTCACCGCGATCCGCGACAACCCGACATCCTTCAGCTCTTCCAGCCGCGCGCGCGTGGCCGCGGCCGTGCCGCTGGGCGTCAGGGCCACCGTCAGTCCCGTCTCGGTTGCGTACCTCACGAGCCTCGCGAGATCCGGCCGCCGCATCGGATCGCCCCCGGTGAGTACGAAGATCGGCGGTCTCGGGCCGATCGCGCGCACCTGATCGATCAAGCGGAATCCTTCGTCGGTCGTCAGCTCCCGAGGGTCGCGCCTGCCGATCGCGTCGGCACGGCAGTGGACACACTTGAGCGCGCACGCGCGGGTGACTTCCCAGATCACGAGGAATGGCATACCCCACCTTCTCGCGGCGCTCGAAACAAGGGTATGACTCGCGTCATAGGTCGCACATGTCGGCGAAGTGGCGAGCGTATGACGGCCGTCATATCTTCCGGGTCCCGCTCCCGGCTAGCGTAGCGGCAGGGTTGTTGTTCGAATCGACGGACAAAGGAGGTGCGGCATGCGGTCACGGATTCTGTTCGGAGCCCTTCTGCTGGCGGGCCTCGCGCCCGGCTCGGTCGCGGTGATAGGCGGCGAAGCGGCCATCCCGACGAAATGGGCGGCCGTCATCCTGCAAGAGCCGACGTTGATTGCCGGGGCCCTGGCCTCTGGCCCGGTGGTGTTCGAGCATGATGAGGCCAGAATGGCGCGCGGCGAGCCGTGCACGGTGGTCTATCAGTTTGAACCGGGCAAAGGTCGGGGCGAGGAAATCGTGTCGTTTCACTGCGCGCCGCGGTATGGGGCGAGCGGCGAAGTGTTTCAGTTCATGACTTGGCGCAACGATCGCGGATTGTGCGTGCTGAAGGAGTATCAGTTCGCGGGCGATGCTGAAGCGCATGGCGTGCCGGCACTGGGCCGGTGAGCGCCGCCGGCTGGCACGGCGATCGTGAGACACCCTGGAGCTTCCCCTCACGGTCGTCCGTGCTGCCGTTTCACCCGACATGGACCCCACGAGCGTGCGATTCGAGTGATTCATGATGTCTGACGTGCCCCCCGATCGTCCGTCCGCGCCCTACAGGCGGCCCCTGGATCCCGTGTCGAGCATGCGCCTCAAGACCGGCCTGGCCGAAATGCTCAAGGGTGGCGTGATCATGGACGTCACCACGGCCGCGCAGGCGGTCATCGCCGAGCGAGCCGGTGCCGCGGCCGTGATGGCGCTCGAGCGGGTCCCGTCGCAGATTCGCGCCGAGGGCGGCGTGGCGCGTATGGCCGCGCCGGCGCGGATTCGCGAGATCATGAACGCGGTCTCGATTCCGGTCATGGCCAAGTGCCGGATCGGACACTTCGCCGAGGCGCAAGTCCTGCAGGAGCTCGGCGTCGACTACATCGACGAGTCCGAGGTCCTGACGCCCGCCGACGAGTTCAACCACGTCGACAAGCACGTCTTCAACGTCCCCTTCGTCTGCGGCGCGCGCGATCTGGGCGAGGCGCTTCGTCGCATCGCCGAAGGCGCCGCGCTCATCCGGACCAAGGGCGAGGCCGGCACCGGCGACGTGGTCCATGCGGTCAAGCACTTGCGACAGGTGTTCGGGGCCATGCGGCAGCTCACGGTGCTCGACGGCGAGGAGCTCTCGTCGAAGGCGAAGGAACTGGGCGCGCCCTACGAGCTCGTGCGGCTCGTCGCCGAGACGGGAAAGCTGCCGGTTCCGAACTTTTGCGCCGGCGGGATCGCGACGCCGGCCGACGCCGCGCTCGTCATGCAGCTCGGCGCCGAAGCGGTGTTCGTCGGCAGCGGCATCTTCATGGCGACTGCCACCGAACAGGCGGCGCCCGAGGACGCCGCACGGCGCGCGCGCGCCATCGTGCTGGCGACGACGCACTTTGCCGATGCCAGGATCCTGCTCGAGATCTGCGAGGGCGCACCCGGGGCCATGAGAGGCATTGCGGTCTCCACCCTGGCCGCCGAAGAACTGCTCCAGACGCGCGGGGTGTGACGCGAGCAACGACGAGAACCGCGGAGTACACAACGACGAGAACCGCGGAGTACAAGAGAGACCGAAGATCCGCTCATTGTTGAAGGCCCCGCGCGCTCTGCGAGCTCGGCGGCGATCGCCGTGTTCGTCATTGTGCAACCCGGTTTGGCGCAGATTTCGTGGCTCGAAACGAACAGGCCCGACATGCGGGTGAGAGCGGCTCCGGTTTCACGGTCGGCGTACTGGCGCTGCAGGGCGGCTTCGAGCGCCATCGCGGCTGTCTCGAGCGGCTCGGGGTTCGCGTGCGCCTGGTCAGGACGCCCGCCGATCTCCAAGCCATCGATGCGCTCGTGATCCCTGGCGGGGAGTCGACGGCGATGTTGACGCTCGCCGGCGATCGGGGACTCGACGCGCTACGGCGATTCGTCCGCGAACGTCCCACCTTTGGGACGTGCGCGGGCGCCATTCTGCTCGCGCGCGCGGTCGACGACCCGCCGCAGCCTGCTGTGGGCGCGCTCGACATCTCCATCAGGAGAAACGCGTACGGCCGTCAGCCACAGAGCTCGATCCGGCTGGGCATGCTTGGCGATTCACCTCTGGAAATGGTGTTCATCCGCGCGCCGCGGATCGAGCGGGTCGGTCCCGGTGTGGAGGTGCTCGCGCGCGAGGGCGGCGATCCGGTTCTCGTCCGGCAGGGCCACGTCATGGCCGCGACCTTTCATCCGGAGCTCGGAGACGACACGCGCGTGCACCAGATCTTCCTGGAGACGGCGCGCAATCCCTTCATCGATCGGCTCAGCGCACGACAAGCGTGAACATCACGTCCACCGCCTGACCACGGAAATCCGTCGGCGTCGCCGGATTTCTGGCGCCGCTGGCTGGGCGCGATCGCGTGCCTGGCTCGGCTCGATTCGCGAAATGGCCGCTCTTCACGAGAGCGCGCTCATGACGGCGGTCATACCGCGCTGGCCGACCGATTGCTACGCTGCGGGCCGTAACTTCATGGAGGCCGTCAATGCGCGACTCGAGCGTCGGTCGGGCAATCCCATTACTGGTTGTCGTGGCCTTTCTCGGCGCGTGCCGTTCCAACCCGACGACGGACTCCGAGCCAGGCGTGTTGCCGTTCTCCCTCACGCCGACCCGCGTCGTTCCGAGCTCTCCTGAGCTCCTGGCGCTCGGCAAGAGAACGTTCGAGAAGGAATGCCAAGCGTGTCATGGCGTCGCTGGAAACGGCGAAGGCGACGCCGCCTATCTGCTGTACCCGCGCCCGCGCGATTTCACGTCCGGCCAGTACCGCCTCATTTCAACCTGGGACGGCGTCCCGACCGATGAGGACCTGTTCGGCGTGATTTCGCGCGGCATGCCGGGTTCGGCGATGCCGTCATGGGCGCACTTGCCGGAGGAGACCCGCTGGGGGCTCGTGCACTTCGTCAAGGCGTTTTCGACTCGTCCACTGACCATCAAAGCGGCTCACGAGGCCGACCAGTTCGGCAACGGCGGAGCGGGCGTCATCACGGTTCCCCCAGAGCCGCCGTACGACGAGGCGGCCAAGACGCGGGCGCGCGAGATGTACACCAAGGGCTGTGCCCCCTGTCACGGCGCCACCGCGCGTGGCGACGGCGCGCAGAAGCAGGTCGACTCGAAAGGGATTCCGACGCGCCCGCGCGATCTCACGCTGGGCGTGTTCAAGGGCAACCCCGAACCCAAGGCCGTCTACCACCGCCTGGTGGCCGGACTGCCGGGTTCGCCGATGCCGCAAAACGGCTACCTCCAGGGCAACGACGCGTGGCATCTCGTCCACTTCGTGCGCTCGCTCTCGAGCGATGTCCAGCGCGCGAAGGTAGAGATGAAGAAATTCCGCATCGTGGCGACACGCGTGACGGAGCTGCCGACGAGTCCCGATTCGGGCGTCTGGCGGCTGACGACCGCCGTGAACCTGCACATGATGCCGCTCTGGTGGCGGACCGACCGGCCCGAGGAGATCACGGTTCGCGCGCTGCACGACGGCAGGAGTGTGGCCCTCCTCCTGACGTGGCAGGACGCGACCAACGACGAGACCGCGATTCGAGTGCAGGACTTCCGTGATGCCGCCGCCGTCGAGTTCGCGCTCAACGCCGATCCGCCGTTCTTCGCGATGGGACAGCCCGGCGCGCCCGTGAACATCTGGATGTGGAAGTCGGAGCGGCAGGCGGATCTGGAGCCGGTGTTTCAGGACGTCGAGAAGATGTACCCGAACATTGGCATCGATTCCTATCCGAACCTGCTGAAGTCTCCGCTCGAGCAGCCGATGCGGCATGCCTTGACGCTCGAGTCCGACCCGACGTTCGTCACCGCATGGGGCGCCGGCAACATCGTCGCCGACCCGACGCGGCGCAGCGCCGCGGAAGACTTGACCGCTCAGGGCTTCGGCACGCTCAAGGCGCATCCGCGGCCGGACCAGGCGGTCACGGCGATTGGCGAGCATACGACGGGCTCGTATCGCGTGCAGTTCACGCGTGCGCTCACCGGCCCGCGTACCGACGTGCAGCTCGTACCGGGCCAGCGCGTTCCGGTGGCGTTCGCGGTGTGGAACGGCAGTGCGGGCGATCGAGACGGCAAGAAGTCGGTGACCATCTGGCAGGAGCTCCTGCTCCAGAACTGAGCGCGCCTGCGGCCAGAGCGAGGCGCGAGTCTGCGAGACGCCGAGCGAGAGCGAGCGGGGGTGCCGCCTCCGCGCCTCCGGCGCTTCGGCGAGCCACGCCGGAGCTCGAAGGTGAATTGGACGAGCGGAGGCGGGGGCCCCGCGAGCATGAGGAGGATGTCGTGAAGAACGGTCGCGAGTCGGGCGGTGATCCCGGAATCGCGCGGCGCAAGTTCCTGCAGTTCCTCGGTGCTGGCGCCGCGATGTCTCTGGGCGGTCTCGAGGCGGCGTGCACGCTCCTCGGGCCCGTCGACGACACCAATCCGCTGGCGCGGCGGGTGTCGCGCGACTGGGAGAAGATCTATCACGATCAATATCGCTACGACTCCTTCTTCGACTGGGTCTGCTCCCCGAACGACACCCACGCCTGCCGCATCCGTTCGTACGTGCGCAACGGCATCGTCGTACGCTCCGGTGCGACGTACGACTACCAGAAGTACGCCGATCTCTACGGGAACCACGCGAGCATCAACTGGAACCCGCGGCAGTGCGCCAAGGGGTACACCTTCCACCGCGTGCTGTATGGCCCGTACCGTCTGCGGCATCCGATCGTTCGCAGAGGCTGGAAGGCGTGGGCGGAGGCCGGCTTCCCGGAGCTGACGCCCGAGAACAAGGACGCGTTCTACTTCAGCCGGCGCGGCGACGACGAGTTCATCCAGATCTCGTGGGACGACGCGTTTGGTCACATCGCCGGCGCGCTCGAGGCGATCTCACGCCGCTACAGCGGGCCAGACGGCGCGAAGCAGCTCGTCGCGCAGGGCTACCAGCCCGAGATGGTGGCGGCCATGGGTGGCGCCGGCACGCGCACGATCAAGATGCGCGGCGGCATGGGGCTGCTCGGCGTGCTCGGCAAGTACGGCATGTACCGCCTGAACAACTCGCTGGCGCTGCTCGACACGCACGTCCGCGGCGTCAAGCCGGAAGAGGCGAAGGCGGGGCGCAATTTTTCCAACTACACGTGGCACGGCGACCAGGCCCCCGGACATCCGTGGGTGCACGGTCTGCAGGCCTCGGACTGCGACTTCAACGACCTCAGGTTCTCGAAGCTCATCATCATGGACGGCAAGAACCTGGTCGAGAACAAGCTCACCGATTCGCACTGGTTCATCGAGTGCATGGAGCGCGGCGGCAAGATTGTCGTGATCGCGCCCGAGTACGGCCCGCCGTCGACGAAGGCCGACTACTGGATCCCGATCCGCCCGCAGACCGACGCGGCGCTGTTTCTCGGCATCACCCGCCGGATGATCGAGCGCAAGCAGTACGACGAGACGTTCGTCAAGCAGTTCACCGATTTCCCGCTGCTCGTGCGGACCGACACGCTCAAGCGCCTGCACGCGCACGAGGTATTCCCCGGGTACAAGAACGCGCTCGCCGCCGACGGCCCGTCGATGAAGATGCAGGGCCTCACGAACGAGCAGTACGCGCTGCTCGGCGATTTCGTCGTCTGGGACGCGAAGACGGGCGCCCCGCGCGCGATCACGAGAGACGAGGTCGGCCAGACGATGGCGAGCCGCGGCATCGAACCCGCTCTCGAGGGCCGGTTCCCGATCAAGCTGGCCGACGGCAAGACCGTGGAGTGCGCGACGCTGTGGACCTTGTACCAGGTCCATCTCAAGGACTACGACCTCGACACGGTCGCCGACATCACGCGCGCGCCGCAGGCCCTCATCGAGCAGCTCGCCGACGACATCGCGACCATCAAACCCGTGTCCATTCACCAGGGTGAAGGCATCAACCACTGGTTCCACGCGACCGAGATGAACCGCGCGGCGTACCTGCCGTTGATGTTGACGGGGAACATCGGAAAGCCGGGCGCCGGCTGCCACACGTGGGCGGGCAACTACAAGGCGGCCCTCTTCCAGGGCTCAGCGTGGACCGGACCAGGTTTCAAGGGCTGGGTCGCCGAGGATCCGTTTGCGCTGACGCTCGATGAGAACGCTGCAGGCAAAGACGTGGTCGCCCATCCCTATACGAAGGACGAGGAGCCGGCCTACTGGAACCACGGCGACAAGGCGCTCATCGTCAACACGCCCAAGTACGGCCGCAAGAACTTCACCGGCGACACCCACATGCCCACGCCCACCAAGGCGATGATCTTCAACAACGTGAACTTGATCAACAACGCCAAGTGGGCCTACGAGATGATCAAGAACGTCAATCCGAACGTCGAGCTGATCGTCTCGATGGACATCCAGATGACGGCGTCGATCGAGTACGCCGACATCGCCCTTCCGGCCAACTCCTGGCTCGAATTCGAGGACCTCGAGGTCACGGCCAGCTGCTCGAATCCCTTCCTGCAGGTGTGGAAGGGCGGCATTCCCCCGGTGTTCGACAGCAAGGACGACCTCGCGATTCTCGCGGGCATCGCGCAGGCGCTGGCGACGCGTACCGGCGATCGCCGGTTCGCGGACATGTTCAAGTTCGAGCTCGAAGGCAAGCGGTCGGTCTACCTGCAGCGCCTGCTCGACACGTGCACGACCACGAAGGGCTACACCGTGTCGGACATCATGGCCGGCAAGTACGGGCCGTCGGGAGGCGCGCTGCTCAACTTCCGTACCTATCCGCGGATCCCGTTCTACGAGCAGGTGCACGACAGCGAGCCGTTTCTCACCGACACGGGGCGTCTACACGCCTACACCGACGTGCCGGAAGCGATTGAGTACGGCGAGAACTTCATCGTCCATCGCGAAGGGCCCGAGGCGACGCAGTACCTGCCGAACGTCATCGTCAGCTCGAACCCGTACGTGCGTCCAGACGACTACGGCATCGCACGGAGCGCCGAGCACTGGGACGACCGGACGATTCGCAACATCAAGCTGCCGTGGTCCGAGGTCAAGGGCACGAAGAATTTCCTGTGGGAGAAGGGGTTCCAGTTCTATTGCCTGACGCCGAAGACGCGACACCGCGTCCACTCGGGCTGGTCCAACGTGGATTGGCACATGCTCTACGACTCGAATTTCGGCGACCCGTACCGGCTCGACAAGCGGGCGCCGTGCGTGGGCGAGCACCAGTTGCACATCAACCCGCAGGCCGCGCGCGACCTCGGCATCAACGACGGCGACTACGTCTACCTCGATGCCAACCCGGCCGATCGGCCCTACATCGGCGCCAAGCCCGACGACCCGTTCTACCGCGTGGCGCGCTGCATGCTGCGCGTCAAGTACAACCACGCGTACCCCTACAACATCGTGATGATGAAGCACGCGCCGTTCATCGCGACCGAAAAAAGCGTGAAGGCGCACGAAACGCGGCCCGACGGCCGCGCGCTGTCGGCCAACACCGGCTATCAGGCCAACCTGCGCTACGGCTCGCAGCAGTCCGTCACCCGCAACTGGCACATGCCGATGCACCAGACCGACTCGCTGTTCCACAAATCGAAGGCATCGATGGCCTTCATCTTCGGCGGGGAAGCCGATAACCACGCTGTCAACACCGTGCCGAAGGAAACGCTGGTGCGTGTGTCGAAGGCTGAAGACGGCGGCATGGGCGGCAAGGGGGTCTGGGCCCCGGCGACGACGGGCTACTCCCCCGATAACGAGAGCGACTCGATGAAGCGATACCTGACGGGAGATCTCACCAAGGTGAAGAGGTAGACCGATGCCCTACGCAGATCCGGAACCCGACGATCCACAGGAGCTCGTCGGTGTCGAATGGCCCGGCGACGAGTCGGTGACGCGCGAGATGGCCGAATCGTTCGCCGACGAGTTCGCCCAGCTCGGCCTGCCAAGAGCCGAGATCCTGGCGCTCTACCGGCAGCCGGAGTATTCGGGGGCGCACCGGGCCTGGCGACTGCTGGGCGACGACGAGATCGCGCGAATCGTCGACGAAAGCCTCGCCGTCTTCGGACGGTTCACCTGGGTCGTCACCGACAGCGCCGACGATGAGCCGGAGCCGCAGCCGCTGCGGCTGTATCGGCGCGGGAGCTAAGGACTAACCATGTCTACCGTCAAGAACTGGCAGCTCGGACGCGAGATGGCCTATCCGTACGACGCCCGATATCCGGAGCGTCAGTTCGCATTCGTCTTCAACATCAACCGCTGCATCGCCTGCCAGAGCTGCACGATGGCGTGCAAGTCGACCTGGACCTTCAACAAGGGTCAGGAGCACATGTGGTGGGCGAACGTCGAGACCAAACCGTACGGCGGATACCCGCAGTGGTGGGACGTGCGGATTCTCGAGAAGCTCGAAGAGGCGAACCCTGGCGGCCAGGTCTGGGGCGGCACCCCCGCCGACGCCCGGTTCGGGCCCTATGGCACCTTCGAGGGCCAGACTGTCTTCGAGGCGGCGGCTCGCACGCTCTCGCCCGACAGCGCCCGCGTCCTCGGCTACCTGCCGACCGACGAGGAATGGAACTCACCGAACATCTACGAAGACAACCCGATCGGCAAACGCGGCGTTCGGAACGCGATCGACCAGACCGGCGAGCAGCTCCCGGTGCACAACACCTGGTTCTTCTACCTGGCGCGCATCTGCAACCACTGCTCGTATCCGGCCTGTCTGGCGGCGTGTCCGCGCCAGGCCATCTACAAGCGGCCCGAGGACGGCATCGTCCTCATCGATCAAGCCGAGTGCCGCGGTTACCGCAAATGCGTCGAAGCGTGCCCGTACAAGAAAACGATGTACCGCGGCAACACGCGCACCAGCGAAAAGTGCATCGCGTGCTATCCGCGCGTCGAAGGCACCGATCCCGAGACCGGGGGTGAGCCGATGGAGACGCGGTGCATGGCGGCGTGCATCGGCCAGATTCGCATGCAGGGGCTCGTGCAGATGGCCGAGGATGGCACGTGGGCCGAGGACCGGTACAACCCGCTCTACTACCTCGTGCACGTGGCCAAGGTGGCCTTGCCGCTCTATCCGCAGTTCGGCACGCAGCCCAACGGCTACTACATCCCGCCGCGCTGGGTCGCGCGGCCGTACCTGCGGCAGATGTTCGGGCCGGGGGTCGATCGGGCGATCGAGAACTACATCAGCCCGAGCCGCGAGCTGCTGGCCGTGCTGCAGCTGTTCCGCCGCTCGAACCGCATCATCTTCCGCTACCAGATCGAAGAAGGGCCGAAGATCTACGAAGGGTCGTTGCACGGACGCAAGGTGGAGCTCTACAACGACACCGTGATCGCGTTCGGGAAGAACGGGCGAGAGCTGTTCAGGACCACGGTTGAAGAGCCGGTGTACGTGCGCCCGAACGTGCATGCGAATTCGATTTGAGGAACGGCGATGAATACGATCTCACTTACGACGGCAGACGATGCGCTTGCGAGAGCGATCGTGTACCGGACCTTGTCGATCGGGTTCCAGGCACCGACCGACGATCGGCTGGACGGGGTGGGCGCGCGCGAGGGATTTCCGGTCGTCACCGCCGCGCTGCGGCACCTCGAACGCTCGTCGGGAAGCGTCGCGCTCGACGGGGCCGCCGAGCGGCTGGCGTCGGTCGCGCCAGCGGACGAAACCTCGCTGGGCGTGAGCTTCGCCCGCCTGTTCGGGCACACGGCCCGGGGTCCGATTTGCGCCTGCGAAACCGAATACGGCGCCGACAATATCTTTCACCAGCCGCAGCAGCTGGCGGATATCTCGGGGTACTACCTGGCGTTCGGGCTTCGGCCCTTCGTGGCGTCGGAAACGCGTGTGGACCACATCGCCTGCGAGCTCGAGTTCATGGACTTCCTGAATCGCAAGCAGGCGTTGCTCGCGGCGAGCGACGATCTCCAGTCGCCGCCCGATCTGGAAACCGCCGAAGCCACCCGGCTCGCCGAACGGGCGTTTTTGCGCGAGCATCTCGCCCGTTTCGGCCGCGCATTTGCCACGCGCCTCGTTATCGAGCAGCCCGACGGTTACTTCGCGGCCCTGGGACATACGCTCCTGGCGTTTCTGAGCGCCGAATGCGAACGCCTGGGCGTCGAAGGGGGCCCCGTCGATCTCGCCGTGCGGCCCGCCACGGCCGACGACACGCCGATGGCGTGCGGCACGGCTGACGAACTGATTCAGATTCAGCGAAAGCCATGAACCGGCTCACCTATGCGCCCGACCTCATCGAAGAGGCGGTGCTCCTGGCCGAGCGGAGCGCCGCGCCGTCCGATGTGCGCGGCTTTCGGCGAGAGCGCGACCGGATCTACGAAATCGCGGATGCGGAAGTGCGCGAGGCGAGCTTTCGGACGCTGCACCTCGGATGCTTCGCCCGTCTGCGGCTCGACGGCGTCATCGAGCAGGTCATGCGGGAACACCCCGACATCGTCGGCCGGTTGCAGGCGTGCCGCGTCGTTCGGGCCCTGACCCGGCAAGAGGAAGGAGCGGATCTCGTCGATGCCATCGCTCCGGGCGATGGTCGCGGCCAGCCGATCCTGGTGCTGCGGCTGCGCTCGACGACGATTGTCGAACCAGACACCCTGCGCGCGCTGCTCCGCCACGAGCTGATGCACGTCGCCGACATGCTGGACCCTACCTTCGGCTACGAGCGGACCCTCCCGTCGTCCAACGACGGTCCCTCATCGGAAACCATCCTCCGCGACCGGTATCGCGTGTTGTGGGATACGACCATCGATGGCCGGTTGGTTCGAGCCGGTCTGTCCGGCGGATCGACTCGCGACGCGCGCTGGCGGGAGTTCGCGGCCGCCTTCGCGATGCTCGGCGAGCGTGGCCCGACGGCGTTCGAGCGGTGGTTCGCCGAGCCGCGTCCTGGGCATGCCGAGATCGTCCGGTTCGCGACAGCGCCGCTCGGCGTTGCCGGTGGGCGCGATACGAGCCGGTGCCCCTTGTGCCGGTTCCCGGTCGCGACGCTCGATTCGCGGGCGGAGCGGGCACCGGAGCCATTGCTCACCGCGATCCGAGAGCAGCATCCGACCTGGCACGCCGAAGATGGACTCTGCCCGCAATGTTTTGACTTGTACGAGGCCCGCTATGGACACGAGTGTTCGAACGTTGCCGGCTGAGCCACCCGAGGACACCGTCGCGCGGCCACCCAGGCCCTGGCAGCGCCTTGGCAGCCGCTACCCCTCGGTTGTAGCGGCCTACGACGTGCTCAGCGAAGCGTGTCGCGATGCGGGACCACTCGACGAGTCGGCGGTGGCGCTCGTCAAGCTGGCGATTTCAATTGGAGCCGGCGCCGACCGGACCGTGCACATCCACTGCAAGAAAGCGCTTCGGGCCGGCGTCGACCCGGATGCGCTTCGGCAGGTCGCCTTGATCGCGCTGCCCACGATCGGCTTGCCGGCCTCGCTCGACGCGCTGCGGTGGGTGGATGAGACCATCCAAGAAACGCTCGGCAGTCCATTGCGCCCCTGAAGGGTGCCGTGGCCAGCGGTTTCTCTCGCGCCGGATCGTCGTGAGGATGACGACCGGCGTTGTACTTTGTTCGTTGTGGGCCGTGCCGCTGACGGCCCAACCCGCGCCCTCAACGCCACCCGCCTTCACCGTCTCAGGCTCGCTGCGCACGCGCGTTGAATCGTGGAACTGGTTCGGCGACAGCCCCGATGGCCGGTACACCTACCCGGGCTCCATCGCACGGCTAGCTCTCGCCCGCTCGAAGAGGACGTTCGACTGGCAGCTCGAGCTGGCGGCACCGTTCATCTTTAGTCTGCCCAATTCCGCTGTTGGGCCTGGCGCTCAGGGCGCCCTCGGCTTCGGCGCGAACTACTTCCTCGCCAACGACCGCAGGACGAACGCGGCCATGCCGTTCGTCAAGCAGGGGTTCGCGCACTTCAAAGGAGTCGGGCAGTCGCTGAAGGTCGGGCGGATGGAAGTGGTCGACGGCACCGAGGTCGTGCCGAGAGACTCGACGCTGGCGGCGCTCAAGCGCGATCGCATCGCGCATCGGCTACTCGGGAACTTCGGCTTCACCCACGTCGGACGCAGCCTCGACGGTGCGCAGTACGCGTTCGACCGGCCGGGCCTGAATGTGACCGTCGTCGGCGGACGGCCGACGCGCGGCGTCTTTCAGGTTGACGGATGGGGCGAGCTGGACGCCACGATTGTGTATGGAGCGCTGACCAGACAGGCAGGCGGCGCGACAAACGCCGGTGAGTGGCGAGTCTTCGCGCTCGGGTACGTCGACCATCGCCGCGACGTTCTGAAGGTCGACAACCGGCTTCTTGAGGCGCGGCAGGCCGACGAAGAGTCCATAGCGGTCAGCACGGTAGGCGGCCATTACGTCCTTCGTCTGGAAACGCCGGGCGGCGTGGTCGACTTGCTCACCTGGGGCGCGCTGCAGGCAGGTTCCTGGGGGGCGCTTTCACATCGCGCGGCGGCGTTGGCCGGCGAAGTCGGCTGGCAGCCGCGGATCGCCGCGCGCTTGAGGCCGTGGCTACGCGCCGGCTACGGCTACGCCTCGGGCGACGGCGATCCCGCCGACCAGACGCACGGCACGTTTTTTCAGGTGCTGCCCACCCCGCGTGTGTACGCGCGGTTTCCGTTTTTCAATCTCATGAACATCGGGGACGCGTTTGGGGAACTCATCATCAGGCCTTCGGGTCGCCTGACTGTGCGTACCGATGTCCACGTGCTCCGCCTCGCGGGCAGAAGCGATCTCTGGTATCAGGGCGGCGGCGCGTTTCAGCCCGGGACGTTCGGCTATGCGGGCCGGCCCTCAGGGGGCCACGCCGGTCTGGCGACGCTCTACGACGCGAGCGGCGACTACACCGTGAACACGCATCTCGCGATCGGCGGCTACTACGGCTACGCCTCGGGCGAACAGGTCGTGCGGGCCATCTACCCGGCGGACCGTGCGGCGCGCTTCAGCTACGTGGAGCTCGTCGCGCGTTTTTGAGCCTGCAGCGCTCTCACGAGGTTCGATCCCTTTGGCCTCGAGAACGGGCGCGGCCTTGGGTCCGGAGAGAACGGTGGAGGCGACGCTCGCGGTCATTTCTGACCTTGACTGCGTTCACACTGTGCACACACTGTCGTCATGAGTACGGCGTATGTATCCGGACGGGTGGCCGCGCGTTATGAACGGCTGGTCGCCAGACAGGCGCGTGCGGCCAAGACATCGAAGAGCGATCTCGTCGCGCGATATGTCGTCGAAAAGAGCCTTGAAACCGAGTTCCCGGGGATCTCCTTCCGTGACTCCCTCTCGGGACGCGAAGCGTACCTGACCGGTCATCGCGTGGCGGTCTGGGAAGTCCTGGCCGTGCGCGAGGAAACCAAGTCCGCGGAAAAGACGGCCGACCATTTCCGTTGGCCGCGCATACTCGTGACGCGGGCTCTGGCCTATGCCAAGGCCTTCCCTGAGGAGATCCGCGGATCGCGTGAAGGCGAAACCAATACAGCCCCGGCTGCTGGCTGACGAGAACACCTCGCATCGGCTCGTGTCGGCCTGCCGACGACTCGTCAAGGAATGTCCCATCGTCCACATCGCCGACTGGCACGAGGGGTCGTGGCTTGGTCTCGACGATGCGGCACTGCTGATGTCCTGCGCCGAGGCCGGGCTGGTGCTCGTCAGAATCACACAGGCAGGCCAAGTTCCTTCGCGGCCTCTTCTTGCGACGCATCCATCGTGAGAAAGCGGTCGATGGGTTCTGCGACATGAAACCATAGTGCGGTTCGAAGATGAGCCAAGTCGAGCGACCGCGGCGTCGCGACGGCCGGCAGGATGTTGGACCGGCACAGATCGAGTGTGAGATCGCGCAGCACGAAGAAGCTCGTATCCTCCTCCACACGGTCCATGCAGACCTTGTACTGCGCCGATTTCAAGGTCCCCTCTCTCGCCAGACGGATCAGATTGCGCCTGGCCTCGAGGACGAGGAGGACACTCGACAAGAGCTCAGCCCCCGCCGTCGCTTCCGAGACAGGCTCCGAGCCGTCCTCCCCGAGCAGGATGCACAGGTACGCAGACGTATCCAGATATAACCGCACCCGTCGTGGCGGCTCCTCAGGATCGGGACTCAACCGGTGCCCCGGTCTTCCACCAGCGCGATCAGATAACGGCCCTTCGTTCCACGCCGCAGCGCCGGTCTGATCCGTCCCGTGCCGACACTCTTCCCCTGGTGAATGTGTTGGGGCCGCGCGGGTCCCAGCTGCGCCACTGGCTCGTTGTGGCGCGTGACGATAATCGTTCTGCCGGATTCGGCCTCGACAACGGCGGCTGACAATTGTGCTTTGAGGTCTTGAATAGAGACCTGTTTCATGGTCAGTATTGTATCACATTCTGGACTGATATGTGGTCTGAACCGGTTTCCATTCCTCGACGATGTCGGACGCCGACGCAGTAGCGGTCGCGCTCAGCGCGACAGTGATCTCAGTGGTCCTGCGCCGTCACTGGGGTCGCGCAACGGCAAGAAGCTGTTTTTGGGGAACATCCCCGGCGCTCGGCCTGGGTAGGCCGTTGGGCGACAGGCGCGTTGCTGTCGCGCAGGCGCGATGCGCCGGGGATCGGCGGGACACGACTCAAGGCGGGCGAACACGATCACTGAAAACCTAGCAAGTCCCTCGCTCTCGCGGGTATGACGGCCGTCATAGGCCTCCATTCGCGCTGCACTAGGGATACTCTGACCATCGGAACACCTCACTCTAGTAGCAAGCTCCCCCTTCTCGCTTCTATGACGGCCGTCATATCGGCGCGGTCTCCTTTGACGTAGCGTCTGTCCGCTCGATCGTCAATGCAGCGATGTCCCGTTCGAAGGAGATAGGGATGACCTCTCCCCAAGCAACACTGCCGTCTTCCGGAGCCGATCGCGACATCGGCGTCTCGCCGAGCGTGGTGATCCTTCAGCACACCGCCTGCGAGGGCCCGGGCCTCATCGCGGACATCCTTCGCGAGAAAGGCTTCGCCGCCCGCATCGTGCGCGTCGATCGCTCCGAGCCTGTTCCCACGTCGCTCGATGAGAGCGCGGCGGTCATCGCGATGGGCGGGCCGATGGGTGTCCGCGAGGTGCACCGCTACCGGCACCTTCGCCAGGAGCTCGACCTCATCGACCACGCGCTCGCCAACGGTGTTCCCGTGCTCGGGGTGTGTCTGGGCAGCCAGCTGCTCGCCGCCTGCCTTGGATCGCGCGTGCACACGGCCGAGGAGCTGGAAGTCGGGTGGCATGCCGTTCACTTGCTGCGCGCGGCCGCCGCCGACGCCCTCTGGCAGGACTGCGCTCCCACGTTTCCGGCGTTCCATTGGCACCATGACGTCTTCGATCTGCCGCCCGGCGCGGTCGCGCTCGCGACGAGCGCCATGACGGAATGTCAGGCCTTTCGATTCGGGACGCACGCGTATGGGGTGCTGTTCCACCTCGAAGTGAGCCAAGGGCAGATCGCGGCGATGGTCGAACAGTTCGGAGCCGAGCTGAGCGGCGCAGGAATCGATCCGGAGGCTCTTCTCGACGAGCTCCCCAGCCGTGTGGCCGCCGCGCACCGGATCGGCCGGACGGTCTTCGCGCGATGGGCCGATCTCGTGCTGGCCGCAAGCGGCTGCGCCGCATGACGGCCGCCGCTCTCGCCGGTCCGGCCGCGCGGCCTCGCGTCCTGCTGACCTCGGTCTTCGGCCCCTTCGCGCGCGACGACGAGTTCGGTAGCCGCGCGATCAACCCGCTGGAGCTCTACCACAACCAGGTCACGCGGGCGCAAGGGCCGTTCTCGCTGCGGATGCACCATCGCTCGTGGGGCATCATGCTGATCCAGGCGAACATCTCGGTGCCCTCGGCGGTGCTCGATTTTCCGACGCGCGAGCGCTTCATCGACGAACTGCGATCCCACCAGTACGACATCGTCGGCATCTCCGGAATCATCGTGAACGTCGGCAAGGTCCGCGAGATGTGCCGGCTCGTCCGGCAGCATTCACCGGCGTCGACGATCGTGGTCGGCGGCCACGTGACCGCCATTCCCGGCGTCGAAGGGATGCTCGACGCCGATCACATCGTCAAGGGCGAGGGCATCCGCTGGTTCCGCGCGTTTTTGGGCGAATCGGTCGATGCCCTGATCGCGCACCCGGCGATGCGGTCCTCGTTCGGCTTTCGCTTGATGGGACTCCGGGCCCCACGGGGCGGCGGCGATCCGGCCGCGACGATCATTCCCTCGGTCGGGTGTCCGATGGGCTGCAACTTCTGCACGACGTCGGCGTTTTTCGGCGGCAAGGGCCGCTTCGTGAATTTTTTCGATACGGGCGCGGAGCTCTTCGAGGTGATGTGCCACGCCGAGCGCCGGCTCGGCGTGCAGACCTTTTTCATGATGGACGAGAACTTCCTGCTCTACAAGAAGCGGGCGCTCCAGCTCCTCGATCTGATGAAGCGTGGCGGCAAGGCGTGGTCGCTGTTCGTGTTCTCTTCCGCAAACGCGATCCGGAAGTACGAGATGCGGCAGCTGGTCGAGCTGGGCGTCAGCTGGGTCTGGATGGGCGTCGAGTCGGCCCGCACCGACTATTCGAAGCTGCAGGGCATCGACACGATCGCGTTGACGCGGGAGCTCCAGGCGCACGGCATCCGCGTGCAGGCGTCGACCATCATCGGTATGGAGCATCACACGCCGGTCAATCTGCCGCAGCAGATCGAACACGCCGTCGCGCACGACGCCGACTGCCATCAGTTCATGCTCTACACGCCGGTGCCGGGGACGCCGCTGCACGCCGGCATGCAGACCGATGGGCGCCTGCTCGACGGCATCGATCTCGCCGACATCCACGGCCAGTACAAGTTCAACTTCAGACATGAGCACGTCAGCCGCGACGATTCGAAGCGCTGGCTGGACTGGGCGTTTCAGCACGATTACGACGTGAATGGTCCCAGCGTGTTCCGCATGATGCGAACGATGTTCGACGGGTGGCAGCGGTACAAGACCGATACCGATCCCCGAATTCGCGCCCGCTTCGCGCATGAGGCGGCGAAGCTCGGACACGGGTACGGCGCCGCGCTGTGGGCCATGGAGAGGTATCTACGCGGCTCGAACTCCGCCGTGAGCGATCGCATCCTGGACCTCCGCCAGCGGATCGAACGGGATCTCGGGGGTCTCGCGCGCGCGATCGATCGCCTCGTCGGCCCGATTCTGTTGTGGTCGTCGCGACGCGACGCCGCCGCCTATCCGACGGGCCGGCCGCTCGAGCCCCAGACATTCGTTGACCGGCGCAACTGGACGTAGGGCCGCGTCCGCCTGACGCAGGCCGTATGACCGCCGTCATAGGTGCCCCTGCCGGTGACGTGCGAGCGTGAGTGGGGTCGGAGTGGGGTCAGACCCTCCTCTGACCCTCTGGGAGGAAGGATGAAACGGGCGCCACTTCTCGTCGCCGGCGTGCTGTGGCTCGGCGTCGAGGCCTCAGCGGACGAACGGACGACGTGCGCGACGGCCGACGCGGCGCCGACCGTCGGCATTCTGGTTGTCGACTACGAGCGAATACCGCGCCACATCTGGGCGCGAGCTGAGAGAAACGTGACGCTCATGTACCAGTCGATATCGGCCTCCACGACGTGGCGGCGGATTTACCCGGATGCGAAGGCCCCACCTGCCTCGCCTGCCCGAATCAACGAGTACCCGTTCACCGTTGTGATCCCGTCCGCAGTCATGGCGCCGCGGAAGAGCGACGGCGATCGCGTGCTGGGCCTCGCGCCATACAGTGTCG
>Ga0209343_10003016_pt1 | contig 21418 bp, 9 predicted proteins | sample RifCSPlowO2_02_FD_184026 | JGI IMG/M metagenome (GOLD analysis project Ga0209343, IMG submission 184026) | Groundwater microbial communities from Rifle, Colorado - Rifle CSP2_plank lowO2_0.2 (SPAdes) (version 2) | ecosystem: Environmental > Aquatic > Deep subsurface > Groundwater | place: Rifle... | reverse complement strand
GATAAAAGTTACCCCGGGGATAACAGGCTAGTCTTGCCCTACAGTCCACAAGGACGGCAAGGTTCGGCACCTCAACACATCGGGGTGTGGTGGAAGTAATTCCATTAGTCTGTTTAATTTAATTTTCAGCTCAAAACGGTGAACTCCTAATTGACATATGGTAAACCTTCGGGTTATGCTAAAGTTAATGGACAATACCGTGGGAAGTCTGACAGAAGAACAAAAGTCCATTCTTATTGGTACTCTCTTAGGAGATGGAACAATGAGAATTAAAAAGAATGCTCATTTAGAAATAAATCACTGCTATGCACAAAGAATGTTAGTAGACTGGATGTTTTCTAAATTTAGTAGTTTGGTATCTACTCCTCCTAAATGGAGGAAAGGGAACGGTAAAAGAGAAGCTTATAGATTTGCAACTCAAAAATTACCGGTATTTACTCCTTTCTATAATCAGTTTTATAAGAATGGGAAAAAAATTATACCAAATGATCTAAAATTGAATTCTTTAAGCTTGGCTGTTTGGTTTATGGATGATGGGTCAAAAACCTATTCATCTGTCTATTTAAACACCCAGCAATTTAATTTGGATGAGCAAATACAACTAATTGGTATTTTAAAGAATCAATTCGGTATAGAAGCTAGTCTTAATAAAGATAAAATTTATTACCGCATTAGAGTTCGAAGCCAAAGTATCAAAAAATTTATCAAGTTAGTTGAACCATTTGTACTAAAAGAATTTAGATACAAAATTCCTTCTGTTATGACCCTGTAACGACTTATAAGTAAGGTACCAGATAATCTGGAATTAAACTTACTTTATACGGCTGACTCCTGTCGGAGATAGGATGAAGGTATAGTCTAAGCTTACAAGGAATTGTAAGAATACTATTGGGTTATACCCTATAGTAACTACGATGTCGGCTCATCACATCCTCCTGCTGAAGTAGGTGGGAAGGGTCTGGCTGTTCGCCAGTTAAAGTGGTACGCGAGCTGGGTTCAGAGCGTCGTAAGACAGCTCGGACTCTATCCAGTATGGGCGTTTTGATACTTGAGGGGAGTGAGGCCTAGTACGAGAGGACCGGCCTGAGGAAACCTCTAGTGTGCCTGTTGTCGTAAAACGGCAGCGCAGGGTAGCTACGTTTCTATTTGATAAGCGCTGAAAGCATCTAAGCACGAAGCAAACCCCAAGATGAGGTATCTTTAAGATCCGTCGTAGACTACGACGTTGATAGGCTGGCAGTGTAAGCGCTGTAAAGTGTTTAGCTTACCAGTACTAATGATCATAGTTGAGATTTTTTGGCAGCCTTTTCAATACGTATTCACATTTCAAGGCGCAAAGCGCAAATAAATTTATCCCTTGATACTTTATATAAAATCCTATATACTTTAAGCCTCGGTGGTTTGAGCGAGGTGGTCCGACCTGATCCCATTCCGAACTCAGTCGTCAAACATCTCAGCGGGGACGATAATCTATCCGCAAGGGTATGTGAAAATACCTCACTGCCGGGATAAAAGAAAGACAGGTGATTATGTTTGGCAAAACAACAAAATATCTCTTCTAACTCCATAATGGAGAAGCTGTTAGCTTCTCAAAATCAAAGAATTATCCGTCTTTCACGCGGCCAGAAAATTGAAGGAGAAATAGTTTCCATTACAGATAAAGAAATTACGCTTGATTTAGACACTAAGGCAGAAGGTGTTCTGCAAAGAAAAGAAGCGCAAGATCAAAGTTTAAAAGTGGGTGATAAACTCAAAGCGTATGTTTATCAGACAGAAAATGAATCCGGCCAAGTAGTTCTATCTGCCTCCCAACAAACAAGATCAACAACAATTACCAATGGCAGCAGAGGGGGTAGAGGGTTGGCTTGGGACAAATTTATCAGAGCACAAACTCTTAAAAGCAGATTGCAAGGACAGGTTTTAGAGCTCAATAAAGGCGGATTGATAGTTGAGGTAGAAGGAGTAAGAGGCTTTTTGCCTAACTCACAGGTTGGTTTTGACTTACTAAGTAAATCAGGCGGAGGTATGGAGAGTTTGATAGGTCAAATTTTAAACTTAGGAGTTGTGGAAGTAGACCGTAATAATAATAAATTAATTTTTACTCAAAGGGGACAGGTTACTGATGAAGTTAAAAATAAACTAAAGGAATTTAAAAGCAACCAAAGATCCGGCGGCAAAATCGTAGCTGTTTTACCTTTCGGATTAATTGTTTCGGTCAAAGACCGATCGTCCTCTGGACGAGATGAGATGGGTGTAGAAGGATTAGTCTTTATCTCAGATGTGTCTTGGGAAAAAGTTGAAGATTTATCCAAAGATTTCAAAGTTGGTCAGGAGATAGAGGTTGTGATTTCAGGGATTGATGAAGAATTAGGCCGGCTGAATTTATCCATTAAACAATTATCAGAAGATCCTTTTGCCAAGCTGGCAGAAAAATACCCGGCTGATGAAGTGGTTAAAGGAGAGATTATCTCGGTATCTGGTTTAGGGGTAATAGTAAAGTTAGAAGATGGGATTGAAGGTTTATTACCGGCACCCAAGATGGATGTGAATACTACTTATGAAGTGAGTAAAAGTATTACTCTTTTAGTGGATAATGTCGATACTGCAAGAAGAAAAATTAATTTAGCTCCGTTTGTTACTTCTACTGCAGGATTAATATACAAGTAGCTTAAAACGCAAACGCATCAACAATCCACCAGTCAAACTCGCCCGAGACGACAGTTCTCACCTGGAGTATAATGTCACTATGTCAAGACTGATTACTCAATATGTCTGCCAGCAGTGCGGTTTCCGCTCTGCCCAATACCTGGGGAAGTGCCCTGAGTGTGAGAGCTGGAATTCTTTTGTAGAAACTATAGAAAAGCGTAAAGGGGAAAGCCTGCCTGCCGGCAGGCAGGGGGAAAAAGCAGAGGTTATAGATTTATCGAAGATTCAACAGACAGATTACGAAAGATTAGACACAGGTTTTGAAGAGTTTAACCGCTGCTTAGGAGGAGGAATTGTAGCCGGCTCATTAATTTTAGTTTCAGGGGATCCCGGAATCGGAAAATCAACCTTGCTTACTCAACTGGCATTAAATGACGGAGGCGGTGCACTTTATGTTGCAGGGGAAGAGTCTGCCCGGCAGATCAAAATCAGAGCGGATAGAATTCAACCTGGAGCTAACCTATCTGTTTTAAATGAGATAGATGTAGATAATATCATTGAGAAAATTCAGGAGATGTTTTCACAAAATAAACTGGTGATAATTGACTCAATACAAACTCTGGAAACTACAGATTTAGAATCGATTGCCGGTTCTGTCGGCCAGGTCAGGGAATGTGCCCACAGATTGCAAAGAATAGCTAAAGCTTTGCATATCCCTATTTTCCTGGTGGGTCACGTCACCAAAGAAGGGACCGTAGCAGGCCCCAGAACTTTAGAGCATTTGGTAGATGTTATTCTGTCCTTGGAGGGGGATGCTAACAATCAATTTAGAATCCTGCGTTCCACCAAAAACAGGTTCGGCCCGACAGATGAGGTAGGGGTATTCGAGATGGAAGAAAAAGGCATGATTGAGGTTAAAAATCCTTCCAAGTTATTTTTAGAGCAAAAAGTAGAGGCGCCCGGTTCGGCGGTAGTTTCCACCTTAACCGGTTTACGCCCGCTTTTAGTAGAAATTCAGGCTTTAGTTACCAAGACTAATCTGCCTGTGCCCCGAAGGACAGGATCCGGAGTGGATAATAATAAGTTGCAGCTTCTGGCGGCAGTTTTACAAAAGAGAATGGGCTTGCCTTTATTTGACCAGGATGTTTTTGTTAATGTCACCGGAGGGCTTAAAATATCCGAGCCTGCAGCAGATTTAGGTATATGTATGGCTATTATATCTTCTTTTAAAGATCAATCAATAGTTTCTAAAACCGTTTTGATAGGAGAAGTGGGATTGCTGGGGGAGCTTAGAAATGTCAGAGAGATAGGCAAAAGGTCTGCCGAGGCCAAAAAATTGGGTTATTCCAATATTGTGTCTTCTGAGAATGCCAAAAACCTCTCCCAGGCAGTTAAGTTATGCTTAACCACCGGCCGGTAACTTGACATTGCATCTGACGCCCATTTCAAACTGGTTTCTATACATCTGGGCGGGAGCTTACAGAAATTCTACGATTTAATGATTGAAGCAGAAGACCGAACGCTTGATATATACCTCCAAATGGGTAAGTATTGACAACTATTTTGTCACTTGACTCCCAGAAAAACGGTACTTATAATGTAGTTATGATTAAGAGAAAAATACTGCCCGGCCTCGAAGAACACCTTTCCTCAGATCAAATGACAATTATCACCGGCCCAAGACAAGTTGGGAAAACCTATTTAATGAGGTTTATGCGGGAGAAGCTTGAGGAAGAAGGCGAGAAAACTATCTGGTTAAATTTAGATAATGATGAAGACGCAACCAGGTTTACTTCTCAGGCAGCTTTGGTTTCGTATATTGAACTCCAGGCAGGCAAGGTTAGGGCATTTGTCTTTATTGATGAAATACAACGCAAAGAAAATGCCGGACTTTTCTTAAAAGGCATTTTTGATATGAAGACTCCATATAAATTTATTATTTCCGGCTCAGGAAGTCTGGAGTTAAAGGCAAAAATTCCGGAGTCAATGGCAGGCAGAAAGCAAATATTTGTGGTTGACCCAATCAGTTTTGAGGAATTTGTTAATTTTAAAACAAGTTACAAATATGAAGATAAACTAAAAGATTTTTTTGAGCTGGAGAAGGAAAGAGGAGAACGGTTGCTGTCTGAGTATATGGTATTTGGGGGTTATCCAAGAGTAGTTTTAGCAGAGACAACTTCTTTAAAACAAGGAGAGATGCAGGAGATTTACAAAAGCTTTATAGATAGAGATATCCGTGATCTTCTTCATCTTGAGAAAACTGAAAGCTTAACAAACTTGTTAAAAATCATTGCTTCACAAATCGGCAGCCTTGTTAATATGACAGAGCTGGCATCAACGGTTGATATAGATGAAAAAACCAGTAAACGTTACCTTTGGTACCTGGAACAAACATTTGTGCTAAAAAGGATGACGCCGTACTACCGCAATACCAGAAAAGAGATTACTAAAGCGCCGGTCTATTATTTTATAGACAATGGGCTCCGTAACTGGCTTTTAGGACTTTTTGGTTTAGCGCAAATTCCAGTTTCTGTAAGCGGGCATCTTTTTGAAAACATCATTTTTAATACGCTTAGGCCCCAATTTAACCTGACTCCAATCCAAATACATTTTTGGCGAACGCGTGACAGGGCGGAAGTAGATTTTGTCTTAGAGGCAGGACTCGAAGTTGTGCCAATTGAAGCAAAGCATACCAAAATGCGTAAACCGGAGGTCACAAGATCTTTTAGGAGCTTTTTACTAAAATATAAGCCAAAGAAAGGGTATATGGTGCATTTAGGAGAAAGGTTTGAGATAGAAGTTGACAGTACAAAAGTTGCCATACTGCCATTTTTTGATCTTATCACCGGTAAATTTGACATTTGGGTTTAAACCTGTCTTAATGAATATAAGACGGCTTATAAATGCTCAAATAACAAGTTTGATTTGCTCCTTTGACTCTATAATCTTTTCTGCTAAAATTATCTTAGGCAAAGGGTTATTCTTTTTTTATTCCCTTGCCGGAAGGATTCATCCTGTGCGTTTAAGACAAACTTTCCGCCTGATTTGGGCATTGATTTTTGCTACCTTTGCAGCTATATTTTCTCAACTGATCCCTCCAATTTTTGGGGAACAATCCTTTATCATCAGAACACTGCTTACTTTAGCTGCAGCCGGGATTGGATATGTAGTTTTCCCTAATGCGGCCCGCTGGGTCCGGGTTATTACCATGACCACTTTTAATTTTGTGGTTCATAGAGTTTCTGCAGAAGTTTCCAGCCAGCTAGCTAAGTTTACACGTTCCAATGCGTCCTTTCCTCACTCAACCGGCCAGGTAGGGGCTGTCAGCTTAACCCGTCCTTTAATTTTAGATACCTCGGCTGTTATTGACGGAAGAGTGTTAGATGTTACTAAAACAGGTTTTATTAATGGTTTAGTGTTAATACCTCAATTTGTTTTGATTGAACTGCAGCAAGTGGCAGACTCATCTGATGATTTAAAAAGGCAAAGAGGCAGAAGGGGATTTGAGGTTGTGGAAGAGTTAAAAAAGAATAAAATAATCAGGCTTGAAATTTGGGATAAAGATTCGGGCGGTAAAACAGTTGACGAGAAACTAATAAATCTGGCCAAAGCCTTGCATGGCAAAATCCTGACCACGGATTTTAACCTGAATAGGCTGGCTACCCTTTCCAATATACCGATATTAAATATTAATGATTTGGCTAATGCTGTTAAAACCGTTGCCCTGCCGGGCGAAAGCCTGCAGATAAAAATTGTCCACTTAGGTAAAGATAAATCCCAAGGAGTGGGATATCTGGCTGACGGCGCTATGGTAGTGGTAGCGGATTGCGCGGAAAAAATCGGCCAAACGATTAAGACAGAGGTGACCAAAAACATCCAAAATCCAGCCGGAAGGATGATCTTTGCTAAAAAAGAAGTTTAAATCTTACCTACTTCTTACCTTAATAACAGGTTATGCTTGTGTTAAGTGAACAAGAGCCTAAAAATCTTTCCAGAAGCTTATGCGCAGCAGGTTGAAAGACCGTGGTCAGGCAATAGCGCAAACTGGTGGCCAAACCTGATAAATGGATGTCCAAACATTCGATAGTTTCTGCCAAAATTCCCTTGAAACAAGCTGCTTAAAAGTTTTCCACATATTCTAAATTTTTGTTAATATCCAAAAGTATATAGTTAGATTAGATTGTTGTAATAACCTTATTAGGATACTATATCCCTTTTTGTTAACTACGGGATATATAAAAAAAAGTTTAAAAAATCCTATGGGACTTAAAATACTTGACAAATAGTATTTTGTTGTGGTAATGTAGTTTTTGTATGTTTGCTCAGAAAATAGTAGCCAATTTCAGTAGGAAAAAGACAAGAACAGGCAGGATTGATGTAGTGGCGGAGCAAGTGAGGAAAATATTAAAAGATTCTGATCAGAAATTAATATTGATGGTTCGCAGTTAAAAGAATTCCTTGGAGGCAGACGGACCAAGGAATTCTTTTTTCATTTTAAGGGGTTTTGAGTTGGGAATTAGTCTAGGGCAGGGACTAGTTCCCAATTTGAAACCCCTTTTTAGTCATAAAAAAGAGCATTACTACCGCAGACGGACTCGAATAGCAATGCCCTTTTATTAATTTCGAAAACAACCTCAAGAGCAGATAGAAGTTGCTTTCTCTTTTACATTAGATCAAAGTCCCAAGTCTTGTCAAGACCCAATTTAGCTTCAATTTTTAAAAATTGGGGACAATCTTTCCTCATTCCATAACTGTACGGGCAGGGGCAGTTGCAGCGTGGGAGGAAAGACGGTTTAAGAGTTGACAAGTATCCAGCCCCATAGTATAATTCTCCCGACATGTTTAAGAAATTTTCCAAATATTTGTTAATTGGGGTGTCTGCTTTGGCGCTATTTGCCGCAGCCCAGCAAGGTTTATTTAATAAAAATAATGAGTTTGTTTTAGCTGATGATCCTCCAATTGCTGAAGGACCCGGGTGTGATGGTAATGTGAGTGTATGGGGGTTATGGCAAGGCGAAAAACTTATAGAAGTTAAGGAGCGTGTTGGTGTTATACCTGGTCAATGTAACCAACCCCAAAGAGTGGATCTTTGTCAGATGGCTGCTGATGGTAGCGGTACGCCGGTGGAAACTTGCCAGGATGCTTTCGGTAATACAGGACACAGATATTGCGTCTGGAGACCGGAAGGAAACATTATCGGTGGCTGTAGCATTGAAGTATGCAGATTCGGCGGCGCCCCCCCCAATAATTGTAATTCTGAACCTGCACAAGCTGCACCGGCTCAACAGGCAGCACAACAGCAACAAACACAGCAAGCAGCTCAGGTTGACTGCAGTACCTGCGGCAATAATAATCAGGCTGCCTGTACAGGAGCCTGCCGCAGCAGCATAGGTAATTGTCATGATGGATTTTTTATACAGTCTGATGGATTTTGTAGAGCTCCTCAACAACAGCAAGTTAATGAATGCCCAAGATCCGATTTTGAGAATGGGCATCCACAAAGATGTGTGAATGGAAGATTTGTCCAATGTTTCTGTGATTCTCAAGGTTGTACTTGGCAACATGATAATGGCACTTGCGGCGGGACAACTCCTCCTGCTCCGCCACAGCCTCCTGCGCCAATTTGCAGATCAATTACTTGTCCGGCAGCCCCTGCCGGCTGCGCTTTTAGCGGTCAAATCAAAAACACTTGTAATTCGGCTGTCACTTTAACCTGCGGCGCTCTAACCTGTAATCCGGCCCCGCCTGCCGGCGGGATAACCAGCACCAACAACAATTGCACAGGTAACAACAGCTGCAGCGGAGGAGGGGCTACGGTGACCATTACTAATCCGGCGCCTCAGGCGGTTTTAGCAGCAGTTCCTGCTGCAGCTTCCGTACCGGTGACTTTTGCCAATGTCGGAATAGGAACCAGCGCAGTTGCTGTGACAGCGCTGCCTAAAACAGGCCTGCCTGTTTTAGTCTGGTCAGCCCTGGCCTTTATTCCGGCCGGTTTTAAGATAAGAGGGTTTTCCAAGCTCAGAAGAGTTTTGGAAAATAAAGCCAGCTTTATTTGGGAGGAAAGACAATTTAAGGGTTGACATCTGTAAGAGAATGTGATTTACTAACTCATGTTACGCAGTGTCATTCCCGCGGAGGCGGGAATCCATGTTTTTTATTTGTATAGATTCCCATCCTCGATCGGAGTCGAGGATAAGCTTTCATGGGAATGACAGGAGTGATTGCGTAACATGAGTAACGTAAGCCTCTAGTAAGAGTTTCCACAATCATACTAACTATGCCTCGAGTAACAAAATCATTTAAACCAAATAAAATATCTGCTGAAGAGTCGTCAGCAGAGGAAGTTGTGGGACAAAATCCTGCTTCTGCCATTCCGGGCGCCCGCAATGACGAGAGAAGTTATGGATATAGGCGCTATGGGAATAGCGGTTATTCTAACGGCGGACGCGACTATTCCGACTCGCCTCGCTATCGCTCCGGCGAAACGGGCCGTGACCGGGATGTTCCAACTGAAGAAGTTTCCGGAATATTAGAAATAATGACGGAGGGGCATGGATTTTTGCGGCCTAAATATATACCTTCTGATGCAGATATATATATTTCTGCCAGCCAAATCAGAAGGTTTTGGCTTAGGCCCGGGGATTTGGTGGAAGGCGCTGCCAGGCCTCCAAAAGAAACCGAAAGGTATTTTGGTTTGCTTCAGGTCAATAAAGTTAACGGACAAGCGGCTGAAAAGCTCGTGTCTGCTGACGGACGACCTATTAAAAGAGTCAAATTTGAAGATTTAACGGCAATTTATCCCAATAAACACTTAAAATTAGAAACCGGTAAAGCTCCGCTTTCTCAACGGGTGATAGATCTGGTTGCGCCGATTGGTTTTGGACAGAGAGGCTTAATAGTTTCTCCTCCCAAGGCCGGTAAAACAACCATCTTAAAAGATATAGCCGCAGGCATTGCCAAAAATCATCCTGATGTAGTGTTGATGGCAGTGTTGGTTGGAGAAAGACCGGAAGAAGTAACTGACATTTCCCGTTCTATAAAAGGTGATGTAATTGCTTCTAATTTTGACGAGCCGGCAGAAGAGCAGACTGCAGCTGCTGAAATCGCCTTAGAGCGGGCGAAAAGGCTGGTTGAGTCCGGTAAGGATGTTGTGATACTGCTTGATTCGGTTACCCGCTTAGGCAGGGCCTACAACTTGTCTGTGCCCCCATCCGGAAGAACCTTGTCGGGTGGATTTGACCCGGTGGCGCTATATCCTCCTAAGCACTTTTTTGGGGCAGCCAGAAATTGCGAGGAAGGCGGATCCTTAACCATTATCGGCACAGCCCTGGTGGATACCGGTTCCAGGATGGATGATCTGATTTATGAAGAGTTTAAAGGCACCGGTAACATGGAGCTTCATTTGGATAGACAGTTGGCAGAAAGAAGGACCTTTCCTGCAATTGACATTGAAGGTTCCGGCACCAGGCAAGAACAATTATTGTTTACTGAGGAAATTTATAGGCAAATAGTGATTATGAGAAGGATGATCGGGATTTTAGGAGAGCAGGAAAGAACCGAAATTTTCCTGGAAAGATTATCCAAAGCAGAAAACAATGAAGAGTTTTTGAAGACCTTAAAAGACATTAAATAGAGTCTAGTCTAGTCACTATTTGCTTCTATCTGTTAGAATATTCCAGTGAATTCCCTCGTTGATGACTTTAAAGCTCTTCTTTCCGCTTTAGTTTGGTATTCCAAACGCAAAATTGTTTATTTATCTTACCAATTTGAAACCTTTAAAAACTTTATAGTAGAAGTGCTAATGCAAGGGAGAGGAGTGCACCAAAAACACTTTTGGCACGGATCTATTATCGTACTGGCAATTATTGGTGTTTTTTCCTCCGGAGTATTAGGCGGGCAAAGCTTAATCTCGGCTACATATCCTGGGATTGGCGGCCCGGATCCCCGTTTTGCTTTGGCCTTTGAGCCTTTCCCAAACGGTCCAACCCTACGTGAATTTCAGGATCCTCACACAGACATTTCCCAAAAGCCAAGATCAGAAATTATCGAACGTAAAGTCAAAGACGGCGATACTTTGTCCGGTATCGCCAAGGAGTATGGAATTTCAGTAGAGACTATCAGATGGGCCAATAATTTAGCCAGCGACAGTATTAAACCCGGGCAAATGCTCAAGATTTTGCCTGTCACCGGTGTAGCTTACGCTGTAAAATCAGGAGATACTTTGGAATCTGTGGCCAAGAAATTTTCCGCCAATGCCCAGGCTATTTTGGATTTTCCCTTTAATGATGTGCCGGATGATTTTAGTTTAAAAGTAGGACAACTTTTAATAGTGCCTGACGGCAGTCCGCCTGAGGCAGCGGCTCCGAAGGCTAAACGCCAGCCGCAATATTTAGCCCAAGGACCGGCTTCCCCTGCCTTCCAGGCTCCATTTGGCGCCCAATTTATCTGGCCTACTTCAGGTCAGCTTACCCAATACTTTTCCTGGTATCATCCGGGCATTGATATAGCTAACCGTTCTGCTCCCGGGATTGCGGCTGCGGACGGAGGAACGGTGGTGGCGGCGGGTTGGCCTGACGGCTGGGGTTATGGCAACAGGGTAGCGATTGATCATGATAATGGTTATAGGTCCCTTTACGCTCACCTGTCTAATATTTATGTCTCAGTCGGGGATACCGTATCCAGGGGTCAATTAATCGGTCAGATGGGATCAACAGGCAGATCTACCGGCGCCCATCTGCATTTGGAAATATACTTTAAAGGCGTGGCCTTAAATCCGCTGTCAATTCTCAAGTGATCTAAGTTGCTTAAGTGACTTAAGTTACTTATAATTAATCTTCGGGCCCGTGGTATACCGGTAGAATAACTCCATGGCATGGAGTAGAAAGGGGTTCGATTCCCCTCGGGTCCACACTGGGGCTTGTAGGTAAACGGAATACCGGTACATTCGCATTGTACAGTTCCGGGTTCAATTCCCGGCAAGTCCACAAAACTTATGGAAGTTGAGTGGGAGTGGGTTGAGGGGTAGTATTCTGCTCGCCTTGCGAAGCGGGTTTCTTCACGGCTGCAGGAGTGGCAATCTTTTCAGGTTTTTGAAGATCAATCACTTTCGGCAACTCTTCGTTTTGCAAAGCCCCGCTGGTTTGGGCAGCAGGCGGTTGGGCAACCTGTGATTTAGAATTCAAATCTTCCAAATATCCCTGGGCAGTTTTATAATCAGGACTATCTTTATCTGTAAGCAGCTCCAATACCTTTTGTCCTATGCTTTGCGCTCCGGCCAAATCTCCTTTATCTCTTAAGGCTACTGATAAATTGTAATAACCATTGGCAAAATCAGGCTTCAAATTTATAGCATCGGTGAAGAATCTGATTGCCAAGTCATAATTTTTCACTGCATAATATACCCCTCCGACATTTAGTCGAAGTTGTGGGTTCAAAGGATCGTTTTGGATAGAGCGGCCATAAGAGTCCAAAGAAAAAAGCAGGGCATTTTGGGCTACACCGGCAATCTGCCGGTACAAAACGGCCAAAATCTCCCAATTAACGGCGGACTTAGGGCTTAAATTGGTGGCTATTCTGCCTTCATTTATGGATTGCTGCAGAAGAACCTGAATATTTTGTTTATCCTGGTCTGTTAAAGAGCCGGCAGGAGAGCTTTCAGTCGGGCCTTTGGCCGAAGCTATGGCATTTGCCAAAGCAAAATTGACCTGGGCCAAGTCGGTTCTGTAAAGGTCGCTGACAGGGTTTAATTTTTCCGCCACCACCAGTTCGTTATAGGCAACAATGCCCTGGTTTTGGGCGATGGCATTTAAAGCGTTCCTATGCCGGACATCTGCCAGAGTCAACTTGCCGGCAAAAAAGAATGCAGTAATTACTAAAAATAAGGAAATTGTTAAAAGTACTCCGGGCAGCGCGTTTATTCTAATGGTTTCAGTGGAGGAATCTATGCTGGTGATTCTGTTTATTACTCCTTTGATATTGAAGGGCGCAGGAGACTCGTTGGCCGCGCGGTTAATAGCCATAAAACAAGCCAGCAAAATTAAAGCGAATATCCATATGACCATAGTGGAAGCATGGAGGGCCAAAATGATGAAAAACAGCATTCCGGAAATAGCCAGGGCTGTTTTTAGTTCACCTCCGAGGTGAGGCTGAGCTGTGGCCTGGAGCACACCTCGGAGGTGTGACCAGGTTGAGGATATGAAAAGGGCTGCCAGAGAAAGCAGGGCTAGCAAGCCGATTCCTCCCATGGTAGCTAAAACCTGCAAATATTCATTAAAGGCGCTGTCGAACCGGATATTCCATACCTTCGAGGAATTGATCTCTAAAGGTTTATAGGCGGTAAAATCAAAAAGGTAAGTTGAGGGTGAGGAACCCCAGAAGGGCGAATCCCTGAAAGCTGAAACCGATATCTTCCAGGAGGCAGTAAAAGGCAACTGCAATTCTTTAGGAAAATTTTGGGCTTGGGTATAGAGAGGATTTTTAACTCCTCCTATAGGTGGCATATATGACAGGAAAGCGGTTAAGATAACCAGGGCCAATGGGATTATGAGAGCAGTTAGAACCATTTGGGTTTTAAGATCTTTAAAATTCCCCTGGGCTATTTTATTGAAAAATCCGCTCACCGCAAGCATTAAACCGAAAGCCGCCAGCGCCGCAATCCAGGTGGCCCAGGTGCCTGTCAGAACAATGGTGATGCCGAATAAAGCCAGGAGTAATGAATTAAGAATAAGAATTAACGGTTTTGAAGCAGTTAGAATTTGCATTACCACAAAAGGCAGTAAAAGAGCCAAAATAGCAGTGGTGGAAAAGGCAGAACCGCTGGGGGTAAAGTTTATGCCGTAAATCCAGGAAGGAGGAAGTATTTTAACGCCGGCATAAAACAGGAGAGTGGAAACCGACAACAGGACAGCAGCTATGGTTGATATATAAATGATCCATTTTGCTTCCCTGACTGTTTTGATGTTGTTTACCAGCACAAAATAAAAGAGCGCATAGGTTATCCAAGAAACTAAAGAGGTGTGAATTCTAAGTTGATTTCCCAATAATGCTATGTAAGGAGAAGGAGATAAAATAGTGGAGATAGCCCCGACTGCAATCAGCAGTAAAAGGGGGATATCCAAGGGAGTTCTCAGCAAAACTACCTTATCTTTCAGGGTGAATTTGAGCGTAGTTAATACCAATAAAATCCCCGTTACTGCCAGAAGCACTAAAAATTTGGGAGTATCATAAAAATCTGTAGTAAGATTGGTAAAAAGGAAAAAAGCGGCCAGGATAACCAGCACTATGCCCAGTTTCGCCACCAAACCAAAATATTTGTCTACAAGTTCCTTAAGATCAATGATTAATTTATCAGGTTCCATACTTTAACAATAAAGGAAACATTAGTAAAATTGCAACTAGCATTAAATATATCAAATTCATAATTTTCCCTATCAGCATCATTATTATTATTGTATTTTTTGTCCTATGATCAGATAATCAAAAATAATGTCTTTCACCTCGGGGCGGGCAATACTGACCAAAAACCCTCCTTTAACCTTGTCTGTTACAGCCAGCGATTGGGTTAGAGGTATACGGGAGGTGAGCATGATGATTGAATTTTCTGCCGCATAATCATTTTCCACAATTACATCTGTTTGTCCTGCCAAAATAGCGCTGGCGCCAGCGCTGGCGCCGGACTTAACTGTAAACTGTTCGGCCAAAACAGTCCCCGTTACAGTTAAAGCGCCGTCAGCTGTAAAAGTAAACCGGCCGTTTAGGATATCTAAGCCCTGAGCCAGGAAGGATTTTTGCAGGTAGAGGATGCCGCATCCCCCCACCTCGAAGGTGAGCTTTGGCTCCTTCGAGGTGTTCTGACAGGCTGCGCCTATCACATTAATCTCATTACCGTTAGTTACGGAAAAGGTCCCATCAACCACTAAATCTCCGGCAATGGTAGTACTGGCAAGTGTGGTTTGACCAAAGACTTTAAAGTTATCAGAAATTTCTGCCTGATATGCTTTAAGCATGCCTGAGACAGTGGCCTCAGACACCTCGAAGGTGTCTTTCAGCTCGGCTGAACCGGTTGCCAAAAGTATCTCCGGCGGGGTGAGGTTTAAATCACTAACCCCTGGGGTTGAAACTGCATTCTTAACCCCAGGGGTTTGAAAGACCCCCGAGGAGATTGCCGCGCTATCGCTCGCAATGACAGGAGTTGCAGAGGATGTAGCTTCTTGAGCTGACGCTGTAGCAGACACCTCGAAGGTGAGCTTTGGCTCCTTCGAGGTGGATTGGGCAGACGGAGAAGCTGATTCAGTTTTGAGCTTTGACATTTGAGATTTAAGATCATTAATCGCGGTCTCAATTGAGGCGAGTTTACCTCTCAAATCAATGATTGAGGCAGATGTTTGCACATTGGGTGAGAACGGATCATTATTTGAGTCAGCAGAAGTTAATTGTCCTGATCCTGTAGCTTCAGATAATGTACCCATACCATAGTTTTCCAGCATAATAGAAGAAGCTTTAATTTGGGGGATAATCAAATTACCCTCATCATCCAAAGATAAAGAGGCAAAGAAGTTGCCCGGATCAGCAAACCCTACATTAACAAAGATTAATATTTTACCTACTCCATCACCATCAAAGTTTTCTAATGCTTTACCAATGACAACCCCCTGCCTGATGGCTTTCATAGCAACACCCGGAACTGATGAAGAAGTCAGGAAATCTCCCACTTCAATTGGACCATTTTCCAAAGATACTTTCACAGGTACCCTGCCTGCTAAAGTTACAGCTCTGCCTTGAGTTTCATAATCCATTACTATTGCGGGTTTTGTGGAAACAATTCCAATGATATTCTGTTGATATGGAAGCGAAGACTTCTCTAACTTTGAACTTTGAACTTTAAACTTTGAACTTGTTGCTACAATATCTCCTGCCTCAATACTTTCATCTTCTACCGGATAATTTTCTGCAATATCTGCCCCTCCTCCTAAATTATTAGTGCCATCAGAGTAAACATCCCCATCAGAGTCTACTCTGAATTTAACATTGTATGCCCCTCCTACATCACTAATTACTCTTAATATATTGATATCTGATGAAGAGGTATTATCATATATTTCCAACTTAGAACCAGGGGTGGTAAAACCAATCCCCACATTACCTCCGGTTCTGACAGTAAATCTGTCTGTTGAGCCGTCCTCAGAGATCCTGAAGCTGTCAGAAGTATCATTTAATTCCCACCTGGTAGCGCCATTTAATTGGAATTTGACTCTGGCCAAACCATTTGACCCGTTGGCTACATCCAAGGCCAAAACTGCATTATTTCCGGTGCCGTTTCTGTCGTTTTCTATCTTTAAGATGGAATCCACCGAAGCAGCGTTGGGAGCTTTATAAATATGCAAGTCAGCAGATTGGCTGGTGGTGCCGATGCCGACGTTGCCGGTGGAGTTAATGGACAATCCGTTGATGGTGGTGCCATTTTGTAATGCCCCGCCTCCATTGGTGGTTAATCCTAAAATATTAGTTCCTGCTCTCCATAATCCTGAATCAGTATCAGATGAAAAGTTTAATCCCGGGGTGGCAGATGTTCCGTCTGCTAAAGACAGGGTAGAGGAAAATGCTCCTGTGCCGATCACTTCTAAATTATGTGAGGTAGTAGTTGTCCCTATACCTACATTGCCGCCGTTTGGATTTATCCCAATTGAATTATAACTTGAACCATAAGTAATACCTTGAATATAACCTATATTATTTGTTCCGTCAGTCCAAATACTTATATTCATATCCCCAGTATCAAGACCCTCTCCTATTACAACGCCTTCCCTCACGCTTGTGGAAGATAAAGCTGAACCGTGATGAAAGAAAGCCACGGCTTTACTTTCAACATCCGTTTGATTCGTTTCAAAGAGAGCGGTTAGTTGATTGCCAGCCCCTGGAGCCGTCGTCCCGATGCCGACATTACCGGTTGCTAACATTGTCATCTTAGAGCTAAAATCAGTACCTACATTAGTCGTGCCTGTGCCAAATTGTATAGTCCCATTACTTGAACCAGTCCGTAGGTATAAATTACCGCTGGTATTACCATAATTACCATTAAGTATCGTATTTGTCGTACCTGTTATTCTATTTAACGCATAATACGCGTTGCCATCTTTATCTTTAATATGTAAACCATAGTTATTATCGGTAAGTACAACTCCACCAGAAATATGCAATTTAGCCGTAGGCACCGTCGTCCCAATCCCAACATTTCCTGATCCTGTGACAGTAATCCCTGAAGTATTAGATCCTCCTGTGGTTAACAGCAGTCCAATCCCATTAGTCCAAAGGCCTGCATTGGTTAAGTTTGTGAAAGAGTAAGAGGGAAGAGTTGCTGAACCGTTAGGGGCAAGGAATGTTCCGGTATTGGTAAGCCCTGCTGTAGTTAGAGTCCCTGTATTCAACCCTGCCAGGTTAGTTAATCCTGAAACATTTAATCCATTCAATGCTCCAAAGCCTGTAATACTTCCTCCAACTCCTACATTACCTGTAGTGGTTAAGGTTGAAGCATTTACTCCCTGAAGGTAAGAAGTTCCTGAAACTACTAATGCGCCATTACTTAAGATTGAACCAAATGATCCCAGGGAGGTAACACTTAAAGATGATCCTATACCTACATTACCGGTCAAAGTAGATATTCCTGTAACATTCAAGGAAGAGAGATTAGAAAGCCCTGTTACATTTAATCCATTCAATGCTCCAAAGCCTGTTATTGATCCTCCCACTCCTACATTACCTGTAGTAGTTAAGGTTGAAGCATTAATGTTTGTAGCATTTAATCCGGCCAGGTTAGTTAGCCCTGAAACATTCAAACCATTCAAGGCTCCAAACCCTGTAATACTTCCTCCAACTCCAACATTACCGGTAAAGTTAGCTGTACCGATAACAGATAAGTTATAGTCTGCAGTAGTAGTACCTATTCCCACATTGCCGGATACTGCCAGACCATTAGCAGGTCCTGCTACCCCAGTTACCCCCCAGCCTAATACCCCTGCCCCCTGGACTGCCAGATTAGTTAAAGGTGATGATACCCCAATACCCACATTCCCACCTGAGACTATTAATTTATCTGTAGGGGAGGCTGTGCCAATGCCGATGTTGCCGGCAAAATATGAATTGGCAGTGGAGGCACTATACAGGGAATAGGCATTATTAACATCTCCTCCTGAAGCGGTAACCAGATTGTCAATATAGATGCCATAGGCATTATGGGTTTGTCCTGCATCTGTTCCTGTAGCTTTAACATTAGCAATATACAACCCCCGCGCATCTCTATTAATAGTGGTAGCTCCGTTATTGTCAACAGTTGCCCTGATAGCTTCAGCTCGGCTGATAATGCCTGTGCCGGAGGAATAGTTGTTAATATTAGCGTTTAATCCAATGCCTGTACTAAGTGTGCCGGTCCAATTGGTTGCCGATACCCCGCTCTCGCTATTTTGCAGACCGGCATATAAATCTACTCCCATGCCACGGACATGAGTGTAATTAACTGCTCCTGTATCTGCCAGAGCAGTAATCGTGTATGAAGACTGATTATTAGCGCTGGTTGATCCCCCAGTTAAATTCAATGCTGTGTAGTTTCCTATACCAAAGTTGGTAGCGACATTAAATGTTTTAAGGGTACTTATTCCGGCCTGAACATTAGGATCGCCTGTGCCTCCAACTGCCAGGGAAGCCCGTGGGCTTGTTGTCCCTATACCTACATTACCTGAAACAGCCAAACCATTGGTGGGTCCTGCCACCCCTGTTACTCCCCAACCAATAGTCCCTGCTCCGTTGACAGCTAAAGCTGTTAGAGGAGTAGAGATACCAATACCCACATTCCCACCTGAGACTATTAATTTATCAGTGGGTGAAACCGTCCCGATGCCGACGTTGCCATTAAATGCAGCTATAGCTCCTGAGGAAAGGGAAGTAGAAGCAGTGCCCCAGCCAAATAATCCTCCTCCATTTACCTGAAGTGCTGCCCCTGCTACTCCTGAAGTGCCTATGCCTACATTACCATTTGAATCAAAGATTATTTCAGGATTGCCATTACCATTAACATTAAAGCCTAGATAGTTTGAGGTAGTATCATATGAGAGGGTATATTCATCAGAAGTAGAGGTACCTAAATGCAGTGTACCCGGCCCTAAATACAAATCCTTCCATCTTGATGCAGCAGCTCCTAAATCATATGCTACATTAGCAGATGGTATTAAATTACCTGAGAATGTAGAAAGTGAGGAAACTGTTAATGATCCACCTATCCCTAAATTACCAGTGAAATTACCAGTGCCTATTACTGATAAGTTATAGTTTGCCGTAGTAGTCCCAATACCTACATTACCTGTTATATATGTATTATGGGCAACAATATCATTGCCTACAAAGTTATGGGTTCCTTCCACTTCTATATCAAAGACCTGTTCAGAAGGTAAGTGCTCAATCTTAGAAATTTCCTCCCAACCATCAACTGTGGCAATTTCGGCTCCAACTTGTAAGTCTTTTACTTTAATCCATTGACTTGTCTTGAGTGTAGCTTTACTGATCACCATTGACAAAGAGGTAACTTGTGGTATAATGACTTTATTAAAGAGCTGAGAGGTATTCATTCCTCGACACCGCGGATACAAGCGGGAGACAGCTCTTTTTTGTTGGCCTGTTTCACCTTTCCAGATCACAGAATAGAAATGCTTTGGTCCTCCCTTGATTGATCTGAAAGTTACTTTAATCATTACATTATCCACAGTCCCGTAAAGTGTCCAGAACTCACTTTTTCCATCTCCGCCTTTTTCGTAAACTACGCGGGCCTTGCTATCGGAAAGAATAGCCATAATTTTTGGCAGAGCAAAGTAACGGGTTAGCATATCTATCTTACTTCTGACCTTAGTGTGTAAGTGAGACCAGCCACGGCGGGAAATACTTATCTTTTCGTTATTTAATGCCGGGACTTTTGAATCCCAGGGAGTTAATATCTCAAAATAGAATTTTCGAGCAGCTTCGGCCGTTCTTCTAAAAGTTTCTTCAAAGAAGGTGTTAGAATCAACGGCTCTAATCAAATATGGATGATTAGCAGTTGTTCGTATAGTTTTACCTGATATGGTAGTTATCTTTATGATATCCTTTTTACCCATATCCATTAAGGCATTTACCTTAGAGGTGACAAATTCACCGCTTCTTTCATTCAAAGTTAAAATCTCATCCCCGGGTTGAATATCCTTAATTTCTACTTCATCCCACTCCCATTCTCCTTTTTTGTTTTTCCTTCTTCTCCTAAGCTTTGTATCCCCTGTGACACACTGTCCCACAACATGCAAATTAGCCAGAGGGGAAGTAGTGCCTATCCCAACATTTCCTCCTGCCGGATTTAAAGCTAAATCATAATTGCTACCCACATTTCCGGCCTGGATAACTCCATAATTGTTGGTAGTATCCAATCCCAAGACTAATTTTTTACTTAAGTTGTCGGCAGTTGATCCGGTAATGGCAAACTGGGATCCGTTGGCTCCCATCAAAGAAGCGTTGGATGAAGTGATATTTATATCAGACCCTATCTGAATTTTTCTGTCAGGTGTGGTGAAGCCAATCCCCACGTTTCCTCCCGAGGTAATCACTATCGGGTTGCTGGAAGAAGAGTTGATTTGGAAACGGGCCGCAGGCGCGGTATTGCCTATCCCCACATTGCCTGCCTGGTCGATGACTAAACCGGTATTAGTGATTCCATTCCCATAATTATTAGACGTGCCAAAGTATAAATCTGTGCCATTGCCGTCTTCCCTCATCCAGATCCCTGCTTTAGGCAAGGTTCCGCTACTGTTGGAAGTGGACCAAAATACTCCCGGAGTATAGGCATTGACTACATAGGTGGAAACAATATTTAATCCCGCATTGGTTAAGCCTTGGGTAAAATCAGTCTGGGTGGTTGAACTGTTGGAAAATACGCTCAAAGCAGAGTTGGCTGTAGTGAGCCCGATACCCACATTGCCTCCGCTGACAGTCAATCTGTTGCTTGGGTTGCTGACTCCGATTCCTACATTGCCTCCGATAAAAGTGGCAGCGTATCCTGAGCCGTTATTATTAACCTGCAAAGCTGTGCTTGATCCGGCATTGTTAATCTTTAAAGCCACTCCGCTTGCGCCGGTTTTGTTAGCAAACATGCTTGTACCTGTGCCAGCATCATCAATCTGTATAGCATTTCCGCCTCCGGTGCCGGATTTATTCATATATAGACCTACTGAATTGCCTGATTGGGTGACAAGAACAGCAGTGTTGTCTACCGAGCTTCCTACGTTTAAGGCATTACCGGTGCTGCTGGTATCCTTAACAATAGTCACAGCATTTTCCGCTCCTGATTGCTGGACTTGCAAACCGCGGCCTGCTCCTGTTTGATTGATATAGAGACCGTAGTTTGTGCCGGCATTATCTATCTCCAAAGCCCTGGAAGTAGAAGAAGCATTCCTATTGTCTATATGAAAAAAGTAGCCTGAGTCAGCAGCATAATTCCCAAAGTAAACTTTAGTCTGGCTGCCGGTAGAGCCGGCCATATTAGTGCCGTCCGCCCCTGCTGCTTCATTGCCGTTATTAGCTATAATTAAAGAGCTGCCGGTTGAACCCATCTGCAGTCTCAAACCTGTCCCGCCTGATCCCTGTCCGCTTGTTCCTACGCAGCCGCCGGTCAAATAAGCGCAGGGAGCATTAATAATGGAAGCAAAAGAACATATTTTTCTGATAATGCCCGTGATCGCAGTCACCATTTTGTTGTCAGTTTTTT
>Ga0209343_10003013_pt1 | contig 21429 bp, 23 predicted proteins | sample RifCSPlowO2_02_FD_184026 | JGI IMG/M metagenome (GOLD analysis project Ga0209343, IMG submission 184026) | Groundwater microbial communities from Rifle, Colorado - Rifle CSP2_plank lowO2_0.2 (SPAdes) (version 2) | ecosystem: Environmental > Aquatic > Deep subsurface > Groundwater | place... | reverse complement strand
TAGCGGCTCGGCAGCGCCAGCGGCAGCAATATTCCGTAATTGGCCTGCACGGCGTTTTGCGCCAGAGCGATGCCCAGGTACAGCAGGCTGACGCCGAGCAGCACGCCGGCGGCCGCCAGACTAAAGGCTTCCAGCAGCAGCAGGCTGGCGATATGCCAAGGCCGGGCGCCGACCGAACGGAGAATCGCCATCTCGCGGCGGCGCTCGTTGAGGCTGGTGAGAATTGCCGTGAGCATGCCGATCAGGCCGGTCAGCACCACAAACAGCGACACCACAAACAGCGCCTGTTCGGCGGTGCCCATCAGGCTCCAGAGCTCTTGCAGGGCCACGCCGGGCAAAATCGCCAGCAGCGGCTCGCCGCGAAACTCGTTGATCTCGCGCTGCACGCTGAAGGTGGCGATTTTACTCTTGAGGCCGAGCATGACCGCCGTAATTGCCGCCGGCTGCAGGTTCATGCCACGCGCCTGCTCGGCGCTAGCCCGGCCGGCGCCATGGGCCGGTACGCCGTTTTGCCAGTCGACATGCAGCGCCTGCATGCCTTGCAGGCTGATGTGCAGGGTGCGGTCGACCGGGGTGCCAGTGCGCTTGAGGATGCCGACCACGGTGAAGGGTTTGTCGTCGTGCTTAACCAAACTGATGGTCGCGACGCCGTGGGCCAGCACTATCTGTTCACCGAGTTGGTAGTGCAGGGCGTCGGCCACTTCGGCGCCCAGCGTCACCTCGAACGGATCGCTGGCAAAGCCTCGGCCTTGGGCCAGTTCCAGGGCCTGGTCGCGGCCGTAATGGTAGTGCTCAAAATACGTCGGCGTGGTGCCCAGCACCCGGTAGCCGCGGTGCGAGTCGCCCAAGGAAATTGGAATCGCCCACTTCACCTTGGGGTCGGCGGCGAAGTGCTCGAAGCTGTCCCAGCGAATATTGTTGGTGGCATTGCCGATCCGGAACACCGAATACAGCAGCAGGTTGATCGAGCCTGAGCGGGCGCCGACTATCAGGTCGGTGCCGCTGATGGTGCTGGCAAAGCTGTTGCGCGCCTCGCTGCGCACCCGCTCGACGGCCAGCAACAGGCACACCGATAAGGCGATGGCGAACACCGTTAATAATGCGGTGAAACGGCGGTTGGCCAGGCTGGCCAGGGCTAAGCGAATCAGGTACATGCTCAGAGCTCCGTCGGCCGGGTGGCGCGGTTCAGTTCGGCCAGCGACAGGCTGCGATCAAACAGTGGCGCCAGGCTCTGGTCATGGCTGACAAACAGCAGGCTGGAGCCGGCCTCCCGGCATTCGGCAAACAGCAGCTGCAAAAAGGCTTCACGGGCATCGGTGTCCAGTGCCGAGGTCGGCTCGTCGGCGATCACCAGCTCCGGCTGGCCGATCAGGGCGCGGGCGGCGGCCACCCGTTGTTGTTGGCCGATCGACAGGGCATCGGCGCGTCGGCTGAGTAGCTGCGGGTCCTGCAGGCCCAGATGCGCCAGCAGGGCGCTAGCGGCTTGGCCGACACTGCCGTGGCGTTGCTGGGCGCGCTGGTTGCGCAGCTTGGAGAAGTGACAAGGCAGCTCGACGTTCTCGCGCACCGAGAGAAACGGCAGCAGATTGAACTGCTGGAAAATGTAACCGGTGTGGTCGACCCGAAAGTGATCGCGCGCGCCCGCGGACATCTGGCTTAAGTCTTTGCCCAGCAGCTGAATACTGCCGCGTGCCGGCTTTTGCACGCCGCCCAGCAAGCCGAGCAAGGTGGTTTTGCCGCTACCGCTGGGGCCCTTGAGAAACAGGCTTTCACCGCGTTGCAGGGCAAAGGCTGGAATATCCAGCAGCTCGGGTTGGCCGGGCCAGGCAAAGCCCAGCTCGGACAGTTCAATTAGTGCGCTCATGCTGATCGGTGGCCTGCTGGCGGTTGGAGGTGCGGCGTGGCGCGATGCTAACGCAGCCCGCCGGGTCGCGGTGAGAGTTCGGCTAAGGCTAGTTAAAAGTTCAGGCGCGGATTGGCTGGGCTGAGTTCGCCGCCTTGTTGGCCCTTGGGGCCGATCAGCTGCACCTGGATTTTCTGCATGGCCGGGAAGCGTTTGAACAGCTCACTCAGCTCAAGGGCCTGCAGCTGTTCGGGGTGATTGCAGGTGAGGGCATAGTCAGCATCGACATCGCTGTGCTCGCTGCCGTTGTTAGTCGCGGCTGGTGCGGCGGCAAATACCGGGCTGGCAATCTCTAGCGTGCTCACGCTGCAATCCGCGCCTGGGGCGATGCTGAACAACGCCAACGGATCTTGCAGTTGCTGCCTGGCTTTGGCCGCGGCGGCCTGGTCGCTGGCGCTGACGGCGGCGTGTTCGAAGCCGACGATATTCATGGTCGGGCTTTCCAGAGCCAGCTCCAAGGTGTTGCCGTCGAGCGCCACATTAAGCTGCGCCGCACCATGTTCGTGGGCGGCGAGGCTGCTGTGTTCTGCGTGCTCGTGGGCATGCTCATCCTCGGCGGCTTGGGTTGCGGCCAACGGCAGGAGGGCGAAGGGCAGGGCGAGTAACAAGCGGCGCATAAAGACTCCGGGCGAGCTGATGGGCTTAAAGTTGTTACGTTATAACAACTTTAAGCCGGTTCGGCCAGTGTCCGGGTGGATTTGCGAGAGATGAGTGGCGGTGGGCTGAAGCTGGCTCCTACAAAGAGCTATAGCCCGGCGCGGCGCTTTTAGTAAATCGCCTGATAGAGCTTGCGCCGGTAATGGGTCACCAGCGGATGCTGATTGCCGAGCAGCTCGAAGACTTGCAGCAGGGTCTTGTGCGGCAAGCCGTCGGCGTAGTTGCGATTGCGGATAAACAACCGCAGCAAGGCCTCCAACGCCGGTTCGTAGTGCTGGCGGGCCAGTTGCTGGATGGCCAGTTGGTAGGCGGCTTCGTCGTCTTCGGGATTTTGCGCCAGGCGGGTTTTCAGGCTGGCCACTTCGGGCAAGTCGGCGGCTTGGCGCAGGAAGGTCAGTTGCGCGCGGGCGGCGGCCAGGGCGTGCTGGTGCTCGGTGCCGGCGACCGCATTCAGCACCACTTCGGCTTCGCCAAGTTCGCCGCGTTCGGCCAGGCAGCGCCCGTACAGAATCAGCGCGGCGGCGTTAGTGGCATCGTCCGTCAACAGTTGCTTGAGCAATGCTTCGGCGGCGCCAAACTGGGCCTCGTTAAACAGTGCTTGCGCGGTAATCAGCGGATCGGCGGCCGGTTCTGGCGGCTGGGTGACATGCTGGGCGAGCATGCTGCGAATCGCCGATTCGGGTTGCGCGCCGGTAAAGCCATCCACCGGTTGGCCATCTTTAAACAGCACCACAGTGGGCAGGCTGCTCACGCCTAGACGCTGGACTATATCCGGCTCCAGGTCGCAGTTAACCTTGGCCAGCAGCATCTCGCCCTGATAAGACTCGGCAATGCCCGCCAGCAGCGGCAACAGCACCTTGCACGGCGCACACCACTCGGCCCAGAAATCCACCAGCACCGGCTTGTGAAAGGAGTTCTCGATCACCAGTTGATCAAACTGGGCGACGCCACTGACGTCGAAAATATAAGGGGTGGCGCTCATGGTCGGTCTCGCTGGGCGTAGGGTGGATGGCGTTTTATCCATCCACCATGGCTGGGTTGTGATGGGTCTGCGAATTATTCGCGGTTATCGGGCTGGCCAGCAACTCCATCCCGGCTGGCGTGGTACAGGCTGACCAGGCGGAACTCGGCAGGCTCGGCTAAGTCGGGCCAGGTGCAGGCATCCAGCAGGCCGATGCGTTGGTACTGCTGGTGCTGAAAATCGCGCACCCGCGAGTCGGCCACCAGCGCCTGCTGGCCGCGACTGAGAAACTGGTCGAGCAGCGGCAGGTTGGCGCGGTCGTAGAGCACGTCGGCCACTATGATCAGGTCGAAGCGGTCGGCCTCGCTGAAAAAATCCGCCGAGTAACTTAACTGCACGCCATTCAGTTCGGCATTCGCCCGGCAGGCCGCCAGCGCCAGCGGGTCGAGGTCGCAGGCCACCACTTCCAGCGCGCCGGCTTTGGCCGCGGCAATCGCCGCCACCCCAGAACCCGCACCGAAATCCAGCACCCGCTTGCCGCGCACCCACTCGGGGCGCTCGGCCAGCCAGCGCGCCAGCACCAGGCCGCTGGCCCAGCAGAAGCACCAATAGGGCGGCTCCTCTAAGATCCGCCGGGTTTCTTCGGGGTTGAAGGCGCGCTCCATATTGCGCGGGTCGATCAACCAGAGTTTTAGGTCGGTGCCTGGCAGGGTTTCGACAATCAATTGCGCATCGCCGAGCAGTTCACCCAAGGCCGCTTGCAGGGCCGCGGGGGCAGCTATGGCACCGGCTGCCGTCATGGTGCCGGCACCAGGCGCAGTTCGCCGAGGGCGAGCGAGACGCTTGGGTCGATCTGCCGGGGCGGCAGATGCAGGGTCAATACCCCGCCCTGACTGACGCGTGCCCGTAGTTCTGCGCGCATGCCGGGAGCCAATTGATTGGGTGCAAAGCGCAGGCTGAACGGCAGGGCGGCGCCAGTGCCATTTAAGCGGGTGCTGGCCAGCAACTGCAGTGGCCGGTCGCGCTGATCAACCAACAACAGGGCCACTTCGGCCTCGCCGGCCAATGGCACGCCGAGCAGTTGGCCGCTCAGTTCGCGCAGCTCGGCTGGCAGCGCTGCTAGCGGCACGGCCGTTACGGCGGATCGCGGCGCTGGCGCAGGTGCGGTGGCGGGCGGGGCGCTGCTGCATGCGCCAAGCAGGGCGAATAAACACAGCGGGGCGAGCGGGCGCAACGACATGGCAGGCATCCAAGGCGACTATGGCTATCTAGGGCCGCCTATATACCGCAAAGCCTGCGGCTTGTCTTGCCGGCGGGATGCGCTACCATGAGGGCCCTCATTTTTCCGGCCGTCAGCCAGCATGCATTGTCCGTTCTGTGGAGCTAATGACACCAAGGTAATCGACTCGCGTCTGGTTGCCGAAGGTGAACAGGTACGCCGCCGGCGCGAATGTCTCGCCTGTGAAGAGCGTTTCACCACCTTTGAGACCGCCGAATTGGTGATGCCGCGACTGATCAAGTCCGACGGCAGCCGCCAGCCGTTCGATGAAGACAAGCTGCGCGCCGGTATGCAGCGGGCGCTGGAAAAACGCCCGGTGAGTGTCGAGCGGCTGGAAGCGGCAATAGTGCACATCAAGCACAAGCTGCGCGCCGCCGGCGAACGCGAGATCAAGTCGCGGGTGCTCGGTGAGCTGGTGATGGGCGAGCTGCAAAAGCTCGATGAAGTGGCCTATATCCGCTTCGCCTCGGTGTACCGGCGCTTTCAGGATTTGAACGAGTTCCGCGAGGAGATCGAGCGACTGTCGCGCGAGCCGAATAAAGAATGACGGTCGGCGAGCAGGCCGCGCTCGATCAGCGCAGCATGGCCCGTGCCCTCGAACTGGCGCGCAACGGGTTGTACTCCACCCATCCCAATCCTCGGGTTGGTTGCGTCATAGTTCAGGGCACGCAAACTGTCGGCGAAGGCTGGCATGCGCGGGCCGGCGAGCCGCACGCCGAGGTATATGCCTTGCGCCAAGCCGGCGCCAAAGCTCGCGGCGCCACCGCCTATGTCACCTTGGAACCCTGCAGCCACCATGGCCGCACCCCGCCCTGCGCCGATGCGCTGATCAATGCGGGCGTGGCGCGGGTGGTGGTGGCCATGCAAGACCCCAATCCACAAGTGGCCGGCAGCGGCCTGGCCCGTTTGCAGGCGGCTGGCATCAGCGTGCAGTGCGGCGTGCTGGAAGCCGAGGCGCGGGTTCTAAATGCTGGTTTTATCAAACGTATGGAGCAAGGCTTGCCGCTGGTGCGGGTCAAGCTGGCCATGAGTCTGGATGGCCGTACGGCGATGGCCAGTGGCGAAAGCCAATGGATTACCGGCCCGGCGGCGCGAGCCGCGGTGCAGCGGCTACGCGCCCGTTCGAGCATAGTGCTGACCGGCGCCGATACTGTGCTGGCCGACGCCGCGCGGCTGACCGTGCGCCCTGATGAGCTGGGCCTGAATGCCGAACTGACTGCCCTGGCGATGACCCGCCCGCCACTGCGGGTGTTGGTCGATGGGCGCTTGCGGGTGCCCCTGTCGACGCCTTTTTATCAGGTCGGGCCGGCGTTGGTGGCCACCTGTGCGGCGGCGACGGCGCGAGAACGTTTTCTCGATGACGGCCACCAGTTGCTGGCGGTGCCCGGCACCAATGGCCATGTGGATTTACGCAAACTGCTGCTGGAATTGGCCAGTCGCGGCGCCAATGAGGTGCTGGTGGAGGCTGGCCCGCGTTTGGCCGGGGCCTTTGCCCGCCAGGGCTTGGTCGATGAGTTTCAGCTGTTTATGGCCGCCAAGTTGCTCGGCTCCAGCGGCCGGCCCTTGCTCGACTGGCCACTGGCGAAAATGGCCGATGCGCCGGCCTTGAAGATTGTTGAAATGCGCGCGGTGGGCGACGACTGGCGGATCATTGCCGTACCCGCGCCTGCGCAGCACGTATAATCGCGCGCTGTATTTGGCGCAGATCCTAAATCGCACTGAGTTAATCGGAGAGGTCGCATGTTCACCGGCATTATCGAAGCCATCGGCACCGTCCACGCCCTCAGCCCCAAGGGCGGAGATGTGCGCGTGTATGTAAAGACCGGCAAGCTGGATCTGGGCGACGTCAAACTGGGCGACAGCATTGCCGTCAACGGCGTTTGCCTCACCGCCGTGGAGTTACCGGGCGACGGCTTCTGGGCCGATGTAAGCCGGGAAACCCTGGCCTGCAGCGCCTTTATTGACTTGAAAACCGGCAGCAAGGTCAATCTGGAAAAAGCCCTGACCCCCAGCAGCCGCCTCGGTGGCCACTTGGTCAGCGGTCACGTGGACGGCGTTGGTGAGGTGCTGGCGCGGGAAGAAAACGCCCGCGCCGTGCAGTTTAAAATTCGCGCGCCTCGTGAGCTGGCCAAGTACATAGCGCTGAAAGGCTCGATCACCGTCGATGGCACCAGCCTGACTGTCAACGCCGTGAATGGCGCCGAATTTGAGCTGACGATTGTGCCGCACACCCTGGGTGAGACCATCATGGCCGACTACCGGCCGGGCCGCTCAGTGAACCTTGAGGTCGATTTGCTGGCGCGTTATCTGGAGCGTTTGCTGCTTGGCGATAAGGCCGCAGAGCCGAAAAACTCGGGCATTACCGAGGGCTTTCTAGCTGCTCACGGTTATCTGAAATCCTGAATTATCGCTTAGGCGGTAGTTTTCAAAACACCTAAAAAGGGAGCCGCCCCATGGCGCTCAATAGCATCGAAGAGCTGGTTGAAGATATTCGTCAGGGCAAGATGGTCATCCTTATGGATGACGAAGACCGCGAGAACGAAGGCGATTTGATCATGGCCTCCGAGCGCGTGCTGCCTGAGCACATCAACTTTATGGCACGCTTTGCCCGTGGTCTGATCTGCATGCCGATGAGTCGCGAGCGCTGCGAGTTGCTCAACTTGCCGCTGATGGCGCCGCGCAATGGCTCGGGTTTCGGCACCAAGTTCACCGTCTCCATCGAAGCGGCAGTCGGTGTGACCACCGGTATTTCCGCCGCCGATCGTGCCTGCACCGTGCAAGCCGCTGCGGCGCGCAATGCCAAGGCCGACGACATTGTCAGCCCTGGGCATATCTTCCCGCTGATGGCCCAGCCGGGTGGCGTACTGGCCCGTGCCGGTCACACCGAAGCGGCCTGTGACCTGGCGCGCATGGGCGGTTTCGAGCCGTCCGGGGTGATCTGCGAGATCATGAATGACGACGGCACCATGGCCCGTCGCCCGGAGCTGGAAGAATTCGCCAAGCTGCACGGCATCAAGATCGGCACCATCGCCGACCTGATCCACTACCGACTGATCCACGAGCGCACCGTGCAGCGGATCGCCGAGCAGCCGCTGGAAAGCGAGCTGGGCTCGTTCAATCTGGTCACCTACCGCGACTCGGTGGAAGGTGATGTGCACATGGCGCTGACTCTGGGCCATATCTGCGCCGAAGAGCCGACCCTGGTGCGGGTGCATAACATGGAGCCGCTGCGCGACCTGTTTATGGTCAACCAGCCGGGGCGCTGGAGCCTGCGCGCGGCCATGGCCAAGGTGGCCGAGGCCGGCAGCGGTGTGGTCTTGCTGTTGGGTAATCCGCTCAGCGGTCAGGAGCTGCTGGTGCATCTGGAGCGCCAGCTGGGCAGTGAAGCCAGCGTCACCACGCCGACCACCTACAGCACGGTTGGCGCCGGTTCGCAGATTCTGCGGGATCTGGGTGTGCGCAAGATGCGCCTGCTCAGTGCACCAATGAAGTTCAATGCGATATCCGGTTTTGATCTGGAAGTTGTAGAATACCTACCCGCCGAATAAAGCTGCTGGGCACCTGCGGGCGTCCGTTTAGTTTATTCCTGCTCTTTATATAGATATGAGAATGCCCATGACCCTGAAGACCATCGAAGGTAACTTCATCGCCCCCCAAGGCCGCTTCGCCCTGGTAGTTGGCCGTTTCAACAGCTTCGTGGTGGAAAGCCTGGTAAGTGGTGCGATTGACACCTTGGTACGCCACGGCGTGAGCGAAAGCCAGATCACCATCATCCGTGCCCCGGGCGCGTTTGAGATTCCCTTGGTGGCGCAGAAAGTCGCCCAGCGTGGCGAATACGCCGCCATCATCGCACTCGGCGCGGTGATTCGTGGTGGCACCCCGCATTTTGAATACGTTGCAGGCGAGTGCACCAAGGGCCTGGCCCAGGTGTCGATGGAGTTCGGCGTACCGGTTGCCTTCGGCGTGCTGACGGTCGATTCGATCGAGCAAGCCATCGAGCGCTCCGGCACCAAGGCTGGCAACAAGGGTGGCGAAGCCGCGCTGTCGGCGCTTGAGATGGTTAGCCTGCTGGCACAGTTGGACGCCAAGTGAGCCTGAATAAGGACGACAGTCCCGAGCAGACTCCAGCCGCACCCGCGCCGAAGGGCAAAACTGCGGCGCGCCGTCAGGCCCGCAGCCTGGCCATGCAAGCCCTGTATCAGTGGCATATGGCCGGCCAGGCGATCAACGAAATCGAGGCGCAGTTTCGCGTCGACAATGATTTCGTCGGCGTCGACGGTGCTTACTTTCGCGAGATTCTGCACGGCGTGCCGAAGCAGAAAAGCGAGATCGACAGCAGCTTTGAACCGTTTTTGGATCGTCCGCTCGAAGAGCTGGATCCGGTCGAACTGGCGATCTTGCGTTTGTCCACCTTTGAGCTGCGCAACCGCCCGGATGTGCCGTACCGCGTGGTGATCAACGAGGGCATCGAACTGGCGAAGATCTTTGGCGCCACCGATGGCCACAAGTTCGTCAACGGCATCCTCGACAAGCTGGCGCCGCGTTTGCGTGGCGAAGAAATCCGCGCCAACAAGCGCTAACAGATTGTTGAAAAACGCAGCTTCGGCAACGCAGGTAGTTTTTCGCGGGCGCGCAAGGCGCCCGGCAATCGAGCGCTAAGCCATGGATGAGTTTGGGTTAATCCGCCACTACTTTGCGGCCGCGCCCTGTGCGCAGGCCGCCACTGGCGTAGCTCTGGGCATCGGCGATGATTGCGCGCTGTTGGACTTGGCGCTCGGTGAACAGCTGGCCATTTCCACCGATACCCTGGTAGCCGGGGTGCATTTCCCCGCTGCCTGCGATCCTTATCTGCTCGGCCAGCGCGGCCTGGCGGTGGCCGCCAGCGACTTGGCGGCGATGGGCGCGACCCCCTTGGCCTTTACCTTGGCCTTGACCTTGCCGGCTGCCACGCCCGAGTGGTTGCAAGGCTTTGCCCATGGTTTGAATCACATGGCGCAGGGCTGCGGCTTGGCCTTGATCGGCGGCGACACCACCCGTGGGCCCTTGAGCCTGACCGTTACTGTGTTCGGCCGGGTGCCGGCTGGTCAGGCGCTACGTCGTAGTGGTGCTCAGGTCGGCGATCTGCTCTGTGTCGGTGGCGCCCTGGGCGATGGCGCCGGCGCCTTGCCGCTGGTGCTGGGTCAGCGTCGGGTGGCCGCTGAGTTGGCCGCGCCCCTGCTGGCGCGTTACTGGTCGCCGCAGCCGCAACTGGCGCTCGGCCAAGCGCTGCGCGGCAAGGCCACGGCGGCGCTGGATATTTCCGATGGTCTGTTGGCCGATTGCGGGCATATTGCCACGGCCTCCAAGCTGGCGCTGCGGATCGAACTGGAGCGCTTGCCCCTGTCGCCAGCCTTGTTGGCGCTGCTGGATAAAACGGCGGCGCAGCAATGTGCGCTGAGTGGTGGCGATGACTATGTGCTGGCCTTCACCCTTCCCGCCGCGCACTTGCCGGCCTTGCAGGCGGCCGGCTGGCCCGTTGTGGTGATCGGCCAGGCGCGCGCAGGTAGCGGCGTGCAGCTGGTGGATGGCCAGGGCATCACGATCAATCCGCCGGCGCGCGGCTATCAACATTTTGGGAGCACCGGTGACTGACTCGATAAAAGCACCGCCATCGGTATGGCGTAACCCCTGGCATTTTTTGGCCTTTGGTTTTGGCTCCGGCACCTTGCCGAAAGCGCCTGGCACCTGGGGCACCTTGGTGGGCTTGGCGTTTGTGCCCTTGTGGCAACTGCTGCCCGACTGGGGCTATTGGCTGATGCTGGGGCTGACCACGCTGTTTGGCATCTGGTTGTGCGGCAAGGTGGCCCGCGATCTGGGCGTGCATGACCATGGTGGCATCGTCTGGGATGAGATGGTCGGGATCTGGATCACCCTCTGGCTGGCACCGACCGGCTGGCAATGGCTACTCTTAGGTTTTGGGCTGTTTCGGTTGTTTGATATCGTCAAGCCTTGGCCGATTCGTTGGATCGATCGGCAGGTGCATGGTGGGCTGGGCATCATGCTTGATGATGTGCTGGCCGGGGTGTTTGCCTGGCTGGCGCTGCAAGCGCTGATACTGCTCTTAAGCTAAACGGAGGCAGCATGCGCGGTGGCTGGATAGGGAGGTTATTGAGCTGCTTGCTGATGGGTGACGGGTGTTTTACCGCGGCCCAGGCGCGCGAGGCCGCGCCACCGGTAGAGCTCAGCGTGGCCAGTGAGGTCTGGGAGGAGCACAGCAACGCCGATGGCAGCGGGCTGGCGTGGGATCTGTTGCGTGCGGTGTTTGAGCCCGTCGGCGTTAAGCTTAAAATCACCAGCGTGCCTTATACCCGCGCGCTGGGCCTGGCGCAGCGCGGCAAGGTCGATGCTGTGCTGGGCTTGTATCTCAATGAAGTCGAGGGCATTGCTTATCCGCGCTGGCCCTATGCCGATGACGCGGTGGTGGCCCTTGGTTTGGTGGGCGGGCCGCTGCCAACCCTGCAAAATCTGGCCAATTACCGGCTGGTCTGGGTGCGCGGTTATGCCTTTCAGAGCCAGCTGCCGAGCTTAAAAAACTATCAAGAAGTGCAGCGCCGTGATGGCATTCCGCAGATGCTTAAACAGGGGCATGCAGACTTTTATATTGATGACGATGATGAGGTCCGCATCCTCTTGGCTGGCACCGAGCGGCCGCAAGAATTCCTCGTCACCCCTCTGCAGTATTTGCCCTTGTATCTGGGCTTCGCCCGCACCGAGCATGGCCAAGCACTGCAGGCGTTGTACGAGCAGCGTATGCCACAACTGCTGCGCGCCGGCACCTTGCGGCCGATCTTTGCCCGCTACCGACAACACTATCCCTATGACTCTGCCAAGGAAATGCCCCATGCGCGCCCGTGAATTGCTGGCCACTGTTGGCCTGTTGCTGCTTGCCCTGTCATCGCAAGGCGCCGAGCAGGTGCAGTGCAAATGGTAGGGGTGTTTCCCGGCGCTGCGGTGCCCAATGCTTTCGCCCGCTACCGACAACACTATCCCTATGATTCTGCCAAGGAAATGCCCCATGCGCGCCCGTGAATTGCTGGCCACTGTTGGCCTGTTGCTGCTTGCCCTGTCATCGCAAGGCGCCGAGCTGGTGCAGGTGGTGGGTTTGTTTCCGGGGGCGGCGGTGGTCAATGTCGACGGTCAGCGCAAGCTGGTTAAAGTCGGCCAAACCGGCCCCGGTGGCGTGCAGGTAGTGAGCGCCGACAGCCGTGGCGCGGTGCTGCGGGTCAACGGGGTGGAGCGGGCCTACAGCCTGAGTCGTGAGTCGAGTGCCGGCTTCAGTGTGCCGACTAAAGCCCAGACCAGCATTGCCCGGGGTGCCGATGGGCATTACCGGGTGGTTGGCTCGGTGGCCGGGCAGTCGGTCGCGTTTTTAGTCGACACCGGCGCCACCAGCCTGGCGCTCAATGAAACCCAGGCGCGGCGTCTGGGCATCGACTTTCGCGTGCAGGGTGAACCTATGATCGTCAATCTCGCCAAGGGCACCGCCAGGGCGTGGCGGGTCAAGTTGCCGCAAGTCAAAGTCGGTCCGCTGGAGGTGCTGGGGGTGGAGGCCTTTGTGCTTGAGGGGGAGGGGGCCAACGATGCGCTGCTGGGCATGAGTTTCCTCAATCGAGTGCGCTGGCATGAGGATCAGGGTGTGCTGGTGCTGGAGTCGAAGTTCTAGCAGACCGTTGAAAAACTACTGCGCTAGGCTATGCGGCGTTGAAATCAGCCTCAAAATGCTCATTTACGACCAGTAAACTGCGCTTTTTCGGCTGATTTCGCCTTGCCTAGCCGTCGCTCGCTACATTTCTCAACGGCCTGCTAAGCGCTACGTCCAGGCTTATCCAGGATGATTCAGCCGCCGCGCCGGCAAGCCCTGCTGGTACAATGCGCACCCTGCTGACTCAGCCCCCTACTACCTAGGAGCATTCGGTGTCTGTCGTCTTTGTCGCCGCCTCCCAACTGCCCACGCCGTTCGCGGTGTTCACCATGCATGGTTTTCTCGATGAGGAAACCGGCAAGGAACACCTCGCCCTGACGCTGGGTGAAATCAATGATGGCGCACCGGTACTCGGTCGCTTGCACTCCGAGTGCCTGACCGGCGATGCGCTGTTCAGTCAGCGCTGCGATTGCGGCTCGCAGCTGGAAGCCGCGTTGCGCGCGATTGCCGCCGAAGGTCGTGGCGTCTTGCTGTACTTGCGTCAAGAAGGCCGCGGCATTGGCTTGCTGAATAAAATCCGCGCCTATGAGCTGCAAGATGGCGGCGCCGATACCGTGGAAGCCAACGAGCAGCTGGGGTTTGGCGCCGACCAGCGCGACTACTCGATCTGCCAGCCGATGCTGGCGCACCTGGGCGTCAGCGCCATCAAGCTGATGACCAATAATCCGCGCAAGGTCAAAGCCCTCGAAGGTTTTGGTTTGCGGGTGGCCTCGCGGGTGCCGCTGCAAACCGGGCAAAATCTGCACAATAAAAAATACCTGGCCACCAAGGCCAGCAAGCTCGGGCATTTGCTCGGCAGCCTGCACCAGGCTGAGGTTGAGGACGAGCTGTGAACCGTGCCACAACCCGCCGACGTTTAGCGCTGGCGTGGTGGTGGCAGGTGCTGCTGACGTTGGCACCGCTGGTTATTCTTGACGGGTTGTTTGCCGACTTGCGCGCCACTCCTTCGCTGTTGGCCCTGCCGCTGTTTATTGCCGGCTGCAGCTCTCTGTTTGTCAGCCTCGGCCAGTTTAAGCGCTACAAGCACGCGCTAATCGCCACCGAAACAGCCCTCAATAGCGACAGCGAAGCGGCCGCCTGGCAGGCGCTGGGGCAGACTCGTCGGCGCGCTTTTATCGCCGCCGGCCTGCCCGCCTGGATCGCCGCCCTGGCCGTGTTGGCCGGGCTTGAGGCCGTCCCGCTGATACTGCTGGCCGTGGCCAGTCTGGTGCTGCTCTACCTCTATCGTATTCCGCGTCAGCTCGGTTAATGAAACGCCTGCTCGGCTTGTGTGTGCTGCTGCTGGCGATGCCGGCGGGCGCGCTGGAACGGGTGGTGAGTTTGGCCCCGGCGCTGAATGAGCTGATGTTGGAGTTGGGCGCCGGCGAGCAACTGGTCGGCGTGCTGGGGACGCAGGATAGGCCCGCCGCCCTGGCCGCTTTGCCCTCGGTGGGTGAATACGGTCAGCTGGAAATCGAAACCCTGCTGAGCCTCAAGCCGCAACTGGTGCTGCTCTGGCCGGACAGCATCGGCGCCGCCCAGCGCCAGCAACTGCACCGGCTAGGCCTGCAGTTGTATGAGGTCGAACCCCATAGTCTCGATGAGTTAGCCACCCAAGTGGCAGCGCTGGGCCAGCGGGTTGGTCGCGCCGAGCGCGGCCAGCAACTGGCCCAGGAGTTTCGCCAACAGCTGGCGCTGTTGCGCCAGCGTTATCAACGCCAGCCGCCGCTGCGGGTGTTTTATCAGGTCTGGGACAATCCGCTGTACAGCATCGGCGGCCAGCAAATCATCAGCGATGCCTTGCGCGTATGTGGCGCCGAAAACCTGTTTGGCGAGTTGACCCTGGCCGCGCCGCAGATCAACCTCGAAACCGTGCTGGCGCGCGACCCCGAAGTGATTCTGACCAGCGAGATCCAGCTGCTGGCGGCCTGGCAGGCCTGGCCACAACTGCAGGCAGTCCAGCGCGGCCAGGTGTGGAGCATTCCCGATCGCGGCCTGGAACGCCCCAGCCTGCAGATGCTCAAGGCCACCGAGCGGTTGTGTGAATTGCTGCAGTCGGCTCACTAAGGTTTAGCCTTGGTTCTGTGTCCGCTATGGGTTGTAGAGCGATTTCGTAGGCTGGGCTTTAGCCCACTGCGTCAGGACACAAGGACCTTGGTGGGCTGAAGCCCACCCTACAAAGCAGAGCCTGCAACATGTAACTGGGGCATAACCTTAGAGTTGCGGCGTCCAGTTGACGGCAAACAGCAGGGTGCGGCCTTCGGTGTTGTAGTTGCCGCGTTGGCCGCTGAAACCAACGCTGTAGGTGGCGTCGGCATAGTCCTGGTCCAGCAGGTTGTTCAGCTTCAGGTCGAAACCCAGTTCTTTGCTGGCTTGCCAGCCGCTGCGTAGGTCGAGCAGGCCGTAGCCGGCAAGTTCCCGACTGTTTTGCGCATCGTCGTAGCGGCCGGCGACTGCTCGCCAGGTGCCGCCAACCGAGAGTTGCTGGAACTGGCGATCCAGGTCCAGGGTCAGGCTGCGTTTGGCTCGGCGTTGCAGGGTGTGGCCGGTTTCGCGGTCGCGCGGGTCGATCAGCCCCAGCGCCAGATTGGCCTGCCAGCGGCCCAGTTGCTGGCTGAGAGCGGCTTCGAAACCGTTGATGCGGGCGGTCTGCACGTTCTGCGGGATGAAGTCTTGATCCAGCACTATGGCGTCTTGCAAATCGGTGCGATACAACGACAGCTCCAGCTGGGTGGCGTGGCTGAAGCGGCTGCGCCACTGGGCTTCATAGGTCTTGGAGTGCTCCGGGTCGAGGTTCGGATTGGCCGAGGGGAAGCAGCCAAATGAGGAGCAAAAGTCCGGGTAGTAGAGATCATTGAAGGTCGGCGCACGAAAGCCTTCGCTGTAAGACAAAATCGCCTCATTGTCGGCATTCACCGGCAAGGTCAGGGCGCCGTTCCAGGTGTTCTGGCTGCCAAAGTCCTCATTTTTATCATGCCGCATACCCAGTTCGGTGGAGAACTGCTGGCCGTAAAAGCGATGCTGGATAAAGCCGGCCTGGTTCCAGCGTGAGGTCTGGTTGAAGTCGGTGTCGCTGTGCAGAATGTCTTCGTACCAGTCCAGGCCTAGCAGCAGCTGGTTGGCGTCGTTCAGGCGCAAGGTGTTCAGCCAGTTCGCCGAGTTGTGATAGCTGTTGTAGGTCGACAGAAAACTCAGTGGATCATCATTCTTGGTGTCACGTTTGTCTTCGCTGTGCCCCGCTTCGACGCGGCTCAGCCAGCTGTCGTTAACCTGCGCACTGACAAAACCGGCAGCAGTGCTGAGCTGGAATTGATCGTAGGGGCGGGTGCCGTCGTAAATGTCATCCCATTCAGTTTTACCGCGTTGATCGAGCAGGCTGACACCCGCCTCAAGCTGGTCATTGAAGTGGTGAGAGAGATTGAAGCTGAAGGCGCGGTTACGCAGCGCGTCATCATCCTGGTTGGCGCCCAGATCACTGCCGGTGTTATCGATCCCTTGGCTTTCATTCAAACTGCCGCCGAGGTTGTAGCGGGTTTGGCTATCGCCGCCGGATAGGCCCAGCGTGCGCTCAAAGGTGCCATGATTGCCGGCGGCCAGCCGCGCATAGGGTTGCGCCGGGCCGCTGTTGCCACGCCGGGTGAAAATTTGAATCACCCCGCCAATGGCATCCGAGCCATACAGCGAGGAGCGTGAGCCGCGCACCACTTCCACCCGCTCGATCTGGTCGATGCTGAGGAACTCCAGGCTGGCAGTGCCGCTGGAGGCGGCGCTAATCCGCTGGCCGTCGACCAGCACCAGTGATTGGGTGCTGGAGGTGCCGCGCATAAATACGCCGGTCAGGCTGCCTGGGCCGCCGCTGCGGGTGACACTGACGCCGGGTACGCGGGTCAGTAATTCGTCCACATTGCGCACCTGCAGGCGTTCAATGTCTTGGCGGGTAAAGACGCTGGTGGCGGCAACCGTGGCCTGCTTGGGTTCAGGCAGACGACCGGAGGTGACCACCAGGGCCGGGATTTGCACTGCGGCGGAGTCAGTGCTCGGCTCGGCGTGTGCCGTCAATGGCAGCAAGGTCGCCGCCAAGGCCAGGGCCAGGTTTGTTGAGTAAAGCTTCATCAATAATCCTCAAAAGTGGGTAAAACCTTTTGAGGAGGGCAGGGACAAGGCAGGCGAGCGCGGGCGAAAAAAACTGCCGGGTAGTCGACTGCACTTGACGGTGATTGCCCTCCGCAACACCAGTCGCATCGAGTAAGGCCGGTCTCCGGGCTGCCGATAAACGCCGCTTACCTTCCCAGGCGAACCCAGTGGTGTGTTAAGCGGGCGCTGCAATGCATGGGCTTGCGCCGGCGGATGCATTGCTTTCGGTTACCGTTGCGGGGGCAGCGCAGGCTTGGCCAGATGGCGCACCTGCTTCCCGTTTAAAGCTGGCACTTACAGGTCGTGTGAAAACTACTGCGCTCGGTTATGCGGCGTTAAAAACAGGCTCGGAAGCCGCTTGCGGCTAACGCGCTTTAGCGCGGCCCGAAGGGCGAGTGGAACGAGTACTGCTCATTTACAACTCGTAAACTCGGCTCTGGCATCCTGCTTCGCCCTACCTCCTGCATCCATGCAGTCGTCCGCGTCCTCGCCTGTTTTGACTGCGCTTCGCTTGCCCTGCGGGTCAACCCTCGGTTGTTACTCCGCTTCGCTGCGTTGCGCCTTGCTTAACCTTCGCTCGCTACGTTTTCACACGGCCTGATCCGCGCGTCGCTCACCTTGCTCGATAAAAGCGACGCGCACCATAGGCTGCGGGGTCGGCAAAGACAAGTGAAAGCCCTGCACGCCGACGTGCGACAGGCTCAGGTTGCCTTGCCTTGGGTGTTTGCAGGGAGGGGCGGCCGGCGGGATTCCGCCGGCTGGGGTTAGCGTTTGGCCAGCCGTGCCCGAATAGCCGCTTCGATGCCGACGGCGTCCAGCCCGCATTCAGCGAGCATTTGCGCGGGCTTGGCGTGCTCGACATAGGTGTCGGGCAAGCCGAGATGCAGCACGGATTTGAGCAGGTTCTCGGCCGCCAGAAACTCGCTGACCGCTGAGCCTGCGCCGCCCATGATGCTGTTCTCTTCGATGGTCACCAGCAGCTCATGTTCGCTGGCCAGTTGGCGCAGCAAGGCGTGATCCAGGGGTTTGACGAAGCGCATGTCGACCACTGTGGCATTGAGGCTTTCGCCGACCTTCAGGGCTTCGGGCAATTGCACGCCGAACACCAGCAGGGCGACGTTCTGCCCCTGACGACGGATCACGGCCTTGCCGATTTCCAGCGGCGTCAGCGCTTGTTCGATGCTGGCGTTGGGGCCGCTGCCGCGCGGGTAACGCACCGCCGCCGGGCCTGGGAACAGGTAGCCGGTGGTGAGCATCTGGCGCAGTTCGTTTTCATCGCTGGGGGTCATGATCAACATGCCGGGGATGCAGCGCAGGTACGACAAATCGAAACTGCCGGCGTGGGTCGGACCGTCTTCGCCGACTAAACCGGCGCGGTCGATAGCAAACAATACGTCGAGGTTCTGTACCGCCACATCGTGGATCAGCTGATCGTAGGCGCGCTGCAGGAAGGTCGAATAGATCGCCACCACCGGCTTGACGCCGTCGCAGGCCATGCCGGCGGCCAGGGTTACCGCATGCTGCTCGGCAATCGCCACATCGAAGTAGCGCTCGGGAAAACGTTGGCTGAAGGCGACCAGGTCCGAGCCTTCTTTCATCGCCGGGGTAATGCCGACCAGGCGCGGGTCTTGCTCGGCCATGTCGCACAACCATTGGCCGAACACGCTGCAATACTTCGGCCCGCTCACCGGCTTAGGTGTCGCCGGGGCGTTGCTCGGCTCCAACTTGGTGATGGCGTGGTAGCCAATCGGGTCCAGCTCGGCCGGGCCGAAACCTTTGCCCTTCTTGGTGCTGATGTGCAGAAACTGTGGGCCGTCCAGGTCGCGCATATTGCGCAGGGTGGCCAGCAGGGTCGGCAAGTCATGGCCGTCGATCGGGCCGATGTAGTTCCAGCCCAGTTCTTCAAACAGGGTGCCGGGGACCAGCATGCCTTTGGCGTGTTCTTCGGTCTTGCGGGCAATTTCCCAGGCGCCGGGCAGGCGCGAGAGGATCTTCTTGCTGCCCTCACGCATGCTCGCGTAGGTGCGGCTGGAGAGGATCTTGGCCAGGTAGTTGGACAGCCCGCCGACGTTGTTGGAGATCGACATGTCGTTGTCGTTGAGCACCACCAGCATATTGGCGCCGACATCCGAGGCGTGATTGAGCGCCTCGAAGGCCATGCCGGCGGTCATTGCGCCGTCACCGATCACCGCCACGGCCTTGCGTTTGCTGCCCTGGATACGCGCGGCGATGGCCATGCCGAGGGCTGCGCTGATGCTAGTGCTGGAGTGGCCGACGCCAAAGGTGTCGTACTCGCTTTCGCTGCGGCGCGGGAAAGCGGCGATGCCATCCTTCTGCCGCAAGGTGCCCATCTGCTCGCGCCGACCGGTGAGGATCTTGTGCGGATAGGCCTGATGACCCACGTCCCAGACCAGGCGATCATCGGGGGTGTCGAACACATAGTGCAGGGCAATGGTCAGCTCGATGACGCCCAGACCCGCGCCAAAGTGCCCGCCAGTCTGGCCAACCGTGTACAGCAGGTACTGGCGCAGCTCATCCGCCAGCCCCTCCAGCTCAGCCTCGGCCAGGCGGCGCAGGCCGTCCGGCGTACTCGCGCGGTCAAGCAGCGGCGTTACGGGGCGCTCACGGGGGATTTGGTGAAAGGTCGTCGGCATCAGGCGCATCGCGTTCTTAGGGTAAAGGAGGCAAAAGAGGCGGCAGTTTACCCGAAGCATGCCAGCCAGCCCAAACAATGGATTGGCACCAAGCGCCTGAGGCGAAGTTTTATTCGCCGGGGTGAATTGAGCCCCTGTGCTTGCAACTGTTGGCTGGAATGAATTAAGAAGGCTGCTGATTTTCCAACAAGAGCGGTTTGCCCGCCTAAGGCTTTGCATGCACGACTATCTACAGCACCTGTTGCACAACCTCGACTGGGTGCTGCCGCTGCGCAGCGACTGGCTGACCCTGCTGATGCACGGCTTTAGCCTGCTCGGTTACGAGAAGTTCATTCTGTTCTTTCTGCCGCTGGGCTACTGGGCCTGGAATCGGCCGTTGTTCCTGCGCCTGTTTGTGTTGGTAACTATTAGTGCCTTGCTGAATGCCTACCTGAAAGACCTCTGGCAAGACCCGCGGCCGCCGCTGGAGCATCGCCTGGATGACTTGGTGGGCGCCAGCTACGGCTTGCCCTCGGGCCACGCGCAGGTGGCGGTGGTGCTCTGGCTGTGGCTGGCCTATGAGTTACGGCGTACCTGGGCCTGGTTGTTGTGTGGTTTTATCGTGCTGGGGATTTGGTTCAGTCGCCTGTACCTGGCCGCCCATGATCTGGAAGATGTGCTGGGCGGCGGCCTGATCGGCGGCGCAACATTGCTTCTGTTTGCCCAGGTGAAGGAATGGCGCTGCTGGTCGGCGGCCAATCTGCCCGGGCATTTGGCTTTGATCGTGGCTGTCGCCTTGCTGAGTTTCTTCACCTGGCCAGGCACGCCGCCCAGCTACATTCCCTTGCTCGGCGGCATGCTGATTGGTGTGCTGCTGGGCAATGTCCGGCTGCCCTTTACCCCGCCCGTATTGCTATGGCAGCGTGCCGTGGTGGCATTGATTGGTTCGGTGGCCTTTATCACCGTGCAGATCGGTTTGAAAAAGCTGGAGCCACTGCTGGGGCTTGACCCGCTGCTGTGGCAGGGCCTGCGCGGGTTGGTGATGGGCTTGTTTGTCGGCCTGCTGATGCCGTGGTTGTTTATTCGGGCGTACTTGCTGACGGTGCGCCGCAGGCTGGTCCAAATTGCCTAGCTGCGCCGCTCGACAATAAAGCGCGCCAAGGCGCGCAGCGGTTCGGCACTGGCGTTGAAGCCTTGCAGGGCCGCCAATGCCTGGTCGCGCAATTCAAGGGCGTAGGCCTTGGCGGCGTCCAGGCCGAGCAGCGCCGGATAGGTTGGCTTGTCGCGGGCGATGTCGGCCCCCTGGCGTTTGCCCAGGATGGCGGTGTCACTCTCCACATCGAGAATGTCATCCTGCACCTGAAAGGCCAGCCCAATCGCCTGGGCATAGGCGGCTAAAGCCGTCAGGGTTGCGCTGTCGGCTTTGCCGCTGGCCAGGGCGCCGAGGCTGACACTGGCTTCGATCAGCGCGCCGGTTTTGTGTCTGTGCATTAATTCCAGTGCGGTTTGATCGAGCTTGTGGCCGACCGAACCCAGATCAATCGCCTGGCCGCCGACCATGCCGGCCGGCCCGGCCGCGCGACTCAGACAGCTGAGCATGCGCAAGCGGGTGTCGGCATCTTGTGGGCTACGGCTGCCGTCGGCGAGCACTTCAAACGCCAGGCTTTGCAGGCCATCACCGGCGAGAATCGCGCAGGCTTCATCAAAGGCCTTGTGGGTGGTGGGTTGGCCGCGGCGTAAATCGTCGTCGTCCATGGCCGGTAAGTCGTCATGCACCAGGGAGTACGCGTGGATCAATTCCACCGCGCAGGCGGCGCCATCGGCTTGCTCGGCGCGACCACCGAGGGCCTCGCAGGCGGCATACACCAGCAGCGGACGAATGCGTTTACCGCCATTGACCACGCTGTAACGCATGGCCTGATAGAGCCGCTCCAGTTCGGCGTGCGGCGCCACCAGCAACGCCGTCAGCGCGGCATCGGCGCGGGCTTGGCACTGCGCCTGGTAGGCGGCAATCATACCGATGGCTCTGGGTCGAAGGGGACTTGCTCCAGTTCGCCGTCGCGCTCCAGCAGTTGCTGCACCTTCTGCTCGGCCTGGGCCAGAGCCGCTTGGCATTCGCGGGTCAGGCGAATGCCTTGCTCG
>Ga0209343_10003011_pt1 | contig 21443 bp, 18 predicted proteins | sample RifCSPlowO2_02_FD_184026 | JGI IMG/M metagenome (GOLD analysis project Ga0209343, IMG submission 184026) | Groundwater microbial communities from Rifle, Colorado - Rifle CSP2_plank lowO2_0.2 (SPAdes) (version 2) | ecosystem: Environmental > Aquatic > Deep subsurface > Groundwater | place... | reverse complement strand
CACGCTGGGCGCCGGGATAGACGACCAGCTCGACGTCCACGCCGCGCTGGCGGAGCCGCGCGGCGACCCGTTCCACGAGCTCGCGCCGGAGCTGGTGGTCCCGGTCGCCGACCATCAGGAGCGCGGGCACGCGCCACTGCTCGACCTCGGGCATGTAGCGATAGACCTGATCGGGCTCGGGCGCGTTCGGGTTCTGCAGATGGGGGTAATACCCGACGACCGCTCCCACCTCCGGACGGCGCACGCCGAGCAGTGCGGCGTGGTAACCGCCTCGCGAGATCCCCACCACGCCGAGCGGCCCCGGCCGCACGGCGCGCACGGTCTTGAGGTAGTCGAGGCCGCGCGCCACGTCGGCCTCGGTCTCCGGGTCGTGCGCGACGGGGTTCTCGGGGATGAACCGCCCGAGGTGGTAGTCGGGTGCCAAGACGACGAACCCGCGCTCGGCGAGGCGCACCGCGTGGGCCTGGAGCCGGTCGTTCCATCCGCCGCGTCCGTGGACGAAGAGCACGCCCGGGTACGACCCGGCGCCGCGGGGCGCGGCCAGGACCGCGGGCACCTCGACGTCCTCGCTCCGGAACTCGACCGCCCGCACCTCGACCGGCAGCGTCGCCGCGGCCGCGGCCGTGCCCGGCGCGGCGAGGAGCGCCAGGGCCAGCGCGAGGCTACGGGTTGACAAAGCACCCTTTCGCCGCGGCCGCGTGCTCGTCGCGTCGCGCGGCCGCGGTCGCCAGGTCCACGACGTGGGCGACCTCCTGCGGGGTCACTCCGGGCAGTCCCAGCCCCTCGGCGGCGAGGCCCTCGAGCGTCGTGGCCACCCGCCCGGGGTCGGCCGCGTGCCAGCGCAGCGCGCGCTCGATGCCCGGCAGCACGCGCTCGTCGCAGAAGAAGTCGCCGGTGAGGTAGACGGCCTTGATCACGTCGCCCGCGAGCGTGAGGTGCGCCGAGACGAGCCCGCCGGCCGTCTTCACGCTGGCCGACCCGGCCGCGTCCGCGATCGCGGGCTCGCGCTCGACCCAGGCCGCGGTCGCGTACCGTTCGCGCTCGAGCCGCGCGATCTCCGCGTGTTCGTCGTCGGTGAACGCCCCGGGCTCGAGGCGGACGCCGAGCGTGCGTGCGTAGCCCTCGCGGACGAGGTCCCGCACCTCGTCGAGCGCCAGCGCGCGCCCGCGCTCCCGCCGCACCGTGGTGACGCGCTCGGCGACGGTCGCGATCTCCTTGTCGGAGATCTTCGCGAACGGCGTCCGGAGCACGGAGAGCATCAGCGGGACGTCGAGGTCCACGAGCAGGCTCGCGTGGAACAGCAGCCCGCCGGCCCGGTCGAAGCAGAGCCCGAGGCCGGCGATCTTGCGCCCGCCGACCTCCAGGTCGTTCTTCCGCCGGTACTCGGCGGCGATGCCGAGTCGCGCGAGGGCGTCCACGAGCCCCGCGGCGAATCGCAGGAAGAGCTCGCGCACGCGGTCCCAGGACCGGTCGCGGCCCCTCCCCGGCACGGCGATCGCGACGCCGAGCTGGTCCCCGCCCATGAGGATCGCCCCGCCCCCCGTCGGGCGCCGGTTCACGGCGATCCCGCGCGCGCGGCAGGCGTCGAGGCGGACCTCGCTGGCGACGCGCTGGAAGCGCCCGACGAGCGCGCAGTGCGAGCGATACGTGTAGAGGCGCACGGTGGGCGGTGAGGCGCCGGCGGTCTGGCGGGCCGCGAGCGCTTCGTCGGCGGCGAGGCCGAAGGACGCGGTGACGCCGTCGTCGGCGAGGTATCTCCAGGAAGTCATCGCCGCCCCACTCCTGCACGACCGGGTTCGGAGTTTCTGAATTGCGAAACTTTGAACCGGAACACTACTCGTGCGTTCGCCCTACGTCAACAGCGAAACGACACTACTTGCGCTGCGCGTTATCGCTCCGCGTCATCGCGGCGCGCGCTCCCTTCCCCACGTGGGTCACGGGCCCTCGAGCCGGTAGGCCGAGGCGTCGGGCTTGAAGGCCCGCGGCAGCCAGAGCGGCCGCCTGAGCCCGCCCGGGCCCGGCGCGGGCCGCGCCAGCGCGAGCCACTCGCGGTACACCTCGAACGACTTCTCCGTGTCCACGAAGACGTCGCCGTAGCGGTCGTCCGGCCCGGGTCGGGTCACGGTCACCTTCTGGTGCCAGCAGTGCTGGCCGCTCACCGGATCGGGCTGCACCGCGAACGTGAGGTTCTGGTGGACGCCGCCCTCCTCCCACCAGATGCGTGCCGAGTCCGGGTCCTCGCTCGCGAAGGGCCGTGGCCCGGCGAGGTGACGCAGGCGCCAGCGATGGGGGTCCACCTGCTGCAGGTCGACGAGCGAGGTGGACCAGCGCTCGCCCCCGCCGTCGGCCTGGAGCCGCCACCGTCCGAGGTGGTGCGAGCAGGCGAGCACGCCGGGGCGGATCGCCTCCGTGACCCAGGCGCGGTCCACGAAGTGACCGATGCGCGTCGCGACCTTGAGGAGATCCCCCGTGGCGACGCCCAGGCGCGCGGCGTCCTCGGGGTGGATCCAGAGCGGATTGGTGTGCGAGAGCTCGTAGAGCCACTTCGCGTTCCCGGAGCGCGTGTGGATGAGCGTCGGCAGGCGGAACGTCGGGATCAGCGCCATCTCGCCCCGCGCCCGGTCGAGGTTCGACCAGTGCACGTGGCTCCGGATGTAACCCGGCACGGCCTGCTCGGGCCAGCGCCAGTCCTTGAGCGTCCTGGAGAAGAACTCGAGCTTGCGCGAGGGCGTGGGAAAGCCGAGACGCGCCTGGCCGTCCACCTCGACGCCGACCGCCTGGCCGTCCCTCAGGACGAGCTTCGTGACCGGATCCGCCGCGGCGCCCGCGAGGTCCTTTGCGGGAACCGGCTGCTCGTGGGTGCGGTAGACGCCGTCCTCGACGAGGAACGCGCCGTAGCGGCGCATGTAGGCGAGCGGGGTGAGCCCCTCGCGCGCCGCCGCCGCGGGAAGCCCCGGGACGCTGTGCTCGAAGATCCAGCGGTAGAACTCCTCGATGCGGAGCTTCTCTCCCGGGCGGTAGGGGGACTCGAAGTACTTGCGGATGCCGAGGCTGCCGTCGGGATCGATGCGCCACGACAGCTCGATCCAGAACTCATCCTCCTCCCAGACCTGGCCGAGCCCCGCGGCCTCGTGCGCCTGCCACGTGAGGTCGAAGGTCCGGCCCTGGCGCTCGAGCATGACCCGCAGCACGGGCTGGCGGAAGCCGATCCAGCGCGCCGCGTGCGTCTCCTGCGACATGAGGTCGTGCCGCTCGGAGGCGTGCCCCATCGGCAGCACGTAGTCGGCGAACCAGGCGGTCTCGCTCCAGACGGGCGTCAGGCAGGCGTGCCGCTCGACCTTCGCCTCGTCCGTCAGCATCTCGACCCACGACATGCCGTCCGGGTTGGTCCACACCGGGTTGTACACGCGGGTGAAGTACATCGCGAGCTTGCCGCGGCCCTCGCGCAGGAAGTGCGGCAGGAGGAAGCTCATCTCGAAGAACGCGAGCGGGTACTCCCGCGGCATCAGGAGCTCGCTCCACACCCGCCCGGGCGGCGGCATCATCGGCGGCGCGGGCACCACCTTGTTCCACGCGCTCGGCGCCGTGCCGCCCGGCGTGCCCACGGCGCCCATCAGGACGACGAGCAGCTCGAGCGCCCGCGCGGCCTGCCAGCCGCCGAGGTTGCCCGCGGCCGTGTTGCGCCACACGTGCGTCGCGAGCGCCGAGCCCGCGCGGGCGATCGCGTGCGCGACCTCGACGATCGTCGCGGCGCTGACGCCGCTCTCCGCCTCCGCGAACTCGGGCGTGAAGGGCGCGTACAGCTCGTCGAGCGCCTGCGCGAAGGCCTCGAACGTGCACGGCAGATCGGGGCGCTCCTCGCGCAGGTATTCCTCCCAGTTGACCCACCGGCGGACGAACTCCCGGTCCCAGGCACGCTCGGCGAGGAGCACGTGGGCGATCGCCAGGAGCAGCGCCGACTCGGAGCCCGGCCACGGCGCGAGCCACCAGTCCGCCATCGACGCGGTGTTGGACAGGCGCGTGTCGATCACGCAGATCTTCGCCCCGCGCGCCCGGGCCTCCATGATCCGCTGGGCGTGCGGATTGAAGTAGTGGCCGGTCTCGAGGTGCGCGGACAGGAGCAGGATGACGCGGGCGTTCGCGTGATCGGGTGAGGGACGGTCCATGCCGTGCCAGAACGCGTAGCCCGCGCGCGCGCTGGCCGAGCACACGTTGGTGTGGCTGTTGTGCCCGTCGATCCCCCACGCGTGGAACACGCGCTGCAGGTACACCAGCTCGTGCCCCGGGCGTCCGAGGTGGTACATGACCTCGCGCTGCCGCCCCTCGACGAGCGCCTGCCGGATGCGGCCGGCGATGTCGTCGAGCACTTCGTCCCACGTGACCCGCTCCCACCGGCCTCCCCCCCGCGGCCCGACGCGGCGCAGCGGGTGGCGGATCCGCTCCGGATCCTCGACCTGGTTGAGCGTCGCCGGCCCCTTGGCGCAGTTGCGGCCGCGGCTGCCCGGGTGGGTCGGGTTGCCCTCGAACTTCTGGATCCGGAGGGTCTCCCGGTCCACGTACGCGAGCAGGCCGCACCCGGCCTCGCAGTTGAAGCAGATCGTCGGGATCAGCGCGTAGCGCCGCCGGACGTGCCGCGGCCAGGCGGCGGGGTCGAGCTCTTCCCAGTCGTCCCAGCGCTCGACGGGCGGGTAGCTCGCGAGCGGGCGGGAGGTCGGTGCCAGCTCCTTCGCGACCGGGTGCAGCGGCTCACGCGTCGTGTTCATGGCGCCTCAGCTCAGGGGAATGGATTGGCCGGCCCGGATCCAGAGGTCCTCGTAGAGCCAGAGGCCGCCGAGGGCCAGCAGCGCCCCGAGCGCCGCCGGGCCCGGGCCGGGCCAGATCAGGAGAATCGGGAGCACGGTGCCGCCGAGGACGACGCCCCACCAGAAGCGCCCGCGCCACGGCCCGCGGGTGACGAGCCTCGCGGCACGCGCCACGTCGAGGTTCGTATGGGCTCCGAACAGCTCGGCCGCCAGGATGACGGCGTGGACCATGAGGGCGATCGCGAGCAGCGCCCCCAGCTCCCAGAGCGCCTCGGGATCCACGGCGGCCAGCACGCCGACCAGGAGCAGCGACGCCGCGCCCGCGACGACCGCGCCGACGAGGAGCTGGGGCAGCAGCAGCGGGCTCTGCCAGAAGTCGCGCCCTTCGGCCTGACCGAAGAGGAAGGCGCTGTAGCCGGCGGTCCCCGCGGCGAGCGCGAGTGTCGGCAGGCCGAGCGCGCGCAGGAGACCGTCGTGGCCGGCGAGGCCCGAGAGGAGCCAGAGGGCGCCCACCCCGCCGTAGGCCATCAGGATCCACGCGCCCCACACGAGCCAGGACCGCCGGTTCGGCTTGAGGACGATATAGAGGAAGCGGTCGGGCCGCTTGAGATCCCAGACGAGCAGCGCCGCGGTCGCCAGCAGGAACAGCAGCGCGAGCGCCGGCGCGGCGACGCCGCCGAGGAATGCGGCCCCGGGAGCGCCGGCGCCGAACCCGAGGGCGGCGACCGCCAGCGCGCCGGCGGCCACCGACTTGGTCCAGAGGTAGGCGGCGACCTTCCACCCCCACGGCCGCGGCGCGTGCGGGGCGTCGTACACGGGCCGGGAGAGGCCGGCGTCGGCGTGGCGCCCCCCCGCCTCCGCCTCGGCGACCATGCGCACGAGATCGACCTCCGCCGCCGGCCGCTCGGCCCAGAGGTAGCGCTCGGCCGGGGCCTGGAGCTGCGGGGCGAGCGACGAGGCGTCGGCGCCGAGGTAGTAGAGTTTGGGGCGCGTGCCCTGCTCCACCTTCCGCACCTGGACCTGCTCGCGCCCGACGATGCGCGCGATGCGGGAGCCCGGGTCGTCCAGGTCGCCGGCGACGATCGCCTGCTCCGGGCAGACGATCACGCAGGCGGGCTCGAGCCCCACCTCCACCCGGTGCGCGCAGTAGTTGCACTTGGCCGCGGTCCGCGTCTCCGGGTCGATGTAGAGCGCATCGTACGGGCAGGCCTGCATGCACGACTTGCAGCCGATGCACCGGTCGCCGTCGAAGTCGACGATGCCGTCGGGGCGCCGGTAGAGGGCGACGGTCGGGCAGATCGTGACGCACGGCGCGGCGTCGCAGTGATTGCAGCGCAGCACGGAGAAGTAGCGCCGCGTGTGCGGGAACGTCCCGCGCTCCACGTACTTCACCCAGGTGCGGAAGACGCCGAGCGGGACCCGGTGCTCCTCCTTGCACGCCACCGTGCACGCGTGGCAACCGATGCACCGGTGCTGGTCGATCACGAATCCGTAGCGCACCTCGTCCTCCCTCCCCGAGCGCTCACGCCATCCTGAGAAACGTCCCGATCGCGCCCGCCACGACGAGCGCGGCGATCAGCAGCCGCACCGTGCGGCCGGACGCCAGGGCACTCGCGGCGGGGCTCAGGACCGTTCCGGCCATCGAACCCGCCATCAGGAGACCGACGAACCGCCAGTCGATGGTCCCGAGCGCGACGTGGGTGACGCCCGCCGGGATCATCATCATCAACGCGATTATCAGATTCGTGCCGACGATCTCCTCGTTGGTCATCCGGAAGAAGTAGAGCATCGAGAGGATGACCAGGCTGCCGCTGCCCACGGCCGTGATCCCCACCAGCGCGCCCACCACCAGCTGGACCAGAGCGACCGTCACGACCGTGATCGGCGCCATTCGCTCGGGCAGCGCCCGGGTCCTGCGCCGCAGCACCCCGGCGGCCAGGGTGTCGAGCAGGATGAGGGCCGCGACCACGACGAGGGCGGCCGCCAGGACGAGGGGGAACCACGCCCGGGCGCCGGCGCCCGCCGTGTGGAGCCAGTGCGCTCCCAGCGCGGCGCCCGGGACGCCCGCGAGGCCGTAGAGCAGGACGAGCCGCCAGCGAATGCTCGCCCAGGCCCGGAAGTTCAGGGCGCCGAAGATCCGCGCGAAGAGCGTGTACGTGAGCGCGAGCGCGACCGCCGCGGCGTACCCGACGCCGAGGAGCGAGTAGACGAGCGGCCCGATGAGCACGCCGCCGCCCATGCCGGTGATGCCGATCAGGAGGCCCAGCGCGAACCCGAGCGGGATCGCGACGAGCGAGACCGGGCCGAAGACGTCCCACCAGACCCGGAGGGCGGCCAGGACGATGACGCCCGACAGGAGATGCCGGAGGTGCGCGGTGCTCATCCGCCGGCTCACCGCGGCTCCGAGCTGGGCGCCCGCCAGCGCGCCCGCCGAGACCGCCAGCGCGGGCCCGAACGGCACCTGGTGCGTGATCAGCTTCCCGAGGAATCCCGCCGCCGCGGACAGCGCCGTGATGCCCAGCGAGCTGCCGATCGTGATTCGCACCGGGACGCCCACGAAGACGAGGAGCAACGGCACGAGGAGGAAGGCGCCTCCGGCGCCGACGAAACCCGCAGCCAGCCCCACGCCGGCGGTGACCAGGACGATCCGCAGCGCGCTGAACCGCAGCGCGGCCGCAGCGAGAGGACCGGGCTCCTCCACCCGGTGCGGCACGAACATCAGCACCGCGCCGAGCGTCGCCAGCGACGCGAAGACCACGAGCAGCCAGGACTCGTCCAGCAGCTTCGACAGCAGGCTGCCCGCCAGGGACCCGGCCGTGATCGCGATGCCGCCGACCATCGCCAGCTGGGTGTGCATCGCGCCGTGGCGCCGGTGCGCGAGGAACCCGGACACCGCCGCCACGCACACCTGGGTCATCGTCACGCCCGCCACCGACTTCACGTCGAGCTGGCCCACGCCGAGCAGCGGCGGCACGTAGAGCAGGAGCGGGATCGTGACGATGGCACCGCCGATGCCGAGCAGCCCGGCGACGAACGCGCCGAGCCCGCCGAGCCCGAGGAGGGTGAGCGCCAGCGCGAGGGTCACGCGAAGAGCCGCGCCCCCGCGAGCGCGGCGCCGACGAGATCCGCCGGGTTGCCGTGGGCGCCGGCGCCCGTCCGCCCGGCCAGCGCGTCGATCCTCCGCCCGACGAGGCGCCGCACGGCGCGTGTGTCCACCGCGCCGCTCACCGCGAGCGCATCGATCACTCCGTCGCGCAGCCGGAGCGACACCCGGATGTCGGCGCCGGCCGCCCGCCCCTCGTACACGTAGGTCCCGCGCGCGATCTTGAGGCCCGCGTCCCGGCGGCCGCCGCCGCCCCGGACGAACGCGCGCCCCGCCAACTCGGCCTCGGCCGTGGCCACCGCGCGCCGCTCGCGGGCCGTGAGCGCGCCGGGGACCAGCGGCAGGCCGAGCGTCTCGGCGTACGCGGCGCCGATCGCGTCCCGCACGGCCTCCATCGGCGGCGCCGCGCCGAATTCGCGCGCGAGCGTCGTCACGTAGCTGCGGAGCCCGGCATGGGCGAGCCGGCGGAAGGGCGTCGACGGCGTCCGCCACGCCCGCGCCATCACGGCGTCCGGGAAGTCGAAGAGCACGTTGCCGACGACCACCACCGCCTCGCCGAGATGCCCGCCGCCGGTGCCGGCGATGCGGCGCCCCCCCACCTCGATCTCGTTCGTGGCGCAGAGGCGCGCGTCGAGCCCGAGGCGCCGGAGGCCGAGGACCGGAGCGGCGAGGTAGGTCGCGTAGATCCGGTCGACGGCGAAGGGCGCCCGCGAGCGGTGGACGACGACCTGGTAGAAGAGCTGCGCCTGGTCGAGGTACACCGCGCCGCCGCCGAGCCGGCGCCGCAGGACCGGCCAGCCCCGCCGGCGGCAGAGCGCGAGGTCGAGGACGTCGGCCGCGCGCTGGTGGTAGCCGACGCAGAAGTACGGCGCCGCGGGCGCGCAGAAGACGATCGTGTCGGGCGTCGCCGCGTCCATCGCGGCCGCGAGGCCGTGGTAGATCCCCTGCGAGCGGAGCGGCGGGACTGCGCCGAGGTCGAGCCGCCTGATCATCCGAGCGGAGCCAGCTCGTCCCACGCCGTCTCCGCGCGGATCGCGGCCCGATCCTCCGCCTCGGGCAGGAACGGGTAATCGCGGAACGCCTCGCCGGGGCGGTAGCTTCCGAAGGGGCGGTTGCACGCCAGCGTGCCGTGGCGGTCGGGGCAGCCGTCGGTCATGAACGCGCGCCCGTCCTCCAGACACGCCTCGACGAGCGCCCGCGGCGCACGTACGCCGGCGAGCGCGCCGGCGCCGTCGAACTCGAGCGCCGCGCGGGGCAGGTCGTGCCGCTCGATCAGGGACTTCGTCAGCTGGATCCGCCGCCACCGGCGGAGCGTCGGCCGCGGCGCCCCGGCCATCGCGGTGCCGGGCTCCGGATTGAACGAGAAGAGATAGGCGGCGATCCGCTCGTCCCGCAGCCGGTAGAACAGCTCGACGAGGTCCCGGTCGGTTTCCCCGAGCCCGACGACGACGTGGCAGTTCACCTTCATGGGTCCGAAGATCTCGCGCGCGGCCCGCGCGATCGCCCAGTGCTGCGCCCAGGAATGCGGCCCGCGCGCCCCGCGCCCGCGCGTGCCGAAGAAGACCGCCTCGCTCGCGGCGTCGAGCCCGATGCCCACGATGTCCGCGCCCGCGTGGCGGATCTCGCGGAGCCGGTCCTCGTCGAGCAGGGTCGCGGTGACCAGCGCGGAGACGGGCACGTCGCTCCGACGCCGCACCCTGCGCGTGATCTCGACGAGGTCGGGCAGGGCGCGCCGGTCCTGCACCATCGCGACGCACACGCGCCCGATGCGGTCGGCGTGGCGCGCCACCGCCTCGGCGACCAGGTCGGTCGGGACGACCGGCCACGCGACCCGGATGAAGGTGTTGTCCTGCGCGGCCCCGGGCCGCTCGCGGGCGAGCCCGCAGTAGGTGCAGTTCGCGTAGCAGCCTGCCGGATAGTTCTCGAGCAGGTTGACGCAGTCGCAGGCCGCGCCACGCAGCATCCGCCCGGGCCTGAGTCCGAGCGCGATCGCCGCCGCCACGGAGATCCGCACGTGGTCCGGGCTCGTGCGGAAGTCCTCGGGCTGCTCCGCGGGTAGTCGCTTCACGGGTTACCAGTTCACGCCGCAGCAGGCGTCGTGGAACGCGGGCTGGCGCCCCCGCGCCTCCGCGTAGGCCACGATGCCCTCCGCGGGATAGGCGATCCCCGACAGCCCGGCGTCCACGGCCAGCCGATCGATGTCCTTCTTCATCGGGCCGAGCGGACGGGCGCAGCCGAGCGAGATCGGCGTGTCGGGCAGGGCCCGCCGGGCGTCCGCGAAGAACTCGCCGATCTCGTCCACGGGGGGCGGCGGCACCGCGGCCATCGGCGTCGCGTAGAGCGGCGTGAGCACGACCAGGACCAGGAGCTTCGGCCGATGGCGTGCCACGATCTCGAGCGCGCGCCGCTCGCCGAGCAAGCGCCCCCAGTGCAGGCCGAGGACAATGTGCGGGACCAGCGGCACGCCGTGGCGGTCGAGCCGCGCCAGCGCATCCTCGTACGCATCGACCCCCACGTCGAGGTGGTAGACGTCCCGGATCGTCGCCTCGGCGCCGATCACGTCGAGCATCGCCCCGTCCACGCCGACCTCGGCGAGCGCGGCCGCGGTCGCCTCGTCGGCGAGCCCCGGGTGCACACGCACCGCGAGGCCGAGCTCGCGACGCACGCGGATCATGTCCGGCACGTGTCGCAGCAGCGGCACCCGCCCGTGTCGGTCGCATCCGCCGGAGATCAGCACCCCGCGCGCGCCGCGCGCCGCGAGCCCCGCGCAGAGATCCCACAGCGACCCGCGCGCGAGGGGCCGCATGCCCTCGAGCACGCGCCCATCGCAGTGCTCGCACGCGAGCGCGCACGACGCGCCGGTGACGCTGATGGACACGAAGCGCTCGGGCCCGGGCGCATACTCGCTCGTGCGGTAGCGCTTGAGCCCGGGCGCGTAGAAGTGCAGCACGCTCATCGCTCTGCCTCGAGCTCCCGGCGCGCCCAGGCGGCGACCGCCTCGTCCCCGTGGAGCAGGTCGGCGCGCTCGGCCTCCCAGCGGCTGGCGCGGATCCTGACGAGCCAGCCGGCGCCGTAGGGGTCGCTGTTGAGCAACCGCGGCGCCGCCAGGAGGGCGTCGTTCACGTCGAGGAGCGTGCCCGAGACCGGCGCCAGCACCGGGCGCACCATCTTCTCGGCCTCGAGCGAGCCGAGCGCCGCGCCGCGCCGGACGGCGGCGCCGGCGCCGAGGAGGTCCACGTACACGACCTCGCCGAGCGCCTCCTGCCCCATCTCGTCGATCCCGATCGTGACCGTCGGGGCGCCGTCGCGCCCGACGTCCGGCGCGGCGCCCCCCGCGTCACCGCGCTCGACGCGGACCCACAGATGCTCGCGCGACTCGTACCAGAGGTCCGGCGGAAAGCGGTATCTCTCAACCGTCGCCATCGGGCTCGCTTCCCGGCTCCGCGGCGCACCTGAGGCAGCTCACCTTCTGCGCGTCGAGCCGCCCGCGGTACCGCTCGAGGGCGGCCGCGCCCGACAGGAGGCGCCCGCGCTCCTCCGCCCACGCCGTCGGCGCGAGCCGGACGAGCCAGCCGGCGCCGTAGGGGTCCTTGTTCGCGGACAGGATGTCGTCCCGGAAGGTCCGCTCGTTGTTCGCGGCGATCACGCCGGAAACGACGGCGGGAAATGGCCCGACCCACTTGGCGCTCTCGATCGTCGCGAGACTCTGGCCGCGCGCCACGCGCCGGCCCGGCGCCTTGAAGCGGACGCTCACGATCTTCCCGCAGCGCGTCTGGGCCGGATCGGTCATCCCGAGCGTGACCGAACCGTCGCCCTCGAGGCGCGCCCAGACGTCCTGCTCCACGTCGTAGGCGAGGTCCTCGGGCAGCTCGCAGCCACGGTAGATCAGCGCGGTCACCGGAGGCTCGAGTAGTACGCCGCCAGGTCGCCGATCGTCGCCTCGGAAATGCCCCGCATCAGCTCCTTCACTTTCTGCAGCTGCGCGTCGCCGGGGCTCCGCGCCTCGTGCTTGAACAGCAGCATCTGGTTGGCGAGGTAGCCGGGCGGCTGGCCGCGGAGCGGCGGGATGGTCCTGGCGGGGTCCCCCTGGCCCCCGGCGCCGTGGCAGGCTGCGCAGGGCGCGGCCGCCGCGCGCCCCCGCGCCACCGCCGCGGAAGCGACGGCGATCGGCGTTGGCGCGAACGGCTGGGCGGCGAAGTAGGCGGCGACCTCGTCGAGCCCGAGCTCGAGGACCATCCGCGCGAACGGCTGCATCTCGGCCGAGGGGCGCCGGCCCGAGGCGTAGTCCTCGATCGCCTTCGTGAAGTACTGCGGCGACATGCCCGCGAGCACGGGCATGGTGTCGGCCCGGCTCGCCCCGCCGAGTCCGTGGCACGCGCTGCAGGCGAACGCCTTGGCGTACCCCGGGGCGTCCATCGGCCCCGCGGCGGCGGGCCGCGCGGCGAGCAGGGTCAGGAGGAGTGCGGCGATGCCGGCGATCATGCGAGCTGACTCGTGCATGGCGCTGCTCCTCTCGGGTGTCCTAGCCGAGGACGTCGTGCCAGATGTTCGCCGCCCAGCCGAGGGCGTGGCGCCCGTACTCGGCGCTCTGCCGCGGCGTGAGCCGCGCCTCGATCTGGACCACCTTGCCCTGGGCGACGCGATAGGTGTTGATGATCGCCATCGCCTCCTGATCGCTCACCCAGCTGTAGCAGGTGTTGACCGGCGCCATGGCGGGCGGCTGCTTGCCGGCGAGCAGGTCCACGACGGCGCGCGCGGCGATCTTGCCCATCGCGTTGGCCATCGTGCCCGACTTCGGCACCGGCAGCCCGATCGTCGCGTCGCCGACGACGTGGACGCCCTTGTGCTTCGCCGACTCGTACGTCACGTGGTCGACCGGGCACCAGCGCTTGTCCGGGCCCACGAGGTCGGCCTGGACGGCGATCGTCCCGGCGCGCTGCGGCGGGATCACGTTGACGACATCGTAGCGGATGCGGTCGCCGAAGTCGGTCGTCACCTCGCGGGCGCCCGGATCCACCTTCACCACCTTGCTCGACGCCCGGTAGTCGATGTTCGGGTACGCCTTCCAGGCCGCGCGGAAGAGCCCGGCCTTCGAGACGATGTTCTCGTTGGCGTCGAGCACGATCAGCTTCGCCTTCGGCTTCGCGCGCTTCAGGTACCAGGCGACCTGGCAGGTCCGCTCGTAGGGGCCCGGCGGGCACCGGAACGCCACCGGGGGAATCGAGAGGACGAACACGCCGCCGGCGGGCATCGCGTGGAGCTGGCGCGCCAGCGCGACGGTCTGCGGGCCGGCCTTCCAGGCATGGAGCACGCGGTCGCCGGCCGCCGCGAGGCCGTCGATCTGCTCCACCTGGAACTCGACGCCGGGCGAGACGATCAGCCGGTCGTACTGGAGGTAGCCGTCGCCGACGCGGACCCGCCGGGCGTCGGGCTCGATCGCCGTCGCCGCCTCGTGCAGGACGCGAACGCCGTGCCGGCGCAGGCCGCGGTAGCCGAACGTGAGGCTCCCGATCGTCCGCACCCCGCTGAGCACGAGGTTCGACAGCGGGCAGGAGACGAACTGCTTCTCCGGCTCGAGCAGGATCACCTCGATCGTCGGATCGGCGAGGCGGACGTACTTCGCGGCGGTCGCGCCACCCCACCCTCCCCCGACCACGACCACGCGGCGGCCCGTCTTGGGCGCGAAGTCGCCCTGCAGCGCCGGCGCGCAGCCGCCGAGCGCCCCGAGACCGATCCCGAGGCCCGACGTCCTGAGAAACGCGCGTCTGGATATCGTGCTCATGGCGCCCCTCCACAGCGGATGCCCTCGCGCTCGAGGAGGGCGCGATAGGCCTCCAGTCCCTCGCTCCCGGTCACGAGTCCGGCGCGCTCCGCGTCCCACGCCGAGGGCCGGAGCTTCACCAGCCAGCCCGCGCCGTAGGGGTCCTCGTTCAGCAGGCGCGGGTTCGTCCGGACGCTGTCGTTCACCTCCACGATCTCGCCGCCCACCGGCGCCGGGACGGGGCCCACCCACTTCGACGACTCGATCGTCGCGACGCTCTGCCCCTTCGGGATGGCGCGCCCCGCCCGCTTCGGCGTCACCGCCACGATCGCGCCCGCCAGATGCTGCGCCACGTCGTCGATCCCGACGGTGACCGCGCCCCCCGACTCGGCGGAGGGCGGCCGCAGCCACACGTGCCGGTCCATCAGGTAGTAGAGGTGCTCGGGGAGCTCGCAGTCGTTGACGCGCGTCATCGGACGGCCTCCTCCACCAGCTCCGCCAGATCCTTCACGGCGATGCGGCCCTCCTGGCCCGTGGTCTTGACCGCGTCCTCGTACATCGTCACGTCCTTCGGGCAGGCGACGACGAAGTATTGCACACTCCCGAGTTCGGTCGCCTCCCGGATGCGGTTCTCGCTCGGGCGCTCGCGGAGCCCCGCGTCGTCCATCCAGATCCGGCCGCCGCCCGCGCCGCAGCAGAAGCTCGCCTCCCGGCACCGGCCCATCTCGACGAGGCGCGCGCCGATCCGGTCGAGCACCTCGCGCGGCGGGTCCAGGACCCCGTTGTAGCGGCCGAGGTAGCACGGGTCGTGATACGTCACGGCGGCGCCGGACGGCCGGCGTACCGTCAGGCGGCCCGCGCGCAACAGCTCGGCCAGGAGCTCGCTGTAGTGGACCACGGGCTTGTCGAGGCCGAGCGCGGGATACTCGTTCCGGAGCGTGTTGTACGAGTGCGGGTCCGTCGTGAGGATCGCCCGGAACCGGCACTTCGCGAACGCCTTCATGTTCTGCTCGGCGAGCTTCTCGAAGAGCCCTTCCTCGCCGACGCGCCGGACGTCGTTCCCCGCGTTCCGCTCGGCCTCCCAGAGGAGGCCGAAGTCGACGCCCGCCCGGTGCAGCAGGCGCGCCACGCGGCGCGTGACCTCCTGGACGCGCGGGTCGTACGAGGCGTAGTCGCCGACGAACCAGAGATACTCGACCGCCTCGCGGCGCGCATCCTTGATCGTGAAGTCGAGGCCCTGCGTCCACTTCGCGCGGTTGCGCTCGGACTGGCCGAACGAGTTGCCGTGGCGGTCGAGCTTCTCGAGCGCGTCCTGCAGGGTCGCGGGGAGCGCGCCGTCCTCGACGAGCCGGCGGCGCATCTGGACGATGAGCGGCACGTGCTCGATCCCGACGGGACAGGCCTCCACGCAGGCCAGGCACGTGGTGCACGCCCACAGCGTCTCGGGCCGCACGACGCCGCCGACGAGCGCGTCGCCGTCGCCGCCCGCGCGCGTCTCGCGCAGGAGGCTCCGCCCGCCGAGCGCGTCCTCGGCGTGCTCGCGGAGGCCGAGGATCAGGTCGCGCGGAGACAGCGGCGCGCCCGCGGCGCGTGCCGGACACGCCACGTGGCAGCGCCCGCACTTGGTGCACGCGTCGAGATCGAGCAGCTCCTTCCACGTGAAGTCGGCGAGCGTCGTGTACCCCGCGGAGGCGCCGCCCTCGAGCGGACGCGGCAGCGCGCGCCCCGCGGCGGGATCGTGGGCGAGCAGGTTGACGCCGTCGACGAGCACGTGGATCGCCTTCGAGTACGGGATGTAGGCGACGAAGCCGAGCGCGAGGACGGCATGGACCCACCACCCCCACCAGTGGAGCCCGTCCGCGCCGGCGCGGGAGACGCCGAGCGCGTCGAGCGCGTCCGCGAGCCGCCAGCCGACGACCGACCAGGTCTCGAACGGCGGCCGATCCGCGGCGATCCGCGCGCCCTCGACGAGGTAACCCGTCACCCCGATGGCCAGCAGCAGGCTCGCGAACAGCGCGTCGTCGCGCAGATAGCCGCGCCGCCGGTAGCCCTCCGGCGCGCGATCCGGGCGCGTGTAGTCGAGCGCGGCCGGCCGGGCGCCCCAGCGCCGCACCATCATCACTGCCAGGCCGGCGAGGAACGCGAGCCCCAGCACGTCGAGGGCGACCGAGTACCAGAGGTAGAAGGTCCCGCGCCAGAACCGGAGCCGCGGGGCGACCAGTCGCACCAGGTCGTAGTCGAGCATGATGATGAGCGTGCCGACGAAGAGGGCCGCGAATCCCCAGAAGACGCCCAGGTGCGCGAGCCCGATCGCGGCGTGGCGGCGGCGGAGCGTCGAGTGCGTCGCGATCGCGAGGAGCCCGGCGCCCAGGCGCGCCCACGCGAGCGCGAGGCGCGGCACGGGCCGGCCGCGCCGGTACTTGCGGATCCGCTGCCAGGCGCCGAGGACGAACAGCAGCACCGCCGCCGCCCCGAGCAGGTAGAACACCGCGACCGCGGGCGTGCCGAGATTGCGGAAGACGTCCCGCGCCGGGGTGAGCGGGTCGGCCATCGGCCTACGCCGGATGACTCACGACCGCGCACACTGTGACCGAACGGCGATACGGCGCGAGACGGGTGGGCGGGGTCCGGATGACCCGTTCCCGGCAATCGACAGGACGCCGCATTCCGACGGATTGGGAACTCCTCTCATGGATGGCCCGGCCTAGGGCGTGGCCTTGAGCTTCGCGGTCAGCGCCGGCAGGACGTCGAAGAGGTCCCCGACGACGCCGTAGTGCGCGACGCCGAAGATCGGCGCGTTCGGGTCGCTGTTGACCGCGACGATCAGGTCGGCGCCGCGCATCCCCTCGAGGTGCTCGGGGGCGCCGCTGATGCCCACGGCGAGGTAGAGCTTCGGCTTGACGGTCATGCCCGACTTGCCGACCTGGCGCGTCTTCGGGAGCCATCCCTGGTCGACGATCGGGCGGGACGCCGACACCGTGCCGCCGAGCGCCTCGGCCAGCTCTTCGACGATCGCGAGGTTGTCCTGGGACTGGATGCCCCGCCCGACGGAGACGAGCACGGTTTCGCGCGTGATGTCCACATCGCCCGCCTCCGGCTCGATCAGCCGCTTGAACCGCACCCGCGCGGGAGCCGTCGGGGGCGGCGGCATCTCCTCGACGGCCGGGCGACCGGCCACGCGGCCGGCGTCCGCGGGTGCCGCGCCGGGAAGCACCGAGACGATGGCGTGGGCGCCCTCGACCTCGGCCTCGGCCAGGAGCTTGCCGCCGTAGATCTGGCTCACCGCGACGAGCCGGCCGTCGACCAGCCGGACGTCCCGGCTGTAGGCGACGAGGGGCCAGTCGAGCGCGGCGGCGAGGCCCGCGGCGAGGTCCATGCCCATCGCCGTGCTCGCGACGAGCGTCACGCGGGGCGCACGCGCCCCGAGGATGGCCGCGAGGGCCCGCTGGTGGGACTCTGGCGCGTAGTGGGCGAGGCTCGCGTCCTGGCAGAGGACGACGGCGTCGGCGGCGCCGAGCGCGCCGGGCGCGCCGGTGAGCCCGTCGCCGACGGCGATCGCGATCAGCCGCCCGCCGGCCGCCCGGGCCAGCTCGCGGCCGCGGCCCAGCATCTCGAAGGTGACGTCGGCGAGCGTCCCGCCGAGGTGCTCGACGACGACGGCGATGTCCTGGCTCATGCCCTCACCAGCCCCCTGTCCCTCAAAATCGAGGCGAGCCTGGCGGCGACCTCCTCGGGCGTCCCCTCGAGGATCTCGGCGCGCCCGCCGGCCTCCGGCCTGGCGAGCCGCGTGACCGTCGAGCCCGCACGCGCCTCGGGCGGGGCGGCCGCGATCGACTCGAGCTTCTGGGTCTTCATCGCCTGGCGGACGCGACTCACCGGCGCGTAGCGGGGTGCCGCGCGCGCGGCCTGGACGCCGAGCACGCACGGCAGGTCCACCTCGAACTCGGCCATGATGCCGCCCGCGTACTCCTGGTGGGCGACGACGGCCCGTTCGCCGGCGGAGGCGACGCCGCTCACGACGCTCACATGGGGCAGGCCGAGCGCCTCGGCGAGGAAGATCCCCACCTGCCCGTCGCGGTCGTCCACCGCCTGCACCCCGGTGAGGATCAGGTCGTGGGGCTGGCCCCGGAGCGCCTGCGCGAGCACGCTGGCCGCGGCGCGGCTCGAGCCGGCCGCCGCCGCGCCCGTCACCTTCACGGCGCGGTCGGCGCCCTTCGCGAGACACGTGAACAGCGCCTCGTCCACCTCGTCGGCCTCGAGCGCGATCACGGTGACGCGCGCGCCGTGCGCGTCCCTGAGCTGGAGCGCCTCCTCCACCGCCTGCTCGTCCCACTCGGAGAGCCGGAGCTTCAGCGTCGAGCGGTCCAGGTCACGCCCGTCGGCATCGACTTCGAGCTCCTCGACGAGGTCCGGGACCATCTTGACGGCGACCACGATCTCCATGCGGCTGTCCTCTCAGAGCGCGCTGAACCTGCGCGCCTCCTCGTTCCATGTGGCGACGACCGCCCACGCGGCCATCACGGCGACGACGAGCAGGAGCGCGGCCGCCCAGCCCAGCGCCGCGGGCAGGAAGACCGCGGCGCCGAGCTTCTGCTGGAGTCCGGTCGCGGTGAGGGCCAGGCGCATGAGCGAGGCGCCGAGGGCGAAGCAGGCGAGCGTCGCCCAGAGCTTCACCTGCCCTTCGCCGGCGCGCCAGATCGAGCCGGCGCCGCAGCCGCCGGCCAGCGCCATGCCCACGCCGAAGACCAGGCCGCCGACGAGCGCGCCCGCGCCGGCCGAAGCGAACACCCACTCGCTCCGGTCCTTGAGATCCGTGAATTTCAGGATCGAGAAGCCGAGCGTGCTGATGACGACGGCCAGCGCCGCCGCGCGCGTGTGCTCGCCGTCGCCGGTCATGAAGGGCTCGCGGAAGGCGCGCACCAGGCAGAAACGCGAGCGCTGGAAGATGACGCCGAAGGTGACGCCGAAGAGCAGGAAGATCCCCTGCGGCACGTAGCCGGTCCGGGCGTACACGAACGGCAAGGCGAGGAGCCCGAGGAGCACGAGGAGACCCACCACGGGCTGGCGCGTGCGCCCGTCCGCCCGCGCGCCGAGGTACACCCGCGCGCTGCCCGCCGACCAGCCGGGACGGTGCTCCATCTCCCACAGGAGGTACCGGAGCCCGAGCCAGGCGCCGGCGAGCAGCCCGAGCATCATGCCGAACCCCGCGAGCGACAGGGCGCTCGTCGCGCTCACGAACCCGCCGATGTTGCAGCCGAGCGCGAGCATGGCGCCGACGCCGAGGAGCGCGCCGCCGAGCGCGCCCTTCACCAGCTCGCCCCGCGGCGGCACGCGGATCGCGAACTCGCGTGACAGGAGCGCCGCCGCGAAGCCGCCCGCGAGCACGCCCAGGTTCAGGAGCGAGCCCGAGTAGAGCCACGGGGCGATGAGGTCGGGCCGCTCGATGATGCCCGCGCCCCTGAGTACCCAGTCGCCCCAGTTGCGCATGCCGTCGGATGCCGTCCAGGGCCGATCGAACGCGAAGAGGAAGACGTTGACGGCGGCGACGAGGATGCCCGCTCCCCAGACCGGCCACGGGTGCCGGAACAGCGCCGCGTACTGCTCCGCAAAGATCTTCACGAGGCCGGGGGCCGTGAGGCCGGATCGACCGTGGGTGACCTGTTCGAGGCGGGACATCGCATGGCTTCGTCGAGCAGCTCGGCGATGTCGCGCACGTGAAGCCGGCCGTCGTGGCCGGTCGCCTTCACGGCGTCCTCGAACCGCGAGACTTCGTAGGGGCAGCAGATCGCCAGCGTGCTGGCACCGGTCTCCACCGCCTCGATCACGCGCCGGGCGCTGAGGGGCATGCGCGTGTGGTCGCGGCTCACGGAGTCGAGCCACATGCCCCCGCCCCCGCCCCCGCAGCAGTAGCCGTTCTCGCGGGTGCGCCCCATCTCGACGAGGGTGAGCCCGGGGATCGCCCGCAGGAGCGTCCGCGGCGCCTCGTACTCGCCGTTGTGGCGCGACAGGTAGCAGGGGTCGTGGTAGGTGACGGTGCGCGCCACGGGCGTCGCCAGGAGCGGCCGCAGGCGGTCCAGGTGCTCCACGAGGAACTGCGTGTAGTGCAGGACGTCCCAGGCGCCCCCGAGCTTCGGGTACTCGTTCTTGAAGGCGTTGAACTCGTGCGGCCCGAAGACCACGAGGCGCCGGAACCGGTACTTCGCGAGGGTCTTGATGTTCTGCTCCGCGAGCTTCTCGAAGAGCCCGCGCTCGCCGGCCAGACGGACCGAGTCTCCGTCCTCGCGCTCCTCGACGCCGAGGATGGCGAAGTCGACGCCGAGAGCGGTGAAGATCCGGGCGAGGGCGCGCGCGGCGTCCACCCCCCGCGGGTGATACGAGGGATAGCTGCCGACGTACCAGAGGACGTCGACGGGCCGCTTGACCTGCGCCGCGATCGGCACCGGCACGCCGGCGCCCTTGATCCAGTCGGCGCGCGCCCGGGGATTCGCGCCGAGCGGGTTGCCGTAGCGGTCGCAGGCCTCGAACACCTTCTGCAGCTCGGGCGGGATGTCCCGGCCCTCGTTGATCGCGGCCTCGCGCGCCGCGGGCATGATCTGGATCATGTCCACCTGCTTGGGGCACACGCGCAGGCAGTTCTTGCACGTCGTGCAGAGCCAGAGGTCCGGGTCGTCGAGCAGCGAGACGCCGATCTGCGTCTTGCGGAAGATCTTGCGCGGACCGTAGTCGCCCACGATGTCGACGGGACAGACGCCGACGCACTTCGCGCACTGGTAGCACCAGCCGAGCGACTCGCCGCCCGGGAGCGCCGTGATGGCGTCGAGCGCCGAGGTGTCGTAGTCGGTGATCGTCCGCGACCCGAACATCCGGTTCCAGTGACCGGGCAGCTCGATGCCGTCGACGACGGCGTGCGCCTTCTCGAGGACGTGCGGCGGCTGCTTCCCGTAGGGCATGGGGCCTCGCTACCCGCCCGCGCCGGCGTGCACGCCGAGCAGCCGTCGGGTCAGCTCGGGCAGCGGCGGCACGACCTGGTTGAACTCGCGGGTCATCCGCATCCGCAGCGTCGTGTAGAGATACACGCCGTACACCGCCGCGAGGAACACGTCGAGCGCGAAGGGCCCGTCGGCCGCGCGCGTGAGCCCCGCCGCGTCGCCGGTGGCGCGCAGGAAGGCCACGGCCTCGCCGACCCGCGCGTAGGTTTCCCCGGGCGTGGCGCCGGCGAGCTCGATCTCCTCCATCGTCACGAGCGCGAGGGCGCCCGTGCGCGCGCGGGGGTCCCACATCCAGCGCGTCCAGAGCCAGTGCCGCTCCGGGTCCGTGAAGTGGAGCACCTCGGCCGCGACGTCGTGGCGGACCGTGTCGGGAACGCCCGGGAGCCCGGCCGCGAACCGGTCGAACCGCTCGGCGACGGGCCGGTCGGGCTCGAGGAGGTCCGCGAGGAGCCCGCCGAGCGCGCCGCCGTGGGCGGCGAGGATTCGGGCGCGGCGGCGGCGCGCGGCGAAGATCGTCGCGAGCGCCGCGTCCAGCTCGCCCGGGCCGAGGGCCCGCGCGCGGCCGGCGCCGAACCAACCGCGGAAGCGCTCGGCCTTCGCGGCGCACCCGGCCGCGATCGCGCTGCGCTCCGCGTCGGAGACCTGCGTGCGCGCCGCCTCGAGGAACTCCCGGGCGGTCTCCGTGTCGACGACCTGGCCTCTCATCGTGCCGTCGCCCGGCGGATCGCGGCCACGGCCCGGAGCGCCGCCGCGCCCGCCATCGACATCGAGTCGTTGAGGTCGGCGGG
>Ga0209343_10003010_pt1 | contig 21444 bp, 19 predicted proteins | sample RifCSPlowO2_02_FD_184026 | JGI IMG/M metagenome (GOLD analysis project Ga0209343, IMG submission 184026) | Groundwater microbial communities from Rifle, Colorado - Rifle CSP2_plank lowO2_0.2 (SPAdes) (version 2) | ecosystem: Environmental > Aquatic > Deep subsurface > Groundwater | place... | reverse complement strand
GTCCCGCAAGGGTTGTGGGTTCAAGTCCCACCACCGGCAATCGTTCGGAACAAACTTTATAAATAAAAGTGGGACTTGAACGGAATGACCAATGTCATTCCGTGGGATTTTCCATGAGAAAATCAAGTCCCACCACCGGCACCAAAACAGAACGAAGGAAGCTGCCCCGCCGCCGCGAGCTGACGCTCGCCACCCAGCAAAAAAGTTTTCTTCGCATTTTCAAACAAAGGACATTTTCTGTTTTAACCACAGACACTTGACAGGCAAAGCATCATCTGCTACTATAAATAGCAGTATCAAGCATATTGCTTGGTGTGCTCTACGCGAGAGTGTCGCGGCAAAGTGTACCTTGAAAGGAAAGGAGTAATAGAGATGTTCGACTACTTGATTAGAAAACTCTTCCAATACAAGGCGAAGTCCGTCAAGGATTTCGTCGAGTTTATGAAGAGAGAGGGAGAGGGCTGTACGGTGGCAGTAGAACCGTACACGGCGGCAAAGGTCAGCGCCGAGACATTAGTCGGCGTCATCGCAGACTTCCATTACATGCTGGAGTTCACGGCTACGACGATTCGTGGCCGCAAGATCAAGGTCATCTACCGACAGCGTCTCTTCATGCGCTTCGGAAGCGACCGCGGCTACGCCGACGCCAAGAACAGGCGTAACGCCGCAATCAGGCTCTTTCTGCTCGGCGAGCAGAAGGTGCAGGAGCTGCAGGCGAAGCTCCCCAAGGCGTCGGTGAATCTCATCGGCCCGAACGGTCGCCCTATGGACGACGCAATGTTCGCCGAGCTCCACAAGGACGCGGTGGCCTGCGGTGTCTCCGCCTGAATTCAGCGAGAAAATCGCCCATCTTTACCGGAGGGAGAACGCGTAAGCGACTCCCTCTTTTATTTTTTCAAAATTATAAAGAACAAAGAATTTGCCGTCGAAGCAGTAAATTTTTCAATCCATTTTTTTGGGAATCCAGTCTTGCTTGTATTTCAGGAGAGGAAGACTGTCCCAATTTTCAATTATCGGCGCAATGAACTTCCATGAAGCCGCCACTTCCTCGGCGCCGGCAAAAAGCGTTTGGTCGCCCGCGATGCAATCAAATATGATTCGCTCGTAAGCATCCGGCGCTTTTTTCGCGTCTCCACTTTTTTCGCGGGAAAATGAAAGCGTTTTCGGGTCAAGTTTCATCTCAAAGCCGGGCCGTTTCGTCCAGAAAGAAATATCAATTCCTTCATCGGGCTGAATGCGAAAAACAATCGTGTTTTGAGAAATATGCCCGGCGTTCGGTGGACAAAGGTATGAATCTTTTTTTCTAAAAACCACTTCAATTTCCACGGCGGACTTTCCCAGCCTCTTTCCGCTTTCAAGATAAAACGGGACGCCTTTCCATCTCTCGTTTTCTATATGAGCTTCCACGCGAAAATAAGTTTCTGTTTTTGAGTCAGGGCTTACGGACGGCTCTTCCAGATAACCTTGATATTGTCCGCGCTTAACGAATTTTTCAATCTCTTTTTTCCCAATCAAACGAAATTCGCTTAACACCTTTGCCCTTGACTGACGCATCGCTTCGGCTTCAAAAACACCCGGGCCCTCCATGGCGATAAACGCCAACATCTGCAACATATGATTCTGCCCCACGTCGCGCAACGCTCCGATTTGATCATAAAACGCCCCCCTTCCTTCTATGCCGATTTTTTCCCACAAGCGAATATTCACCCTCTCAATGAACTGACTGCTCCAAAGATGCTCCAAAAACGAATTGGAAAAGCGGAAAGCGAGAATGTTCTGCATGGATTCTTTGCCCATATAGTGATCCACTCTGAAAATTTGATTTTCTTTGAAAAGCGCCACCATTTTTTGATCCAGTTTTTCCGCCGTATGTATATCGCTTCCAAACGGTTTTTCCACAAGCACCCGCGTCCAACCGCCATTGCCGGCGCAAATGTCGGACAATCCGCTCTTGCTCATTTGCTCAAAAATCGTCTCATACATTTCCGGCGGAACGGATAGGTGGAAAAGTTTGGCGCGGCATACACCCGATTTTTTATCTATTTCCAAAAGTTTGTCCGCCAGCGCCTTATAAAATTCTTCTTTGCCAAGGTCGCCTGAAACATACGAAAAATTGGCGACAAAATCTTTTATTCCCACCGTCAATGTTCCGCTGTTTTTTTCTTTCAAAATATCTTCCGCGTATTTCTTCAGATCGTCATCAGACCACTCTCTTCTGGCAAAACCGATAATAGAAAATTTTTCGGGCAAGTTTCCGCTTATGAAAAGATTCCACAAGGCCGGTATCAATTTCCGGCGGGCAAGGTCTCCGGTTATGCCGAAAATAACGATAGTAACCGGGGACATTAAGTTTTTCGTTTTTTTCATGGTTGATGATATAATATCTTTAATAACCCGACACTGTCAAAGCAAATTTATGGAAAACAAAACGAATGAACTTAAAACCAAGAACTTGGATTTGGAAAAACTGATAAATTATCAGGACGGATCGGTGGTCAGCCGGGAAGTTTTAAAGTTGCCCGCCGGAACTTTGACTGTTTTCGCTTTTGACGCCGGACAGGGCTTGAGCGAACACACGGCGCCTTTTGACGCCACTGTTTACATCTTGGACGGCGAAGCGGAAGTGAAAATTTCCGGCCAAATTCACATTGTCAAAAAAGGCGGACTGCTCATAATGCCCGCCGGCCAACCCCATTCGCTTAAAGCCGAAAAAAGGTTCAAAATGCTGCTTATAATGATAAAATCCTAACTCGCTTGCATTATTTTTAGACTATGCTATATTCACATCAGATAGAACATTAAGAGAGGGGGTCTTGTTTTTAAAAGCTTTTTATTTTTTTAAAAAAGCAAATTTAATAATACCAAGACACTCCTCTCCTATATAACAATGCCGTCCAACGAGACGGCTTCCCAATAAACACCATTCAAACTGATACTTAGTTTAAATGGTGTCTTTTTTTATTACAAAAAGAAAAAGGGAGTTTTTGCAAACTCCCTTTTTGGGGGGCGATTATATACAATTTAAAAACTAAGCAACTAAACAAAGTAAACCACTTTTTTCCAGAAGATCACGAATCTCTGGAGTTATCTCTCTTTTCAAGCTTTTCTTCAGTATGTTCATGCAAATAAGCCCGGATTTAAATGAATTTTGAGCCAGCAACAAAAGCTTATCGTCAAGATTAAGAGATTTGAAATCTTTGATTTTCTCCGCAAAAATTTCCTTGACTGATTCCAACATGGAAATCATGTTTTCACCAGATCCTTCTTTCTCTATTTTTTCAATCTCTTGAAAAAATTCCTCCATCTTGCTCATTAAATTTTTTATAGCTGTTGCTTTTGTAGGGCTCATTGGTTTTACAGGAAATGCCTTTAATAACTTCATTTTCGCTCACCCCCTTTCATGGGTGAAATTAGTGAAATAAAATAAACTTAACGCCCCCTTATATTTAACAAAATCCCTTCGGATAAAACCAATAATTTTTAGCCCAGAACTAATACGGCCTTAATTATTATTTTCTCCGTAAAACAGGAATTTTGGTTGTTTTTAAAAGACCTTTATTTGCTTTAAGCCTAACCCTTTAAAAAACACTGTCAACTGTCCTATTCCTTCCGCCAATTTTTCGCTTTGAGGGCTTTTCGGGCGGCGTCTTGTTCCGCTTCCTGTTTGGAAGCGCCTTTGCCTTCCGCCATCAATTTGTCGCCCAAAAACACGCCCATAGTAAAAACTTTTTCGTGGTCTGGCCCGGATTCGGCCAAAACTTTATACGACGGAGTAACGCTCTCCAATTCTTGCACTTTTTCCTGGAACAAGCTTTTAGCGTCTATCCATAATTTTTTCTCAATCACTTCCTCAATTTTGCCGAAAAGATTTTTCTCCAAAAAGTCAAAAGTTTCTTCATATCCGCCATTAAGATAAATCGCCCCGATAAGAGCTTCAAAAGCGTTGGCCAAAATATATTGCCTCGCCTTGCCCAAACTCTTGGCTTCTCCTTTGGAAAGAAGCATAAAATCGCCGATATTAAGCTCGCTGGCGGTTTCGGAAAGCGTAATAGAATTGACCAGCGCCGCCCTTAACGCCGTCATTTCCCCTTCTGTTTTTTTGGGATATTTTTTATAAAGATATTCGGTTATGGCCAGTTCCAGCACGGCATCGCCCAGAAATTCCAGCCGTTCGTTTTGCTCCAAACCCAAAGACGGATTCTCGTTCAAATAAGACCGATGAGTAAAAGCCTGCTGGAGAAGATTTTTATCCTTAAACTTTACGCCTATTTTTTCTTCAAATTTTGAAAAATTCATTTTTTGTTCAAATCTTTTATCGCTTCCGCCAAAATGCCTCTTATGTCGTCGTACATTTTAAGCTCGGGCAATTCTTTCATCTTAAACCACTTGGCGTCGTCCAAACCGCCCGTTTCTTTGAGCTTTATATCGTCATTTTTGGCCAAAGCGAGAAAATAAGTGACGCTTTTTTTGATTTTTCCTTTTTCCGGATCGGAGGCCAAATATTCATTCTTGCCCAATTCTTTGCCCACCTCCACGTCCAAACCTATTTCTTCCGCTATTTCTCTTTTAGCCCCATCGGCCGCGTTCTCTCCTTCTTCTATTCTTCCTTTGGAAAGCGTCCAGTAGCCGAAAATGTCATGAACAAGAGCGAATTCCATGTCATCGCCATTTTTCTTGTACACAACCGCCCCGCCAAGTTTTTCTTCAATAAATTTTTCCGATTTTTTTTCTTTTTCTTCGTCCTCTTCTTCCCCGCCCATTTCCCGATAAACGGTGCCCAGCACGCCGTTGACAAATTTGCCGGAAGAATCTCCGCCGAAAGTTTTAGCCAACTCAATGGCCTCGTTTATGGCAACTTTGTTGGGCACTTCTTTTTTGTTGCCAAAGAGCAACTCAAAAAGCCCGATTCTCAAAACATTTCTGTCCACGGCGGCAATCTGATCCAGCGGCCATTCTGGAGCCGCTTTTTCTATTATGTTGTCTATCTTTTTTTGTTTTTTGATAATTCCTCTTATGAGAGTTTCCACGAAAACGGAGTCTTCAAGCCCGGGGGCGAATTGCTTCACGTTGCGTTTTATGATTGTGTCTATTTTTGATTTATCCTGTCCGCTAAAATCCCATTCAAAAAGGGACTGCATCGCTACGCTCCTGGATAAATGCCTGTTTGCCATAAAAATTAGATTTTAAAAAATCTTACTTGCTTTCTTTTTCCGCAAGCTCGTGTTCCTTGGCCTTTCGCTCTTTTTTGTTCAGTTTGGCCAACACGTCAATAACCTGCCTTCCTTTATATTCGCCGCAATTAAGGCAAACCGTGTGGGGCAATGCTTGAGTTCCGCACTTCTTGCAAGTCACAAACTGCGCCGTTTTCAGCGCGTGATGAGACCTTCTGTTCCCCGTATGAGAACGGGTGCTTCGCATTCTTACTACCATATTATTTGCAATTATACATGATTATCCGTTCTTCGCAAGACTAACGACACTTCCGCAAAAGGTCTTGCGGTGGATTTCGCAGAAGCCGTGTTTGATTATTTTTTCAAAATGTTTTTTGGTGCCGTAGCCTTTGTGCTCGTTAAAGCAGTATTCGGGATATTTTTGGTGCATATTTATCATCACTCTGTCTCTTGAAACTTTGGCGACAATGGAACCGGCGGCTATAAGCGGAATTTTCTCGTCTCCTTTTATGATAGTTTCCTGATTGTATTTTCCCGGCGCGTAAAGCGAGCCGTCCAGCAGAACCAAATCCGGCTGGCGGGAAAATTTTTCCAAAACTTTTTCCGCGCCGAATATGACCGCTTTCCGTATGCCGAATTTGTCTATCGCTTCATTACTCACAAAAATGTGATGGCATTCAAATTCCGGATTTTCCCGCAGAACCTTAAACCATTCTTCCCTTTTCTTGGCGCTTAATTTTTTGGAATCTTTGATGCCTTCCAAAATCTTTAATTTTTCATCTTTATTTTTAAGTTTTGTTCCCACTGCCCCCACGCACACCGGCCCCGCCAGCGGCCCTCTTCCCGCCTCGTCTATTCCGACGATAAACTTACAATTATGTTTATGTTGTTTATTTTTATTGTTCATAATTTATAATTTATAATTTCCATATTTTACAAATTCTTCTTCAAAAATTTTGAAACCCTTGTCGGCTTCTATAACAAAAGCGTATGCGGCATCAACTAAAATTGTTTTCATTTTTTTTATTTTAAAATAATTTAATTAAAACAAACTAAATTTTATTCTCAATTGCTCCTCATTTGTGAAAGATTTGGCTCTGATAAATCTCACAAACGGCCTGATAAGAAAGATTTCGACTATAAAATCAATCTCGTCCTCGCATTCATAAGGCAAGACGAGCACTGATTTTTGCAATTCCAAAAAACCTAAATCTTTCAATTTCATTCTCAGCGCTTCTCTGGCTTTTTTGAATCTTTCCGGGATGTCAAAAATAACAATTCGCCACTCCCCATCCCATTTTGCCGATTTTTTTATTTCTATTTCGTCCAGTTTGAATTTCAAGGCTTTTTTTTGGCCTTCTTTAGTGAGGATAATTTTCACAGAACCCTCTTTGTCTTCTTTGTAGTCAATCAATCGGTCGTCATAGAATTCACGGACAATACGGACTAATTTGTTTCTATTTATTTCTTTCCATTCTTTCGCCGCACCTTTCAAAACCTTAAAATAATTTCTGGGTGACCTTGAAAGACCTAAAACAACTCCTGAAGCCAGAAGTAAAATTATTTTTTCTTTCGTTTCGCTTCTAATCGCCATCTCAATTAAATTATAACTCATCCAAAATTTAAATCAAAATCTTACCGTTCCCCAGCGATAGCATTTTATCGGTAAGATTTATTTTTTTATTTTAATTTCTAATTTTGTTTAGCAAAATAATTTGATATAGTGTTATTATGCCGTCTAAATTCGTCCATCTTCATACGCATTCGCATTACTCCCTCTTGGACGGGCTGATAAAAATTGACGATTTGATAGACGAAGCCGTAAAGCTGGGGATGCCCGCCATCGCTTTGACCGACCACGGCAATATGTATGGGACGATTGAGTTTTACAAAAAATGCCATAAGGCCGGAATCAAGCCGATAATCGGCGTGGAAACTTACATCGCCCTTGAGTCAATGGCGCAAAAACGCCCAAACATAGATAACAAACGGCACCACCTTATCTTGCTCGCCAAAAACGAAGCCGGTTACAAAAATCTTTTGAAAATCGTTACTGCCAGCTACTTGGAAGGATATTATTATAAGCCTAGGGTGGACAAAGAATTTCTCAAAAAACACCATGAAGGATTGATCGCCTTATCCGCCTGCATGGCCGGAGAAGTTTCAAAAATGATAGAAAGAAAAGACCCTGAGAGAGCGGAAAAGGCGGCTAGAGAATACGAAGACATTTTCGGCAAAGGGAATTTTTACATAGAAATAAGCCATCATCCGGATATAGAAAAACATAGCGACATCCAAAAAGGACTTGTGGAATTGGCTAGAAAAACAGGCATTCCGCTTGTTGCGACTCAAGACGTCCACTACCTAAAACCCGAAGACTCTATGGCCCAAGATATCTTGGTGGCCATCCAAACCAACGCCGAAATGGCCGATGCCAACCGCCTCACGATGAAGCTGGACGACTTTTCCATGAAATCCGGAGAAGAAATGGAAAAATTGTTCAAAGACAATCCGGATGCGGTGGAAAACACTTTCAAAATCGCCGAGATGTGCGATGTCAAATTAAGTTTGGGCAAATGGGTTTTCCCCAAATTGGAATTGGAAGAAAACAAAAAGCCGGAAGAATCCTTGGTCGAAAGCGCGAGATTTAATTATTCAAAAATATTCGGCGCAGACGACGCCAACGGAGAAGTCAAAAAAAGATTGGAATATGAGCTGGAAGTTATCAATTCCAAAGGCTACGCCCCTTATTTCCTGATAGTGGCCGACCTAATAAATTTCGCCCGAAGCCAGAAAATAATGACCAACACTAGAGGCTCCGCCGCCGGTTCCGTCGTTTCCTATGTCTTGAGCATCACCAATGTGGACCCGATAAAATACGCCCTGCCTTTTGAAAGATTCCTCAATCCTTACCGCCCGTCTCCACCCGACATAGATATGGATTTCGCCGACGACCGAAGAGAGGAAATTTTGGAATATACCAAGCGCAAATACGGCAAAAACCATGTGGCTCAAATCGGCACTTTCGGAACGATGATGGCTAGAGGTTCGGTCAGAGACGTTACCCGCGCTTTGGGCAAGCCCTATGAATTAGGAGACAGAATCTCCAAGCTCATACCGATGGGCTCGCAAGGATTTCCCATGACCATAGATCAAGCCTTGAGCATCGCGCCCGAATTGGCCGAAATGTATAAAAAAGAAAGCGAGGTTAAAGAAATAATAGACATCGCCAAAAAAATAGAAGGCGGAGCCAGGCACGTCTCGGTGCACGCCGCCGGTGTCGTCATTTCGCCGACCGACCTGACCGATTACGTCCCTCTCCAATTTGAGCCGAACGGAGACAAAATAATCACCCAGTACGATATGTATTCGGTGGAGGAGACTGGGTTGCTCAAGATGGATTTTTTGGGAATAAAAAACTTGTCTACCTTGGGGAACTCGGTGGAGCTAGTCAAAAAAAGAAAAGGCATTGAAATAGACATTGAAAATATCCCCTTGGACGACAAAAAAACTTTTGAGCATTTGGCCAAAGGAGAAACCATCGGGCTGTTCCAGCTCGGCGGTTCGGGAATGACCAGGTATCTCAAAGAACTGAAACCTACAACCATCACGGACATAATGGCTATGATCGCTTTATTCCGCCCCGGCCCGATGGCCAACATTCCATCTTACATAAAAAGAAAACACGGGCAGGAAAAAATAATTTACTCCGACCCGCGTCTTGAGAAAATTTTGGACAAAACTTACGGCGTTGTCACTTACCAAGACGATGTCTTGCTCATCGCCATTGAGCTGGCCGGCTACAACTGGGACACGGTGGATAAATTCCGCAAGGCTATCGGCAAAAAAATTCCGGAAGAAATGGCTAAGCAGGAAAAGATATTCATAGAAGGATGCCAAAAGCACGGCGGACTTTCTCTGCAAAAAGCGGAGGAGCTTTGGCAGTTGTTTGACCCGTTCAAGGGCTACGGCTTCAACAAAGCTCACGCCGCCTCTTACGCCAAAGTGGCTTACCAAACGGCTTATATGAAGGCTAATTATCCGGCCGAATTTATGGCGGCGGTGCTGACGGCCGACGCCGGCGAAGTGGAAAAAATCGCCGAAACAATCGGCGAATGCGTCCGGATGAAACTGCCCGTTCTGCCTCCGGATGTCAATGAAAGCTTGGGCGACTTTGCCGTGGTGGGCATAGGCGTGAAAAAAGAGGAAGGTATCCGTTTCGGCCTTTACACCATAAAAAATCTCGGCAAAGAAATCGCCGAAGCGATTATTAATGAAAGGTTGGCAAAGGGGAGGTATAAATCATTCGCTGATTTTCTGGACCGCGTCCAACACAAAAACTTGAACAAAAAATCCCTGGAATCGCTCATAAAATCCGGCGCGATGGACGCGTTTGGCGAAAGAAATAAACTTCTTTTCAATATGGAAGATGCCCTCGCTTATAATAAAGAATCGGGCAAGGCCAAGAAAAATCAAAACTCGCTTTTTGCTTTGATGGCGGACAACGCCAGCCTGCCGGAACTGCGCTTTAAAGAAACCGAACCGGCCTCCCAGCACGACCGGTTGCTGTGGGAAAAAGAACTGCTGGGTTTGTATGTATCCGGTCACCCTTTGGATAAATTCAAAGACAAGCTGGAAAAAATCAAAACCAAAATCGGCGACATCAAAAATTTGCCGGACAATATGCCCTTGGTCATGGCCGGAATGATAGAAGAAGCCAAGAAAATAAACACCAAGAAGGGCGACCCGATGATATTTATGAAATTATCAGACTACGCCGACAGTATTGAAAATGTAGTCTTCCCGAAAATTTTTGAAAAATACGCCTCCATAATCCGCGAAGGCAACTGCGTTGCCGTCAAAGGCCGCCACTCCATGCGCAACGGCGAACATTCTATATTGGTGGAAGAAATAAAGGAGATGACGAATTAGTTAGACCAGCTTATCAACAGCTCTTATGTAATCTTCAAAGTCGTTAATATCTTTTCGCGCGTATTCTAAAATATTTTTGTCTTCTATTTCCCAATACCTGTGAATCAATTTATTCCTGAATTTCGCCATTTTTCTCAATTTGTCCGCCAAATCTTTTTCCAAAAACCCTTCTTTTTCCATAACTTCAAAACATTCTCCGAAAGCAGAAACGCCCTTGTTGAATTTTTTCGCGACGATATGAACGCAGATTCCGCCCACCGCTTCTATGGCCTGAAGTAGATAATATTTAACGGCCGCAATATTTTGTTTCTTAGACCAAAATTCTTGATCGCTCAACTTAACGACCTCCTTGGCGCCGTTTATGGCTTCATTTATCTCGGAAAATCTTTGTTTGATTTTTTCTTTGTCTATTTCCATTTTAATTATTTTGGCACAAGCTCTTTTAGCGACTGATAAGCGAAATATTCGTTGGCAACGGCGTTTAAAGAAGTTTCTTCTATAATTTTGGACAACAGCTTTTCGTTTTTGGAAAATAAAATCGCGCCATTTTTAAAAACATTATTCAAAAAATGGTTGGGGGCGAAATTTAAAATCTTGATGTCAATTAAGTCAATGGGCAACTCGCATGCTTCCGAAATTTTTTTGGATATTTCCAGCTCTCCGTCAAAAACATCTTTTCTAGCGATGTTGTCCAAGTAAATACCCACATCAATGTCTCTATGTGACGGAGAATTTAAAAATGAACCGAAAACATAAGCAAAAACAATCCTTTCGTCCGCAAAAAGAACTTCTTTGATTTTATTTGTTATCTTTTGCCTGTCGCTTTGGCTCATTGATAAATACTCCTTTTTATCCATATCTATAATTTACCTTATTTATATCCCGTCCGCAACGGCGACCTAATTTTCTTGAGCGACATTGTTTTCTTATGAACGGAGTGAGTTAGAAAACAAGAAGTACCTCTATTATGGTGCGAAGCGATTAGAAAATGGAAGTACTCTTGTGGCGCGAACATTCAATACTGGTGGAAGAAATAAAAGAGATGACGAATTAAAATAAAAAAACCCAGCGTGTGTCCTTACGCTGGGGTGTTTCTTAAAAAATTTTTATTTATTTATTCTATTCATCCGAATATTATTTCTAATTTAGTATGGACACATACTTCTTTAGAATTTTCTTCAGATATATCCCTGTCAATCCTTCAGTCAGCCGAGAAACGCCATTGACCGAAAGCCTTCTTTCTTGATTATTACTTGATTTTGTCAAGAAATAATGGAGTCGAAGGGTTCTTGTCTGTACTCCGTAGGACAAAAAAATTTTTAAATGGATGTCTCGTTCAACGAGATTTCATCAATTGTTCAATTGTCAAAGTATTAACTCTATAAACATTATACACAAACCATCTTTCTTGTCAAGTCCAAAAATGGCTTTTTTGTGGTATTATATTAAATATGGCTAAAAATAAGGGAAACATAGAGCAAATCCGCCATTCATTGGCGCATTTGATGGCAATGGCGATAACCAGCAAGCATCCGGAGGTAAAATTGGGCATTGGGCCGACGATTGAGAACGGGTTTTATTATGATTTTGATTTTTCCAGCCTTGACCACTCGCCTACCGAAGAAAATTTGCCGAAATTGGAAAATTTCATCCGCGAACTTATCAAGCAATATCTCAAGTTTGAAAAAAAAGAAATTTCCGCCCAAGAAGCCAGAGAAATTTTCAAAGACCAGCCGTTTAAACTGGAACTGATTGATGAATTGGAAAAAGGGAACCGCCCGCAAACGCCAGAGCGTAGCTATGGCGGGCAAGGAAAAATTTCTATCTACAAATCCGGCGATTTCACCGACCTCTGCGCCGGACCGCATATTGAATCTACGAAAGAAATTGACCCCGACGCTTTCAAACTCACTAAAGTCGCCGGAGCTTACTGGAAAGGAAGCGAGAAAAACAAAATGCTCACCCGCATTTATGGCGTGGCGTTTGAGACAAAACAAGAACTGGATGAATATCTTAAGATGATGGAGGAGGCGGAAAAAAGAGACCATAGAAAATTGGGCAAAGAATTGGAGCTTTTTATGATTTCCGAAGAAGTCGGCAAGGGCTTGCCGCTTTGGTTGCCTAACGGCGCGTTTATCCGCAAAAAATTAGAAGATTATATGTACCAAAAAGAGTTGGATAACGGATATAAATATGTCTACACCCCGATTATCGCCCATAAAAAATTATACGAAACTTCCGGCCACCTCGCCCACTACAAAGAAGATATGTACAGCCCGTTGGATATTGAAGGCGAGGAATATTATCTCAAGCCGATGAATTGCCCGCATCATCATATGATTTACAAGCATGGGCAGATGAGCTACAAAGACTTGCCGTTGAAATTGGCAGAATTTGGACTGGTACACAGATTTGAACGCTCTGGCGTTTTGACCGGCTTGATAAGAGCTAGAGCGTTTACTCAAAATGATTCTCATATTTATTGCCAGAAAAGCCAACCTAAAAACGAGCTGATTGAAGTGTTAAAACTTTTCAAAGAGGTCTACGCTGATTTTAACATCACCGACTTTTGGTATCGCCTGTCTTTGCCAGATTTTAAAAACGAAGAAAAATACGGCGACATTAAAGACAAAGAAATGTGGCAAGAATCGGCGGAAATGGCCGAACAAGCGCTGAAAGAATTCGGCGTAAAATACGAAAAAGTTGAAGGCGAAGCGACTTTTTACGGGCCGAAAATTGATGTGCAGACCAAAAATGTTTTAGGCAAGGAGGATACCATCGCCACCGTTCAAGTGGATTTTTATTCCGCCAAAAAATTTGACCTTAATTTTATAAACGAGAAAGGCGAAAAGGAACATCCCGTTATCGTCCATCGGGCGATAATGGGTTCCTTTGACCGATTTTTCGCTTTTTTGACAGAATATACAGGCGGCAACTTCCCCGTTTGGCTCTCGCCTGTTCAGGCGCTGATAATTCCGGTGGGCGAAAAATTCAACGATTACGGCGAAAAGGTTTTGAGAAAATTAAAATCCGCCGGTGTAAGAGCCGAGATGGATAAATCCAACGAAACTTTGGGTAAAAAAATCCGCGCCGGCAAGACTAAAAAAATCCCGTATCTCTTGGTGGTCGGAGAAAAAGAAAAAGAAGCCGAAACAGTCGCCGTCAACTTCCGCGACAAAAAAGAACAGGAAACAATGCCTATTAAACAATTCGCCGAACTCATCCAAAAAGAAATAGTGGAGAAAAAATAAAAGCGGGCTGGCAATGGTTCTTTTTTAAAAAACCATACCAAACCCGCCTTCCTAAGAGTCAGATCATATGGTCGTGACTAGGATTCAGTTAATTTTAGCAGGGTTGATTTAAACGATTTTCTATCTACTCTTTCAACCTTTTGTCTAGAGGTATTTCGATAGCTCACCCGATTGCTATTATTAGTTATCCCTCCGGTATAAACTTCCAAAAGAACTCGGACATAGTCCACAATCCAAATATCCCCACTCTAGGTAATTTTATTTCAAGCTACAATTTATTATTTTCTTCTATTCATACCCCAAAACCCAAATTTTTGCAAGAAAAAAATGTGTATCTTAATTATGCTCCAGCAGAATAGTGGTATGATTTTAGAACGCAAAAAATAAAGCGGGCTTGGAAATTCTTTTTCCCAAACCCGCTGTTTTGATTCAAATTGACTTCTATTTTATGGCTGATAATAGACACCTGCCCATTTTTTACCGCCATGCGCAACCTTACTGCCAACAACCTCGACTTTTTCAACCTCAATTCCTTTTTTTTCGTAATTCACCATAACAGCTTTGACAATATCGGAAGCTTCCGGTTTTGGCTTAAAATCAACATACCCCTCCAAAACTTCTCCTCCCTTTATTGTCACCTTTAAGTCATATCTGCCTTCCGCGCAAGGCGATTTACTCACCGGTTTTATTTTGCCAACAAATTCATCGCCATTCGTAAATTTTACAGAAAAACTTGTTTTTTTTCCGGAAAGCAATTGGTAAAAATCACCAATCGCTTTCGTTATCCATTCCTCGTTTTCTTTAATGGGACGAGGCGGATGTTTATCGTAACCACAACTTCCATCATACATACTGCCGTCATCCCAGTAAACAAAACGACGGTGAGAAATTTGGTGTGGATTATCCACGCCTTTGGACAAAAAAACCCTTGCCCCCATGCAAGTTTTTATTTTCGGAATTTGATCAATCCGAGCATAAACAACGAATTTTTTTCCGACTCTGTACACAGGATCGTCTTGCAATCCTTGAGGAAAAGAATAATCGCCGATAATTTCTTCTTCGCCCACGGCATAAAACCATGGCGTCAACTCGTTGCAATAAACAAGACGTTTAAACCCGTCCGTCTTTGGAAAAACTTCATCATTGGCGCAGCTCCCCCAACAAGAATCGAAGGCTGTTATAGCGTCTTCAATTTTGTTCCATTCGGTGAAAAACGACCTATCGTACGGTTTATATTCGTTAATGATAAAACCGCAACTATTCTCCGGCGGATTTTTTATTTCCAACACTTCAATGTATCCGCTTCCTCCGGCATAACGATGCTGGTATATGTCATATCTGGTATACTGGTGAAAACCGCCCTTTCCTTTTACCTTACTTGTTTCAGGTGACATAACATTGCACACCTTGGAGCGAAAAAACTCTTTGACTTCCTTAATTTCATCAGGTCGGCAAGACAAACTCACAATTTGACCCTCGCCCGTTTTTGCCTCAATATTTGTCCAGCTGGTAAAAACTACCCGCCCTTCCTGTTTTATTTTTTCTTCCATCTTCTAACCCTCCAATAAAAAAGTTTTTATTAAAATTATTTCAAACAACAAATAAAGTTCTGCTTCTATTCTTACCACAAAACCCAAATTTTTGCAAGAAAAAATGTGTATCTTAATTATGCTCCAGCAAAATAGTGGTAGAATTTTAGAATGAAAAAAGAGTTGTGGGAAATTAGATATCCAGATTTTGGACCGCTTTGGCGTGAGATTCTATAAAAAGGCGGCGGGATTCCACGTTGTCGCCCATCAATACTTCAAAAATTTTGTCAGCTTCTTCAGCGTCCTTGATGCTGACTTGCTTGAGAATCCTGTTTGACGGATCCATTGTCGTCTCCCAAAGCTCGCCCGGATTCATCTCGCCCAAACCTTTGTATCTTTGGACGGTGTAATTTTCTTTTCCTTTCATTAGTTTTTCTTTCTCGCCGTCGTTGTAAGCGTAATTTATGTCTTTTCCTTTGAAAATTTTATACAGTGGCGGTTGGGCGATATACAAATAACCTTGCTCTATCAAAGGCAAGTAATATCTAAAAAATAAAGTAAGTAATAAGGTGGTGATGTGAGATCCGTCCACGTCGGCATCGGTGGCGATTATTATTTTGTGGTATCTTAATTTGGAAATATCAAACTCGTCGGCAATGGCCGCGCCTAAAGCGATAATCAAAGCTTTGATTTCTTTGAAAGCCAACATTTTGTCTAGGCTCGTTCTTTCCACGTTCAAAATTTTTCCTTTCAAAGGCAAGATCGCTTGCGTTCTTCTGTCTCGGCCTTGTTTGCTGGAACCGCCGGCGGAATCCCCTTCAACGATAAAAATTTCCGCCTCGCTGGCGTCTCTGGTCTGGCAATCAGCCAGCTTACCCGGCAAAGTAAGTCCTTCCAAAACGCCTTTTCTCAACACGCTTTCTTTGGCGGCCTTAGCGGCTTTTCTGGCCTTGAGCGCCAACAAGACTTTGGAAACTATGGTACGGGCATCGCTCGGGTTTTCCTCCAAAAACGCCGAAAAAGCTTCGCCGAAGACTGACTCCACCGCCGTTCTGGCTTCCGGATTGCCGAGCTTGGCTTTGGTCTGCCCTTCAAATTGAGGCTCTCTTAACTTAATCGATATGACCGCCGTCATTCCTTCCCGCACATCATCTCCGGTAAAATTGTCTTCGTTTTCTTTGATGATATTATTTTTTCTGGCGTAGTCGTTGATGGTTCTGGTAAGCGCCGTTCTAAAACCGGTCAGGTGCATGCCGCCGTCCGGAGTCTTAATGTTGTTGGCAAAACTTATTTCTTTGATGTCTATTTCTTCAACATATTGAACGGAGCTTTCCACCATAATTCCTTCCGCCTCTTTCTCCACATAAAAAACTTTATCATGAATCGGCTTTTCTCCGTGATTAAGATGCCTGACCAAGGACATCAGCCCGCCTTCAAAATAAAAAGTGAATGATTCCGCCGGCAATTTCAATGAATCCAAATACAAAATTTTGGCATCGTCTATTTTGCCTTCGTAATCCCTCAAATCCATCACCCTTATTCTTAACTTTTTCACCAAGTAAGCCTGCTGGCGAAGATGATTTAAAATAGTTTGGTAGTTGAATTTAATTTCCGAAAATATTTTTGGGTCCGGTTCAAAAGTAACGACAGTGCCGCGGTGTTCGCTTGGACCGACTTTTTTCACTTTGGCTTGAGGCTCTCCGATTTTGTACTCCTGAATATGCTTGCCTCCGTCTTGGTGGACTTCCACTTTCAGCCAAATGGAAAGAGCGTTGACCACCGAAGCGCCGACGCCGTGCAGGCCGCCGGAAATTTTATAAGACTCTCCGCCGAATTTTCCTCCGGCGTGAAGCGTCGTCATTACCGTTTCCAAAGCCGAGACTCCGGTTTGCTTGTGAATATCAACGGGAATGCCCCGGCCGTTGTCGGCCACCCTTATTCTTTCTCCGGGCAAAATCGCCACCTCTATCTCGTTGCTATGCCCGCCCATCGCCTCGTCTCGGCTGTTGTCAAAAATTTCCCAAACCAAATGATGAAGCCCGTCCACTCCGGTAGATCCGATGTACATTCCCGGCCTTTTGCGCACCGGTTCCAAACCTTCCAGAATATAGATGTCATCAGCCGTATAATCGCCTTTTTTGCCCTTGTTTTTAGCAGGATTTTCCTTAGCCATATATTACTTCAATTATAACATAATTTCCGAAATTTTCATCATTTTTACTTCCTTACTTCCCAGTCTTCGTTGGCTTCAATGGCCTCAAACACTTTTTTCATAACGGCGTTGATTTCCCCGTCAGTGAGAGTTTTTTCCGGCGATTGGAAGATAAGATGGAAGGCCAAGCTTTTTCTTTCCTCATTTTCATAAATATCAAACAAATCGGTGTCAATCAAAAGTTTTCCAGCCGTGTTTTCTATGACGTCTAAAACATTTTCCACTTTCTTGTTAAGCGGGACGAAAACGGCAATATCCCTGACGATGGCCGGATATTTGGAAACCGGCTCGTACTCAACGCTTTCGTCCGCCAGCTTTACCAGTTCGTCAAAATCAAACTCAAAAGAATTGGTGTCTATGTGGCCTATCACTTTGCCATCGGCTTGGACTTCCGCCACTTTGTTGTCGTGATCTTTGTAAAAAAATTCGTCTATGCCCAAACCGTTAAGCAATTCGTCGGTCACGCCTTTCATTTCGTAAAAATCGGCTTTATTGCTTACGGCGCCCAAAGCCATTCTTTCTCCGTTTTCGGGAAAAATTTTTCCCAGTTCAAAAATTTTTATGTTTTTGAAATATTTGCTGTTTTCTTTGACATTCGCCTTAAGCCCTTCCGCCAAATTAGTTCTTAAAAATTTCTTGTCTTGGGAAGGCGGATTTTGCAGTTCCCAATCGCCGCTTTTAACGAAAGAATAATTATAAACTTCGGAAAATCCCAAACCTGACATAATTTTCCTTGCCGCGGAAACGAAAAGCAAGGTGTCGTTTCTTTTCGGCGGAACAAGCAAACCTTCCGGAATTTTTTCTTCTATCTTTTCGTAGCCGTAAATACGGGCGACTTCTTCCGCTATATTTTCTTTAATCTTTAAATCGGTCCTTTCTGACGGCACGCCGACGGAAAAAACATCCTCTTTTTTGCTTATTTCCATTCCCAGCCGGCTTAAAATATCCGTTATTTCTTTTTCGGGAATTTTCACCCCCAGAATTTTTTCAAAATCGCTTTCTTTGATAAAAATTATTTCTCTTTCCTTCGGCTCCGGCAAAGAAATTTTCGCGTCCAGTTTCAAAATGGCGGCAATGTCCCTTATCACTCCCAAATAATCAACATAATCGTAAGCGCGATTGGGTAAAATTTTAGCGTCAAGTTCGTAATCGCCGTTTTTCGGCTCTACTGATTCAATTTCCTGCGAATGCATAGTCAAAAGCTCGGCCAATTTTTCCGGAGCCGGCAGTTTTTCGTCAAAATGCGATTGTAGCCAAGAATAATTTATTTTCATATTTAAAATTGTTTAAAAAATCTCAAATCGCCGGAATAAAACAGCCTGATATCGTCTATCTTGTATTTTATCATCGCCAATCTGTCCACGCTCATGCCGAAAGCGAACCCCTGCCACTCGTTCGGATCAAGCTTCATGTTATCCAAAACTTTCGGATGGACAATTCCCGCTCCGGCGACTTCCAGCCATTTTCCCTTAAACTTCATATCCACTTCCACTCCGGGTACGACGAACGGGAAATAGCTGGCGCGGAATCTTATTTCTATACTTTCATCGCCGAAAAATCCTTGCAAAAATATTTTTATAACCGCCTTAAGATTGGCTAAGTTTGTTTTCTTATCCACCATCAACCCTTCAATCTGATAAAACTGCGTTTCGTGAGTCGCGTCGGTGGCTTCCATTCTGAAAACCCGCCCGGGAGATATTATCCGAAAAGGCGGCTGGTTGCGCTCCATATATCTTATCTGCACCGAAGAAGTATGGGTACGAAGCAAAAGTTTTTCTTTATTATTTTTGAGATTTGAGATTTGAGATTTGAGTTCATTTTGGCGAAGCCAAAATGTGTCCTGCATCGCCCGCGCCGGATGGTCGGCGGGAATGTTTAGGGCGTCAAAATTATAATACTCGGTTTCCAATTCCGGCCCGTCGGCTATTTCAAAGCCCATAGATTGGAAAATGTCGCCGGCCTTATCCATCGCCTGCGTCAAAGGATGCAAATGCCCCCTTTCCATCTTCTTGCCCGGAGCGGTTACATCTATAAATTTTTTGCTTTTATCGGCCATTGTTGATATGCAATCATAATAACTGTTTTTTAACTTTTTTCCAAGGAAAAAGAAAATCCCAGACCTCCGGCTGGGATAAAAATGTTTATTATTTATATTTATTCCTTATACTATTTTATGCTTATACCGCCATACTTCTTTTGAATTCGTTAATTGTCTTCTTTGGTAAAATCACCCTTGATACCGCGCATATGTTTAATCCTATAGGGCAATTGTCGCAGTTGTTCTTTTTTATAACAACTACGACATCTTCACGATCTTCACGATTGTTGCTTGTGAAAACCTTATTATTTAAACCAAATTTGCACTGAATGGCTCTAATAACACAATCTCTAATTTCATCATTTGTGTTACTTATGTCAGCGCACCCTATTACTATTGGGTTTTCTTTACTCCCCAACATAGCAGGCATAAATTCTCCTTTTCTTCAAAAATAAACTCCATTTAGTTAACCTGTCACGCTTTACTCCATCAAAAAATAACTAAATAGACCCCCTTTCTCCTTCCTCCAAAAATTTTCTAATAAATAATATAAGGAATATATGTTAAAATGCTATTTTTATTTTAATTGCATTATATCAAAAAAATAAAACAACGCAATAGGTTGCTTTTTGCGGCGAAGCAAACCAATTTTACGGCAAGAGATTGTGGAGCCATTTTTTAATCGCGGGCAATATGCCGCTCTCGCTACCGGCCGTTTTCTCGTTTTCGTATAAATAATGATTATTGTTGAATCCGAAAACGCACAACCCCAAAGCGACGGACCAGCCCGGGTCGTTCAGTATCTGGTCTCTTAAATTCGTCGTCGGCGCCGTTATGACGAGCGAATGATTGTTGGAAGGCATAAGAGTTCCGGTTTTTGCCGGAAGCTTCAATGAGGCTTTGGCGATTTCTTCCACGCTGAACAGGTTGGAACCGCTTCCGGTCAAAATGGCGCCGGCCGGAAGAACCTGGTTTCGGTTTATTTTTTTAAGATGATTTTCTATCATTTCAAAAATGTCGTTCAGTCTGGCTTCTATGATGTCGGACAATTTTTTTTTGGACACGGTGTTTTCCGTTCCGTAATTTATTTTTATTTTTTCCGCTTCGTCCAGCGGTATCTGCAGTCCAAGGGCGATATCGTTGGTGATATGCGAAGAGCCGATGGGAAAAACTTCCAAAGAGATGGGCAAGCCGTCTTCAAACACAATCACGGAAACGGTGCTGGCGCCGATATTGGCCATGACGCAGCCCGTTTCTTTCTGCTGTCTGGTCAGGACGGCGTAGCTGGTGGCCAAAGGAGAGGCGACGATGTCGTCCACAGACAAGCCGGACGTCTCAATCGTTTTTATAAGATCGGACAAGTGCTGGCTTAAGCAGGTGATTAAAAGAGTTTCCACTTCCAATTTCACGCCTTTCATTTCCGTCGGCCGACCGTAGACTGTCGCATTGTCAACTTTGAACGAAAGAGGGATGGAATGAATCACTTTCTTGTTGGCCATGTTGGTCAAATTGGCCTCACTTTGAGCGATGAGTCTTTTGATGTCGTGGTCGGTAATCTCGCCGTCGGCCTTGGAAGTTCTTACCATTGCTTTGGAGCGATAAGAGCCAAGACTGATGCCGCCGACGGAAACCATGGCGTTTCTTATGGACAAGCCGGAAATTTTTTCCAAGGATTTTATAGTCGCGGAAATCGTCTTGGAAGCGTCTTCAAGGCTGGTAATGTAGCCTTTTCTGACCCCTTCGGATTCTTTCTGGGCGGCCGCCAATATGTGCAAAGAATCGTCCTTTTTTCGCTCAACGACAATAGCCCTCACCGAAGAGCTGCCGATATCAAGGCCGGTTATGATATTGCGAGCCATATAATGCAATATTATATAATAACTCTTCTTTTTCGTCCATTTTTTTGCCGTGTTTTAAACCGGATAGGTGCAAGAGGGAATGGATGAATAAATAAAAAGACAAACCGTCATTTTTTTGATATTTTTTATTTATCAGAATTTCTCCTTCATTTTCGGACAAAGGAAAGGATAAGACATTGGCTGAATAATCTTTTTTCCGGTAAAGATTGTTTAATCTTCTCATCTCATTGTTTCCGGCATAGGAAAAACTCAGGTCGTATTTTTCTCCCAACACCTGATTTTTAACTTTGAGCCAAGACGGCTTCATAGTAATTTTTTAAACTCATCTTTTTTCCATATCAAGATAAGTAAAAATGGCATCTTTGACATTTTCCATCGCTTCTTTTTCCGTTGAGCCTTGGCTGTGACACCCTGGAAGAGCCGGAACATGAATATCGTAGCCGTATTTGCTT
>Ga0209343_10003006_pt1 | contig 21479 bp, 18 predicted proteins | sample RifCSPlowO2_02_FD_184026 | JGI IMG/M metagenome (GOLD analysis project Ga0209343, IMG submission 184026) | Groundwater microbial communities from Rifle, Colorado - Rifle CSP2_plank lowO2_0.2 (SPAdes) (version 2) | ecosystem: Environmental > Aquatic > Deep subsurface > Groundwater | place... | reverse complement strand
GGCGACCGGCGGCGCGGCATCGCCGCGCGAGCACGCTCCCGCCACGACCGCCAGCAGCACGGCGGACCAGGCCTTCTGAGCTGTGTTGAGCATCGTGTTTCTGGAATGATAACCCGTATTCCGTGCTAGAGTTCACTCGAGACATGGCCCAGGACGCGCTTGGGATGGTGGAGACGAAGGGGCTCATCGGCTCGGTCGAGGCGGCCGACGCGATGGTCAAGGCCGCCAATGTCGTCCTCATCGGCAAGGAATACATCGGCGCCGGATACGTGACCGTGCTGGTGCGCGGCGATGTCGGCGCGGTGAAGGCGGCGACCGACGCGGGCGCCGCCGCCGCTCGGCGCGTCGGCGAACTGGTGTCGGTGCACGTGATTCCGCGACCCCACGCGGACGTCGAGCGAATCCTCCCGAAGTAGGCAGCAGGCGGCAGGCAGCAGGCAGTGGCTTCCGAGGACCGCCCGGCGGTATCCGACAAGGACCTGACCTCAATCGCAGAAGCCCGCGCGCTCGCCCGCGCCGCCCGCCAGGCGCAGAACCGGCTGGCCGAGTACTCCCAGGAACAGATCGACGCGATCGTGGACGCGATGGCGGAAGCCGTCACGCCGCACGCCGAGACGCTCGCGCGCCTGGCGGTCGACGAGACCGGCTACGGCGTCGTGGCCGACAAAGTCCAGAAGAATCTGTTCGGCTCGCGCCGCGTGTACGAGTTCATCCGGCCCATCCGGACGGTCGGCGTGGTACGCCGCGTCGAGGACAAGAAGATCGTCGAGATTGCCGAGCCCTTCGGCGTTGTCGCCGCGGTGATTCCCTCGACCAACCCGACCTCGACGTCGATCTACAAGGTGCTCATCGCACTCAAGGCGCGCTGCGCCATTGTCATCAGCCCGCATCCCTCGGCCGTGCGCTGCATCACACGAACGGTGGAGATCATGGCCGAGGCGGCGGCGCGGGCCGGCGCGCCCGCCGGCAGTATCGGCATCATGAAGACGGTCACGCTCGAAGGAACGCAGGAGCTGATGAAGCACCGCGACGTCGCCGTGATTCTTGCCACCGGCGGCTTGGGGCTCGTCCGCGCCGCCTACAGCGCGGGCAAGCCCGCCTACGGCGTGGGCCCGGGCAACGCGCCGGCCTACATCGAACGCAGCGCCGACATTCCAAAGGCGGTCCGCGACATCATTACCGGCAAGACGTTCGACAACGGCGTCCTCTGCTCCGCCGAGAACTCCGTCGTGGTCGACGAGGCGATTGCCGAAGAGGTGCGGCGGGAGTTCCAGGCCCAGGGCGGCTATTTCATGGCGCCGGCCGAGGTCGACACCGTCGGCAGGATGTTCGTCAGCCCACAGCGGCTGCCGAACCCGGCGCTCGTCGGCAAGACGGCTGTCCACATCGCCGCACAGACGGGACTCCAGGTGCCCGAAGGGACTCGCGTCCTGATCGCGCCGCTGGCGGGGGTTGGACGCGACAACCCGCTCTCCATCGAAAAGCTCGCGCCAATTCTCTCCTGGTACGTGGTGAAGGACTGGCGGGAAGCATGCGAGCGCTGCATCCAGATCCTCCGCTACGGCGGCATGGGCCACACCATGTCGGTTCACTCTCGCAACGAGGACGTCATCCTGCAGTTCGGTCTCAAGAAGCCGGCGTTCCGCATCTGCGTCAATACCCCGACCACGCACGGCTCAATCGGCCTGACCACCGGACTGGACCCCGCCCTGACGCTCGGTTGCGGCGGCTGGGGAGGCAACATCACTTCGGACAATATCTCCCCGCTGCACTTGCTCAACATCAAGCGGCTCGCCTACGAGGTGCGCCCTGCCGTGGCCGCCCGGGCGACCGCTTCACGAGGGCGGGCGCAAGCAGCGCCGGCCGAAGCGGTCGACCGAGGTCGGTTGCCCCGGGTCCCCATCCGTCCGGTGCCGGAAGGGATCCCCGCTGAGGCGCTGGCCGCTCGCATCGATCAGTTCCTGGCATCGCGGGGCCTGAAGGTGTCGGCGTCTGCGCGCCCGGCGCCCGGCGCCAGTACTCCGGAGCATGTGCCTGACGTCATCTGTGAGGAAGATGTCCGCGAGGCCCTGAAGGGGGGCCGAAAGCTCCTTGTAGGCGAGAAGACGATCGTCACCCCGTCGGCTCGCGAACTGGGCGACGCCAAAGGCATCTTTGTCCAGGCGGGTTGGCCGTCCTGAACGCGCTGTCGCCTCTGATTCGGCTATAAGTGCTGATGTGGCAGGACTTATTGTTGACCGGCGATCCTCGTAGTGCTAGAGTAGCCGGCGATGATGAGCCGGGTTCCCGCATCGACGGGGATGACCCTCCTGCTCGGTCTGGCCCTTACCGGCTGTGCGACCCGGGTCCCGACACCGTCACAGGCGCCGGCGCCGACGCCGGTCGTCATGGCTTTGGCGCCAGTTCCCACTCCTGCCCCGTCACCGCAGGCGGATCCCGTCGTCGAGTTGATCGCCATCTCCACGCTGCACTTCGAGGCGGGTGAACGCGAACTCCAATTCGGTCACCTGACAGCTGCGAAGACCGCGTTCAATCGGGCTCTCGAAGTCCTGCTGGACTCGCCCTTCGGGGGCCGTACGGAGCCCCGCATGCGGGAGCACTTCGACCGCCTCGTCGAGCGGATCAGCGCCCACGAGGTAACGGCGCTCGCCGAAGGCGACGGATTCGCGGAACAACACCCGGAAACGGCCGGCATCGACGAGATCCTTGCCATTACGACGTTCGAAGTCCCCTCGGCGACGGTGGAAACGACCCAGGCGGTCGCCGCCGACCTGGAAACAATGGTGCACGACATCGATATCCCGTTGAACGCGAAGGTGTTGTCATTCGTCGAGCTGTTCACGGGACGTCTGAAGTCGTTCCTGGAGGAGGGGCTCAGCCGGAGTCTGCAATACCTCCCGGCGATTCAGCGCATCTTCCGGGCAGAGGGGTTGCCGCTCGATCTCGCCTACGTACCCTTGGTTGAGAGCGCCTTCAAGCCAACGGCGCTTTCCCGGTCCAGGGCCAAGGGCATCTGGCAGTTCATGCGCGGCACCGCGCTCGAGAACGGCCTCAAACACGATTGGTACGTCGATGAGCGTGCGGAGCCCGAGAAGGCCACCCGCGCAGCCGCGAGGTATCTGAAGTCGCTCTACGAGACGTTCGACGGCGACTGGCATCTTGCGCTCGCCTCCTACAACGGCGGCCCCGGGCGCGTGCAGCGCGCGATGAAGCGCTCGGGCCGGTCTGACTTCTGGAAACTGACAGCCTCGAGCCGGTACCTGCCGCGCGAGACGCGCAACTACGTGCCGCTCATCCTGGCGGCAATCATCATCGCTCGGAATCCGGCGATGTACGGGTTCGAGATCCAGCCGGTGGAGCCGCTCCAGTTCGAAACGGTGACGCTGACGACGGCTGTCGATCTGCGCCGGGTTGCAGAATGGATCGGTATGCCGATTCAGACGCTGCAGGAGCTCAACCCGGAGCTGCGCCGCTGGACGACGCCGGTTCGGGCTGACGAATACGACCTCAGGGTGCCCTACGGGACCGCCGATATCGTCCGTGCACAGATGGCCGAGAGCGATCCGACCGAGCTGGCGCCGCTGAACTGGTACACCGTCAAGAAGGGCGAAACGCTGCTCTCGGTCGCGAAGAGGCTCAAGGTGAGCCGACTGGATCTGGCGGAAGCGAACTACCTGTCCACGCGGGCGAGGCTGCAATCGGGGCAGCGGCTGATCGTCCCGCGGGCGCCGACGCTGCTCCTCGCTGCGCGTCCCGAGACGGCGCCTCCCGCGATCGAGGCAAGCCCGGAGCCGACGGTGGTCGCGGTCAGCAGCAGGGCGCCGAGTGGGGTATCGAGGCGGCCGGAACCTGTGACCTACCGGGTGAAGCGGGGCGATACGCTGTCCTCGATTGCGCGGCTCTACCGAACGACGGTGGCCTCGCTCAAGACATGGAACCGCCTGCGGTCGAACTCCATCCAGGTGGGTCAGCGTCTGACGATCCTCACCCACCGAACGGCGGCGGCGACCAACTAAGAGCACGTTGCGGAATTACGGCACGTAGGCCGGTTCCTCTCGGACCCGGCTGGGAGGCGCGTAGCTGGTCAGTGGCTGCCGCAGGGCTTCACAGCCCCTCAATTGGCCCTACGCCGTCTGTCGTCCTTCGTCTTTTTCTGACCCCGTGCGTGTCCGGAGCTGGCGGATGCTCTGCTCGATCCGCTCGGCCAGCTCACGCTCCTGGTTCAGCATGCGCAGCGTGTTTTGGGCCTCCTGCATCACGAACTGCACGCTGGCCAGGCGTTCGGCCACGTGATCGACGACCGCCTTCTGTTCGCTCACCGTCTCGAGGTTCACACGGACGTCTTCCAACAGGTTGGTGATGAGGGTGACCTTCGCCTGCACCTCCTCCACTTCCTTGCGGCGCCCTTCAACGGCGGCGATTCGCGCCTCGGTGGTGCTCACCAGCGCGAGCAGCTCCTGCACCTGCTGGCGCAGCGCCGCCAGCTCGTCACGCTGGCCTGTGACGTACAGCAGGTCCGCCTTGCTCCGCGCGCTGATCTGGTGAACGATGTCGATTTCCGCCTTGACCGCCTCGACGACCGCCTCGCGGTCGGCGAGCAGCTTCATGCGACGGTCGATCTCGGCCGACTTATCGGCAAGCTCCGCCATCCGTGCTTCGACATCGACGAGCTTCTTCTCGGAGAACGCCATCTGCGAGCGCCGCTGCTCGAGCACCTTGTACATCGCCTCGGCGCGCCGAAGCTGATCCTCGGCGGCCTCGGTCTGCGCCACGACCTCGCGCTGCCGCGCCTGGACGCGCGCCAGTTCACCAATGAGCTCGTCCCTGTTCGCGCCGGACCTCGACAGTTCTTCGCCGACGGTCTCCATCTGCCGGATGCGGCCGGACACCTCTTCGGCAAGCGAGCGGCTCGCCTCGACGAGCTCGCCGAGCCTGGCTTCCTGCGTCGCCAGCTCCGTCTCGTCGCGTTGCACCTGCTTGACACGTTCCCCCGTCTTCTCGATGCGGTCCTGGAGAATCGAGATCCGGATGTCCATCGGCAGGATCTTTCCCTGCAGCGCCGCCACCGCTTCGACCTTCTGCTGCGCATCGAGCATCTGGGCGATGACGCCGTCGCACTGCGCCTGCAGCGCCTCGAGCTCGGCGCGGCGCGAGAGCTGTACCGCCAGTTTCTGGTCGACGTCGGCCGCCACCGCCTGCAGCGTGTCGAGCCGACGCTCGACGAGCGAGACGAACTCGATCCGCTCGCCAACCCGTGCCAGTTGCGCCTCGAGCTGCGATGCCATCTCGCCGAGGCGCGTGGCGTACCGCAAGCCTTCATCGACCTGGGCCACGCGGCCGAGGATCGCCTGCATCGTGGCCTCGAGCTCCGGCGTCCGGGCGCGGAACGACGTCAGGCGTTCGCCGAACGCCTCCAGCGCCGCACGATCCGCCGCGAGCTTGTCGCGGAGCTGGGACGCCTGGGCGTAACCCTGGTAGAACTCCTGGATCTCCTTGCGAAGCGTCTCCAGATCGCCGCGGCTCTGTCGGAGCGCCTCGTACTGCGTGTCGGCGCGGGCCGCCATGTCCTGTACGCGGACGAGCTGTTCCTGCAGCGTATCCAGACCCGCCTGCTTGCGTCCCAGCTCGTCGCTCTGGCTCATGAGCGTGGCGAACTGCCGGCTGAACTCATCGACGCGCTGCGGCAACGAGACGAGCTGTCGCTCCCGGACGCCGAGCGCTTCCATCCGCTGCTCGGCGTCGGCGACGGCCCCCTGGAGCCCTTGCATGCGCGCCTCGAACGCTTCGAACTCCTTCTTTTCGAGGGCGAGGCGGTCGAGGGAAGACCTCATGACCTGCACGAGCGCGTGGCCGTCGCTCTCCATTCGGGCGGTCTCGCGGACGACGTCGTCGCGCAGCCGCTCCGTCGTCTCGAGCTTCGCGTCGGTCTCCTTCACGAGATCGTCGATCCGGGCGAGCGTCTCCTCGCCGCGTGCCGCCTGCTTGATCGCGTCGTTCACCTTGCCGATCTGGACGTCCATGGTCCAGACCATGTCGTTCACGCGGTTGGCCTCGAGGACCGCGCGATCGATGACGTGCTTCTGGGCCTCGAGCGCCCGCGTCTTCTGGTTCACGTGTTCGGCGAGCGCGTTGAGGGCCGTGAGCTTCTCTTCCGTCGCCTTGCTGAGCTCCTGGAGCTGGGCGAGGCGCCCGAGCTTGCGTTCCACTTCGCGGACGGCTTCGGTTGCCGCGGTCGAATCCTCGCGGGCGTCGCGCGAGGTGTCGCGAAGCCGCGTGTACTCCTGCGAGAGCTGATCGGCGACGCCGCGGATCTGATCCAGCTCCACCCGGAGCGCCGCCGCCTGGTCAACCGACTGCCGGACCTCCTTCAGCTCTGCGTTGGAGGCACGGAACTCGGTACCGAACTCCTCGAGCGCGGCCCGCTCGCGCTTCAGCGCGTCGAGGCTCGTCTGCGCCTCCGCGGCCTGCGCGGAGAACTGCTCCACCTGTTCGGTCCGCTTCTGCGCCTCGGCGGCGGCAACGATGAGCGTTTGCACGCGTGCGTCGACCTCGCCCAGCGCCTGTGCGCGCCGCTCGAGCGCCTCGATGCGCGTGGAGAGCGCCTCGAGCGTGCCGGTGGCGGACGCGGCCCTGGCGTCAATTTGCTCCAGCGCCTTTCCAGTCTCGATCAATTTGGCGCTGCGCGTGGTCACCTGGGTGAGCATCGTGCTCAGGGCGCTCCGCTCCTCGCGGGCCGCCGCGACGAGCGCCTCGAGTTCCTGCTGCTGTTTCTTACCGCCGGCCAGACCTTTCAGCGCATCGAGCATGGGACCTCGGCTTTCACTAGGGGATGTCGAGAGGATACCACCCCGATTGCACTTCTGAACGCCTCGTGGTCCGTCGGGAGTGGCAATTTCTGCGTACGCCGTGAGCCACGATCGGAGAAATCCGCGGAATTCCACCGGTCCTCCGTTCGCCGCTGCTGGCGCGATTGCTTGCATGAGACAGAGCCATGCTGGCGAGCCTGCGGAGCGCGGCCGTGTTCGGAATCGACGCCTACCCCGTTCAAATCGAAGTGGACGTATCGTTCGGGTTGCCGCACTTCACGATGGTGGGGCTGCCCGACCCGACCGTCCGGGAGAGTCGCGACCGGGTCCGTGCGGCGATTCGCAACTCCGGATTCGTGTTTCCGCCGCACCGGATTATCGTCAACCTCGCTCCCGCCGACGTGCGGAAGGCAGGCTCCTCGTTCGACCTCCCGATTGCCCTTGGACTGCTCGCTACGCAGGGGCACTTGACGCGCCGCGCCATCGACGACACCGTCGTGCTCGGCGAACTGTCGCTCGACGGGGTCATCAACGGGATTCGCGGGGTGCTCCCGATCGCGATTGCCGCCCGGCGGTTGAAGCTGCGGCGGCTGCTGCTCCCGCCACAGAACGCCGCGGAGGCGTGCGTCATCGAAGGGCTCGAGATCTGCGTGGTGCGGTCGCTGTCGGAGGCGCTGGAGGCGCTCAACGCCCCCGACCGGGCCGAGCGCGCAGCACCGCCAGCGACGGCGACAGGTACGGACCTCCCGCCGGACGGCGACCTTGCGGAGGTGCGCGGCCAGTTGCTGCCCCGCCGGGCGCTGGAAGTAGCCGCGGCCGGCGGCCACAACCTGCTGCTCAGCGGTCCTCCCGGGGCCGGTAAGACGATGCTGGCGCAGCGTCTTGGCGGGATTCTGCCGGCGCTCACCTTCGACGAGGCGCTCGAATGCACCGCGATTCATTCCGTCGCCGGCGTGCTTGCGCCGGGCGCCGGCCTGCTGTCGGCGCGGCCCGTCCGGGCGCCGCATCACACCATTTCGAACGTCGCGCTCGTCGGCGGCGGCGCGATTCCCCGCCCCGGCGAGATCTCGCTCGCGCACAACGGGGTGCTCTTCCTCGACGAGATGCCTGAATTCGACCGGCGGGTGCTCGAGGTGCTGCGGCAGCCGCTCGAGGAGGGACAGGTCACGATTGCGCGCGCCGCCCGGACGGCGGTGTTTCCGGCGCGGTTCGTGCTCGTCGCCGCCATGAATCCCTGCCCGTGCGGCTTCCTGGGAGACGAGCGGCGCGAGTGCCGCTGTACGCCGTCGCAGATCGCGAAGTACCGCGGCCGGCTCTCCGGGCCGCTCCGCGACCGCATCGACCTCGTCGTGGCCGTGCCCGCCGTCCCCGTCCACGCGCTTGCCGGCGCACCCTCCGGCGAGTCGACGGCGCTGGTCCGTCAGCGGGTCTGCGCGGCGCGGCTCACGCAGCAGATGCGGTACCGCGGCCGTGGGCCGCGGACGAATGCGGAGCTGCGCAGCGGGGCCATCGCGCGATTCTGCGCTCCAGACGCCGACGGCCGCTCGCTGCTGCGGCGGGCGATCGAGCGCTTCGGCCTCAGCGCCCGAGGCTACGACCGCGTGCTGAGGGTCGCCCGGACGATCGCGGACCTCGCCGGGTCCGACGCCGTGCGCGCCGAGCACGTCGGCGAGGCGCTGCAGTATCGACTGATGGAATGAACTCGTTGCCTGTTGGTCGACGTGTTCTTCGTGGTCCGCCTATCGCGCGGGCTGCGCCTGCTGCGGCGGCGGGCCTTGCGAATCGTACTGAGAGGGACCGCCACCGCCGTCGAGCCGCGTCGGAGGAAGACGGTTGAAGTAGAAGCTGCGGTACTGGACCGGTTTCCCGGTGGCATCGAGGAAGCCGAACGACTGCTGAAAACTTATCGGCGGCGCCGCGTCCGCCGGCGCCGTGGCATCGAGAACGTAGAGGCGATTCTCGTGCAGATAGATGCCGACGTAGGACCGCGATCCGCCGGGATTGGTCAGCTGCAGCTCATGCCCCGTGACGCGCTCGATGTAGTGCCACGCGTCGTAGGTCACTGTGACGCCCCGCTTCTGGCGGTACCTCGTGGCCGCATAGTCGATCGATGCCATGATGTCGATCTGCCAGTACGGGCCGCCACGATACGCGGCGTGGTTCAGCTCTGCATGTATCCGCTCGGCATCGGAGTAGTCGACAACCGTCACCGAATAGCGGTTCCGCCCCTGCTCCCATCTGTACACCCGTCCCGGGAACCTGGCGCCGTACTCGGAGTCCCACGTCATCGTTTCGACCTTCGGTTGGCCCGGCGCAGGAATGGTGAACCTATCGAGGCGATTCTCGTACTCAGTCCACTCCTGCGCTGCCGCGGGCGGCGCCAGCAGCAGTGCGCACAGGGCGGTTCTCGTTGGAGTGAGGCGCATATCTCCGTCCTTCCAACTCCAGCGGCCTCGGAGGTCGCCATCCCGGCCGCCGGTGTGCGCGTAACTTACCACGAGACGATCTACGCCGGCGTCCTCGATGGCGCCTCCGGCCCGCGCGCATCCGAGAGCACGTGCCCCGCGCTGGCGGCGAGAATGATCGCACCGCCGGCCAGGACCCGACCGCCCGGGTCCTCTCCTCGCACGAGCCACGCCCACACGGGATTGAGCACCGGCTCGAGCAACAGCAGGAGCGACACCTGCAGCGCGGACAGATGCCGGACGGCGGACGCCAGCCAGATGTAGGCCACGCCAATTTGAAAGACGCCGAGGTAACCGAGCGTCGCCCAGCCGACGGCCGACGCCGCGGGCAACCGCCACAGTGTCGGGAGCCCGACCAGGAACGCGAACACATTGCCGGCAATGACCGTCCCGGAGACCGTGCCGACCTGCCGGCCTTCTCCCCAGCGCAACCCGAGGAGCGTCAGGGCCCACGTGACGCCGCACAGGGCGGCGACGGCGTTCCCGGTCGGCGGGTCTGGGGCCGTCGCGGTCGAGGCCTCCCCACCGGAGAGGCACAACCCAAGACCAATCGCCACGGCGGCAAGAAGTCCCACTTGGCGTGGGCGAAACCGCTCTCCCACCAGGAACGGTCCCAGCAGCGCGACGTAGAGCGGCGCCGTTGACTGCAGGAAGATCGCACTAGCCCCAGTACAAGCGCGTTTGCGGCTCGGCGTGTAAACAGAAAGCTCGAAATGTCCGTTCTACATAGCAGAGTTTCACAGTAGCGACACCAGAACCTCTGCGACGGGAGGACATTTCGAGTGAAGACGAGTAGACACCAAAAGCTGGCGCGGCGCAAACGGCGGATGGAGCGACGACAAGAAAAGATCGCGCGGCGGAGACGACGCGTTGGGCAGCGGCTGCGGCCGCGGACGTGGCGGGCGCAACCGAGACCGATGTACACGGCGCGCAACATTCAGTATGAGCACAGCGACCGCGTGCGCGGGCTGGCCAGCGGCGGGATCGGGGCGATGCATCGGTTGGCGCAGCACGTCGGCTTGGTGGAGGCGATCGATCGGCACGTGGAGGTCTTGAAGGTGCACCTGCCGTATCACGAATCCGATCACGTGCTCGGGATCGCGTACAACGTGCTCTGCGGCGGGACGTGCTTGCAAGATATCGAGGTGCGCCGGCAGGACGAGGTGTATCTCGACGCGCTGGGCGCGCAGCGGATCCCCGACCCGACGACCGCGGGCGATTTCTGCCGTCGGTTCGACGAGACCACCATCGCGGCGTTGCAGGCCGCGATCAACGAGACGCGCGTGCAGGTCTGGCGCGCGCAGCCGGACGCGTTTTTCGAGGAAGCCTTCATCGACGCCGACGGCACGCTGGCCGAGACGAGCGGCCAGTGCAAAGAGGGCATGGACATCAGCTACGAGGGGGTGTGGGGCTACCACCCGTTGGTCGTGTCGTTGGCCAACACGCAAGAGCCCTTGTTTCTCGTCAACCGCAGCGGCAACCGGCCCTCGTCGGAAGGGGCGGCCGCCCGCTTCGACCAGGCGTACGCGCTGTGTCGCGAGGCGGGGTTCCGCCGGGTCACGTTTCGCGGCGATACCGATTTCAGCCAGACGGAGCACTTGGATCGCTGGGATGCGGCCGGCATCCGTTTCATCTTCGGGTACGACGCGCGCGCGAATCTGATCGGCCTCGCCGAGGCAGTGCCGGCGCGCGCGTGGACGCCCTTGGAGCGGCGCCCGCGGTACGAGATCCAGACCGCGCCGCGTCAGCGGCCCGCGAACGTGAAAGAGGCCATCATCGTCGAGCGCGCGTTCAAGACTCTCCGCCTCGAGGCCGAGGCGATCGCGGAATTCGGCTATCAACCCACCGCGTGCACGAAGCCGTATCGGATGGTGGTGGTGCGGAAGAATATCTCGGTCGAACAAGGTGACCAACGACTCTTCGACGAGATTCGCTACTTCTTCTATCTCACGAATGATCCCACGACCGCGGCGGCGGACATGGTCTTCTTGGCCAATGACCGCTGCAACCAGGAGAACCTGATCGATCAACTCAAGCACGGGGTCGGCGCGACGCAGATGCCCGTCGACACGTTGTTGAGTAATTGGGCCTACATGGTCATGGCGGCCCTCGCATGGACGCTGAAGGCGTGGTTTGCGCTGCGGCTCCCGGAGACGGGGCGCTGGGCCGCGCGGTACGCCGCCGAGAAGGCCGCCGTCCTGCGGATGGAATTCAAAGCGTTTCTTCACGCGTTCATGCTGATCCCCGTGCAGGTCGTGCGCACCAGTCGCCGTCTCGTCTTCCGCTTGCTCGCGTGGAACCCCTGGCAGGCCGTGTTCCTCCGCGGGTTCGATCAGCTGCGTGTGCCGCTCCGATGCTGAGCTGCGGCCCATGAAACCGGGATAGAGAGGCCCGGATGCACTGAACCGTCATCATCAACGCGTGTGGAGGATCAGCCGACGGATGACAATCAAGCGGGACCGGCAAGCGGACATTGATCCGAGCGGTGAGGTGTCGCGCCCCGTTCTCGCACGCTTCACGCCGTGGGCCGAGCCGCAAACGCGCTTATTTTGGGACTAGATTCATGGAACTTTCCGGCCGACGTCGAGCATCTATCGGACCCACTATGACCACCCTGCGCTTCCGCTCGACGGTCGCGCTCCTCCTGGTGGTCGCGGTCCGTCCGGCAACGGCCCAGACCGACGTCAAGGATGGCGCAGATCATCCGCTCGTCGGACGATTCGCGGGGGCCATCATCCGCGCCTACGAAGCGAAGGATTTTGACGGGTACACCGTCGGGCTCGGCCGGCTCAGCTACCGTGGCAACGTCAACACCTTCGAGTGGGCGAAAGCTGAGAAGATCGAAGGGAAGGTCACGCGCGTCACGTACCTCGCGCCGGCCGCCGCCTCGCCGCTCGCGATTGTCCGGAGCTACGAAGACGCGCTGAAGCAGGCCGGCTTCGAGGTCTTGTTCTCTGCCGCCGACCAGACAATCGGCTACCGGTACGACTCCTGGTACTACCGGGCTTACCCCGATCCCACGCAGCGTCGCCAGAACCTGCTCGGCGCCAAGTCAGCCCAGTACCTGGTCACGAAGCTCCGCCGCTCCCAAGGCGATGTCTATGCGATCGTGTACGTTGCCCTCGGGGGGTTGTTCGCGAAGAACAGCCCGACGATCCAGCTCGATGTGATCGAAATCAAGGCGCTCGCGGCAGGCCTCGTTACGGCGAGCCGGATGGCCGACGAGATCGCGCGCACGGGGCGCGTGGCTCTCTATACGCTCTACTTCGACACCGATCGCGCGGAGGTCAAGCCCGAATCCGAGCCAACCTTCAAGGAAATCGCCACGTTGTTGCGGGCTCGCCCTGCACTGAAGCTCTACATCGTCGGCCACACCGACAACATGGGCGCCCTGGCGTATAACGTCGACCTCTCACAGCGTCGGGCCGAAGCCGTGGTCAAGCGGCTCATCGCCGCTCATGGCGGCGACGCGGTCCAAATTCGGTCAGCGGGGGTGGGACCGCTGGCCCCCGTCACCACCAACGAGACGGAGGATGGCCGTGCGACGAACCGTCGCGTGGAGCTCGTGGCGCAGTAGGCGATCGGCACGTCCGCGGTGCACGACTGCCGGGCTCGTTGTGCTGTTGGCGTGCGTGGCGCCCCAGGCGTGGGCCCAGTCGGAAGCGGCCAACCTCGAATCCCGCGCGATTCTCGAGGTGGCACGGGCCGTCGGTCAGGCCGATGCGCGGGCGCGGGACCTCAGGCAACGGGCCGATGGCGTGCTCCGGAACTTGCAGCGATCCAATGCCAGCGCACGGGGTGTCGTCTCCGGGTGGACGCGTGCGGTGGGCGAGCTGCGGGCGGAGGCAGCCACACTCCGGGAGCGGCGTGCCGCGCTGCGCATCGAGGCGCTCACGGCGGAGCAAGATCGGCGGGCCGCCGCGCCAGCCCTTCGCACGTATCGCGACCTGAACGCCAGGCTGGCGCGGCTCGAAGATGCCATCGCGCGTGCCGCGCGATCGATCGAGGACGTGCAGGCGCGCCTGAAGGACCCCGAGCCTCCACCAGCTTCACCGGCGCCTGCGGCGGAGCGCCCCGCGTCGCCACGTGCCGCCGAATCTCCGCGCACCGACCGGGTTACGCCGGATCTCTCTGGCATGTGGAGGCGTGGCAACAGACGCTGGACGGTCGAACAGCAGCCCGGTGGCGCAGTCGTGCTGCGAAAGGATCACGTACCGCCGGACGGCAATTTCGACGAGTACCGAGGAACGATCAACGGCCTGACCGTGACGCTCACGCATCGTGTCACCCCACTCACCGACTACCAGTCGAACACCACTCCGGCCAGGGTCAGGCAGGAGGCTGCCGGCAGGGGGTTGACGCTGACATACAGCTTGACATTGAGCCCCGACGGCCGTCGGCTCGAAGGAGTGTTCGATCAGTTCACCATCAGCTGGGATCGGCAGTCGCAGCAGATCACGAGAATCACACCGAAGTCGGACAAGGTTGTCCTGACGCGGGTCCCGGCCGACAGTGCAGTATTCCTTCCAGAGCCCACTGCGTCGGTCGGCCGCTCGGCCGCCACTCCGCGCGGCGTGCTGACGTCGCCCGACAGGGCGGCTACGGTGCGCGCACCCAGCCGGGCGGACCCCGATGCCAATGGAACGTGGACGACCCAGACCGGGAAGGTCGCGCTGATGCAGGTCCGCAGTCAGGTCCGCGGACTCGGAATTCGCTTTGCCGATGGATGCCGTCACGAGTTCGAGGGGCAGGCCACGCGCGCGGAGGGCGGTACCGTCGTGCTTCGCTTGAGGAACAGCTCGACGGATCCCGGCTGCTACAAGAACCTCCCCGCGACAATTGCGGCCACCGTGATCGGAACGCTTTCCAACGAATTCGAGCTGACGCTCGATCCGGAGGGACACGCGCTCAGGGGCCAGAGCGTTCACGATCGCGTGGAATTCGATTCAGCGACGAACCGGATCCTCAGCGTTCGGAAGGACGATCGGTGGAATGTCCGATGGCAGCGCAAGGCGCAAGCGTGTTCCGACACCAGACAAGCGGTTGGGACAACGCCCGAATCGGAAACGGCAAGCCCAGAGCCAGCCAGCACGTTAACGCCTCGAGAAATCCAGGAACGCATCACGAACATGAGAAGGTGGATTGCGGAACGCGAGGCCACCATTATTCGGGAGGGAGTGGAAAGCGCGGTCGACACCTTTCGGGAACATGAAGCGGGCTTGCGAGATGCTCTTCTTGCGGAATATCAGCGCGCGCTGAACGCCTCGCCAAGCGAGGACGTACGCGTGGAAGCGGAGTTCGTGGCCAGCCGAATGATCTTCGAGTGGCATCAGCGGCGCCGGCAAGGATGGGAAGGGGTGGCCGGGTGGTGGGACCTCCAGGAAAACCTGCAGCAGATTGCTGCGGACGCTATCGGGGAGGTCGCGAACAGGCTCGGCAGCCGCAGCAATTTCGAAACGCTCTACGGAATCTGCGCGAACTGGCAGGAAGCGTTTTCCGATGCCTTCTTCGCCCTTCGACCACGGCCAAGGCATTTCGGGATGACTCGCATTCGCGCCAACGCCAACGATAGGCTCGATGAGCACAACGCCGTTGCCATCGGGCCTCGGAATGCAGCCCGGGCGGGAACCGGAATCGGAATGGCGGCAACACTTGACGACGCCATCCTCATCGATCCATACCGCGTGTCAGGCCGCTGGTTCCACGGCAGACTGCAAGACGACAAGGCCAACTACCCGTGGGATTACAGCCGCGGCGGTCAAGCGCCATAGGGCTCCTGTCCTGCGGGCCGGTCGCGTCGCTCGGAGCGTCCGCGTGCGGCTCGTAGAGGCGGACCTTCTGGCCCGCCGTCGGTTATCGGAAGAGAGGGAAGAATGAGAAGTCGCGTCTTCGCCTGCTGCGGCCTGGTCGCCTCGGTCGGAGCGTCCGCGTGCGGCTCGGGAGTCATTCCGTCGACCCCGACCGGACCTTCCGCCGCCGCGGCACCTGGTGCCGCCGTCGAGAACGAGACGAGGAGAACAGCTGGGGAATCGGGATTCACGCATCTCTCTGAGAAGCCTGGCCTACGCCAGGCAGGCCCGGCCGACGAGGGCGAGACAACGGAACGGGGCATCACGGTGACCCCTATCACGGCACTCTTCCAACCGGAGCTTTTCAAGACCACGTATTCGGTCACAATTCGCAACCCACACCCTGAGGCCGTCTTCGTCGTCACGACGTGGCTGGTCATCCCCGACGACGGCGCGCCAGAGTGCGGAAGGTGGGGGCCGCAGGAAGCGCAAGAATTTTTCATGGTGGGCCCGAACATCGATGGTCGCCCGGATGAAGTGTCGGTGTCGATGGAGTGGGAGCATCCACATCCGCCATGCGCAGAAGTCCCCGACCACCTGGATACCCTCATCGGTCTAGATGTGAACTCTGGTCCGCAGGATTTGTCTTCGGTGCTTCGTTTCAGCTGCATCTATCGCGGGGCGGCCTCAGGGGAAGGGCCACATTGCCTACGGGTCGCCGTGCCGGAGCAGACCCTGCCACGCCAGGCATTCAGCACTCGACCCAACTGAGCCAAGCAAAGCTGAGGGATTAGCGGGAACCGACTCCGTCGGCCGTTGCTCCCTGCAGCCGAGCCGGCGCATATACTGAACAGGATTCCGAAGCCCGTCTCCACTTCGTACGGCTCCGGTGTCGAGGTTCGGCCACGAACATGACTCCACGACAGATCTGGCACGCCTGCGCCGGCGTGGCCCTGGCTCTCTTGCTGCCGGGCGCGCTCGCCGCCGCCGAGCAGGGCGCGCGCGTCGCGCCGGCCGTTGCGTCCTCCTCCGAACCGGGCTTCCTCCCGGCGGGCACGAATGAATGGGCGCTCGGGGTGGCCGCGGCCGAGCCGGTCAGCGTCGCCGGGTCGCTCAACGAGCGGAACTCCGCGTTCCTGATGGTGCAGTGGGGGCGCGTGCTGTTCCGGCCCCGCGGACCGTCGCCCGTTCGAGGACAGTTGATGATGGGCGTCGAGGTCGAGCCGATTCACACCATCTATCAGACCGAGACCACCTACGGCGTCGGGTTCTCGCCGATCTTCTTCCGATGGCAGATGAAGGCGATTGGCCGCGTGGCGCCCTACACGGAAATCCTGGGCGGAGCCCTCTACACCAGCCACCGCGTGCCCGAAGGCGTTTCGGCGTTCAACTACACCGCCGAGGCGGGAGTCGGGGTCAGGGTCGGCCTCAACGAGCACAGGGCGATGCTCTTCAGTTATCGGCTGCACCATATCTCCAACGGCGGATTGGGCCCTCGCAGCCGGAGCCTCAACTCCAACGTCATCTCCGCGGGGATCGCATTCCGGTAGACGCCGCCTCGTCGATCGACGCCGCGGCCCACCCGGGCCGAACGGGCGGCGCCGCCTGGATTACACTCTCGCCATGCAGCAGAAGCCGCTGAAGGCGTACGCCAACGTAGGGCTCATGCGTCTGGCTCGCCGATTCGGCTGGGGCACGAACCCGGCGCGGCCCGTCGTGGCGTACGCGGAGCCGACGCTCTACTGCAACCTCGGCTGTCCGGCGTGCCCGACGGGCCTCAAGCTCGACGTCCGGCCGCGCGTCGCCATGGACTTCGCATGGTACCGACGCCTGCTGGACGAACTCGGGCCGTATCTCTTCTTCCTCAATCTCTACAACTGGGGCGAGCCGCTGCTGCACAAACAGTTTCCCGAGATGGTGGCCTACGCCAAGAAGTGGGGCATCCGCGTGATTGCCTCGTCGAATCTGAGCCTCCCCCTCGAGCGCGAATATCTGGAGCGTCTGGTCCGCAGCGGACTGGACAAGCTCAAGGTCGGCATGGAGGGCACGAGCCAGGAGGAGTACGCGCGCTACCGCGTGAAGGGCACCTTCGAACTGGTGACGCGCAACATGCGGACCATCCAGGAGATCAAGCGCGAGCTGGGCTCGAAGACACCCAAAATCGTCATCGGGTTCCACGTCTTCGAGCACAACCAGGGCTCGGTCGAGGAGGCCCGACGCCGGCACCGGGACTGGGGAGCCGACGGGATCTCCTTTGCCGCCTCGTTCGTTTCCGAGCAGGCCGAGCAGCGCGGAATCCGCCCGTCAACCGTTGACGGCTTCAACCTCTACCGCGCCGCCGGCCTGGACGCGTCGAGCGAACGCTGCAGTTGGTTGTGGGGCGCCATCGTCGCCAATCCGAGCGGCTCCATCTCGCCGTGCTGCGGCGTGGTCGACGAGCGCTCCGACTTCGTGCGCGATGCCCGCGGGGTGTCGATCCTCGGGACCGTGTGGAACAACGCCGTGTACCGGCGCGCCCGGCGGAGCGCGGCGCAGCCCGGCGCGCACGAAGGGCGAAAGGTGCACCTTTCCCGAGACGGCATGCAGCTCGGCAGCATTCCGTCCAGGGAGCACGAGATCATCTGCGACCGCTGCCCGATTCCGTTCCGGCAGGACTACGTGGACAAGATGCTCGACAAGGTGGCCGCCGATGTGATCGCGAAGATGCGGAAGGGCAAGCGGCTGCGGGTTCGCCTGCGTGCGACGCTGGCGTTCGTGCTGATGGGCCTGCCGAGCGGCAAGCGCGCACGGGCGCGGACAGGCGACGCGCAGCCGGCGGAACTGCCCGTCACGTAGCGACAGGAGCCAGCCCTTGGCGCCGTCCATGTGCCGCCGAACGCGACAGATGGCAGCGAAAAAATCCGCGCACGTCCGGGGCGCCTGCCGCGCGCGGCTCGGGACTATAATCTTCCCATGGCCCGCGCGATGGTCTGGGTCTGGCTGCTGATATCGGCAGCGTGGTTTGCGATTAACGCGCGCCTCATCGACCGGCATGACTTCAACTTCTGGTTCGTGTCGAGCCTGCCGTTCTGGATTGGCTTGTTGTTCTTCATCGGGGCGCGCGCCTCGCTAGGCGGTTGGAGAGAACCTCCGGATCACTCGCAATACTGAGGCGGGTCCCGCCGGACGCGCCGCCGCGGGCGTGACGATGTTCGGCCGAAAAACGAGGGTCCTGATTCTCGACGACCGCGGGCCCGTGCTGGAGAGGCTCCAGAGCCGGTTCGACGTCTTCTGGCCGCCCGAGATCCCGGTCAAGACCCTCGCCATGTACTGCGCGTGGGGCAACGAGGCGATCGAGGCCATCAAGGAAATTCAGCCCGACATCCTCGTCCTCAACCACGTGTTCCGGAAGGACGAAGGGGCCGCACGCGAGGTCACGCAGTGGATCGACCAGAAGTATCCGGCCCCCCTGATCGTGGCCGTGCATTCCGACGAGCCGGAAGACGACGTCCGCCGGTTCTTCGCCGGCGCCGCCTGCGTCAAGTTCTTCATCTGCGGCGAGCGCGTCAGGGATTTCATCGAGTACTGCCTCAGCAAGCGGACCGCCGACGGCATCTATGTCGATCGGTGAAGCGCGCATTCACCCATGAACATACTGGCGTAGGAACTGGAGGTTCTCATCATGAAGCGTATTGCCTTGCTCACCCTGTGTGTCATGGCGGTGTCGACCGGAGCGCAGGCCCAGGCCGGCCGCGGCGCGCCGCCGCCCCCGCCCCCGCTCGAGCCGGGAGCGTCGCAGGCGGAGGTCGATAGGGCGCTCCTTGCCGCGCCGGCCGCCCTGCGGGACCAGGCGACGGTCGTCAAGTGGAAGTCCGACTTCACGTACGACACGCTGCGGAAGGGCACGAACCGGCTGGTCTGCTACGACATCTCCGGCTTCCCCCTCCAGCAGCCGTTCTCGGTGGAATGCACCAGCACGGCGAACCTCGCCCGGAAGGCGCAGAACCTGAGGTTCGAGGCAGCCGGCGACCGGGCCAAGACACAAGCGCTCGTGGCCGCCGCAGAGAAGGACGGCACGCGGGAGAAGCCGGAATACGGGTCGGTCTGGTACGAGGTCTTTGGCGCCGATCAGGAGAGCCGCCGCGGCCACCTCACGATCGCGGTGCCGGGCGCCACGCTGGAATCGATCGGGCTGCCCGACAACCCGAAGATGGGCGGCGCCTGGATCATGAACGCGGGCACGATGACGGCGCACATCATGGTGCCGGGCAATTGATGCACTCCCGGTCTGGAGTCGGACGCCACCGACATCAGGCGCCCGAATGGCAGTCCGCAGACGTGCCGGCGTCGTTCTGCTCCTCTTCGCGCTGACGCCTGCGGTCGCGCGGGCCCACCACGAAGCGATCTTCGGCCCGCAGTCGGCCACGGTGCTGACGGTGGACACCTATCTCTCGGCCCAGGTGTTCACGCGAGGGACCGGACCGCCGGCGGACCGCACTCACGAGACGACGACCGCACTGAGCGGGGGATTCACACCGCTCGGCCGGCTGTCGGTGGCGCTTGTGATGCCCTTCTCGGTCCTGCGCGGGGGCGGGGTCACGCGAACCGGGCTCGAGGATGCGGTGGTCGCCCTCCGCTACCGCGTCGATCTCCCCGGTGCGACCCGGGGGGTGTCCGGCAGCGAGACGTTCGTGATGGCCGTCGGCGGCGTCGAAGTGCCGACGGGCACGCTCGACCACGAGTTCGGCCACGACTCGATCGCGCCAATCGCAGCCGGGCTCGCCAGTGTCGAGGCCGGCGCGATGTCGGCCATCGGATACGGCTTCGTGCGCAATCCGGCGAGGTACGAGGACACCGAGGAAGGCGCGAACGTGTTCCTCGGCGGCGGCGTCGCCTGGACGCCGGTCGATCGCCAGGACCAGTTGCTGAGCCTGCAAGTGGGACTGTCGCGGGAATCGCAGCGCCGGTCCGAAGCAGGCGGCCTCGCCCTGCCGCACACCGGCGGGTGGGGTGTCTACGTGCACCCCACGGTCGTGTACGGCGCCTCGCAGCGCCTCCTGTTCTTCGGGCAGGTGTCCTTGCCCGTCCATCAGGAGTGGCGCGACCCGGCGGAGAAGGAGACGTTCCGCGTCGGCACGGGGGCGATGCTCAGGCTCGGCTCCTGATCCGGCGCCGCCGCACCCGCCGGGTGCGACGCTCGACCGGGGAGCTGGATCTCCATCGTCGTCCCGGCGGCCGACGAGTGCGCGATGCGGATGGAGCCCTTGAACACGGCCAGCACCTCGCGCGCGATGGCGAGCCCCAGCCCGGCGCCGCCGGTATGCCGGCTCCTCGACTGATCGAGGCGGTAGAACCGCTCGAAGACGCGCTCGCGCTCCTTCTCGGGAATGCCCGATCCGGTGTCGGAGATCCGGATCGTCACCAGGCCTGGCGTCCAGGCCCCCCGCGCCGCGTCCTCGAACGCGGCGCTCAACGCCACCTCGCCGTGCTCCCGGTTGTACCGGATGGCATTCTCGATCACGTTGTCGAAGACCCGTCCCAGCAGGCCCGGGTCTCCGTACACGAGCAGCCCGTTCACGTCTCCGAGGCGCACGCCGACGCCGCGCGATTCAGCCAGCTCCGCCAGCCTCTCCACCGAGCCGCCGAGCAGCGCGTCGAGCGGCACTTCCTGCGTGCGCACGGCCGCGTTGGCCTCCTGCGCCCGGACGAGCAGCATGAGGTCGCCAATCAACGAGGAGAGCGACGCCATCCGGGTCTTCACCAGGATGAGCGTGTCCTTGTAGTCGGCCGCCGAGCGCTCGCGCCGCAGCGCCACGTCGATTTCGCCCGATATCGCCGTCACCGGACTGCGCAGTTCGTGCGCGGCGTCGGCGGCAAAACGCCGGTTGGCGTCGAGCGCTCCGTGCAGCCGCTCGATGAGCGTGTTGAGCGACCTGGTCATCAGTCCGATCTCGTCGTCCACCTTCGGCGGTTCGAGGCGCGCGCTGAGGTCGGTGGTCGCAATGTCCATGGCGCGCTGCGTGATCCGCTTCACCGGGCGAAGCGCCGTCGATGCCAGCGCGAACCCGACCGCCGCGGTCGCCGCCGTGCTCACGAGCCACACGAGCGCCAGGAGCCAGCCCAGACGGGTCAGGCTGCTCACAAGATCGGTAATGACCAGCCCGACAGCGATGGCGTACGCCCTGCCGGTGACCGACGTGCGCAGGACGACCACGCGAACGGGAACGCCCTCGACAAGGACGGTGTCGACGGGCGCCTCGCCGAGCAGCGTCGCGGCAATGACGTCGGGGGCGACCAGGCGCACGCTCTGCGACAAACCCGGCGAGGAGGCCACCACCTCGCCGCGGGCGTTGAACACCTGCACCAGCTTTTCGGTGAAGGTTCCCCCGGCCAGCGCCGTCACCGGCAGCTCGTGGACGTGCGGATCGGCGCCGTCGATG
>Ga0209343_10003005_pt1 | contig 21484 bp, 19 predicted proteins | sample RifCSPlowO2_02_FD_184026 | JGI IMG/M metagenome (GOLD analysis project Ga0209343, IMG submission 184026) | Groundwater microbial communities from Rifle, Colorado - Rifle CSP2_plank lowO2_0.2 (SPAdes) (version 2) | ecosystem: Environmental > Aquatic > Deep subsurface > Groundwater | place... | reverse complement strand
GGCCTGCGCCAATGGCTGCGCGCGCCTGGAGTGGAGCGTGCTGGACTGGAACGAGCCGGCCATCCAGTTCTACCAGAGCCTGGGCGCCAAGCCCCAGGACGAATGGATTCGCTATCGCCTGGCCGGTGAGGAGCTGCGCAGCTTCGCCGAGGGCGAACGCTAAGCCCATGGCGGTCTGGATGCGCCCTGCATCCAGACCAGCATCCCAGCCGAAACCCGGCGCTTTTCTTGCTAAACTGCGCGCCCTCCTTTTCCCGAGTCGCCGCGCATGCCTTCTCTCGACCAGGCGCTGCGCGCCGCCCTCGCCCATCGTCAGCCCCTGCTCGCCGAGCTGCACAGCCAAGGCACCGACTGCTACCGCCTGTTCCACGGCAGCCAGGAAGGCGCCGGCGGCTTGACCCTGGATCGCTACGGCCCGCAACTGCTGGTGCAGAGCTTTCATCAGAGCCTCAGCCGTGACGAACTGCTGCAGCTGGCCGAGCAATGTCAGGCCAGCCTCGGCCAAGCATTACTCCTGGTGTATAACGACCGCTCCCAGGGCAACTCGCGGATCGACCGCAGCGACCCGGTCTACCAGGCCGAGCCGGCGGCGCTGGCAGATCTGATCGGCCATGAATGGGGCCTCAACTACCGGGTGCGCGGCCGCCATGCCGGCCAGGACCCGCTGCTGTTTCTCGACCTGCGCAACGCCCGCGGCTGGGTCAAGCGACGCAGCGCCGGCAAGTCGGTGCTCAACCTGTTCGCCTATACCTGCGGCGTCGGCTTGAGCGCCGCGGCCGGTGGCGCGCGCGAAGTGCTCAATCTGGATTTCGCCGAGGGCAACCTGGCGGTGGGCCGCGAGAACGGCGCGCTCAACCCCGAGTTACCAGCCATGCAGTTTGTTCAATCCGATTACTTCCCGGCTATTCGCCAGCTGGCCGGGCTGCCGATCAATGCGCGGCGCGGGCAGAAACTGCCGCACTACCCGCGCCTGCCGCAGCGCCAGTTCGACCTGGTATTGCTCGACCCACCGGCCTGGGCCAAGAGCGCCTTCGGCACAGTCGATCTGCTGCGCGACTACCAGAGCCTGCTCAAGCCGGCGATCCTGGCTACCGCAGAAGATGGCGTGCTGATCTGCTGCAACAATCTGGCGAAAGTCGCCCTGGCCGATTGGCGCGAGCAGGTGCTGCGCTGTGCGGAAAAACTCGGCCGCCCGGTGCGCGATTGCCAGGTGCTGGCGCCGGCTGCGGACTTCCCCTCCCTGGATGGCCAGCCGCCGCTAAAGACCCTGATACTGCAGTTCTAAACAGCTCACAAATCCCCTTCAGCAAGGCCTCCTGAACCTTAGACGCATGCCATACTCCAAGGCATTTCTCGTCGGGACAGATGACGTTTCTATGCTTAAAGGAATAAAGCGCGCCGCATGCGCCCTGCCGATCGCCCTCGGTCTCTACAGCCTGCTGGGCTTTCTGATCTTGCCCGGCGTCGGGCTGCGCATCGCCAACCAGCAACTGACGCAGTTCAGTAGCGTACCCGCCAGCCTCGAACGCCTGCAGTTCAACCCCTTCAGCCTGGAGCTCAGCCTGTGGGGCCTGCACATCGGCGAGGCGGGCCAGGAGCAGCTCGCCATCCAGCGCTTCTACGCCAACCTGCAACTCGACAGCCTGTGGCTCGGCGCCCTGCATCTGGCCGATATCGAGCTGGATAAGCCGCACGGCGAGGTGCTGTTCGGCAAGGACGGCACGCTCAACCTGACCCAGCTGTTCAAGCTGCCTGCCAGCACAGAGCCTGCCGCCGCAGAAGCGCCGAGCCAGCCCTTTGCGCTACGCATCGCGCGGATCAAGTTGAGTGGCGGCAATCTGCATTTCCAGGACCTGCGCCCCAGCGAGCCGGTCGAGTTTCTCTACGACGACCTCAACCTCGAACTGCACAACCTCAGCACCCTGCCCGACGACAAGGCCGAGCTGAACCTGGTGGCCACCGGCCCCAAAGGCGGGCGCATCGACTGGAGTGGCACCCTCAGCCTGGTGCCGATCGGCTCCAGCGGCAGCCTGAAGGTCAGCGACGGCCAGATGCAAGCCTTCTGGCCCTATGTGCGCGACGCCGTGCCCCTGGTGCTGGAAGAAGGCCTGCTCAACCTCGCCACCGACTACCAACTGAGCCTGAGCAACAGCACCCAGTTGCTGCTGAACAATATCCAGCTGCAAGTCGCGCCCTTCGCCATCGAGACCGTCGACGGCCGGCCGCTGCTCAAGCTGGCCAACCTGCAGATCAGCGAAACCAGCGTCGACCTGGCCAAACAGCAGGTGGTGGTCGGCAAGATTCGCAGCCAGCACCTGGAAACCTGGGCCGCCCGCGAGGCCGACGGCCAGCTGGACTGGCAAAAGTTGCTGGCCAAGCCCGCAGCGGCTCCAGCTGCGAACGAGGGTGGCGCCGGTTCCGCGCCAGCGCCAGCCGCAGCAGCAAACGAAACGCCCGCCACAACCACGCAACCCGCAGTCGAGCAGCCGAGCACCGCGACCAGCACTACCCAGCCGGCAGCCAAGACCGAGGAGCCGGGCAAAGCCTGGCAGGTGCTGCTGCGTGACGTGCAATTGCGCGACTATCAGGTGCATCTGGCCGACCGCGTGCCGGAGCAGGATGTGGCCATCGACCTCGGCCCGCTCAATCTCGACCTGCAGGATTTCGACAGCCTCGGCACCTCGCCCTTCAGCCTCAAGCTGGATACCGGCCTGGGCCAGCAGGGCAAGCTGCAGGTCGCCGGCCAGGCCCAGCTAAGCCCGACCACGGCCAGCCTGCAGGTCATCAGCCGCGATATAGACCTGCGAGTGGCCCAGGCCTACCTCAGCCCCTTCATGCGGCTCGAACTGCGCAGTGGTCTGCTCGGCAGCGACCTGGAGGTCCAGCTGGCCAACACCGAGCCCCTGGCCTTCAGCGTCAGCGGCAAGGCCCAGGTCAACCAGCTGCACAGCCTCGACACCCTCAAGGAGCGTGACTTCCTGCGCTGGCAGCAGCTCGACTTGCTCGGCCTGAACTACCAGCACGGCGCCAGCCTGAGCATCGACAAGCTGCAGCTGAACCAACCCTATGCGCGCTTTATCATCAATGAAGACCTGACCACCAACGTCAGTGACCTGGTGATTGCGCAACCGGCCGAGTCCCAGGCCGCCGCCCAAGCGGCAGCCAAACCGGCAGACAAGCCGCTGGCGATTTATATCGGTGAAATCACCTTCAAGGACGGCTCGGCGAATTTTGCCGACTTCAGCCTGACCCCCAACTTCGCCACCGCCATCCAGCAACTGGGTGGCCGCATCGGCACCCTCGACAGCCTCACGCAGAAACCCGCCGACGTGACTATCGCCGGCAAGGTCGACCGCTACGCGCCGGTCAGCGTCAAGGGCAGCCTGAACCCCTTCGACCCGCTGGACAGCCTGGACCTCAGCACCCAGTTCAAGCAGGTCGAGCTGACCACCTTGACGCCTTACTCCGGCAAGTTCGCCGGCTACCGCATCCGCAAGGGCCGGCTTAACCTGGATCTGCACTACCAGATCAGCAAGGGCCAGCTGACGGCCGAGAACAGCGTGGTGGTGGAGCAATTGCAGCTCGGGGAAAAAGTCGACAGCCCCAGCGCGGTGGATTTGCCGATCCGCCTGGCGGTGGCCCTGCTCAAGGACAGCGACGGCAAGATAGTGATCAGCCTGCCGGTCAAGGGCGACCTCAACAACCCGCAATTCAGCGTGATGCCGATCGTCTGGCAGACCCTGCGCAACCTGGTGCTGCGCGCCGCCCAGGCGCCGTTCAAGTTTATCGGCGGGCTGGTCAGTGGTGGCTCGGAGGTGGACCTGAGCAGTGTGCACTTCACCGCCGGCAGCAGCGAACTGGACGGCAGCGCGCAAAACGCCCTGGACACCCTGGCCAGCGCCCTGAAGGAGCGCCCGACGCTGCGCCTGGAAGTCGAGGGCATGAGCGCGCCAAGCAGCGATGGCCTGCCCCTGGCCGAGCAGCGCCTGCAGCGCGAATACCAGAACACCTACTACCGCATCCTGCAGCGCCGCGGCGATACGGTGCCGGCGGAAGCCAGCCAGCTAGAGGTGCCGGAAGATGAACAAGGGCCGCTGCTCGAAGGCATCTACCGCGCCCGCCTGAAGCAACAGCCGCCGGCCGAATGGGCCGAACTGGATGACGAACAACGCAGCGCCAAGCTGCGTGAGGCGGTGGTGCAATCCTGGGCGCGAAGCCAGTTGCTGCAACGCCAGCTGGCCCAGGACCGGGCGGCGATGATCAAGGACTATCTGGTCGATCGCGGCGGGCTGAGCGGGGAACGCATCTACCTGCTGGATGTCAACTTAGGACAGGCGCAGCCCGATGGCCGGGTGGCCACGCCGCTGCATCTGGACAGTGAATAAGGCCCCAGCTCATGCGCATCCATCATCCCCTGCTGACCCTGCTGCTGAGCGGCGCGGCCAGCCTGGCCCAGGCCGATACCCTGCGTTGCGGCAGCCAGCTGGTCAGCGTCGGCGACCGCAGCTTCGAGGTCTTGCAGAAATGCGGGGAGCCGGCCTTCCGCGATCTGGTCGGCTACAGCCTCGGCCCTTACGAGCGCCGCGAATACAAGATCGAGGAATGGGTCTACGGCCCCGATGGCGGCATGCTGAGCATCCTCACCTTCGAAGGCAATCGCTTGCGCACTATCGAGCGCCAGCGTAGCGACTGACACCTGACCCATTATCGACAGTGCCCTGGATAAGCGATGAAACCCCTGATTAGTACCCTGCTCCTGCTCCTGCCCCTCTGCGCCCAGGCCACCTCGACCCTGCGTTGTGACAATGGGCTGATCAGCCTCGGCGACTCGAGCAGCGTGGTCGCCAGCAAATGCGGCGAACCCCTGAGCCGCGACTTTCTCGGCTACCGCGAGGTGATAGATGAATACGGCTTTCGCAATGAGGTGACGGTCGAGGAGTGGTCATACGGCCCGCGCAACGGCATGTACCAGTTCCTGCGCTTCGAAGGCAATCGGCTGATCAAGATCGACAGCAAGCGCGGCCATTGATCGGCATACGCGAAGCTAAAGCGCCCTTAATTGCAAAAGCCCCGCAGGCACTGCCTGCGGGGCTTTTGCATTATTACTGGGCCTAGACTTGCGGCTGAATAGCCGAAGGTCTTGCAGACGACAAGCCGCATTTTTCAGACAAAAAAAGAGGGCCCAGCGTGGGCCCTCTCGTTCAGCAGGCTGCGCGCCGGCGATTAAACGCCCGAGGCTTCAGCCGCCGCTACGTCTTTGATCGACAGCTTGATACGGCCGCGGTTGTCCACGTCCAGTACCAGTACCTTCACTTCCTGACCTTCCTTCAGCACGTCGGTGACTTTCTCGACCCGCTGATCGCTCAGCATCGAGATGTGCACCAGACCGTCCTTGCCCGGCAGGATGTTGACGAAGGCGCCGAAGTCGACGATACGCTCGACCTTACCGACATAGATCTTGCCGATTTCGGCCTCCGCGGTGATGCCCAGAACGCGCTGACGCGCCGCCTCGGCCGCTTCCTTGGTTTCGCCGAAGATCTTGATGGTGCCGTCGTCTTCGATGTCGATCGAGGCCTTGGTTTCTTCGCAGATGCCGCGGATGGTCGCGCCACCCTTGCCGATCACGTCGCGAATCTTGTCCTGGTCGATCTTCATCGCGATCATGGTCGGGGCGTTGGCCGACAGCTCGGTGCGCGACTGCGCGATCACCTGGTTCATCTGGCCGAGGATATTCAGGCGCGCTTCCAGGGCTTGGCCCAGGGCCATTTCCATGATCTCTTCGGTGATGCCCTGGATCTTGATGTCCATCTGCAGCGCGGTCACGCCCTTGGCGGTACCGGCTACCTTGAAGTCCATGTCGCCCAGGTGGTCTTCGTCACCGAGGATGTCGGTCAGAACGGCGAACTTCTCGCCTTCCTTGACCAGACCCATGGCGATACCGGCAACCGGCGCCTTCATCGGCACACCGGCGTCCATCAGGGCCAGGGAAGCGCCGCAGACCGAGGCCATGGAGCTGGAACCGTTGGACTCGGTGATTTCCGAGACCACGCGGATGGTGTACGGGAACTCGTCGGCGCTCGGCAGCATGGCGGCGACGGAGCGGCGGGCCAGGCGGCCGTGACCGATTTCGCGGCGACCGGTGGCGCCCATGCGGCCACACTCACCGACCGAGTACGGCGGGAAGTTGTAGTGCAGCATGAAGGGGTCTTTCTTCTCGCCTTCCAGGGTGTCGAGCAGCTGTGCGTCGCGCGCGGTGCCGAGGGTGGCAACCACCAGGGCCTGGGTTTCGCCACGGGTGAACAGCGCCGAACCGTGGGTCTTGGCCAGTACGCCGACTTCGATGTTCAGGCCGCGCACGGTGCGGGTGTCGCGGCCGTCGATACGCGGTTTGCCGTTGACGATATTCTCGCGCACGGTGCGGTATTCGATCTCGCCGAAGGCGTCTTTGACTTCACCGGCAGTCGGCTGACCTTCTTCGCCTGCGAACTTGGCGACGATTTCATTGCGCAGCTCACCCAGACGAGCATAACGCTCGTGCTTGACGGTGATGGTGTAAGCCTGGGAAATCGCCTCGCCGAACTCGCTACGGATAGCAGAGAGCAGTGCGGTGTTCTCCGCCTTCGGCTGCCAATCCCAGGTCGGCTTGCCGGCTTCGGCAGCCAGCTCGGTAACGGCCTGGATCACGGCCTGGAATTCGTCGTGGGCGAACAGCACGGCGCCCAGCATCTGGTCTTCGGTCAGCTCTTTGGCTTCGGATTCAACCATCAGCACGGCGTCTTGGGTGCCGGCTACGACCATGTCCAGGCTGGAGGCCTTGAGTTGCTCGTAAGTCGGGTTCAGCAGGTAGCCGGTTTCCGGGTGGAAGGCCACGCGCGCGGCGCCGATCGGGCCGTTGAACGGAATGCCGGAGATGGCCAGGGCAGCCGAAGTACCGATCATCGCCGCGATGTCCGGATCGGTCTTCTTGCTGGTGGAGATCACGGTGCAGATGACCTGCACTTCGTTCTGGAAACCTTCAGGGAACAGCGGACGGATCGGACGATCGATCAGACGCGAGGTCAGGGTCTCTTTCTCGGAAGGACGCGCCTCACGCTTGAAGAAGCCGCCGGGGATCTTGCCGGCTGCGTAGGTTTTTTCCTGGTAGTGCACCGACAGCGGGAAAAAGCCTTTGCTCGGGTCGGCAGTCTTGGCGCCAGTTACGGCGACCAATACGGCGACGTCGTCGTCAACTGTGACCAGCACTGCGCCGGAGGCTTGACGGGCGATACGGCCAGTCTCGAGGGTAACGGTCGATTGACCGAACTGGAATTTCTTGATTACCGGGTTCACGGTGTTTTCCTTCTCTTTATTGCCCTTGGGGAAAGCAGTTCTTACACCCGATTAAGCGACAGTGCCGCCAAACCGGTTCTTGCAGAATGTGTGGGCGGTTACGGGAATCGGACCCGCTATCGTCCAAAATAGCTAAAGCAGAAACGCAAAAGCTGGAAGCAGGGACGCGCCCCACTTCCAGCTTCGGCAGTCAGCTACGCATAAGCATTGCTTAGCGACGCAGACCCAGGCGACCGATCAGGGCGCTGTAACGACTGGTGTCCTTAGCCTTCAGGTAATCCAGCAGCTTACGACGCTGGTTAACCATACGGATCAGGCCACGACGCGAGTGGTGGTCTTTACCGTTGGCCTTGAAGTGACCTTGCAGCTTGTTGATGTTGGCGGACAGCAGTGCAACTTGCACTTCCGGGCTACCGGTGTCGCCTGCAGCTTGCTGATAGTCAGTTACGATCTGGGCTTTTTCTTCAACGCTGAGTGCCATGAGGGCTTCCTCTCAGTTAGGCAACTGCCGAAACAGTCGCAATAGGCCGGGAATCGCTTCCCGTGTTTTAAAGTGAGGTATGACCGTGCCTATTAACAGCCACCCTCGATACGTCGGTGAGAGCCGGAGCCCTCGCCCAACGCCACGGTCAAACCGACCGAATTCTCAACCACGGGCCTGTGGCCCGTGTCTCCAACCAAGGCTAAGCCTTGGTCGAAATCAATCGACGCGGCGCAATGCGCCCGTCTTCGCTCACTTCACCTATGCCGATAAAGCGACCGTTGTGATCTTGCACCCGTACCATGCCGAACTTCGGCGCTTCCGGCGCGCGTACCGGCTGCCCTTGCAACCAGTAAAACGCACTGTGTTCGGAGAACTGCAGCAGTGGCCAATGCAGCAGGCCGCTGTCCACCGGCAGGAGAAACTGATCGACAGCTGCATTGCCCCCTTCGGCATGCACCCGCTCCAGCTCATCGAGCGTCACGGTGCGGCTCAAATCGAAGGGGCCGGCCTTGGTTCTGCGCAGCTCTGCCACGTGGGCACCACAGCCGAGTAACTGGCCGATATCCTCGACCAGGGTGCGGATATAGGTGCCTTTGCTGCAGTCGACCGCCAGGCGCGCTTGCTCCGCCTCGCAGCCCAATAATTCCAGGCGCGCAATAGTAACAGAACGCGGCTCGCGCTCCACTACCTCGCCGGCACGGGCCAGCTTGTAAAGCGGCTGACCATCACGCTTGAGCGCCGAGTACATAGGCGGTATCTGGCTGATTTCACCGCGAAAACGCGGCAACAGCGCCTCTATTTCGGCGCGACCAACGGTCACCGGACGACGCTCCAGCACTTCGCCTTCGGCATCCGCGGTGCTGGTGGTGACGCCCAGCTGCATCAGGGTTTCATAGCCCTTGTCGGCATCCAGCAGGTACTGGGAGAACTTGGTCGCCTCGCCGAAGCACAGCGGCAACACTCCGGTGGCCAAGGGGTCGAGGCTGCCGGTGTGCCCGGCCTTCTCGGCATTGAGCAGCCAACGGACCTTCTGCAACGCGGCATTGGAGCTGAAGCCCTTGGGCTTATCCAATAGGATGATGCCATCGACGGCACGACGAATACGTTTCACCTGGGCCACGCGCTTACTCCTCGGCCTCGGGTTCATCGCCATGCTGGCGATCTTCGCTCACCGCACGTTCGATCAAGGCCGACAACTGCGCGCCACGGATCACGCTGGCATCGTAGTGGAAACGCAGGTTCGGCACGCTGCGCAGTTTCATCGCGCGGCCCAACTGCATGCGCAGGAAACCGCTGGCGTCGTTGAGCACCTTGATGCTCTGCGCCACGCTATCCACGCCCTCTTCCGGCTCGCCACCCATGACTGTGACGAACACCTTGGCATGACTGGAATCGCGGCTGACTTCCACCGCGGTCACAGTTACCAGGCCACCCAGACGCGGGTCCTTGATTTCCATGCGGATCAACTGCGCCAGTTCGCGCTGTATCTGGTCGCCGATGCGCTGGGCCCGGCTAAATTCTTTGGCCATTTCTACTACCTTCACTCGTCACGCTGCCCGGAAAAGCAGCGGACCTAAAAGCGGCAAACGCCCGGCCACGCATAAACGGGGCCGGGCGCTGCATATTGCAACTCGCGACTAGATGCCTGTTACAGGCTGCGAGCCACTTGGACTTTTTCGAACACTTCGATCTTGTCGCCGACCTTGACGTCGTTGTAGCTCTTCACGCCGATACCGCACTCCATGCCAGAACGCACTTCGGACATGTCGTCCTTGAAGCGGCGCAGGGATTCCAGTTCGCCTTCGAAGATCACCACGTCTTCGCGCAGTACGCGGATCGGACGGTTACGGTGCACGACACCTTCGACCACCATGCAGCCGGCGACCGCGCCGAACTTCGGCGAGCGGAACACGTCACGCACTTCGGCGATACCCAGGATATTCTCGCGAACATCGCTGCCGAGCATGCCGGTCAGGGCCTTCTTGACGTCTTCGATGATGTCGTAGATCACGTTGTAGTAACGCATATCCAGACCTTCCTGCTCGACTATCTTGCGCGCACCGGCATCGGCACGCACGTTGAAGCCGAACAGCACGGCGTTGGAGGCCAGCGCCAGGTTGGCATCGGACTCGGTGATACCACCGACGCCGCCACCGACCACACGCACTTGCACTTCATCGTTACCCAGGCCGCCGAGCGAGCCTTGCAGCGCTTCCAGGGAACCACGGACGTCGGATTTGAGGACGATGTTCAGCGTCTTCTTCTCTTCCTGCCCCATGTTCTCGAAGATGTTTTCCAGCTTGCCGGCATGCGCACGGGCCAGCTTCACTTCGCGGAACTTGCCTTGACGGAACAGCGCGACTTCACGGGCCTTCTTCTCGTCGGTCAGCACGCTCATCTCGTCACCCGCATCCGGGGTGCCGTCCAGGCCGAGGATCTCGACCGGAATCGCCGGGCCGGCTTCCTTGATCGGCTTGCCGTTCTCGTCGAGCATGGCGCGGATACGGCCGAAGTTGGAACCGACCAGCACCATATCGCCTTGACGCAAGGTGCCGTCTTGTACCAGCACGGTGGCCACCGGACCGCGACCCTTGTCGAGACGCGACTCGACCACGACGCCACGGCCAGGAGCCGACGGGGTGGCCTTCAGTTCGAGAATTTCGGCCTGCAGCAGTACGGCTTCCAGCAGCTCGTCAACGCCGGTACCCATCTTCGCCGACACCGAGATAAACGGCGTGTCACCGCCCCACTCTTCGGAGGTCACGCCGTGCACCGACAGTTCGCTGCGGATACGATCGAGATCGGCGCCCGGCTTGTCAATCTTGTTCACTGCCACCACCAGCGGCACACCGGCGGCATGGGCATGCTGAACGGCTTCAACGGTCTGCGGCATCACGCCGTCGTCCGCCGCCACCACCAGGATCACGATATCGGTGGCCTTGGCACCACGGGCGCGCATGGCGGTAAACGCCGCGTGGCCCGGGGTGTCGAGGAAGGTGACCATGCCGCGATCGGTTTCCACATGGTAGGCACCGATATGCTGGGTGATACCACCGGCTTCGCCAGCGGCCACCTTGGCACGACGGATATAGTCGAGCAGCGAGGTCTTACCGTGGTCGACGTGGCCCATCACGGTCACCACCGGCGCACGGGAGAAGGTCTCGCCTTCGAACTTCAGCGACTCGGCCAGCTGATCTTCCAGGGCGTTGTCGCTGACCAGCTTGACCTTGTGGCCCAGCTCTTCGGCGATCAACTGGGCAGTTTCCTGATCCAGTACCTGGTTGATGGTCACCGGGGTGCCCATCTTGAACATGAACTTGATGACTTCGGCGGCTTTCACCGACATCTGCTGAGCCAAATCGCCCACGGTGATGGTTTCGCCGATCGCCACGTCACGCACCACTGGCCCGGTAGGGCTCTGGAAACCGTGGGCGTTGCGCTTCTTCAGCTTGGCCTTGCCACGCCCGCCGCGACGGAAGCTGTCGCTTTCTTCGTCGATGGTGCGCGGGGCAACACGCGGCGCCGGGGCCTTTTCCTTGACGGTCGGGCGATGCTGAGTGGTCTTGCGCTCGCCGCCACGACGGTCGGCGTCATCGTTGCGCGCCTTGTCTGGGCGACGCGGCTCTTCTTTCTTGCGCTCCTCGACCGGCGCCGCAACCACCGGCAGCTCTACCGCGACAGCAGGGGCAGCTGCGGGGGCAGCCTCAGCCACGGCAGGCGCTGCAGGCGCGGAGCCAGGACGCTGCGCTTCTTCTGCGGCGCGACGCTTGGCTGCTTCTTCGGCCTTCAGGCGAGCCGCTTCCGCTACCGCGCGCTGTTCGGCCAGCTCACGCTGCTTTTCAGCTTCGATTTCTTCAGCACTGCGCTTGACGAAGGTTTTCTTCTTGCGCACTTCGACGCTGATGGTCTTGCTACCGGCGACACGCAGGGTGCTAGTGGTTTTGCGCTGCAAGGTAATCTTGCGCGGCTCTTCCGCCTTGTTGTCGCCGTGGCTGCTCTTGAGATGGGCCAACAGGGCCTGCTTCTCACTGTCGGTCACCGCTTGCTCGGCAGCGCTGTGCGGCAGACCCGCCTCACGCATTTGCTGCAGCAGGCGTTCAACCGGCGTATTGACCACTTGGGCCAGTTCTTTCACCGTGACTTGCGTCATGCATTTCTCTCCTCAGGCCGCAACTGCTTACTCGAACCAATGGGCTCGGGCGGCCATGATCAACTTGCCGGCTCGCTCAGCGTCGATACCGTCGATGTCGAGCAGGTCATCAATCGACTGCTCGGCCAGGTCTTCGCGGTTAACAACGCCGCGCACTGCCAGTTCATGCGCAAGCGCCTTATCCATCCCCTCAAGCGAGAGCAAGTCTTCGGCCGGGTGGGCATCTGCCAGCTTTTCTTCATTGGCGATGGCTTTGGTCAGCAAGCGATCCTTGGCCCGAGCGCGGAGCTCGCTGACGATATCCTCGTCGAAGCCATCGATGCTGAGCATTTCTTCCATCGGCACATAGGCGATTTCTTCGAGGCTGGTAAAGCCCTCTTCGACCAACACCTGGGCCAGTTCTTCGTCAACTTCCAGCTCGTCGATAAAGTTCTGCAGGATGTCGCCTGTTTCCGCTTGCTGCTTGGCCTGGATGTCCGCCTCGGTCATCACGTTCAGCGTCCAACCGGTCAATTGACTGGCCAAGCGCACGTTCTGACCGCCGCGGCCAATGGCCTGAGCAAGGTTGTCTGCGCCAACCGCGATGTCCATGGCATGGGCATCTTCGTCGACGATGATGGCGGCGACTTCGGCAGGCGACATGGCGTTGATCACGAACTGCGCGGGATTGTCATCCCACAGCACTATGTCGACACGCTCACCCGCCAACTCGCCGGATACGGCTTGCACACGCGAACCGCGCATGCCGATACAGGCACCTTGCGGGTCGATACGCTTGTCTTTGGAACGCACGGCCAGCTTGGCGCGCGAGCCCGGATCACGGGACGCGCCCATGACTTCGATCAGCTCTTCGGCGATTTCCGGCACTTCGATGCGGAACAACTCGATCAGCATTTCCGGCGCGGTACGCGACAGGATCAACTGCGGGCCGCGGTTCTCGGTGCGGATTTCCTTGAGCAGGGCACGCAGGCGCACACCGACGCGGAAAGTCTCGCGGGAGATGATGTCTTCCCGGGCCAGCATGGCTTCGGCGTTGTTCCCCAGGTCGACGATGACGCTGTCGCGGGTGACCTTCTTCACGGTGCCGGAGATGATCTCGCCCAAACGCTCGCGATAGGCCTCGACGACTTGCGCACGCTCGGCTTCACGGACCTTCTGCACTATCACCTGCTTGGCAGTTTGCGCCGCGATACGACCGAACTCGATGGATTCGATCTTCTCTTCCAGCACGTCACCGACTTTCGCATTGGCCTCAACGGCCCGCGGCATGTCGACTGTGACTTGGTGCGCCGGATCATCGAAATCGCTTTCATCCACCACTGTCCAGCAGCGGAAAGTTTCGTAGTTGCCGGTCTGGCGATTGATCACCACACGCAACTCGACTTCGTCTTCAAAACGCTTCTTGGTCGCTGTGGCCAAAGCCAACTCCAGCGCTTCAAAAATCACGCCCGCCGGTACGCCCTTTTCATTGGACACCGACTCAACAACCAGCAGTACTTCTTTGCTCATCGTACGCCTCGCCTTTCGCAATCCGTTGGACCCGCGGGATCCGCGTCTCAATCAAACCTGGGGATAATGTTGGCCTTGTCGATCATGTCGATCGGCAAGAGGAATTCGTGGTCATCCACCTGCACCACCACATCCTGCTCTTCCACACCGCGCAGAAGGCCCTGAAAGTTACGCCGACCTTCAAAAGGCGAACGCAGCTTGATCTTCACCTGCTCACCGGCATGACTGGCGAACTGTTCGAGAGTGAACAGCGGCCTATCCATGCCAGGGGAAGACACCTCGAGGGTGTACTCCGCACTGATCGGGTCCTCGACATCGAGAACACCGCTGATCTGCCGACTGACAATTTCGCAGTCTTCGATCACCACGCCGTCAGGCTGTTTATCGATATAAATTCGCAGCAGAGAATGCCGCCCTTGCGACAGGAACTCGACACCCCAACATTGATAGCCAAGAGCCTCGACTACCGGGGCCACCAAGGCCTGCAACTGTTCTAGCTTGCTCGACACCTGAACCCCTCGCGCATGCTGTAAAAATAAAAAATGGGCGAAGCGCCCATCATCGAACCGCCCTCTAAAGGCCGGCAAAGCTGTCACCCAGCTAGCAAAAAGCCCCTTAAAAGGGGCTCCGCTACATCTGATTGCGGGGACTGGCGTTAACCAGCCATCTTCGGACTAATCACCCGAGGAGCGACCTTGTTGCTCTATCCCGCATCAAAGCTGGGGCCGAAGTATACGGCCGAACCCCATCAAGGGTCAACCGAAGCTCCAGCAACAAGAAAGCCCGCATGGAGCGGGCTTTCTTGTAAATTGGTACCGAGGAGGGGACTCGAACCCCTACAGCCTATGGCCACTACCACCTCAAGGTAGCGTGTCTACCAATTCCACCACCTCGGCAAAATCGTTTGTCGCGTATTGCTTATTGCTGCGCTGGAGCCTGAGGTACATCTGCCGCATCAGTAGCCGGCGCAGTGGCTTCCAGAACAGGTACATCTTCAACAGCCGGAGTGGCCTGCTGAACTTCCAAGACTGCCGGATCAGGCAAACCAACCTGAGCCCCGCCATCAGCTTTGTCTTTAGCAACGTACGCTAAGCCCAAGCTAGTCATGAAAAAAGCGGTGGCGAGTATAGCAGTAACGCGACTCAAAAAGGTAGAGGAACCTTGGCTACCGAAAACAGTAGCGGATGCACCCGAACCGAAAGACGCGCCAGCATCGGCACCCTTACCCTGCTGCAGCAGAACCAGCGCAACAACACCGATCGCACCCAGCAGATGAAAAACTACTACGACTGTTTCCAGCATCTTGTCAGCTTCCTGCGGCGCGACAGATCGCACCGAACTCATCCGCATTCAGAGAGGCTCCACCCACAAGCCCCCCATCGATATCCGGCATACCGAATAACTCGGCAGCACTGGCGGCCTTTACACTGCCGCCATAAAGAATTCTCACCTTGCTGGCCAGCTCAGCATCTTGCGCCGCAAGCTGACCACGAATTGCCGCATGCACTTCCTGCGCCTGCTCGGGCGAGGCCGTCAGGCCCGTGCCTATCGCCCAAACCGGCTCATAGGCAACCACCGCTTGCGCGAAAACCTTCACACCCAACTCAGCGGTAACCGCAGCCAACTGCCCAGCTACCACCGCCAGCGTTTCACCCGCCTCACGCTGCGCCAGGGTCTCCCCGACACAGAGCACCGGGATCAAACCACAGGCTTGCGCAGCGGCAAACTTGCGCGTGACAGTCTCATCGCCCTCACCCAGCAGCAACCTGCGCTCGGAGTGCCCCACCAACACCAGCGAGCAACCCGCATCCAGCAACTGGACCGCGGCCACCTCACCGGTCAGAGCGCCCTGCTGCGGCTCAGTCGCGCAATCTTGCGCACCCACCACCACAGCCTTGCCTGCCAGATCATCAACCACCTGACCTATATGCAGACTCGACGGAAACACTGCGACATCGACATCGGCAGGCAACAGCTGCCGATTAAGACCGTTGATCAGCTCTGCGACGCTGGCGCGGGTACCGTGCATCTTCCAGTTACCAGCAACCATTGGGCGACGCATGCTTTACCTCGTCGGTCAAAGAGGGCGCAGATGTTACCCAACCGATTCAGGACTGGCAAGCCGAATCAAGCACATACCTCGGCAACAACCTTAGCCAATTCATCGGCATAGCCGCGCACCTGGCCTTCATCGTCACCTTCAACCATCACCCGCACCAGCGGTTCGGTGCCGGATTTGCGCAGCAGCACCCGCCCGCGCCCCGCCATCTGCTCGGTCACCCGCGCACTGGCCGCCTGCACGGCGACATGCTCCAGCGGGTCCACGCCGCCGGCAAAACGCACATTGACCAGCACCTGCGGGCACTTCTGCATGCCTTGACGCGCCTCGGCCAGGCCCTGCCCGCGACGCTTGAGCGCCATCAGCACCTGCAACGCGGCAATGATCGCATCGCCTGTGGTGGTGTGCTGGAAACACACCAGATGACCCGAGCCCTCGCCACCCAGCTGCCAATCACGCGCCAGCAGTTCGGCGATCACATAGCGATCACCCACCTTGGCCCGCACAAAAGGGATGCCCAGATCGGCCAAAGCCAGCTCCAGCCCCAGATTGCTCATCAGGGTGCCGACCACCCCGCCCTGCAGCTTGCCGCGCTCATGCAGGTCCCGCGCGATGATAAACAACAGCTCGTCGCCATCGACCAGGGTGCCGCTATGGTCGACCATCAACACCCGGTCGGCATCACCGTCGAAGGCAATTCCCAGATCCGCCTGACGCGCGACCACCTCGGCCTGCAACGCCCCCATATGAGTCGAGCCGCAGCCATCGTTGATATTCAGCCCATCCGGCTGCGCCGACAGCACCGAAACCTCGGCACCCAACTCGCGAAACACACTGGGCGCCACCTTGTAGGCCGCGCCATGGGCGCAGTCGATGACGATCTTGAGTCCAGAAAAGCTGGTATTAGTCGGTACACTGCTCTTACAGAATTCGATATAGCGCCCCGAGGCATCGTTAATGCGCGAGGCCTTGCCGATTTTCGCCGACTCCACCACCGTCATCGGCTGATCGAGCAACGCCTCGATCATCAACTCGACGTCATCCGGCAGCTTGGTGCCCTGACTGGAGAAGAACTTGATGCCATTGTCGTCGTGCGGGTTGTGCGAGGCACTGATGACGATACCGGCATCGGCCTGGAAGGTGCGGGTCAGGTAGGCGATGGCCGGGGTCGGCATGGGACCGAGCAACTGCACATCGGCGCCGGCCGCGGCAAGCCCGGCCTCAAGCGCCGATTCGAACATATAGCCGGAGATGCGCGTGTCCTTGCCGATCAGAATGCGGCACTTGCCCTGCTTGCGGAACGCCATGCCGGCGGCCCAGCCCAGCTTGAGCATAAAGTCCGGGGTAATGGGGAAATCGCCGACACGGCCACGGATGCCGTCAGTACCAAAATATTTTCTGCTCATTCCTGCTTGTCCCTCTAATTGATTCTGCCGCTTCAACTGCGGTAATCATGCGCACCAGATCAACCGTCTCAGGCACATCATGCACCCGCAGGATATGCGCACCCTTGGTTATCGCCAGCGCCGCCAAAGCCAGGCTGCCGTACAACCGCTCACCGACCTCATGCCCCAGCACCTGGCCGATCATGCTCTTGCGTGAAACGCCGACCAACAACGGCCGCCCCAATTCATGCAGCGAGTCCAGATGCTTGAATAACCTGAGATTGTGCTCCAGGGTCTTGGCGAAGCCAAAGCCCGGATCGAGCAGCAGCCGCTCGGCGGCGATACCGGCCGTCGCACAAGCCGCCATGCGCTCGACAAGAAAATCACGCACCTCGACCAGCACATCGGCGTACCGAGGGTTCTGCTGCATGCTGGTCGGCTCGCCGCGCATATGCATCAGGCACACCGGCAGACCGCTGTCGGCCGCCGCATCCAAGGCCCCATCGCGCTGCAGCGAACGCACATCGTTGATCAGCCCGGCACCCAGGCGCGCGGCTTCGCGCATCACCGCAGGCGTCGAGGTATCCACCGAAATAATCACATCCAGCTCGGCGGCAATCGCCTCGACCACGGGCGCTACCCGTTCCAGCTCTTCGACCGACGAAACGGCGCGAGCACCAGGCCGGGTCGATTCGCCCCCCACATCTATCAGGCTTGCGCCGGCGCGCAACATGGCCTCGGCATGACGCAGGGCAGCATCGCGCTGACCATAGCGACCACCATCGGAAAAGGAGTCGGGAGTAACGTTGAGGATGCCCATCACTTGCGGACGGCTTAAATCGAGAAACCGGCTGCCACAGGGCAGCCGGTTGAAGTTTTGCACAACAGGCATTTAGGACCTTAATGCTCGGCGGCGGGACCACCAATAGGTTTATCTGAAGAGCCCAGCGCATCGACAGTCGCCACAGGCGTGCCGCCGCTGTCGCCACCATCCTGCCAGCCCCGCGGCTCACGCGGCGTCAGACCGTTCATGATGTCTTCGATCTGCTCGGCATCTATGGTTTCGTACTTCATCAGCGCCTGCGCCATGGCATCGAGCTTGTCACGGTTTTCCTGCAGCAAACGTTTTGCCGTGCCGTAGCACCCATCGATGATGCTGCGCACTTCCTGATCGATCAGCTTCGCCGTATCGGCCGACACATTGCTCTGCGGGCTACCCATGCTGCGACCCAGGAAGACTTCGCCCTCTTCTTCGGCATACATCAGCGGGCCGAGCTTCTCCGACAAGCCCCACTTGGTCACCATGTTCTTGGCCAACTGGGTGGCGCGCATGATGTCGTTCGAGGCACCGGTGGTGACCCCATCGAAGCCCAGGGTCATTTCTTCGGCGATACGCCCACCGAACAGCGAGCAAATCTGGCTGGTCAGCGCGCGCTTGCTCAGGCTGTAGCGATCTTCTTCGGGGAGGAACATGGTCACACCCAGGGCGCGTCCGCGGGGAATGATCGAGACCTTGTAGACCGGATCGTGCTCGGGCACCAGACGCCCGACTATGGCATGGCCCGCCTCGTGGAACGCGGTATTGAGCTTTTCCTTGTCCGACATGACCATGGTTTTGCGCTCGGCACCCATCATGATCTTGTCCTTGGCCAGCTCGAACTCCTTCATCTCGACCACACGCTTGCCGGCGCGCGCCGCAAACAACGAGGCTTCGTTGACCAGGTTGGCCAGATCGGCACCGGAGAAACCCGGCGTACCGCGGGCAATCATCGCAGGCGCAACGTCTTCGCCCATCGGCACCTTGCGCATATGCACCTTGAGAATCTGTTCGCGACCGCGGATATCCGGCAGACTGACTACTACCTGGCGGTCGAAACGGCCCGGGCGCAGCAGCGCCGGGTCCAGCACGTCGGGACGGTTGGTGGCGGCGATGACGATGATGCCATCGTTCATTTCGAAGCCATCCATCTCCACCAGCAACTGGTTGAGGGTCTGCTCGCGCTCATCGTGACCACCGCCCATGCCGGCGCCACGATGGCGGCCGACGGCGTCGATTTCATCGATAAAGATGATGCACGGCGCATGTTTCTTGGCTTGCTCGAACATGTCACGCACGCGGCTGGCGCCGACGCCGACGAACATCTCGACGAAGTCCGAACCGGAGATGGTGAAGAACGGCACCTTGGCCTCGCCGGCAACCGCCTTGGCCAGCAGCGTCTTACCGGTACCCGGCGACCCCACCATCAGCACGCCACGCGGGATGCGCCCACCGAGACGCTGGAACTTGCCCGGATCACGCAGGAACTCGACCAGTTCACCGACCTCTTCCTTGGCCTCGTCGCACCCGGCGACGTCGGCGAAGGTGGTCTTGACCTGATCTTCCGAGAGCAGGCGCGCCTTGCTCTTGCCAAAGCTCATGGGGCCGCCCTTGCCGCCGCCACCGCCCTGCATCTGGCGCATAAAGAACATAAACACCGCGATGATCACCAGGATCGGGAAGCTGGCGACCAGCAACTGAGTCCAGATGCTCTGCTGCTCGGGCTGCTTGCCGACTATCTCGACATGGTTGTCGATCAGGTCCTTGATCAGGCCATTGTCCTGAATCGCCGGACGCACGGTCTCGAAGGACGAGCCATCGTTACGCACGCCGCTGATAATGTAGCCATCGACGGTCACGCGCTTAACGCCGCCATCCTGGACCTGTTGGATAAATTCCGAGTAATTGAGCTTATTAGACTCATTCGGGCTGGAGAAATTGTTCATCACCGTGACCAAAACGGCGGCGATGATCAGCCACAGGACCAGATTCTTTGCCATGTCGTTCAATTAGCTACCCTCTGCAGCAGGCCCCGTGTCGAAGCGTGCTTCGCATGACGACCAGTTATGTACCGATCTAACTTACTACACAACGCCCGCCCCTGGCAGACGCCGTCTGTAACCCTTTATTTGCCAAGCACAGCCGCCAGGCGTCACTCGACTCGCCAAGCGCCCCGGGTTGCCGGCTGTCACAGCCCGCGAAACCCCCGGGCCAGCATATATTGCTCACGGGAGCGATCCCGCGAAGACAGCGGCTTGCGCATCTGTACCTTGTCGAACATCTGGCGCACCTGCTTGTGATACAGATCGAAGCCTTCACCCTGGAAGATCTTGATCAGAAAATCACCGCCCGGGCGTAATACGCGGGCCGAAAGATCCAGCGCCAGCTCACACAGATACATGGCGCGCGGCTGATCCGACTCCCTTACCCCACTCATATTGGGGGCCATATCGGAAATCACAAGGTCTACCGGCTTGTCGCCAATCGCCTCGAGTATCTGCGCGAACACCGCATCGTCGGTGAAGTCGCCCTGAATAAAGGTGACATCCGGGATACTGTCCATCTCCAGTATGTCCGACGCGATCAGGGTGCCCTTGTCGCCAATCACCCGACTGGTCACCTGCGACCAACCGCCAGGCGCGGCGCCCAGATCGACTACGGTGATACCAGGCCGCAGGATGCGGTCCTTCTCCTGGATCTCCAGCAACTTATAACTGGCACGCGAGCGATAACCGTCCTTTTGCGCCATTTTGACGTAAGGGTCATCGAAGTGTTCTTTTAGCCAACGCTGGCTGGTTTTGGAACGGGCCACGCAATACCTCGGACTGTACAAAGCATGAATATCTGGGCGACGCCGAAGGCGCTCGGGTAAACTGATCGCCGTTTTTACCAGAGCTGTTTTTTTACCAGATTGCAGGAATCAGATTATGCCGCTCACTCAAGAGCAGAAGAAACAATTCAAATCTATCGGTCACCACCTGAAACCCGTATTGATAGTGGCCGACAATGGTTTGACCGAAGGCGTGCTGGCCGAACTGGAGCGCGCGCTGAGCGATCATGAACTGATTAAAGTGCAATTACGCATAGTCGAGCGCGAGGATCGCCTGGCCGCCATCAGCGAGCTGTGCAAAGCCGGCAAAGGCGAATTGGTGCAGGTTATCGGCAAGATGGCCCTGATTTACCGCAAGAACCCCAAGCCGAATAAAAACCTGTCGAATATCCATCGTCACCAGGGTTAAGGCTCAAGCTGGGTCGCGCCGCTCCGGCTAAACCCAGCCCCTACCGCCTGAAGCGCTTGGCACCGGCTGCAACACCAGCAACAAACCGCAAAAAGCCATGACCAGATAGCTGAACATCAGCCAGAGTTCGGCCTCAGGCAGCCACTGCCGCACCGCGAAGTAACTAGCCGCCATCGCCACGACCACCAGCAACAGCTGTCCGCGCATATCGCGCCACAGACTCGCCAGGCGCTGCGCGCGAATCAGCACCAAGACCTGCAACCCCGCACAGAACGCCGCCAAACCAACCAGCAGCGGGCGTAGGCTGTCGCTCAGTTCCTCCACCAGCAAAGACGCCAGGCCAGCCTTGGCTATCGCCGGCAGAAGCAGGAAATGCAGCAACCAGAGGCCGCCGACCCAGAGGGTCTGAGCCAGCAGCCAACTGATTGCGCCAGCATCGTGCACGCCGGGCTTAGATATGGCGAACCTCGACTATCTCGTACTCGACCGCACCGCTAGGCGTCTTCACCATC
>Ga0209343_10003001_pt1 | contig 21490 bp, 23 predicted proteins | sample RifCSPlowO2_02_FD_184026 | JGI IMG/M metagenome (GOLD analysis project Ga0209343, IMG submission 184026) | Groundwater microbial communities from Rifle, Colorado - Rifle CSP2_plank lowO2_0.2 (SPAdes) (version 2) | ecosystem: Environmental > Aquatic > Deep subsurface > Groundwater | place... | reverse complement strand
CCGCCGGACAGATAGGTGATCAGCAGCGTGAACTTGCCGGCGAGCGCGCTGATCTCGATCGCGCCGATCACTACGCCCGCCCCGGCCACCGCGCCTACCAGCGGAACCAACTGGGTGATGGTGTCGGTGCAGCACTGCACGAAGCGGCGCGGCCCGATCGCGGATTCCCGCCAGAACCAGGAGAGCACGATCACCGCGGCGGTAGAGCCCGCGGCCACATAGACGGGCGTGTAGCCCATCATCAGCAGCCCGACCAGGGCACCGAGCGGCAGCAGATGGCGCCAGCCGCGCGTGACCGCGCGATGCAGCGGCACGATCTGGTCCTCGGGCATGCGCGCCTCGTTGTTTCGAACCGCCTCGTTGTGCACCAGGATGTAGATCGATGTGTAGTACAGCAGCGCCGGCAGCAGCGACGCGAGCGCGATGGTCGCGTAGGGGATGCCGGTGAGGTCGGACATGATGAAAGCCACCGCCCCCATCACCGGCGGCAGCATCGCGCCGCCGCTCGAGGCGGTGGCCTCGATCGCGCCGGCGCGCGCCGCCGGGATGCCCATTTTCTTCATGATCGGGATGGTGAGCGGCCCGGTGGTGGCGACGTCGGCAGTGGGACTTCCCGAGACCGAGCCGTAGAGGCCGCTCGCGGTCACGCAGGCCTTGGCCGCGCCACCGACCATGCGTCCGGTGATCGCCCCGGCCAGTTCGAAGAACAACGAGCCGCCGCCCGCCTTCTCATAGAAGTTGCCGAACAGCACGAACAGGAAGGCATAGGTCGCGGCGACCTCGAGCGGCGAGCCAAAGATGCCGCTGGTCATCACCGTCATCTCTTCGATGAAGTACGCAACGCCGAAGTTCTCGTGCTTGAGCGGCCCGGGCATCAGGTGGCCGAAGAAAGTGAACGCCAGCAGCACCAGCACCACCGAGGTGAGGCCCCAGCCGGTGCAGCGCCGGCACAGCTCGATCACCAGCACCAGCAGCGTGAAACCGACCACCACGTCCGCCGTGGTCGGCTGCGAAAAACCGCGGCTCCAGTTGAGGAACTTGTCGTCCAGGACGATGTAGTACAGCGCCACGGCGAACGAGATCGCCGCGAGCGCGATGTCGGCCCAGGTGAGCTTCTCGCGCTCGCGGCTCGCGGTCGTGGTCAGGAACGCGATCGGGAAGGTGATCGCTATGAAAATCGAGATGTCGAGGTGGTAATTGGCGGTGAAGGCACGCGCCCATATCCCGAACGCCTCGAGGGCGTGGTGCGGAAACCCGAGCTGCTTGAGCTGCGCGGCGGCATCGAGCGCGACACCGCCCGTAACCGTGGCGAGCGCGCCGATCCACAGCACGTACAGCGTCGCGGCCACCGACCCGGCCGAGATGAGCACCGACCAGGCACCGCCCGGGCGGTGCCGGCTGCCTTCCCGAATCAGACGCCAGAATGGGCGCCCTGCCGGGCCGGACCCAGTCGCCGGCACATGCTCCTGCGACACTGCGCGCGCAACTGCCGCAAACCTACTTCACCATCCCCTTTTCCTTGTAGTAGCGCAGCGCGCCCGGATGGATCGGCAGGCTGGCGGGGTTTTTGATCATGGCGGCGGTCGTGAACGTCTTCAGCGAGCCGCCGATTTTCTGAACCCGGTCCTGGTTTTCGGCGACCGCCTTCACGTACTTGTACACCACCTCGTCAGGGGTGTGTGCGCCGACAAGCAGCGCGACCCACTGCCGCACGGTCGGATAGTCCTTCTCCAGGAAGGGGTAGTCCTTCTTGCCCACCATGCCCACGGTGAAGTCGAACGCCGCCGCAGCCTGCCTGGTCTTGGCCGGGTCGTCGTCGATCCACATGAGCGGACGCTTGCTCGCCACGTCCTTGATCAGCGAGTCGCCCAGGTTGCGCACGTTCATGAACACGTCCGCCTTATCGTCCACGATCGCATCCAGCCCGATCGAACTGTTGCCCAGCACAAAGCTGCCGCCCCACTTCGGGATATCGTCAATGGTGAAGCCGTGCGCCTTCATCATCTCGTAGGGCCCGCCTATGGTCGTCTGCGGGTTGTCCGGACGGTTGATCGCCAGGCGCATCCGCGGCTTCTTCGCCGCGATGTCCGCAAAGCTCTTGATGCCGTTCGCGTCGGCCCAGGCCTTGGTCATGAGCACGTGGATGTACTGCACGTCGTAGAGCATCATCGCCAGGCTGAACTTGCCCTTCAGCGGCGCCTTGAAGGGGAACTTGCCCTCGCTGGCAAGCCGAACTTCGGTGCCGGTCGCGGTCGCGGTGAAATCGGCCTGGCCCCCGGCGATGGCGAGCACGCCGCCGCCCGGGGAGTTCGGCTTGAACGAAACCGACGAACCGGGATAGACGTCGCGCACCACGGCATTCAACCCCTCGACCATGGCGCGCGGATAGCCGGTCGGGGTCGCGCCGGTCACGGTGGCGGTGATCGGGCTCTTGTCGTCGAAACCGGCCAGCGCCGGGGCGGCTAGCACGGCGAGCAGGGCTGCGGCAAGCAAGGTACGGGCTTTGTGCATTGTCATCTCCTCTTCAGAATCCGAAACGCCCCGATTCTATCCCAAGCCGGCGACGCCGGAATCAAGCAGGTTGTCTCGGTACGGACTGATCGGGGAAACGGACTCGCTCCGCCGCCTCCATCCGGCAGCGGCTGCCGCTTGCGTCCCGGAGTCAGAACGCCTGGTCCCATGGCTTGCTCAGCCGTATCGCCGAGTTGATCAGCCCCACCATGCTATAGGTCTGCGGAAAATTGCCCCATTGTTCACCGCTCGCCGGGTCGATGTGCTCCGCGAGCAGCCCATGCCGGTTGTCCGATGCCAGCAGCTTTTCGAAGAGCCCGCGCGCATCCTCCATCCTGCCCAATGCCGCGAGCGTATTGATGTACCAGAACGTGCAGACCAGGAAGGCATTGGAGGGAACGCCGAAATCGTCCGCCTCAACGTAGCGGTACACGAAATCGCCATTCTTGAGCGAGCCTTCGATCGCGGCCACGGTGGAAGCGAAGCGGGGATCATCGGCTGACAGAAATCCGATCTCATGCAGCAACAACAGGCTCGCGTCCAGCTCTTCGCCCGGCGCGGCGGCGACGAACGCGCGGCGTTTGTCGTTCCACATGCGCTCGCAGACGAAGCGGTGAATGCGCTGCGCTGCGCTCGACCAGTAGTCGGCTCTGGCGGGGGCTCCCAGACGCTGCGCAATCTTGGACAAACGGTCGCACGCTGCCCAGCACATGATGCTCGAGAACGTGTGCACCCGCGACGCCCCTCTTCGCTCCCAGATGCCGGCGTCCGGTTGGTCGAACACCTCCAGCGCCTTCTCGCCCAGGGGCTCCAGGCGCTGAAACAGCATGGCGTCGCCGGCGCGCGCCAGCCGCCTGTCGAAGAACACATGGGTCGCCGCCAGGACGGCCGATCCATAGACATCGTTCTGGACCTGACGATAGGCTTGATTGCCCACGCGCACCGGTCCCATGCCGCGGTAGCCCGGCAGCGCCGATGCCTCCCATTCATCCGGCACCGAACGCCCGTCGATGCGGTAAACAGGCTGCAGCAGCCCGCTCTCCGATCCCGCGGCCACGTTCACCATGTAGCCCAGGTAGCGCTCCCTCGTGTGGGTGGTGCCGAGCCGGTTCAGGGCATTGATCACGAAATAGCCATCGCGAAGCCAGCAGTAGCGGTAGTCCCAATTGCGTCCCGAGCGCGGCGACTCGGGAATCGAGGTTGTCATTGCCGCCACGATTGCGCCGGTATCGTCGAAGGCGTTGAGCTTGAGCGTCATCGCCGCGCGTATCACCTGGTCCTGCCATTCATAGGGGATGCTCAGCGTGCCTACCCACTCGCGCCAGTACTCGATCGTCTCCTCGAGAAAGCGGCGTCCGACTTCCGGCACGGCGCCGGGGACCGTTTCGTCCGGCCCCAGTAGCAGCGTGGCGGTCTGCTCCAGAAAGAACGGCATCTCCTCGAGAATCGAGGTGATCGACACGTCGGTCGTGAGCCGCACGGCCATGTCGGGCATCACATAGCGGACATGGTGGCTGCCGTGCGTCATCTCGGGACGGCTTGCCCCGTAGCCGTACGCCGGGCGGAGCCGTATCCGGATGCGCGGGCTGCCTGATAAGCGCGTGACCCGGCGCACGAACATCATCGGACGGAAAATTCTCCCGAACTGCCTGAAGCGGGGTGAGAAATCCTGGATTTCGATCGCATTGCCTTGCCCGTCATACAAACGCGTGACCAATACCGCGGTGTTGGCCAGGTACTCCTGCTCGGAGCGCGCCAGACCGGCCAGCTCAATCGAGAAAAAGCCGAAGTCTTCCTCTCCGTTGCGGGCTCGAAGCAGTGAACAAAAAACCGGGTCGCCGTCGAAACGGGGCAGGCACGCCCAGACATACTCCCCCCGACCGTCAATGAGCGCCCCGACGCTGCAGTTGCCGACCAGTCCGAGCTGAAGGTTCTGACGATCCGTCACCCTGCTTCCTCCTCCGAAGACCTTGCGGCGATGCTGCTGCGTATCCATGCATGAACGTCGGCGACACCCTGCAGCCGCCACGGCGCAATCGAGTCGCCATCGCCCACCTTGACTGCGGTCCCGCCCAGGTTGAGGACTGCGGCAAGGGCGGATTCGTCGGATATGTCGTCGCCGACGAACACCGGCATCCGGCCGATAAATGGCGGCTCCCGCATGAACTCCAGGACCGCAGACCCCTTGTCCATGCCGGAGGGTCTGATTTCGAAGACCCTCTTTCCGCCCTGCAGGCAGTAGCTGCCGTGCATTCGGGCAACCAGTTCCAGCATGAATGTGCCCAGTGGCTCGGCGAGTTCCGGCGCCCGGCGATAATGAACGGCGAGCGTGCTGCCCTTGTTTTCCAGCAGCAGCCCCGGTCTGCGCTCGACCCACGCGCGCAGCATGCCGTGCATCGTGCCTATTCCCCTTCTGTTCGCTGGATATCGGTGAAGCCGGCCGCTGGCGCCACGCCTTTCCGCCCCGTGCTGCCCCGCCACCGGCAGGCGCAGCGGCGCAAAAAGGCGGTCGATGTCCTCGATACGCCGTCCGCTGATCAATGCGACCGCACCGTGCGAGGCGCGCTCCAGGTCGCGTACCATGTCCACCACTTCGGCCTCCACCCGAACCTGGTCCGGCGTCTCGGCGAGTTCCACGAGCGTGCCGTCGAAATCCAGAAACCAGGCGGCGCGCGCCGCCCTCACGGCCGGCGCGCCCGTACGCACGGCGCGCCCCCGGCCCTCGCTCCGGCGCTGCTCTCCCCGGCGCGGTGCTGCATCGCTCATGCCGCGTTCCTCCCGGCGGTCGCCCCTCCGGCGCCAAACGCCAGGCGCCCCCGCCTGCGCATCGCGGCCGCATCGAGCAGCATGCGCCCGGCCCAGCGGTAAACATTGAACTCGCTGATCAGGGCACGCATGACCCGCATCCGGTCGCGCTGCTCGGCGACGGGCATCGTCAGCCCGACATGCAGGGCCGCGGCGCACTGGTCTATGTCGTACGGATTGACGATCAGCGCCTCGGGCATCTCGCGCGAGGCGCCCGCGAACTGGCTCAGGATCAGCACACCCTGCTCGTCGTCGCGTGCCGCGACGAATTCCTTGGCGACGAGATTCATTCCGTCGTGCAGACTGCTCACGAAGCACAGGTTTGCGCCGCGATAGTATTCATAGACGTCCACCGGCTCGTGGTGTTCGATACGCAGCGCGATCGGCAGGTAGGCGCCGCGCCCGAACCGGCCGTTGATCTTGTCCGCCAGCACCCGGACCTGTTGCTCGAAATTCTGGTACTCGCCGATGCTCGATCGTGAGGGCGCGGCCACCTGGACGAACGTGAAATGTCCAACCCACTGCGGCTCCAGTTCCAGCAATCGCTCCACTGCCATGAACCGCTCGAGTATTCCCTTGGTGTAATCGAGCCGGTCGATGCCGATGCTGATCGCGTGCTCCGCAGGCAGTCCGAGGCGCTCGCGTATCTCCCGCCGGCAGTCCTCCACGGGCTTTCGGATCAGATCGGGCGAGGTCGGCCACTCGATCGATATCGGATACCGTTTGACCGAAGTGGGTTTCCCGCCGTAGAAGATGTTGAACGTTTCCCGGTCGACCCGCGCTTCAAGCGTGCGATCCACGGTGTCGATGAAGTTATTACAGTGAAACTGCGTGTGGAATCCCAGGATGCTGCTGCCCAGCAGGCCGTCGAGCAACTGCGCACGCCAGGGGCAGATGGCAAAGGCCTCGGGGTTCGGCCAGGGAATATGCCAGAAGGTGATGACCGTGGCTTTGGGCAGCCTTTCCCTGATCATCCGCGGCAACAGGGCAAGGTGGAAGTCCTGCACCAGGACGATCGGATCGTCCGACCTGGCCTCATCCATCACCGCCCGCGCGAACTTCTGGTTGACCGCAACGTACTGCTCCCAGTCGGCCGCACGAAAGGTCGGCCGGACATGCGCGATATGGCAGAGCGGCCACAGCCCCTCGTTGGCAAAACCGTAATAGTAGCCGGCCTCTTCCGCCGCGGAAAGCCAAACTCGCCGGATGCTGTAGGAGGGATGCTCCGGCGGAACGCCGACCCGATCGTGCCGGTCGACGACTTCCCTGTCCGCGTCTCCACTGCCGTGCGCAATCCAGGTGCCGGAGCAGGCGCGCATTATCGGTTCCAGCGCTGTAACCAGTCCGCTGGCCGGGCGTCGCGTTTCGATCCGCCCCTCAGCGTGGACGTGAACATAGGGCTCCCGGTTGGAGACGACGAGGACGTCGTGTCCTTTCAGGTCGCGGTGCAGGATGGAGCGCAGGGTGTCGGGCGTCCACGATAGCTGGCTCTCGTCGCGCGGGCGGTACTCCGCACCCAGCTCGCGTATCAGCGATCGCAGATCGCGCGCGATCGGCTGCAGCTCCGGTACGACGATGCGTTCCGCGGGCCGCAGCAGGCCCTCGCCGCGCAGCAGGGCCCGCGTGCCCTGGATCCAGCCGCGCCAGCTCAGCTGTGCGATCACCACCGTTATGAGCGACACCACCGCGCCCAGCGCCACGAAAAAATAGAAGACGTACTTCTTGGTTTCGTCGCTGCGGCGCTGGATGAAGCTCATGTCGTGCACCAGCACGAGGTAACCGAGGAGGTCCGCGTCAGCCATCACCGCGCGCGTCGAGACGTGCAGCGGCCCCTTGGCGCTCGACAGCAGGCGCGGCGGACCACCCGCGAACAGCGTGAGGTCCTCGCACACCAGCTCCCGGGGTAGCGACTTGGTGGCAAACAGCGTGGCATGGGAGGCGTCGCAGTAGCCGATCGCGAACAGACGCTCGTCCTGCGTGATCCGGTTGAAATAGGCGATGGTCTTGCTTTTCGAGCCGGTGCGGACCAGATCCACCAGAGGCTCCTGCATCGTATTGGCCACAAGTGCCGAGCGGCTGTCCAGGTCGCGCTCGAACCACTGCAGCGTCAGTCGGTCGACGAGCGGAAGCACCCCGTAAGCGATCAGCGCCAGGGCGATGAGCAGCGGAAGAATGAAGCGTAGCGATAGCCGCATTGAGGGTTCAGGATATCAGGGTCGCCGCCGCACACCAATGGGCGCGTGCGCCGCCGGCGAGCGCACCGATGGCTTTCGCAATGCCTTCAACGACCCGCGCCATCTCCGGATAACGCAGCTTTTCGGGCGTATCCAGGGGCGTGTGGTAAAAAGGGTAACGGTAGAATGCGGTGTCGGTCACCATCACCGCCGGGTAACCCTGCCGCCAGAATGACAACTGGTCGCTCCAGGCCACACCCGGCACGAACGCGGGGCTCGCCAGAGATTCCGCTGTGTAGTCCGAGTGTGCCCTGAACGCCGCGACGACCTCGCGCAACGCGCGTCGGGACCCGAGGTTGGAGACGAAGGCGATGAAGTTGCCCCGGTCCGGATAGAACCAGCGAAAAAACGGTGGATACGACTGGCTCCGCGGCAGGTCCGAGTAGCAGCCCAGCATCTCGAGCGAAAGCATCACGCGGATGTCATCGCCACGTCGCCGTGCCGCCTCGGCATAGACCTTGCTCCCCATCTCGCCGAAAAAAAAGAATGGCGGCTCCTCATTCACGAACGCGACCAGCTTCACCGTCCGGTCCGGCTGCGCGCCCCGCAGGTGCCGCGCGATCTCGAGGATGCCGGCGACACCGCTCGCGTTATCGTCCGCGCCCGGGCTCCCCTCAACGGTATCGTAATGCGCGCCGACCAGAACGATCTCGCCGGAGCGGGTGCCACCGGGGATCACGACTTCGAGATTGTCGCAGTCCTGCCCCTTAACGCGGTAAGACTGCGCCGCGACGAGGTAGCCCAGCGCCTCGAACTCTCCGCGAATGTAATCGGCTGCGGCGCGCAAGGCCGCGGGCCGCCACACGTTGCGCTGGCCGATGTCGCCCGCAAGCGCCTGCACGTGGCACCGCAGGCGCGCCGTGCATTCGTCCACGCTCACGCGGCCGCCTCCGCTCCCCGCTCGCGAGTGCCCCCACCTCGCTGTCGGCGGCCGGCGGCAATCGCGGCCGGTCTCATCCCCGCTTCGCGGGGCCCCTGCTCCCTGCTCATGCCGCCCCCGCCCTGTGCCAGATCAGCTCGCCGTTGCGCCACACTTCGCGCACGCGGTGCAGCGGCACGCTGTGCACACCACCGTCATCCTCCACCGCCTCGAACATGAAGTGCTCCCCCTTTTCGAAGTACACGCGCCGGAACGGCACGCGCACGATGCGGTCCCCGACACGGTCATAGTAGCCCAGCACGAACTCGCCCTTGGCGAATTCCGGATCCCACTGGATGCGATGCAGCAGGTCCTGGATTGGGATCATGGTTCAGCGGGGCGAAACGCCGATCCGGGTGAGCGGGCCCTCGCGCGAAGTCGCGAAGCGAACCGGGAGGAACTGCTCGATCAGCCACATCGCCGTGCGGGCATGATCGGTCAGCTCGCGCGTCGTGAACGAGGATTCGCTGCCCGCGAGCGCCGCGTAGACGAGGATCTGGTCCGCGGCGTGTACATCGAGGCTCGCATTCGCATCCAGATCCGCGGCGAGTTCGGCGCCCACCGCCTCGCCCAGCACCTCCGAGCGCAGCCCGCGCTCCGCCACGCGGCCGGCGCCGAGCACCGTTTGTTCGCACCGCGCCCACATCACCAGGGCCCCGCCCTGCCCGATCGCTTCCTCACCCTGCAGGATGGCGGTGTCGCAGGCCGCGGGCACCGCGCGTATTCCCAGCCGGCCGAGGGCGCTGGATCGCATTCGCTCCGCGATATGCGCGGGCAGATGCGCCACATGCGCGAGGCCCTCGACGCCAAGCAACCGCCCCGGCGCTTGCAGCCGCAACGGCCGCAGTGCCCGCGGCGCAACGGTGACTTCCACGACGCCGCCACCGCGCGGAAAATAGCCGCGCCGTCGCGTGGCCAGACCCACGTCCGCGCCCATGCGGGCGATGAGCGGCAGCAGGACTTCGCGCAGATAGTCCAGAGGCGGGGCGGCGCGAACATCGGTACCGCCTGCGACCTCCACCTGAAACCCCGCCCGCGCCGCGACCATCAACGGCAGCAGCGCCTGCAGTACCAGCGTGATGCTGCCCGCGGTGCCGACATCGAACGCGAACCTGCCTCCGCGCACCAACCCGGGGTCGAATACAATTTCCCTCGAACGGAGCGCGAGGCCGTCGATGCGTGCGCCGCACATCTCGCCGACCGCCCGCACCGCCGTGAGGTGCTGCGGCGCGAGCCCCGGCTTGCCGCGCTTTGCCCGGATGGCGCGGATGCGGATCGCGGTGCCGGTCAGCGCAGCGAGCGCGACCGCGTTGCGCACCAGCTGACCGCCGCCCGTGCCGTAGGAGCCATCGATGTCCAGCATGAGTCGCTGCCTTTCGCGTCAGTGTTCCAGTGGCAGGGACACGCCGTTTGATCTCGGTCAACAGGCCCCTCCGGCGGGCCGTCAGACTGTTTTGATTGGGCCATCAGTCTTCCGCCGGGAGAGCTGATGTGCGGATTGTTCCGGTGCGCAGGGCGGGAGCGCCGTGATGACTCCTGTTTCAGATCGGCCGCGCAGCCACGCGGATGTCAGCATTCCGGCTGACGGGGTACAACTGAGCGGCGAGATTCATATTCCGGCCGGGGCCACCGGCATCGTGGCGTTTGCGCACGGCAGTGGCAGCAGCCGGCACAGTCCGAGGAATCGCTTCGTTGCTCGCGAGCTGCAGAAAGCCGGCCTCGCGACGCTGCTGATGGACCTGCTGGAGGAAGCCGAAGCGCAGGACCGGGACAAGGTTTTCGACATCGAGCTGCTCGCTTCGCGGCTGCTCTGCGTTGCCCATTGGCTCGCGAACGACCCGGCAACCCGCTCCCTGCGCATCGGCTATTTCGGCGCGAGCACCGGGGCGGCGGCGGCACTCGTGGCCGCTGCAAGGGAGCCGGCGATGGTCTCGGCGCTCGTGTCCAGGGGAGGCCGCCCCGACATGGCCTTGCCCTGGTTGTCCAAGGTGAAGGCGCCTACGCTGCTGATCGTCGGCGGGCACGATGCGCAGGTGCTCCATTGGAACGAGGACGCATACCGCTGCCTGACGACGGACAAGGAGCTGGTCATCGTGCCCGGTGCCACTCATCTGTTCGAGGAGCCGGGCGCCCTCGAAGCGGTCGCGCGACATGCTTGCCGCTGGTTCGTGCGTTACCTCTCGCCGGGAGCGGTCCGCTCCGGCGCCGCGGCCCAGGCCCACCCATGACCGCCATGGCCCTGGTGCCCGGCGACGCGCACCCGCAACTCGCGCGCGGCATCGCCGCGTTCATGGGCGCGACCTTGGCCCCGACTCTCATCTCGGCATTCGCCGACGGCGAAACGCGGGTCCGAATCGAGACTGACGTTCAGGACGCGGACGTCTACATCGTGCAGCCGACGTCGGCGCCGACCAACGAGCGCCTGATGACGCTGGTCCTGCTCGCGGAGGCCGCGCGCGCCGCGGGCGCCGGGCGCATCAATGCAGTGGTGCCGTACTTCGGGTACGCACGCCAGGACGCTCGCAACGTCACGGGCGAGCCGCGCTCGGCGCAACTTGCGGCACGCATCCTGCGCTGCGCCGGCGTCGCGCGGGTCGTCACGCTCGAGTTGCATTCGCCGGCGCTGGAGAGCGCGTTCGAAATGCCGCTCATCAACCTGCGCGCCGACGATCTGATGCTGCCGGCGATCCGAAGCTGCGGCTTGTCCCAGCTTACCATCGTGTCCCCGGACGCCGGGGGCCTCAAACGCGCGCAGCGGTACGCCGCGGCACTGGCGGCGCCGCTGGCGGTCGTGGCGAAGACTCGTCCGCGCGCCGACGTTGCGGCAGCGCGACAAGTGCTTGGCGAAGTACGCGATCGCGCCTGCCTGATCGTCGACGATATGGCGAGCACCGGCGGCACGATCGCCGGCGCCGCGCAGGCCCTGCTCGAAGCGGGGGCCGCGCAGGTCCACGCGCTCTTCGTCCACGCCGTCATGGCGCCGGGGGCCCTGGAGCGCATCTGCGCGGCATCGGTGCGGACGATCGTGACGACCGACAGCGTGCGCATGGCGCCCGACCCGCGCGTCCACGTAGTGCCGATCGCGCCGCTCCTCGCGCAGACGCTGGCCCGGCTCGCGGGCCGGGACACCATTCGAACGGAGGTGACCGATGTTCAGGAATCGTGAAGACGCGGCGCTGCAGCTCGCAAAGCGCCTGAAAGCCCGCAAGCTGAAGGATCCGGTCGTTCTCGGGATTCCACGGGGGGGCGTGGTAACCGCAGCCGTTCTGGCGCGCGAGCTCGGCGCCGAGCTCGACGTCGTGCTGTCGCGCAAGCTGCGGGCGCCCTATCAGCCCGAGCTCGCCATCGGCGCCATCGGCGAGGACGGCGAGGTGTACCTCAACGCGTTCGCGCGGGAAGTGTCGGGGGTGAGCGAGGCCTATATCCGCGAGGAGCGGGATCACCAGATCGCGGAGATCGCGCGGCGCAGCAGGCTGTTCCGCGCGGTGAAACCGCCGGCCGACGTAACGGAACGCTCGGTGATCGTCACCGACGACGGCATCGCCACGGGTTCGACCATGCTCGCCGCGCTGCACGTGCTCAGTGGCCAGAAGCCGCACGAGATCATAGTGGCGGTGCCGGTGGCGCCGCCGGAGACGCTCGCGAGGTTCCGTCCGCGGTGCAGCCACGTCGAATGCCTGCTCACGCCCAGCCACTTCGGGGCAATCAGCCAGTTCTATGATGACTTCCAGCAAGTCGAGGACGAGGAAGCGGTCCGGCTGCTGCGCGAGTCCCGCGCTCCGCAGAGGGCGGTGAAAGCGAACGTGCAGTAGCGCGAACGCGTGAGATGGGTCGCTCGGACAGAGCCACTGGAAAAGGAATGGTCATGAATATTGAAGGCATGTGCACGCACAGCACGGTCACCGCCGACCGATCCAGAACGTTGCAGGAATGCGCGGCGCTGATGGGCGAGAACCATGTCGGCTCGGTGCTCGTGACCGAGGAAACGCCGGGCGGCCCGCAGGCGGTGGGCATCGTGACCGACCGGGACCTGGTCGTCGAGGCGATGGCGCGCGGCGTGGCGCCGGGACAGGCGTCCATAGGACAGATCACCGCGAGACGTCTGGTCACGGTGCCTTGCAGCGCCAGCATCGATGAAGCCGTCCAGGTGATGAAGAGCGAAGGCGTGCGGCGCCTTCTTGTCGCAACGCCCGACCGACGGCTGGTGGGGATCATTTCGATGGACGATCTTCTCGATGCGCTGGCCGGCGAGATGGCCGGCATCGTGCAGGCGATCCGCGGTGGCTTCGTGCGCGAAGCGGCCGCGATACGCAGCAACTGCGTGCTGTGCGGCGAGCGCTCGGTACGGCTGCCGACGCCTTGACTCGGCGCGTCGCATGGCTGGCTTCGGAGCGTACAGTGCGTTTGCCATCGCTCGCCGAGGGTGTGGAGTCGCGGGAGCGGTCGCTTTATTGGTCGGCGTTGCGTTCGGCACACCCGCGGCCGGCGCCGGAAAGGAGGATGCGACCATGAAACTGACATCGAAGGCGTTCGGGCACAACGCGGAAATCCCGAGACTGCACACATGCGACGGCAAGGACGTTTCGCCGCCAGTCGCCTGGTCGGGTGTGCCGGCCGGCGCGAAGAGCCTGGCGATGATCGTGGATGATCCAGACGCGCCCGACCCGGCTGCGCCGACAATGACCTGGGTGCACTGGGTCCTCTACAACATACCGCCTTCGGCCACGGGCTTTGCCCAAGGCATCGCGCCGCGTGAGTTGCCGGTCGGGACGCGCGAGGGCTTGAATGACTGGAAGCGCACCGGCTACGGCGGTCCCTGCCCACCCGTCGGCCGCCACCGATATTTCCACAAGCTATATGCGCTCGATGTTGTCCTGGCCGACCTGGGCAAGCCCACCAAGGCGGCATTGGAGAAGGCGATGCGGGGACACGTGCTCGCGCAGACCGAACTTGTAGGGACCTATCGGCGCAAGTAGCGTTCGGCACGGCGCATGCCGCCTACAGGAACCTCTTCATTGGCCGGCACTGAGATCGGGAGCCGGTCAATGATGAAGATGCAAATTCGCAATCCCGGCGCAAAGCGCCGTTCAGCGTCATCTGACTCACGCTGAATTGACGTGAATCAACACTGCATTCCCGGGAAGCGCTAGGCTTTATGAAATGGTGTGGACGGCGTCAATGACACGCCGATTATCGCCCTGCCCGGCGGCCATTTCTGAATGGTGCAGATGATGAATGCTTCCTCCTCCCGTAATTCATCGCTGCGGCAGGGCGACACCAGTTCGGCCGAGAGGCCAAGGGCGCCGCTTCCCGTCAAGCCAACGTCCGCGACCGGCTGCGAGAGACCTGACGCCTCGCATCGGGCCCTTCTGGTGGTGCGTCGCCATGGCACATAGACCGAGCCATCGCAGGGCCTTCGAAGGGATCGAGTCGGTGGCCGAGCATTCCGCCGATGCGATTGTCATCACCAACGCAGTCGGCGTCATCGAATTTGTCAATCCGGCTTTCGAGGCGATGACCGGATTCACACGGATCGAAGCCGTCGGCCTCACGCCCGCAATTCTGAAGTCCGGGCGGCTTGGAGCGGACTTCTATCGCGACCTCTGGGCCACGATTCGCGCGGGCAAGGTGTTCCGAGGCATGTTCGCCAACCGAAGGAAGAACGGTCAGCTTTTCCGCGAGGACGAAGTCATCATCCCTTTTGTCGATGCCGCCGGGCGCATTACCCATTTCGTCTCCGCGGGCACGGAGGCCAGCGCGCGTGTCGGGAGCATTGACCGCCTGGTGCACCAAGCGACCCACGATAGTCTCACTGATCTGCCCAATCGCAGCCTCTTTCTCGATCGTCTCAGCCAGGCGTTGAAATACGCGGCGCGAAGGAGCGAAGGCTTTACGCTCGCCATTGCTGACATCGATCGATTCAAGACGGTCAACGATACCCTGGGACACGCCGCAGGGGATGCTGTGCTGCAGGCGGTCGCGCTCCGGCTCCAACAGTGCGTCCGCGAAGTGGATACGGTCGCACGATTGGGCGGGGATGAATTCGGCGTGATCCTCGTGGACGTCGGGGACTCGGCCAGCGCATCCAAGGCATTCAAAAAGATCGTCATGGCGTTTCAGGCCCCCGTCAGGGCAGAGGGGCGCGCGGTTCACGTGACGCTCAGTATCGGGGCATGCATGTTCCCGTCCGGTGCAGACACCGCGACAAGCCTGCTCAAGCGCGCCGACGCCACGATGTATGCAGCAAAACGCGCGGGCGGGAACGCCTATTTCTTCTTCGGCGCGGCAGCCCTCCCACGGCGCGAGACGCAGTTGCCCTTGTGGGAGACGCTCCCGACGGATCTGATCGATGAACGGGTTAATTCCACAGGAGTCATCCAATGAAAACGGCAAAGCCACAAGAACGGGAGAAGACGCATTCCATGCATGCCGGCATCGTGCGGGCTATGCCGGAGTCGAAACGCAACCCCTGGTTCGAGAGACCCAAGGATCCGGTCACGACTACACCGGTGCGCGTCACCGCGGAGGAGCGGCATCGCATAATCGAACTCGCGGCGCACTACCGGGCGGGGCGGCGCTGCGTCACTCCGGAATCGGACCTGCGGGACTGGCTGGACGCAGAGGCCGAAGTTGTGCGAACGCGGGTTCACTGACCAGGTCTTGTCGAATTTGGATCCCGGCAAACCGTACGGCCTCGCCTGTCCTGGACATCCCAGCCGCCCGGGCGACCGTCGAGCGCGTGCTCGATGAACTGGGCTTGCGCGCGTGCGTGAAGCGGCGCCCGAGCTAGCGGGCGCGCGCTTCGCTGCCGTGACGGCGCACTGGGAGCATTTTCCGCACCAGGCCGACATGGGCGTGCGCGGTTTCGGCGCGACCGAGGCCGAGGCGTTCGAGCAGGCGGCCCTCGCGCTGACCGCCGTCATCACCGATCCGGGTGCGGTCGAGCCGCGCGAAGCGGTTGCGATCCATTGCGAGGGACCGGACGACGAGCTGCTATTCGCCGAATGGCTGAACAGCCTGATCTACGAGATGGCCACGCGCAAGATGCTCTTCAGCCGCTTCGCCGTGCGGCTCGACGGCACGCGGCTCAGCGCCGAGGCCTGGGGTGAGCGCCTCGATACGGCGCGCCATCATCCGGCCGTCGAGATCAAGGGCGCGACTTACACGACGCTGCGCGTCGCGCGGGAGAACGGCGGGTGGGTGGCGCAGACCGTGGTGGACGTTTAAGAAGCCGTAACGGCATTACCGTTACGGCCCCTCAATTGGGTGAGCACGAGGGGATGGTTCCCCTCGCATAGTTAGGCGCTCTAAATCATGGACCTGACTATCTTTACGCGGCGTTCCGATTATGAATGGGAGATCCCGCAGCAGGGCGCGATGCGCGTGCCGGGGGTGATCTATGCGAGCGAAGCGCTGATGCGCGAAATGGACCAGAAGGTCTACGAGCAGACGATCAACGTGGCGACGCTGCCGGGGATCGTCAAGGCATCCTACGCCATGCCGGACGCGCACTGGGGCTACGGCTTTCCGATCGGCGGCGTAGCGGCGTTCGACCCCGACCAGGGCGGCGTGGTGTCCGGGGGCGGCGTCGGCTTCGACATCTCCTGCGGCGTGCGCTGCCTGCACACCGGGCTCGCGCGCGAGGACTTGATGCCGGTGCAGAAAGGCCTCGCCGACATGCTCTATTACCGCATTCCAGCGGGCCTGGGCAGTACCGGCGCGATCCATCTCGGCGACGAGGAAATGGACGCCATGCTCACCGGCGGCGCGCGGTGGGCGGTCGAGCGCGGCTGGGGCGCCCAAGCGGACCTCGAGCGGATCGAGGAGCACGGCCAGATGAAACACGCCAAGCCCGACAAGGTCTCGCAGCTCGCGAAGAAGCGCCAGCGAAACGAAATGGGCACCCTCGGCAGCGGCAACCATTATCTCGAGGTGCAGGAAGTCACCGCGGTGTATCACGAGGAGATCGCGAAAGCGTTCGGCCTCGCGCGCGGCGACATCGTGGTGATGATCCATTGCGGCTCGCGCGGACTCGGGCACCAGATCGGCACCGAGTACCTGAAGAGCATGGCGATCGCCGCGGGCCAGTACGGCATCGTGCTTCCCGACCGCGAGCTCGCCTGCGCGCCGATCAATTCCGAAGTCGGCGAGGACTACCTCGGCGCGATGCGCGCTGCGATCAACTGCGCGCTCGCCAACCGGCAGATCCTCACGCACCTGGTGCGCAAGGTGTTCGCCGACATCCTGCCGCAGGCGCGGCTGCCGCTGCTCTACGACGTGTCGCACAACACGTGCAAAGTCGAGGAGCACCGCGTCGACGGCACAGCGCGCAAGCTCTACGTCCATCGCAAGGGCGCCACGCGCGCCTTCGGCCCGGGCCACCCTGACATTCCCGAGCCGCTGCGCGCGGCCGGACAGCCGGTGCTGATCGGCGGCTCGATGGGCACGGGCTCCTACGTGCTCGCCGGCACGAAGGAGTCGGAGACGCTCGCATTCAGTTCAGCCTGCCACGGCGCGGGGCGCGCGATGAGCCGCCATCAGGCATTGCGCACCTGGAAGGGTCGCCAGGTCGTGGATGAACTCGCCGCGCGCGGCATCCTCATCAAGAGCCCGTCGATGCGCGGCATTGCGGAGGAGGCGCCCGATGCCTACAAGGACATCTCCGCGGTGGTCGACGCTGCGCATGCCGCGGGTCTTGCGCGCAAGGTGGCGCGCGTCGTGCCGCTCGTGTGTATCAAGGGGTAGGCCGGGTGGCCGGCCGCGCCTGCATAGGCACGAGCGGCTGGAACTACGACGCCTGGCGCGAGGTGTTCTACCAGCAGCGGCCGAAGAAGGAGTGGCTTGCCTTTTACGCCGAGAGGTTCAGTTCGATCGAGGTGAACGCCACCTTCTACCGCCTGCAGAGCGTCGAGACCTTCCGCCGCTGGAGTGCCGTGACGCCGCCCGGGTTCCGCTTCGCGATCAAGGCGAACCGCTACCTCACGCACAACAAGAAACTGAACGATCCGTTGCCCGCGGTCCGCCTGGAGCGCGAGCGCGCCTCGGGGCTCGGCGGAAAACTCGCGGTGGTGGTGTGGCAGCTGCCGCACAACCTGCACCGCAATCTGGAGCGGCTCGAAGGCTTTGCGCGTGCGCTGCGCAGCTGGCGGCGCGTGCGCCACGCGATCGAGTTCCGCCATGCGTCGTGGTTCGAGGCGGAGGTGGCAGCGTGCCTCGCCAGGCACCGGATCGCGGTCTGCCAGTCGGACGCCGCGGACTGGCCGATGTGGGAGGCGGTGACCACGGATCTGGTGTACGTACGCCTGCACGGCCACGAGATGACCTATGCCTCGGGCTACTCGGAGGCCGCGTTGCGCGCCTGGGCGGCGAAGCTGCAGCGCTGGTTGGACGAGGGGCGCGACGTGCACGTGTATTTCGACAACGACGCCTACGGCCACGCGCCGCGCAACGCCCTGCGGCTCATCGCTCTGGTGTCAGAGGGAACGGGCAAGCGCGTGGGCGCATGACCTTGTCGCTCTCAGGATTTCCCACGCGCCCGCACCCAGCGCAGGATCTCGGGCCAGAGCTGGCGCTGCGCGTTGGCGCCGATCAGCACGCCGACGTGTCGCAGCGCCACGCCGACGTCACCTTTGTACCAGAGCAGCCGTTTGTCGGCCGCGCCGGCGGCCTGCGCAAAGGGCAGGATCGCCTGCGGCGGAACGATCGGGCAGCGCTCGTCGGCGACAATCAGCAGGGGCGCAACCACCTGTCGCGCCGCGGCGGTGCGGCGGCTGAGTTCGAGCGTTCCACGCAGGAACCCGTCCTCGGCGTAGAGCCGCTTCGCGATGTCGCGGACCAGCCGGCGCGCGAGCGGCAGTTCGTCCAGCGTCCAGCGCTCGACGCGCAGCTGGCTCCTGAGCGCTTCATAGTCCTGCCAGCCGCGCATCCAGTCGAGCAGCCGGTCGCGGCCGAAGGTCTCGGGCGAGGCCATGAAGCTCGCAAAGCTGAGAAGCGACCCCGGCACGTTGCCCGGCGCCACGTCGAGCAGTCCCGAACGCGACAGCTCGGCGATTACCGGGCCGAGCACGCCCGCTTGCGGCGCGAAATCGAAGTGCAGCGGCGCAGCCACCGTGACCAATCCCCGCAGGCGCGAGGGATACAGGGCCGCGAATATGGCCGCGATCAGACCGCCCAGCGAGTGTCCGAACAGGAAGATCTTTCGCTCTCCGGTTTCAGCGCGAATTGCGTCGGCGCACGCGAGGATAAGCCGCTCTCCGTAGTCGTCGAGCCCGAAGCCCTCCTGCGGTTCCTCCCACTGCACCAGATAGGCGCGCGCGTCGCTCTTCAAGCATTGTCCGACCACGCTTGCACCAGGCGCCAGGTCCCAGATGTACGCGCGCTTGATCGGCGCCGGCACCATCAGGATCACCGGCCCGGGCCGCGACGGCTCGCCGTATGCCTTGAGCGTAAGCCCGGGCTCGCGGAGCACCACTCGCGAGGGCGTTTCCCGCGGGCCGAATCCGAGCGCATCGAGCATCCTGCCCTGCATGCGCCGGGCCTCGTCCAGTTGCGCGTAGACAAGCCAGGTTGCCGCGGCGCCGTTCAGGATGGCGGGGGTGAAGGGTTGCATGCGCTATACAGGGGCGTGCGCACTCACCTCGCGCCGTGCGCGCGGTCGGGCCAGCCTCCAGAAAAACAGTCTGCGCGAGACCCAGGGACGGGACTTGATCCCAGTCAAAGGGGCATTGCGGCGAGCGAGTAGTTTGGTGTCTTGTCGTCCGGAAAAGACGCTTTGCCGCAGTGTGAATTTGACGGAGCAATCATGGTCGCTCATATCCCTCAGGTCGGCGCGCCGGATCCCGAGCTCAAGACGTCACCGATATTCGACGAGTACGAGGAGTTCTCGCTCGACATGGAACTCGAAACCGGGGTTTGTTATTTCAACAATGTATCGTATCCGATCGGTCAGTACCTCCTGAGTGGCAGCGAACTGCTGCAATGCGAGGAGCGGGGCGTCTGGGTGCGAAAAGGCGAAATCCGGCCGAAGTAGCCCGCGTTTCCGGCCCTGCGTCCGAGCGGACCGAAATCCGGTCAGCCAGCGGCACCCATTGACATGCGTAAGGAAAGCATGACCACACGCGCAACTGAATCGTCCACCCGGGCGGCGGGGCCCCACCCAGCCGCGCAGCAATCCGCTCCCGTGCAGAGCCCGGGCGTGAAAAGTGCGTCGCCCTCAATTGGCGCCGACGAGCGCCGGCGCATGATTCGAGAGGTAGCCTACGCCCGTTACGAGCAGCGCGGGTTTGCCCAGGGGCACGATCTGGACGACTGGCTCGTGGCCGAGGCCCACGTTGACAGGATCATTTCCAGGCAGCAGAAACCCGCGCCCATCGAGACGCCGGAACCTGAACTGCAGCAAAGCGGCGGGCGCAGCCCCATCCGGGACGAAACGATGAAGCGAATTCTCAAGCAGCATCCGCAGCGCGACGTCCCGAAGGTCTAGCGCCGGTCCACCGTAAAAAGCGGGTCCGGAATGACTGAAACAGCCTCTCAGGTGCCCTGCGCTTCAAGCACGATCTGCCGGCGCAGTTTCCGGTAACGCGCTTCGACGTCTTCCCCGAAAAGCGGATCGGTTTTGGCCGGAACGGCCGCCGCCACGGCCGCCCAATCCTCTGAGGTCAGGAGCTGGGTTGCACGGAGTATGACTTCTTTCTCCTCCGCGGCAAGGTGCTGGCGATAATATACAAGGTAGGTGGCGGCTGCCGCCTCCACGATTGAACGCGGTTCCAGAGTGCCTGCGATCACCGCATCGAGATGCTTCAGGAGTGTCTCGCCGGCTGCAGCAAGCACACGATGCTCTTGCATGAGCCGGTCTATCTGCGGCTTCATCTTCGGATCCCGTCCGAGGAGACGGGCGAACACCACGTCTTCCTGCGGATGGTGAACCTCATCCGGGTAATGCCGCAGGTAATAGACGAGGTCAAGCATCAGGTCGTAGTTCGGCTGCTCGCCCGCGTGGAAAGCGGCCACCTGCTTTTCCAGAAGCTCAAGAAGGCGAGCGAAATTGACGTGCTCGGCATGCCATATGGCGGCCAGATCCCTCATGATCGGTCGTTCCCCACCCTCGGGACGCTCTCCTCGGCGGGCTCGCCGGTTTCGGGGTCGATCCAGTCCGCGATCCCGAGATCGGCTTCGGCCTCCTCGATGGTCTCGCCGGGTTCAATTTCGGCGTTGTCGCGATACTGCATGTCTTGGACCGCATCGAGCAAAGTCGGGAACGGGCCGAATTCCCTGCCGCCGGATTTGGACTGCCAGTAAAAGCCGTCGGGGCGCTCGACGACGCGGGTGGTGTCGTAATCGGGCGGCGTTTCCGGAATCACGTGGGTCATGGTTGAATTTCCAATCGCCCCCTATGAGGGCATCGCGTGGACCATCTTCTTGAATTTCTCCCAATCGGTGGCGGGCCAGATCTCGGAATGGGCGCGGCCGCTGACACGGATCAACGTCGACACTTTGGCTGCGGCATCGATGTCAGGCGCCTCGAATACGTCCACGTAGTCGTAGGGCCCGAGCACCGCGTAGTTCGAGATCCACTTCACCTCGGGACATTGTTTTCGAATGCTCTCGGCCGCACGGCTCTCGAGTTCCTCCAGGGATTGGGCGTTGCGAAGCACTTCGGGATCGACGCGGGTCAACATGACGAAGGTCGGCATGATTACCTCCATTCATAACGGTGCGCACCAGGGCGATGCGCGGCCAGGAATCAAAGACCAACTTACCCGCCGCATGCGGCGCGACTTTGACCTAAGTCAACCGGCATCCCGCGCGTTGCTCGCCGATTGGAAGCGACGCCGGGCCGGTCAGCCGACCCGCCTTCCGGACGACGGTGCATCGAGCTGCTTGAGCATGAACATGCACTCGAGGTGGAGCCCGCCCGGCAACTCGTAGAACCGCTGCACCTGCGGCTCGAAACCGGCGAGCCGGTGTAGTACATTCCAATCGAGGTATGAGTCTGAGCGGAACGGGGGGTGGTTCAGTTTTT
>Ga0209343_10003000_pt1 | contig 21490 bp, 21 predicted proteins | sample RifCSPlowO2_02_FD_184026 | JGI IMG/M metagenome (GOLD analysis project Ga0209343, IMG submission 184026) | Groundwater microbial communities from Rifle, Colorado - Rifle CSP2_plank lowO2_0.2 (SPAdes) (version 2) | ecosystem: Environmental > Aquatic > Deep subsurface > Groundwater | place... | reverse complement strand
GGCGTTACTCGTCGCTTATTTGGAACAACCAAATCACGCTCCTCGCGCCTTGCCTCGCGCAAAAACCGGCTCCGGCGCGGCCGCGAATGAAACGGGAACAGACCCTAGCTGAGGCGAATTTCGAATAATTAAATTGCGTGCAATTGAATGGTTCGCTATATTTGCCGCACCTTTTCTTTGGCGAGACTTATTCCATGGGCAATCAGCTTCTTAGTATTCCCTGCACCACCATCAAGGGTGAGCAGAAAACCCTGGCCGACTTTGCCGGCAAGGCCATTTTGGTGGTCAACACCGCCAGCAAGTGCGGTTTTACCCCGCAATATGAGGGCTTGGAAAATCTCTGGCAGACCTACAAGGATCAGGGGCTGGTGGTGCTGGGCTTTCCCTGCAACCAGTTTGGCAAGCAGGAGCCGGGCAACGAAGGGGCGATCTCCGAATTTTGCGAGCTGAACTTCGGCGTGAGTTTTCCGCTGTTCAAGAAGGTCGACGTCAACGGCGCCGCGGCTCATCCGCTGTTTGTGCAGCTGAAGAAAACCGCCCCCGGTTTGCTCGGCAGTCAGGGCATCAAGTGGAACTTCACCAAGTTTCTGATTGGCAAGGACGGTCAATGGGTCAAGCGTTTCGCCCCGACCACCAAGCCGCAAGAGCTGTGTGGCGAGATCGAAGCCTTGCTGCAATGACCCCGTCACCATTGATGGACGAGGCGGCGCTGCAACTGGATAACCAGTTGTGCTTCAAGTTGTACGCCGCCTCCAGGGCCGTGACCCGTGCCTACAAACCGATGCTTGAGCAACTGGGCCTGACCTATCCGCAGTATCTGGCCATGCTGGTGTTGTGGGAGTGGCACGACACGCCGCCGGCTACACCTACGGTGAAGGCGCTGGGCGAGCGTTTGTTGCTCGACTCCGGCACCCTGACCCCGCTGCTCAAGCGTCTGCAGCAGTTGGGTTTGCTGCTGCGTCAGCGCGCCAGCCACGATGAGCGTGAAGTGCATCTGTGCCTGACGGCTGCCGGCCAGGCCCTGCGCGCTCAGGTGCTGCCTTTGCGGGCAGGCTTGCTGTGCGCCAGTGGCGCCTCGGCGCAGGAACTGGAGCAGTTGCGTGAGCAGTTGGGCGCTTTGCTGACGCGCCTTATGGCGCTGCCTTGATGCTCAGCCATTGCTTGAGCAGGGCGGCTAACTGCTCCATGCGAAAGGGTTTGGCCAGGTAATCGTCCATGCCGGCGGCGCGGCAACGCTCGCGCTCATCGGCCATGGCGTTGGCGGTCAGGGCAATGATCGGCAGGTCATGCCAGGCCGGGTTCTGGCGAATCCGGCGGGTCGCCTCGTAGCCGTCCATCACCGGCATGTTGCAGTCCATCAGCACCACATCCACGGCTTCGCGGGCCAGGCAGGCGAGGGCTTCCTCGCCTTGGGTGGCGAGCAGCACCTGGTAGCCCAGTTTGCCCAGCATGCCTTTGGCCACCAGTTGATTGACCGGATTGTCCTCGACCAACAGCACGCGACTGTGCGCTTGTGCCGCGTTGCTGGCGCTTGGCGGCGGCGCTGCGAGTGTGCCGGCGTGCGGCTGCAAGGTCTGCGCCAGTAGTTGCTGCAGTTGCTGGCGCAGCAGCGGTCGAGCCAGTTGGCTAAAGGGCGCCAGTTGACGCGCCTGTTCGCTGTCGAGGAAATCGCCATAACGGCAAAGCAGCACCAGCGGCCCCTGGTATTGGCTGCGCAGTGGCTTGAGTTGCGCCGGGTCGGCACAGATCAGCAGGTCTGCATCGAGTGGTGCCTGGGGCAGCACGCCCGCGCGCAACTGATAATCCAGCCCCCAACTGGGCAGCAGTTGGCCCAGCAGTTCGGCCAGGCCACTGCGCTCATCAAGCACCGCGAGCACGCGCCCGTGCAAGGCCTGAGGCGGCGTGGCGGCTTGCTGTTGGGTCAGCGGCAGCTCGGCGCAGAATTGACTGCCGCGCTGCTCTTCGGAACTCAGGCTGAGCTGGCCGTGCATGGCTCGGCATAGGGTGCGGGTTAGGGTCAGGCCCAGGCCGGTGCCGCCATATTGACGGGTGGTGCCGAGATTGGCTTGGGTGAACGGCTGGAAGATTTTGCTTTGTTGCTCGGCACTGATGCCGATGCCGGTGTCTTCAACGCAAATCTGCACTCCGTTGGGGGTGGCGCGCAGGCGCAGGTCGACCCGCCCGTGATGGGTGAACTTCAAGGCGTTGGACAGCAGGTTGCTGATGATTTGTCGAACCCTGGTCGGATCGCCAAGAACCAGGCTCGGCAACTGCGGATCAATCAGGCAGGTCAGCTCCACATCCTCGGCGGCGTTCTGCGACAGCAGGCTGGCGGTCTCCTCGGCCAGCTTGGCCAGGTCGAAGGGAAGCTGCTCCAGTTGCAGTTGTCCGGCCTCGATCTTGGACAGATCAAGGATGTCGTTGAGCAGTTCCAGCAACACGTTGCCCGATTCATTGGCAATGCTCAGTTGCTGTTGCTGTTGTGCATTCAGTGGGCTGTCCAGGGTCAGGGCCAGCATGCCCAGCAGGCCGCTTAGCGGGGTGCGAATTTCGTGACTCATGCTGGCCAGAAACGCCGCCCGTGCCTGCGCCGTTTGCAGGGCGTTGCTGCGGGATTTTTCCAGCTCCTGATTGGACTGGGTCAGGCGCGCATTGCTGGCTTTGAGTTCGGTGGTGCGGGTGGAAATAACCGTTTCCAACTCACTGAGGTACTGGGTCAGGCGCTCTTCGGCGGCCAGGCGGCTACTGATCTGCTTGCTGATGTTATGCAGTTGGGCATTGGCAACCTCGACCAGTACGCCGATTTCATCGCGTTCATGGCCGGGCGGGCAGCTTAGGTTGGCTTGGCCGGGGATGCTCGAGTCGCGCTCGCTGATGGCGCGAATCACGCTGCTCAGGGGCTTGGTCAACATAAAGTAGAACAGCACCAGGAGGATCAATGAGAGCAGCAGGCTGCGAACAAAGCCGGCGGCCATGGTCAACAGTGCCCGGCCCAGAAAGTGGCTGCCAAAGGCAAAGGTGTCGACTTCCAGGTGCAGCTCGCCCAGGGCCTCTTGGGGTGAGTGATTGGTCAGCAGTGGCAGGCTGAATTGGCGTTCGCTGCCAAACAGGAAGTCGCTGATCGGCCGATAACGGCTGTCCTGTCGCGGCCGACTGACGCTGGCCAGGCTGGCGCCGCTGTTGTCGAGGATCTCGGCGCGGATGATGGCGGGCGAGTTGAGCAGACCCAGGACCAGTTCATGGGCCAGTTCGGCGTCGATGTTGTAGGTGATACGGGTGGCCGGCGTGCGGCTGATTTCCAGCAGGGTATGGATTTCCCGGTCGATCGAAGCCTCTTGATTGGCGTAGTCGATGCTGACCTGCAGCAGGCTCAACAAGGTTCCAAGAATAAAGGCCACCAGCACCGTGAGGCTGGCCTGTTTGAATGACAGGCGGCGGGTGAAGGGGATATTCATGGGACGCGATCAGGCCTTACTGTTGGGCGTTGCAAGCATAGCCCATTGGCGGCCTGGCCTGGCAGGGGTGGGCCCTTGGGGTGCTGGCGATTGCTGCCGACATTGGCTGGCCTGCTCAGTGTTTGCCGCTGAGTTTGGCCAGGGTGCGCAGCTCGCCGGGCAACACGCCTTGCACGCTGGGGCGGGCTTTGATGTGGGCGAGCAGGTTGGCCAGTTGTGGCCAGCGTTGGCTGTCGAGCTGTTCGCCGCCGTGTTCAAGGTTGATCAACTGACAACTGAGCGCCAGGTCGGCCATGCTCAGTTGGTTATCGACGCAGTAGTCGGCGCTGCCCAGGGTTTTTTCCAGGTAATCGAAGTGGCTGGGCAATTTGTCATGCAGGGCGCTCTGCACGGCGGCCTCATCGCAGGGTTGCTGCAGGGTCGGTTGCAGCACGCGGTTGCGGAAGACGACAAAGGTGGTCAGGGGCGCAAGCTCGTAATCGGCGTATTTCTCCAGCCAGTTGATCCTGGCGCGCTGCGCCGGGGTGTGGCCGTAGAGGGGCGGCAGGTCGGGGTATTGTTCTTCCAGGTAGTGGCAGATCACGCTGGAGTCGGCGAGGCTAAGATCGCCGTCCTTTAGCGCCGGAATCCGCCCCAGTGGACTGATCTCGCGATACCACTCGGGTTGGCCGAAGGGCATGATGATTTCCAGCTGGTAGTCCAGACCCTTTTCGGCGAGAAACAGACGCAGCTTGCGCACGAAAGGTGAAAGGGGTGCGCCGTAGACGATCAGGCTCATGGGCAATCCTTGTCGAGAGGAATGAGTCAATTGGGTTGGGCTTAAAAGCTCTTTTTCTTCCAGCTGTCTTCGTCGTCCAGATCCTTGAGGCCTTCGGTCAACTGGTTGACTTCATTCTCGGCAGGTTTGCTGGTTTCCAGGACCATGGCGTTGGCGCGTGCCAGATGGTTTTCCAATTGCGCCAGCTGCGCCTGGTATTTGCCCGGTTCGGGTTGCTTGCGCAGGTACTGCACGCCGCGCTCGAAGGCCAGGCGGGCTTGTCCGGGTTGATCCTTTTGCAGGGCCTGCTGGCCAAGGTTGTTGAAGAAGTCGATGTGCAGCAGGCACAGCATGTGCTGGATTTCCTTATTCCAGTGTTTGGCCTCGCTGGCTTGCAACTGGCCATCCTGGGCGGCACGGCTGATCTGGCTGTGCAGGTTTTCCAGGATAAAGCGCACTTCCTTGGCGCGGGCCTCGGTGTTGATCGGTTGCACAGGATTGCCGATGGCGATCAGCTCGTTCTTGTTGACCTGCTCACGTAACTCGGCAATCCGCGTGCGCAGCTCGCTGTTGGCCTTGTCCAGCGGCAGCAGACGATCGCTGGCTTGTAGCTCCAGGCGGCTGAGCAGCAGTTTCAGGGCTGGAGTCATCAACTGGCCGGGCAGTGTGTCGGAAACACTCCGGCTACGGCGCGTGCGGTCGATAAGATCGGCTTTCAGGCGGGCTTTTTCCAGCTTGCTGCTTTCCAGCATATGGTTGATGTAGGCGATGGCGATCAGCAACGAGATGCCGGCTACAATCAGCAGGGTTATGACAAGTGGTGACACCGCTAAAGCCTCATATAGGTGATTTTCGCTTGAGTGTAGTGCCTTCGCCCTATTGCTCATAGCGCCAGCGCTGTTTATGCCTTGAAGTCATTGATTTAAAAAAGATTAACTCGGGGGTTGACGACTCTGCGAAGGCTCCCTAGAATGCGCGCCACTTCAGGCAGAAAGGCGAAAGCCAAACGCTGAAGGCGGATGGGTTGATGAGAAAAACCCGGTTTGCATCCGAAGCGTGTCCCCTTCGTCTAGTGGCCTAGGACACCGCCCTTTCACGGCGGTAACAGGGGTTCGAGTCCCCTAGGGGACGCCATATTGCGGGAATAGCTCAGTTGGTAGAGCACGACCTTGCCAAGGTCGGGGTCGCGAGTTCGAGTCTCGTTTCCCGCTCCAAATTCACAAAAACGCCGCTCATTGAGCGGCGTTTTTGTTTGTGCGCTTTAAATGCCCAAGAACCAAGCCCGGCGGTTTTTCGCGCGGCTTGGTTCTTTTAAATCCCCAGTGTCAGTGCTGGGGGCCTTGGGTCGACAGGCTCAGCAGTTGTTTTTCCTGATTCCAGTCGAAGGGCTCGCCGTTCTGGGCGGCTTCGTAGCGGCGCTCGTCCAGGGCCTGAAACATTTGCAGCTCTTCATCGGGCATGTAGTGCAGGCAGTCGCCGCCGAAGAACCACAGCAGGTCGCGGGGGACCAGGTGGGCGATTTGCGGGTAGCGATGGATGATCTGGCAGATCAGGTCCTGGCCCAGGTAGAGGTTTTCATCCGGGGCGGCCGGCAGTTGCGTCAGCAACTCGTCGAAGCGCTCAAGAAACAGGGCATGGTTGTCTTCCGGCACCTGCTCGGCTTCGCCGAGGGCAAGCAGGATGCTGCGCAGGTGGGTCAGCAGGGCAAGGTGGTGGTCGATATAACTGTTGGCCATGGGGCTGTCCTCGGCAAAAAATCAAGCGCGCGAGTATAGGCGGCTGGCTGGCGGCTGTCCTGTTTGCCGTGCGCCCGCGGTAATGGCTGGCACGTCGGCGGTGCTGGCGCCGCTTGGATGAACGTGCGGGTGGGCATGTTGTGCCCGTGGCTTTGCAGGCTGACCCGCCTGGTCTGCGGGTTGATTCGCCGCGGCTGAGTTGCATTTGTCCCTGGGCGCCCTTATCTACAGACTCCCTTCTTTTTCGCGTGCGCACTCTATGCCTTCTGCTCTGTCCATCCGCCAGTTGGGCAAAACCTATGGCAATGGCTTTCAGGCCCTCAAGGGCATTGATCTTGAGGTGGCCGAAGGTGATTTTTTTGCCTTGCTGGGCCCTAACGGGGCCGGCAAATCGACCACCATCGGCATCCTCTCAACCCTGGTAAACAAAACCAGCGGTACGGTGAATGTCTTTGGCCATGACCTCGATCGCTCGCCGTCGGCCTTGAAGCGCTGTCTGGGTGTGGTGCCGCAGGAGTTCAACTTCAATCAGTTCGAGAAGACCTTCGATATCGTCACCACCCAGGCCGGCTATTACGGCATTCCGCTGAAGCTAGCCAAGGCGCGGGCCGAGCAATACCTGACCCAGTTGGGCCTGTGGGATAAGCGCGATGTGCCCTCGCGGATGCTCTCCGGGGGGATGAAACGGCGCCTGATGATCGCTCGGGCGCTGGTGCATCAGCCGCGCTTGTTGATTCTCGATGAGCCAACCGCCGGAGTGGATATCGAGCTGCGCCGTTCGATGTGGAGTTTTCTCACCGAGCTCAACGAGCAGGGCATCAGCATCATCCTCACCACCCATTATCTGGAGGAGGCGGAGCAGCTGTGTCGCAATATCGCGATCATCGATCACGGCCGGATCGTCGAGAACACCAGCATGCGTGAGCTGCTCGGCAAACTGCATGTGGAAACCCTGGTGCTCGATCTGAAGGATGCGCAGTTGTTGCCGCCGCAGTTGCAGGGGTATCCGGCACAGATGCTCGATGCTCACACCCTGGAAGTGCAGGTGGAAAAAAGCCAGGGCATTACCGCGCTGTTTCGCCAGTTGGCCGGGCAGAACATTGAGGTGCTCAGCTTGCGCAACAAAACCAATCGGCTGGAGGAGCTGTTTGTCTCCCTGGTGGAGAAAAACCTGGACGAGGTGAGCGCATGAATACGCCATTAGGTAACGGCGAGCTGCGCGCCAACCTGGTCGCCCTGCAAACCATCGTTTACCGCGAGGTTCGGCGCTTCACCCGGATCTGGCCACAGACCCTGCTGCCGCCGGCCATCACCATGACCCTGTATTTCGTCATTTTCGGCAATCTGATTGGCCGCCAAGTCGGCGCCATGGATGGCTTCAGCTACATGCAATACATAGTGCCAGGGGTGATCATGATGGCGGTGATCACCAATGCTTACAGCAATGTGGTGTCGAGCTTCTTCAGCAGCAAATTCCAGCGCTCGGTGGAGGAGTTGCTGGTCTCGCCGGTGTCACCCCATGTGATTCTGCTCGGCTATGTCATCGGTGGGGTGTTGCGCGGCTTGGCGGTGGCGCTGATCGTGACCTTGTTGTCGCTGTTTTTTACTGACTTGCAGGTGCATCACTTGGGTATCACGGTTCTGGTGATTGCCCTGACCGCGACCATCTTTGCCCTGGGCGGGTTTATCAACGCCGTGTATGCGCGCAACTTTGATGATGTCTCGATCGTTCCGACCTTTGTGCTGACTCCGCTGACCTATCTGGGTGGGGTGTTTTACTCGATCCATATGCTCTCGCCGTTCTGGCAGACGGTGTCGTTGGCCAACCCGATCCTGCATATGGTCAACGCCTTTCGCTACGGCATCCTGGGGGTTTCTGACCTGAATATTACGTTGGCCATCGGCCTGATGCTGTTGACCATGGCCTGCCTGTATCTGCTATGCATCCGCTTGCTGATCAGTGGTCGGGGCATGCGCCAGTAACGGTTGGCGGTTACCCGGCGTCTTTAGCTGGGCGCTGAAAGGCCTGGGCAAACGGGCTACAATCGCGGCCTGTTCTGATTCGAGTGCGCTTTTATGCATCATCCTGCCGCCGCCGATTCGCCACTGGGCAAAGCCAGTGACTATGTCGCCACCTACACGCCGTCATTGTTGTTCCCGATTCCACGCACGGCCAAATGGGCCGAGCTGGGCCTGACGGCGCAAACCTTGCCGTATCAGGGGGTGGATCTGTGGAACTGCTATGAGCTGTCCTGGCTGACGCCTTCGGGTAAGCCGCGGGTGGCGATTGGCGAGTTCGCCATCCCGGCCGACTCGCCGAATATCATCGAGTCCAAATCCTTCAAGCTCTACCTCAATTCGCTGAATCAGACGCCGTTTGCGTCCCGCGCTGAGTTGAGCGCGCTGCTCCAGGCAGACTTGTCTGCGGTGGCCGGTGCTCCGGTGGCGGTGCGGGTGCGCACCCTGAGCGAGGTCGAGGAGGAGGGGGTGGCGCGCTTGCCGGGCGTGTGTATCGATGAGTTGGACGTGAGCATCCAGGACTACCATCAGCCGCAACCGCAGCTGTTGCAATGCGACCCGCAGCAGCAGGTCAGGCAAACCCTGCACAGTCATCTGCTGCGCTCCAATTGCCCGGTTACCGGGCAGCCGGACTGGGGCAGTGTCGTGGTTGAATACACTGGCGCGGCGCTGGATCACGCCAGCTTTCTGCGTTATCTGGTGAGCTTTCGCCAGCATGCGGATTTCCACGAGCAGTGCGTGGAGCGGATCTTTCTGGATTTGCTGCGCGTGCTGCAGCCACAGGCGTTAAGCGTATACGCGCGCTATGTGCGCCGCGGCGGGCTGGACATCAACCCCTATCGCAGCCTGACCACGGCATGCCCGGATAACCGACGCTTGGTGCGCCAGTAAGAGAAATCCCGACCATTGCGCCGGGATTGTTATACCTCAAATGCCCATGTTGGCCAGGCTTTGCAGGATATTGCGCAGGGTGCCTGCGACCGTTGGGTGTTCCACCTCAAAACGCTCCACCGCCAGATTGACCCCGTCAACCAGCGAGGTGTCTGCTGGCGTGTTATGGCTGCGGGCCAATTGCTGGTCGATTTCCTCCAGCAGGGCGGCGAGGGCCGCGCGGTCGTCATCGCTCAGCGGCGGTTGCTGGGCCAGTTGCTCGCGCAATTCTTGCAGTTGTTGCTGTAAATGTGCCGGCATGATGATTTCCCTGGGTGATGGGCCTGACAGGCTGCCCGTAGAGCGGTTACTTGCAGATTAATCTACCCGCGGAGCTATTGCCTGATCGGCGTCAAGGTGGCGCTGTATCCGTGTGAGTGTTTTTGCTGTGTTTCAGGGCGCCAGAAAGGCTCGCTGTGGCTTTATACTGAGCGCCAGCGTCGACGGGTTAGCCGCTTCGGCCGTTTAAATAAAGGGAGTGAGTGGATATGCGCGCAATAGCCGCAAGCTGGACCGAGCAGTTAGGTAAGTTGTTTGTTTGTGCCGGCTTGCTATGCCTGCCGATGTTGGCCCAGGCCGCCAGCGAGGATGATCCGTGGGAGTCGATCAACCGGCCGATCTTCACCTTTAACGACACCCTCGACACCTACGCACTCAAGCCCTTGGCCCAGGGTTATCAGGCGGTGACGCCGCAGTTTCTCGAAGACGGCATCCATAACATGTTTGGCAACCTCGGCGATGTCGGCAACCTGGCCAACAATCTGTTGCAGGGCAAGCTTGAGGCCGCCGGGGTCGACACCAGTCGGGTGTTGTTTAATACCACCTTCGGCCTGCTCGGTTTCTTCGATGTAGCGACCAAGATGGAGCTGCGCAAGAGTGACGAGGACTTTGGCCAGACCCTCGGTGTCTGGGGTGTGAGCAGCGGGCCTTATGTGGTCTTGCCGTTGCTGGGGCCGAGCACTGGGCGCGATGCCGTCGGCAAAATTCCCGATAGCCTGCTGGAGCCCTATCCGTACATCAACGATGTGCCAGCACGTAACCTGACCCGCGCTGTTGATGTTGTCGATACCCGTGCCAGCCTGCTGTCGGTGGAGAAGCTGATCAGCGGCGACAAGTATGTGTTTATCCGCAACGCCTACCTGCAAAACCGTGAGTTCAAGGTCACCGATGGCGAAGTGGTGGATGACTTCTAGGCGCATCAGCCAGATAAAGCAAAAGGCGGCCATGGCCGCCTTTTGTCGGTCTGCCGCTGGCCTCAGCTCATGGACAGAATCGCCAGGCCCAGCGACTGACGTCCGCCGCCCAGGTCAATGACGCGCACCACTTCGGTTTCGGCGTTGAGGCCGGACAGCTTGTCGTGATCAGAGGCAATAGCGACGCGGATTTTTTCACCCATCTGCAGGTTGCTGAGCGCTTCGACCTGCATGCCGGTGCTCGACAGGTCGAGGCACATCGCCGGGATTTCCTGGCCGGCATGGTGCAGGGTCATTTTGGCTTCCATCCGCATGCGGATGTAGTCTCGCTTCTCGCTGTAGGCACGATCAATTTGGCTCATTAACCCCTTCCTCTTGTTCTGTGGGCGCTCCCCAGCGACTCTTATAACCCCCACGGATTTGAGGTGTAAAGTCGCCCGGCGACGATCGGCACACGCTTGAATCGATGCGGAGATGGGAGTACCGTCTGCGCCTTGAAGTGACGCCTCGCCAATGCATCCCGCCCTGCGTACGGGTGCCAAATTTAACCCGTCCCCGGCGTTGTTTGCCTGGATAGCCAATGCACAATCCCAGTGCCACGCTGCTGATCATTGACGACGACCAAGTCGTGCGTGCGAGCCTTGCAGCCTACCTTGAAGACAGCGGTTTCAACGTCTTGCAAGCCAGTAATGGCTTACAGGGCCTGGAAGTATTTGAACGCGATCATCCGGATCTGGTCATCTGTGACCTGCGCATGCCGCAGGTCGATGGCCTGGAGCTGATTCGCCGGATCAATGCCCTGCAGGTGGAAACCCCGGTCATCGTGGTTTCCGGCGCCGGGGTCATGACCGATGCCGTCGAGGCCTTGCGCCTGGGGGCGGCCGACTACCTGATCAAGCCCCTGGAAGACCTCGCCGTGCTTGAGCACTCGGTACGTCGGGCGCTGGATCGTGCCCAGTTGCGCCTGGAAAACCTGCGTTACCGGGAAAAGCTCGAAGCCGCCAACCGCCAGCTCCAGGCCAGCCTGAGCCTGCTTGAGGAAGACCAGAACGCCGGGCGTCAGGTGCAGATGAACATGCTGCCGCAAACGCCCTGGGTCGCCGATGGCCTGCGTTTTGCGCACCAGATCATTCCCTCCTTGTATCTGTCCGGTGATTTTGTCGATTACTTCCGCCTGGATGAGCGGCGTGTGGCGTTTTACCTGGCGGACGTTTCCGGGCATGGCGCTTCCTCGGCGTTTGTCACCGTGCTGTTGAAGTTCATGACCACTCGGTTGCTCTATGAATCGCGGCGCGGCGGGGTGCTGCCCGAGTTCAAGCCCTCGGATGTGCTCGGCCATATCAATCGCGGCCTGCTCAACTGCAAACTGGGCAAGCACGTCACCATGATCGGCGGGGTGATCGACGAGCAGGCCGGTGTGCTGACCTACAGCATCGGCGGTCATCTACCCTTGCCGGTGCTGTTTAGTGACGGCCAAGCCCAGTATTTACAAGGGCGCGGCTTGCCGGTGGGCCTGTTTGCCGAAGCCACCTACCAGGATCATGTCATGCCGATAGCGGAGCATTTCAGTCTGACGCTCTTGTCTGACGGTATTTTTGATCTGTTGCCTGGCGATACGCTCAAGGACAAAGAAGCGCTCCTGCCGCAACTGGTAGCCAGTGCCGGCGGCACCCTGGAAGGCTTGCGCCGAGTCTTTGCGCTGGCCAAGCTGGCCGATATGCCGGATGATATTGCCTTGCTGGTGATGAGCAGGAACCTTGCATGAGTACTGGTAAAATCCAGTTTGCCGAGCAAAGCGGGACATTTATTCTCAAGTTCGTAGGCGAGGTGCGTCTGACCTTGTGCTCGGCCTTGGATGCGACTATTGAGAAGATTTTCACTTCCCTGAACTTCTCCGCCATCGTCATTGACCTGACCGAAACCCGCAGCATCGACAGCACCACCCTGGGCCTGCTGGCCAAGCTGTCGATCCTCTCGCGGCAGAAGATCGGCCTGTTGCCCACCGTGGTCACCACCCACGAGGACATCACCCGCCTGTTGCAGTCGATGGGTTTCGATCAGGTGTTCAACATCGTCGAAACGCGCCAGGCATGCCCCGACTGCCTGGCCGATTTGCCCTCGCAGGATCAGTCCGAAGAGGTGGTCAGGGCCAAGGTGCTGGAAGCGCATCAAATCCTGATGAGCCTCAACGAATCCAACCGAGAGGCTTTTCACGACCTGGTCAGCGCCCTGGAACGCCAGCGCTGATAACCGCGTAATTGCTTGAACCGCAACGGGCGCTCCCTTACAGGAGCGCCCGTTGACGTTTCAGGCCAGGGCTTTGAGCAGGGCTTCGAGTTTTTCCTGGTCGCGGGCAAACAGGCGAATGCCTTCGGCGAGCTTCTCGGTGCCCATGGCATCCTCGTTCATGGCCCAGCGGTATTGGCTTTCGCCGAGGGTTTGCCGAGGTTCGCCAGGATTGCCAGGGGCGAGCAGGCGCGGCACTGGTGCCTGCTCGTTGGCGAGTTTTTGCAGCAGTTCGGGGCTGATGGTCAGGCGGTCGCAGCCAGCCAATTGCTCGATCTGGCCGAGATTGCGAAAGCTCGCGCCCATTACCACGGTGTTGTAGGCATTGGCCTTGTAGTAGTTGTAGATGCGCGTCACCGACTGCACGCCAGGGTCTTCGGCGCCGATAAAATCGCGGCCTTCGGTCTTCTTGTACCAGTCGTAGATGCGCCCGACGAAAGGCGAAATCAGAAACACCCCGGCATCGGCGCAGGCCACCGCCTGGGCGAAGGAAAACAGCAAGGTCAGGTTGGTTTGGATGCCCTTACGCTCCAGTTGCTCGGCGGCACGGATGCCTTCCCAAGTGGCGGCAATCTTGATCAGCACCCGCTCGCGGCCGATGCCGGCCTGCTCATACAGGCCGATCAGGCGCTCGGCGCGGGCCAGGGTGGCCTGGGTGTCGAACGACAAGCGCGCATCCACCTCGGTGGAGATTCGCCCAGGAATGACCTTGAGAATTTCCTCGCCAACGCGGACAGCAAACAGATCGCAGGCCAGGCCCAGGTCGCCGCCAGATTGACCGATAGCGTTTTGCAACAGCGGCGCATAACGCGGCAGGGCAGCAGCTTTGAGCAGCAACGAGGGATTGGTGGTGGCATCCACCGGTTGCAGGCGAATGATCGCGTCGAGGTCGCCGGTATCGGCCACCACGGTGGTGAACTGCTTGAGTTGATCCAGTTTGGAGGTCATGACGAAGCCTTGTCGATACACATGCCTTGACCTTACCCGAGCCGCCGCCACCACTCAACAGAGTCTAGCGTCCTTCAAGCAATTGCCAGGCTTGCTCCAGCACGTGCAGCGGATCATCGGCCTTGTGTACATCCACCGAGAGCAGTTGCCGAAAGCGCCGGGCACCAGGGAAGCCCTGGCCCAGGCCGAGCACATGGCGGGTGATATGGTGCATCACACCGCCCTCAGCCAGATGCTGCTCGATATAGGGGCGCAACTGGCGCAGCGCCTCGGCGCGGCCAATCACCGGCGCGTTGCTGGCAAACAGTTGCTGATCCACCTGGGCCAATAGATAGGGGTTGTGATAAGCCTCGCGGCCAAGCATCACGCCATCGAAGGTCTGCAGGTGCGTGCGGCATTCCTCCAGGGTCTTGATCCCACCATTGAGAATGAACTCCAGGTTGGGGAAGTCCTGGGTAAGCTGGGCGGCAACCTCATAACGCAGTGGCGGCACCTCGCGGTTCTCCTTGGGCGACAGGCCTTCGAGAATGGCGATCCGCGCGTGTACGGTAAAGCTGCGACAGCCGGCGGCGGCAACCATGCTAACGAAGTCACTCAGCTCGGCATAACTGTCGCGGCCATTGATGCCGATGCGGTGCTTGACCGTCACCGGAATGCTCACCGCATCCTGCATGGCCTTGACGCAATCGGCCACTAGCTGCGGATGGCCCATCAGGCAGGCACCCATCATGTTGTTCTGCACCCGATCACTGGGGCAGCCGACGTTCAGGTTGACCTCGGCATACCCGGCCTCCTCGGCCAGGCGCGCACAGGCGGCCAGGTCCGCCGGGTTGCTGCCACCCAGTTGCAGCGCCAAGGGATGCTCGCACTCGCTGTAACGCAAAAAACGCTGACGGTCGCCATGCAGCAACGCCCCAGTGGTGACCATCTCGGTGTAGAGCAGGGCCTGCTTGGACAACAGGCGCAGGAAGAACCGGCAATGCCGGTCAGTCCAATCCATCATCGGCGCGACGCTAAACCTTCTCGATAGCGGTTGCCCTATTGAAGGGGTAAGCGTTTGAGCCGTGGGATTGTCTGTTTTCATAGGGGCAGGTCAAAAGGTCGTTGAATAGGTGCGCGTGGTGGCTGCAGAGGCAGGTCCTGGAAGGCGCAGAAGGGTAGCATCCGGCAGGCCAACAATGCGCGTCCAGAGCGGCTTACTTGTGTTTGTTGGGGTGTTTGTCCTTGGGTTGTACGGGGCTGCTCTGTTAATGTTTGCGGCAATAACCCAATGGCATTGTGCATGTATCGGTTTTCCCTGGTTTTGGCCTTGCTTCTCGGCTTGCTGCTGCCCTCGTTCGGCAGTGTGGCGATGGCTGGGCATTGCCCGATGCAAAAGAGCATGGCCGATATGCACCATGCCGGGCATGCCAGTCCCTGTTGTGCGGAGCAGGGCGATGGCGCGGGCGATAAGCCGTCCTGCGACTTTGGCCAGCAATGCCAGACCGGCGGCCTATTGGTTACCCCCGCGATCAAGCTGTTTGCCCCCTTGTCGGCGTTGCCGCAAGCCTTCCTGAGCCAGCCCCTGACTCAACGCCAGCCCGCCGGGCTTTGGCGACCGCCTCCGCGTCTGTTGATCGGCTGATCTGTAATGCGCCCGATGAGGGGCGCATTCCGTGCCTGCCGGCGCTGTGCCGGCAGGCTTGATCGACTTGATTGGAGACGAAAGCATGTCGGCTTTCTTGTTCCTGCGCCCTGCTTGTGCGGGGGCGCTGGCTGTTGCGTGGTGGTTGGCTTTTGCCCCCGGCGCGGCGGCCGAACCCTTGACCTTTGCGCGTGCGCTAAGCCTTGCCGAGCGCAACGCGCCGGAAAATCTGGCGCGCCAGGCGCAGGTTGCGTCTGCCCAGCAGGCGCTGATTCCGGCGGACGCCTTGCCTGATCCCAGGCTGATTCTGGGGGTGGATAACCTGCCCGTTGAAGGCCCCGATCGCTACACGCTTAACCGCGATGCGATGACCATGCGCCGCATCGGCCTGATGCAGGAGGTGCCCAATGGCGACAAGCGCCAGGCCCGCCGGCATCTGGCCGAGGCCACGCTTAGCCGCAGTGAGGCCGAGCAGGGGGCGATGCTGCTGGTCATCAAGCGGCAAACCGCGCTGGCCTGGCTGGATGTTTACTATGCCGAGCGCCGGGTTGAGCTATTCGACCAACTGGATGAGCAAATCCGGCTGTTGCGCTCGGCGACCAAGGCGCTGATTGCCGGCGGCGCGGCGCAGCCCGGCGAATTATTGCAGGCCGATCAGGAGGCCCTGCGCCTTGAGGATCGGCGTGACGAGCAGGCCTTGGCCGTGCGCCGGGCGCGGGCCGAGTTACGCCGCTGGGTGGCTGGCGAGGCCGACCAACCGTTGGCGGGTGCGCCGCCGCAACTGCCTGTGCAGGCCCCAGGCCTGGCCCATCGCCTGGCCGAGCATCCAGAGCTGCGTGCGGCTAATGCGCGGGTGGGCGAGGCCCGTGCCGAATTGGCCGAAGCGGTTGCCGAGAAAACCCCGGACTGGGGCGTGGAGCTGGCCTACAACAACCGCGACCAACAGTTTGGCGACATGTTGATGGTGCAGTTGAGCATTGACCTGCCGATGTTTGTCGGCACCCGTCAGGGGCCCAGGATCAACGCCCGGCAACACGGCATGGCGCAGGCCGAGGCCGAGCAGGAAGCGCTGCTGCGTGCCCATCAGGCCGAACTGGAAAGCGCCCTGGCCGAGCAGCAACAACTGGTCAAGGCCTTGCAACGCAGCGAGCAGGAGCTGATCCCCTTGTCCAGCCGACGGGCCGAGCTGGAGCTGGCGGGCTATCGGGCAGGCAACACCTCGTTGAGTGCCCTGATCGCGGCGCGGCGCGAGCTGATTGAAGCCAACTTGCGCCAAATCGAACAACAGCGCCAGCTCAGTCAGCTGCGCGCCAGCCTGCATTACGCCTACGTGGAGAGTCTGCAATGAACGCTGCAGCGTTGAAGTATTGGCTTCTGGGCCTGGTCATTGCCGGTCTGGCGGGGGCCACGGGCTTCTGGCTGGGGCGTGACAATAGCGCTCAAGCGGAGCCGCCGACGGCTGCCGCAGACACCCGCCAGGTGCTCTATTGGTATGATCCGATGATGCCGACTCAGCATTTCCAGGCGCCTGGCAAGTCGCCGTTTATGGACATGCAACTGGTGCCCAAATATGCCGGCGACGAAGCCGCGCCGAGCAGCCTCAGCGTGCCGGCACAGGTGGTGCAGAACCTCGGCATGCGTACCGCCACGGTGCGGCGTGAGGTGTTGCCGACGACCCTCGATGCCCAGGGTTCGCTGGCCTATAACCAGCGCGATGTGGCGATTTTGCAGGCACGCGCGGCGGGCTTTGTCGAGCGGGTATATGCCCGTGCGCCGGGTGATGTGTTGCCGGCCGGCACGCCGTTGGCGGATCTGCTGATCCCCGAGTGGGCCGCCGCGCAACTGGAGTTTATTGCCGTATTGCACAGCGCCGATGAGCGCCTGATCGAGGCTGCGCGCCAGCGCCTGCGCTTGCTGGGCATCCCCGAGAGTGTGCTCGCGCAGGTGCAGCGCACGCGCCAGCCGCGCGCCATCCAGACCTTGGTCACGCCGATTGCCGGCGAGCTGCAAGCGCTGAGCCTGCGGGCGGGGATGGCGGTGGCGGCCGGCCAGGATTTGGCGCGGATCAATGGCCTGAGCAGCGTCTGGCTGGACACGGCGATCCCCGAATCCCAGGCCGCGGCGGTTCAGCCGGGCGCGCCGATCAGCGTCAGCCTGACGGCGTTTCCAGGGCAAACCTGGCAGGGCCGGGTGATTGCGCTCTTGCCCAGTGCCGACCTGCAGACTCGCACCCTGACCGTGCGCAGCGAACTGGCCAACCCCCAGGGCCAGTTGCGCCCCGGCATGTTCGCTGCGGTGCGTTTGAGTACCCAGGATGCCCAGGCCGTGTTGCAGATCCCCAGCGAGGCATTGCTGCGCACCGGCAAGCGCACCCTGGTTATGTTGGCCGAGGGCGAGGGACGTTATCGGCCCCATGAGATCCAGGTTGGCCGCGAGGCCGAGGGCCGTGTGGAGGTGCTGGCAGGCTTGCAGCAAGGTCAGGCAGTGGTGACCTCCGGGCAGTTCTTGCTGGATTCCGAAGCCAGCCTGCAAGGCCTGCTGGCCCAGGCCGATGCGGCCGCGCCGCCGCCACCGGTGGCCTTGCACGAGGCGCAAGGGGTGATTCGTCGTCTCGATGGGCAGGCCGTGCTGCTTGAGCACGGGCCCTTTCCCAGCCTGGACATGCCCGGCATGACCATGCGCTTTGCCCTGGCTGGCCCCGAGGTGGTGGGCAGCTTGCAGGTTGGCGATCGGGTGCGCATCGGCGTGCGCCAGGGCGCGACCGGCCTGGTGGTCGAGCGCCTGAGCAAAGTGGAGGAGGCGCAATGATCGCCCGCCTGATTTATTGGTCGATCGGCAATCGTGGGCTGGTCTTGCTGGTCACCCTGTTGCTTGGCGCCTGGGGACTCTGGTCGGTGCATAACACGGCGCTGGATGCCTTGCCCGATCTTTCCGACACCCAGGTGATCATCCGCACCAGTTTCCCTGGCCAGGCTCCGCAAATCGTCGAGAACCAGGTGACCTATCCGCTGGCCAGCACCATGCTCTCCGTTCCGGGGGCGAAGACGGTGCGCGGTTACTCGTTCTTCGGCGACTCCTTTGTGTATGTCCTGTTTGACGATGACACCGACCTGTACTGGGCGCGCTCGCGGGTGCTGGAGTACCTCAATCAGGCCCAGGAGCGGCTGCCCAAGGGCGTTACCACGACCCTCGGCCCGGATGCCACCGGGGTCGGCTGGATCTACCAATACGCCCTGCTGGACCGCAGCGGCACCCATGACCTTGGCCAGCTACGGGCGATCCAGGACTGGTTCCTCAAATACGAGCTGAAAAGCCTCGGCGATGTTGCCGAGGTCGCCACCCTGGGTGGCATGGTCAAGCAGTATCAGGTCGTCCCCGACCCGCAGAAGATGCTGGTTTATGGCATCACCCAGGGGCAGATCGAGACGGCCCTGCGCGGCGCCAACCAGGAAACCGGCGGCGCCGTGCTGCAGTTGGCCGAGCGCGAGTACATGGTGCGGGCCAGCGGTTATCTGCACAGCCTGGAGGACTTTCGCAACGTGCCGCTGCGCACCTCGGCCAGCGGCATCCCGGTGTTGCTGGGCCAGGTGGCGAGCATTCAGCTCGGCCCGCAGATGCGCCGCGGGATTGCCGAGTTGAATGGCGAGGGCGAGGTGGTCGGCGGCGTGGTGATCCTGCGCTCGGGCAAGAATGCCCGGCAGACCATTGCCGCGGTGCAGGCCAAGCTGGACAGCTTGCGCGCCAGCCTGCCGGCCGGGGTGGAGCTGGTGACCACCTACGACCGCTCCCAGTTGATCGATCGGGCCATCGCCAACCTGGGCTTCAAGCTGCTGGAGGAGTTCGCCGTGGTGACCCTGGTGTGCCTGCTCTTTCTCTGGCACCTGCGCTCTTCCCTGGTGGCGATCATCACCTTACCGCTGGGCATTCTGGTGGCGTTTATCGTCATGCACCTGCAGGGGGTCAACGCCAATATCATGTCCCTGGGCGGCATCGCGATTGCCATTGGCGCCATGGTCGATGCGGCCGTGGTGATGATCGAGAACGCCCACAAGCACATCGAAACCTGGCACCAGCAACATCCGCAGCAACGCCTGCAGGGGCCGCAACACTGGCAGGTGATCGGCACGGCAGCTGCCGAGGTCGGTCCGGCGCTGTTCTTCAGCCTGCTGATCATCACCCTGTCGTTTCTCCCGGTGTTTAGCCTGCAGGCCCAGGAGGGGCGGCTGTTTGCGCCGCTAGCCTTGACCAAGACCTATGCCATGGCCGCCGCGGCTGGCTTGTCGATTACCCTGGTGCCGGTACTGATGGGCTACTGGATTCGCGGGCGCATCCCCAGTGAGCGGCAAAATCCCTTGAATCGCTGGTTGATTGCCGCCTACCGGCCCTGCCTGGACGCCGTCCTGGCCTGGCCCAGAAGCACCCTATGCCTGGCCTTGCTGGTGTTCCTCTCCAGCCTCTGGCCGCTGAGCCAGTTGGGCGGCGAGTTTCTTCCGGCGATGGACGAGGGCGATCTGCTGTATATGCCCTCGGCCTTGCCGGGGTTGTCGGCAAGCAAGGCCAGCCAGCTTCTGCAGCAAACCAACCGGATGATCCTCAGCGTGCCGGAAGTGGCCCAGGTATTCGGCAAGGCCGGCCGTGCCGAAACCGCCACCGACCCGGCCCCGCTGGAGATGTTTGAAACCACGGTGCAGTTCAAGCCGCGTGCGCAATGGCGGGCCGGCATGACTCCGGAGAAACTGCTTGAGGCCCTCGACCAGGCGGTGCAGGTGCCGGGCCTGGCGAATATCTGGGTGCCGCCGATTCGCAACCGTATCGACATGCTCGCCACCGGGGTCAAGAGCCCGATCGGGGTCAAGGTCGCCGGCTCTTCGCTGGCCGCCATCGAGCGGGTAACCGGCGAGATTGAACGGCTAGCCAAGGGCGTACCGGGGGTCAGCTCGGCGCTGGCGGAGCGCCTCACGGGCGGGCGCTATGTGGACATCCACATCGATCGCCTGGCCGCGGCCCGCTACGGCCTGAATATCGACGCCGTGCAGGCCCTGGTGTCCGGTGCGATCGGCGGCAGCAGCCTGGGGGAAACCGTCGAGGGCCTGGCCCGCTACCCGATCAACCTGCGTTATCCGCGAGCCTGGCGCGACAGCCCCGAGGCCCTGCAGCGCCTGCCGATCCTCACCGCAAGCGGGCAGCAGATCACCCTCGGCAATGTTGCCAGGATCAGCCTGAGCGAAGGGCCGCCGATGCTGCGCAGCGAGAACGGGCGCCTGTCGGGCTGGGTGTATGTCGATGTGCGGGGGCGCGACCTGGCCTCGACCGTGCGCGATCTGCAGCAACAGGTGGCCGCGAGCGTGCAGGTGGAGGCCGGCATGAGCGTCTCCTACTCCGGCCAGTTCGAGTTCCTGCAGCGCGCCAACGCCCGCCTGGCCTGGGTGGTGCCGGCCACCTTGCTGATCATCCTGGTGTTGCTCTATCTGACCTTCGGCCGCTTGAGCGACGCCTTGTTGATCATGGCCACCTTGCCGTTCGCCCTCACTGGCGGGGTCTGGCTGCTGTACTGGCTGGGCTTCAACCTGTCGGTGGCCACCGGCGTCGGCTTTATCGCCCTGGCTGGGGTCTCGGCCGAGTTCGGGGTGATCATGCTGGTGTACCTGCACAATGCCTGGCACGCCCGCCGGCAGGCCGGGCAGGACGATGATCCGGCCCTGCTGGCGGCGATTCGCGAGGGCGCGGTGCTGCGCGTGCGGCCGAAAATCATGACCGTGGCGGTGATCATCGCCGGCCTGCTGCCGATTCTCTGGGGCGAGGGCAGCGGTTCCGAGGTGATGCAGCGGATCGCCGCGCCGATGGTCGGCGGCATGCTCAGTGCGCCCTTGTTGTCGATGCTGATCCTGCCGGCGGCGTACTGGTTGCTGCAGCGTCAGCCTGGCAAGCGCCCCGGCGGTGCGCTTTAGCGCGCGCTGGCGGCGCTGAAGCGCTGGCTAATCAGCCGGTCGAGGGCCACGGCTCCGGGGCCCTTGGCCACCAGCAGCAACAGCACCGTGGCCCAGACCCCGTGGGTTGGGTAGGCATCGGGATAGACCAGCAACTGAATGGTCAGGGTCATGCCGAGCAAGGCCAGGGCGCTCAAGCGGGTGGCCAGGCCGAGCAGCAGGAGTACCGGCAGCAGGTGTTCGGCAAGCGCCGCCAGGCTGGCCGCCGCATGCGCCGTCAGCAGCGGTAGCTGGTATTCGTGCTCAAACAGAAACAGCGCCGAGTCGGCCAGCCGTGGCCAGCCGAGCTGAAACTCAGCGCTGACCAGATCGAGGCTGAAGTTCTCCACTTTGGTCTGGCCGGACTTCCAGAACACCGCGGCAATGGAAAATCGACCGAGCAAGGCGAGCAGCCAGTAGGGCGTTTGCTCCAGCCAGGCCAGCAGGTTTTTGTAGTGTTGCAGTGGGCTAGGGTCTGTTCCCGTTTCATCGCGAGCCGCGTTGCTGCGAGAAATGGTCCCCGGTTAGGCGCAGGACGCAGGTAATGGTTATTCCCTTATCAAGTCCTGCAACAAC
>Ga0209343_10002996_pt1 | contig 21522 bp, 21 predicted proteins | sample RifCSPlowO2_02_FD_184026 | JGI IMG/M metagenome (GOLD analysis project Ga0209343, IMG submission 184026) | Groundwater microbial communities from Rifle, Colorado - Rifle CSP2_plank lowO2_0.2 (SPAdes) (version 2) | ecosystem: Environmental > Aquatic > Deep subsurface > Groundwater | place... | reverse complement strand
GTGGACGTGGGCGCGGCGGCCTGTATCCGCCAGCAGATCATCGACCTGCGCAACAGCGGTTGCGCGGTGCTGGTGGTCTCCGAGGAGCTGGACGAGCTGTTCGAGATCTGCGATCGCATCGCGGTGATCGCCGATGGTCGCCTGTCACCGACCCGGCCCCTGGCCGAGACCTCGGTGGAAGACATAGGCGTGTGGATGAGCGGTATGTGGCCAGGCAACGAGACGGCTGCGCCAGCGACCAGCAATCAATAACCCCTTACCAGAACAAGGGAACGCGCACATGCTGTCATTCAAGCTTGAAACCCGCCCCGAAGCCTCGCAGCTGATGAGCTATCTGTCGCCGCTGATCGCTGTGCTGCTGACGGTGCTCGGCGGGCTGCTGGTGTTTTCCGCCTTGGGCAAGGACCCCATCGAGGGTTTCCAGGTGTTCTTCCTCAACCCGGTGCGCGACTGGTACGGGGTGTCCGAACTGCTGCTCAAGGCCACCCCGCTGATGCTCTGTGCCGTGGGCCTGGCCATAGGTTTTCGCGCCAACGTGTGGAATATCGGCGCCGAGGGCCAGTTTATCGTCGGCGCCTGCGCGGCGACCGGTGCGGCGCTGCTGCTCGAGGACGTCAGCGGGCCCCAGGTGCTGCTGGCGATGGTGGTCGCAGGCGCACTGGGCGGCGCGGCCTGGGCGGCGATTCCGGCCTTCCTGCGCACCCACTTCAACGCCAACGAGATCCTGGTCTCGTTGATGCTGGTGTATGTCGCGCAGCTGCTGGTGTCCTGGCTGGTGTTCGGCCCCTGGATCGACCCTGAGGGCTTCAACTTCCCGCAGAGCAAGATGTTCTCCGATTCGGCGCTGCTGCCGATGCTGGTGGAGGGCACTCGGCTGAACCTGGCCTTCGTCATCGCCCTCGGGGTGTTGGCGATCGGCTATGTGTTTATGCAGAAGAGCTTTCTCGGCTTCAAGATGCGCGTGGCCGGTGAGGCGGCGGATGCGGCGCGCTACGCCGGCTTCTCGGCCAAGCTGATGATCTGGATCGGCCTGCTGGCCGGCGGCGTCTGCGCCGGCCTGGCCGGCATGGGCGAGGTGGCCGGGCCCATGGGCCAGCTGACCGACAAGGTGGGCAGCGGCTATGGCTTCGCCGCGATCATCGTGGCCTTCGTCGGCCGCCTCAACCCCATCGGCATCTTCTTCGCCAGCCTGCTGATGGCTCTGCTGTTTATCGGCGGCGAACAGGCGCAGCAATATATGAGCCTGCCCTCGTCTATCTCCAAGGTGTTCCAGGGCATGTTGCTGTTCTTCCTGCTCGGTTCCGACCTGTTTATCAACTACCGGTTGCGCGTGCGCAGAACCCTGACCAAGGCGGGTGCATAAGATGGAACAGAGTCTGTTTAGCGCAATACTGTTCGCCACCCTGGTGGCGGGCACGCCCCTGATCATTGTCGCCCTGGGTGAGCTGATCACCGAGAAGGCCGGGGTGCTCAACCTCGGTGCCGAAGGCACCATGGCCATGGGCGCGGTGGCCGGTTTCGCCGCCACTCACTACAGCGGCAACCCCTACCTGGGGGTGTTGGCCGGAATGGCCGCCGGGGCCTTGATGAGCCTGCTGTTCGGCCTGCTGACCCTGACCTTTATGGCCAACCAGGTCGCCTCGGGCCTGGCCCTGGCGATCTTCGGCGTCGGCCTGTCGGCCTTTATCGGCAAGCCCTATGAGTCGCTGACCCTGCAAGCGGTGCCGGCCTGGCGGATTCCCCTGCTGGCGGACATCCCCTATATAGGCTCGGCGCTGTTCAACCAGCAGTCGCTGGTCTACTTCTCCTGGGCGCTGCTCGCCGGGGTGATCTGGTTCCTCTACAAGAGCCGCGCCGGGTTGATCTTGCGCGCCGTCGGCGAGTCGCCCGCGTCGGCCCACTCCATCGGCTACCCGGTGATCCGCATCCGCTACCTGGCCACCCTGTTCGGCGGTGCCATGGCCGGCATAGGTGGCGCTTTCCTCTCGGTGTTCTATACCCCCCTGTGGGTCGAGGGCATGGTGTCCGGACGCGGCTGGATCGCCCTGGCGCTGGTGGTATTCGCCACCTGGCGGCCGCTGCGGGTGATGGTTGGCGCCTACCTGTTCGGTGGGGTGATGATCACCCAGCTGTTCGTCCAGGGCTCGGGGCTGAATCTCGAGGTGCCGTCGCAACTGCTCTCGGCACTGCCGTACCTGGCGACCATCCTGGTGCTGGTGCTGATCTCCAGAAACCAACAGACCATTCGCCTGAATTCACCGCAATCCCTCGGCCAGCCGTACCGGCCGGATGCCTGATCCCGTGGCGGGCCCGGGCGGTTGGGGCCCAACGCATGTGTTTGCCCCGCTAACAAAAACAACCAGAGCACTACGCTAGGAGAGGAACCGATGGCTAATCGCAGACATTTCATCAAGGCAGCAACTGGCATGGCCGTGGCCGCGGCATTTGGCGTCGGCCTGCTCGGCCACGCGCAGGCGGCCGATCCGCTGAAGGTGGGCTTCGTCTATATCAGCCCGATCGGTGATGCCGGCTGGACCTATCAGCATGACCAGGGCCGCCTGCAAATGGAGAAGGCCCTGGGCGACAAGGTGGAAACCAAATATATCGAGAACGTGCCGGAAGGCGCCGACGCCGAGCGGGTGATCCGCGAACTGGCCAGCAGCGGCTACTCGCTGATCTACGCCACCAGCTTCGGCTATATGAACTTCGTCGAGCGGGTGGCCAAGCAGTTCCCCAACGTCACCCTGATGCACGCCACCGGCTACAAGATGGGCAAGAACTTCGGCAACTACAACGCGCGCTTCTATGAGGGTCGTTACCTCAACGGGGTGATCGCCGGCAAGATGAGCAAGTCCAACGTGCTCGGTTACGTTGCCGCCTTCCCCATCCCGGAAGTGGTGATGGGCATCAACGCCTTCGCCCGCGGCGCGCGCAGCGTCAACCCGAAGGCCGAGGTGCGGGTGATCTGGGTCAACAGCTGGTATGACCCGGGCAAGGAGCGCGAGGCGGCGCTGACCCTGATCTCCCAGGGCGCCGATATGATCACCCACCACACCGACTCCACCGCCGTGGTACAGGCGGCGGAAGAGAAGGGCGTGAATGCCTTTTCCTACCATTCGGACATGGGCAAGTACGGGCCCAAGGCGCAGCTCTCCGGCACCACCCACCAGTGGGGCAAGTACTACACCGACACCACCCAGGCGGTGCTGGACGGCACCTGGAAATCTTCCTCGGTCTGGGGCGGGGTCAAGGATCAGATGATCGAGATAGTGCCGCTCAACGCCTCGGTACCTGCCGATGTGAAGGCCGAGGTCGAGAAGCTGGAAGGCGAGATGCGCGCCGGCACCTTCCATCCGTTCGCCGGCCCGGTGGTCGACCAGGACGGCAAGACCCGGGTACCGGCTGGCCAGGTGATCAGCGACAGCGAGCTGGGTCATATGAAGTACTTCGTCGAAGGGGTGGCGTCCAAGCTGCGCCAGGACTAAACGGCGGTCGTTAATGACAAAAGGCCAACCTCGCGGTTGGCCTTTTGCTTTTCAGTCCGCCTGAGTGATCGGCCAGCTTGGGCATGGCTCCTTGGTCAAGCCCAGGCGCTCTGCCATGTTGGCCGTCAGCGTCAGCGGGTTATTCAGGACCGAGCAGGCTATCCGTCTGCTCCAGCAGGCTGTGCCATAGCTCCAGTGCCCCGCGTTGGCGGAGCAGCGGCGCGGCCTGGCCGCACCAGAGCGCCAGCAGGTCGTCGCGGTGCTGCGCCAGGGCGGCCGGTTTGAGGGTGCTGGCGAACCAGCCCTGGGCCGGGTAGCCGGGCAGCTGGGCCTGGTGCGCGGCCAACGCCTCGAGCAAGGGGTTGCGTATCCCGCGCGCCAGTCTGCCGCTGAAGGCGCGGGTCAGCGCCGTGTGCCTGGCCTGCGGGCTGAACAGCGCCTGGCGGTGCAGCTCGCTGGCGCCGGACTCGCAGCAGGCGAGAAAGGCCGTGCCGATCTGCACGCCCTGAGCCCCCAGGCACAGGGCGGCGGCGATGCCGCGACCATCGGCGATGCCACCGGCGGCGATCACCGGGATGCGCACCGCGTCCACCACCTGGGGGATCAGCGCCAGGCTGCCGATCAGGCCTTCCTCGGCCGGTTGCAGAAAGGCCACCCTATGGCCGCCGGCCTCGCAACCGCTGACCACCAGCATATCCACGCCCGCGGCTTCCAGGGCTTGGGCCTCCGCCACAGTAGTGGCGGTGCCCAGGGTGAGGATGTCGCGCGCCCGGCACTGCTCCAGCACCTCGCTCGAGGGCACCCCGTAGACGAAGCTGAACACCGCCGGGCGGGCCTGTAACACGGCCTCCAGCTGTTCCTCGTAGCTCGGCCAGTCGATAGTCGGGCGGCTGGGCAATGCTAGGTCAAGCTCCTCGAAGTAGGGGCGAAACAGCGCCAGGGTGGCCGCGAACTGCGCCTCATCCAGCTCGCGCTGCTCGCTGGGATGGGGCAGCCAGAGGTTGAGGGCGAAGGGCTTGGCAGTGCTGGCACGGATGGCCGCGGCGGTCTGCAGAATGGCCTCGCCGTGCAGATGATGCACGCCGAACGAGCCCAGCCCGCCGGCTTGGCTGACCGCGCTGGTCAAGGCCAGAGAGGACAGGCCGCTGCCGAACGGGCCCTGGATGATCGGCGCACGCAACTGCAGGCGCCGGGAAACTTCGGTATTGCGCCACATGGGCAGCACCTCGCGGTTCAGGGTTGCAGGCTTTCGGCGGCCAGGGCGGCGCGCACCGTCGGGCGCTCGCCGATGCCGGCCAGGTAGCGCTGCAGCGGCCTCAGGGCGGACAGATCCGGGCCGACCAGGGCGCTCCAGCGCGCCACGGTGAACAGGTAGGCATCGGCCAGGGTGAAACGCTCCTCGCACAGGTAGGCGCGGTTGCCCAGGCGCTCGCTCACCCAGGCGAACTTCTTCAGCAGCGCCGCGGCGAACAGCGCCTTGCTGGCGGCGTCCAGCGCCGGACTGAACAGCGGCGAGAAGGATTTGTGCAGCTCGCTGCTGATATAGGCCTGCCACTCCAGCACGCGGTAGCGGGCCTGCTCGCCAACCGGCGGCAGCAAGTCATGGCGGCCCGCCAGTTCGCAGAGGTACTGGGCGATCACCGGGCCCTCGCTGAGCAGCTGGCCATCGTCCAGCTGCAACAGCGGCACATAGCCCTTGGGGTTGAGGCTGTGGAAGTCTTCGCCGGCCGCGGTGCGGTGGCTGGCCAGGTCGACCCGCTCCAGGTCGCAGGGCTGGGCGGTTTCGTGCAGCAGGATATGGGCGACCAGCGAGCAGGTGCCGGGGCTGTAGAACAGTTTCATGGAATGACTCCGCAGGGGGGTGGATAAGCACAGCGGATTCAGGCTATTAGTGATTGGTGTTCGAATAAATGCCGAGTATGTCACTTCACTTGATACAGGATGTAATCAATCATGCAGCGACAATTCGGCGGGGTGCTGCTCGGCAGCATCGAACTGTTCTGCCTGGCCGCCGAGCTGGGCAGCTTCACCGCCGCCGCTCAGGCGGCCGGGGTCACGCCGGCGGCGGTCAGCCGCTCGGTGGCACGCCTGGAGGCGCGGCTCGGCGTGCGCCTGTTCGCCCGCACCACCCGCCAGATGAGCCTGAGCGAGGCCGGCCGGGCCTATTTCGAGCAATGCCGCCAGGCCCTTGGCCAGCTCGGCGAGGCTGAGCGTACGCTCAGCGGCCAGCAGAGCGAGCCGGCCGGCCTGCTGCGCATCAGTCTGCCCACCACCTACGGCCACTACCGGGTCTTGCCGCTGCTGCCGGCCTTTCGTGCCCGCTACCCGCAGGTGCGCATCGAGGTGGAGCTGAGCAATCGCAATGTCGACTTCACCAGCGAGGGCTTCGACCTGGCCATTCGCGCCCGCGCGCCGGCCGACTCCAGCCTGATCGCCCGGCCGCTGGAAGACGCGCCCCTGCTGGTGGTGGCCACCCCGGACTACCTGCGCCAGGCCGGCACGCCGCTCACCCCGGCCGACCTGGTCGGCCACCAATGCATTCAGTTTCTCCTACCCAGCAGCGGCCGTCCGGTGCCCTGGCTGTTTCGCGAGCAGGGCCGCGACCTGGAGCTGGCGACCCAGGGCGATTACTGCTGCACCCAGGATATTCTCGGCGGCGCCACCCTGGCGCGCAGCGGCGCCGGCCTGTTCCAACTGATGGGCTTTATCGTCGAGGAAGACCTGCGGGCGGGGCGTCTGCAGGCGGTGCTGCAGGCCTATGCCGGGCGCAGCCGGCCGTTCTCCCTGCTGTACCCCAGCGGCCGCCACCTGCCGCTGCGGGTGCGGGTGTTTATCGACTTTCTGCTGCAGGCCGTGGGGCGTTGAGCTGTGGGGAGGTTGCCACGAACCCTGATCCGTTCAGGATGTCAGGGCCATTCAGATTGGGTTTTTCGCGCAGAAAAGAAAAAGACCCGCACGGATGCTGGCCTAACTCCTCGATTTCAATGGTGGGCCCACGCGGACTCGAACCGTTTACCAAAGAATTATGAGTTGCCTGGAAACGCCGCAAGCCCAGTTAATGGTTCTGGCTGTAACCGGACCCGGGTAATGAAAGTTCCTCAGCGGGCGGTAGGCGGAGCCAGCCCAGTACCCGTGACTGCTCGATATGCCAGCGGCCTTCGCGTTGGGTCAGTGCCAGGTTCTCTCTGGCGCTGCCGAAGGGGCCTGGGTTTTGCTGGGCGATTTGCAAAATGTCGCTGTCGACACTGGCAATAATCGCAACGTGACCGTAGCGGTTGAGCAATGAAGGGGCGAACACCAGCAGGTCTTCAGCTTGCGGTTGCTCGGTACTGCCGTTGTGAAACTGCAGCATGGCGCGCTTGGCATTCAGGCTACCGTCGATGAGGCTAGGGTCGAAAAAGTCTTTAGCCCGGATGTTTCATAAAAACGGCAGGCTGCTCAAACTTTAAGCAGGCTGCCGTTTTTGCTTGCGTGTTAAAGACCGAGCCAAGCGCGGCCAGACTGAAATTGATGTGCTGCACATAAAAAACCAAGGCTATGGCTCGCATTAGTGGAGCGGCGTGCCCCGAATCGCTGAAGCCAGGCGTATCAGTGCCTCCAGCCTTGGCCAGATCAAATCATGTCGGTTGGTGACGCGGCGCTCTGCGTCAGCTGCGCAACGGTGGCGGATGAACGAGGTAGAGCAGTTCGCTGACGCGGTACAGCAAACCTTTGACTGGGCAGGCGCTTGGCAAGTGCAACTTGATCCGATCCTTGTATTGCACGACCCGCACGGCCAGCTTGAACAGCTTCAGGATGATCGACATCGGCTGCGCCCGGGCCAACTCGGTATGACACAGCGTGTTCTCACGCAGGCTGTGAATCAGGCTGTAGGCGGCACAGGCATAGAACAGGCGCAGGTGGTTGGCCAGGAAGGCGTGATCGGAGGTACGGTCACTGGCCAGGTCGTTCTTCACCGCCTTGATGAAGTTCTCGTCCTGACCGCGAGCGCAGTACAGGTCCCGGTACAGCGCCTCCGGGCTCGGGTCGCTGAGCGAGGTGACCACGAAACGCGGGTTGGCACCGAGCGCCATCACCTCGGCCTTGAGTACGACCCGGTAGGTTTTGGCCCAGGAGCGCGCCTTGTAGTCGAGGTCGTCATAAAGCCGTACGGCGCCCGGCGCCGCCGCGCCCGTGCAGCGGGCGTTGTCGAGCCGCCATTGGCGCAGCGCGCGCGCCTTGGTGAGCAGAGGCTCGGCCTTGGGGGTCAAGACCTGGTTGCCGGCCAGGCCGAAGATGAAGTCGAGCCGCTCATCCTGCTCGCACAGGGCCATCAGCTCGGGATTGGCGAAGTGCCCGTCACCGCGCAGGATGATGTGGGTGTGCGGCCAGGCCTGGCGTATCAGCCGCAGCACGCGTCCGACGATGGCCGCGTTCTCTCGGCCCGTGGGCCGCTTGCCGGGGCGCAGCACGGCGGTGATGAGCTTGCCTGACAGCCCCTCGAAGAGAAACAGCGGCAGGTAGCAATGGCTTTGGTAGTGATGGTTGTAGAAGGCCAGCTGCTGCTGGCCGTGGGTGCGGTCTTCGGAGTGATCCATGTCCAGCACGATGATGCTCGGTGCCTGCGCGTAACTGGCGATGAAGCCCTCGACGAAGGCCCTGGCCAGCCGGTAGATGTCCTTGCGGCTGAGGCTGTTCTCCAGGCGCGAGAAGGTCGGGCCCGAGGCCAGTGCAGTAGCTTCGTCCAGCGGCGCCCGCTCCAGCGCCAACTTGAACATGGGGTCGCGGCGCAGGCTGTTGGCATCATTACCGTCGGCATAGCCGCAGGCGCTTTGATAGATCCGCTGGCGCAGCAGGTCGACGACGCTGTGCTCGATGTAGGACGGATGCCGGCGGTCATGGATCGCTTCCGCCAGGCGGCCGATCAACCCGCACTGCCGTTCGATGCCGCGTAGCAGCAATGGGCCAAAATCACTCGAGAGCGCGCCGCCTTCGAAATCGGCGCGTACGGTGAACCCGGTGGCGGGAGGAAAACGAAGTTGGTTTTGAGTAGAATCACCCACGGCAGTCTCGTTTAAGCTTCGTACGAAGCGTTATTGGCGTAACTCCTTTTATATCAAAAGGTTAAACGAGACTCGCCTCTGTTTTTGAAAAATCCGGGCTAATACCCTGTTAAAAATCGTCGGTCATCTTTGCCTGAGAGCTGAAGTGAGTGACCAGTGCGCCGCTCAGTTACCACAGAAGGCGTTGGGAGATAAGCATTAAGAACGGGCCTGCAAGGCCCGTTGGTTACTCGGCGGCGCAGCCCTAGGCCAGCGGCTTGCGGAAGTAGGGAATGACCTGTTCGCCGATATTTTTCAGGGTCTCCAGCTGCGCCCACTGCGGCACCGTGCCTATCTGGCAGATAAACAGGATCTCGTCGGCACCGGCGTCGATCAGGCGCTGCACGTAGCCGATGTAGTCCTCTACCTGACCACCGCCGAGGTGCGCCAGCTGGTCGCGGGCATGCCGGCTCGGAGTACTTTATCTGAGGCCCGCCCCCTTTATGGACACTGCGGAAGGCGCGCTGCTGGCGCTCGGTGAGGCACCGGCGCGTATCCATGTCGAACGCTTCGTCTCACCGCCCGATCCGGACGAGTTGCAGGCGCAGCAGGCCCAGGCACGCGCGGCGCGGCCGGATCGAGCTGCGCAGCGCTGATCATCGAGCTGGATGGCAGCAGTACGAGATTGCCTACCAGCCCGGCGACACGGTGCTGCAGAGCTGCAAGGCGGCCGGACTGGACGTGCCCTCCGCCTGCGAGGAGGGTTTCTGCGGCGCCTGCATGTGCGTCGTGCAGGAGGGTGAAACCTTGCTGGCGCGCAACGATGAGCTAAGCGCCAAGGAGCTGGCCGAGGGCTGGACCCTGGCCTGCCAGAGCCGGCCAAGCAGCGCGCGGGGGCGGCTGAAGTTTCCCGATTGAGGAGCAGTCCTGGGTGTCTGTTCCTTTTTCCCCGCCCCTGGCCGGGGTTTTTCTGCCCGCTCGCTAAGCAATCTCGCAAGCCACCTGCCGGCAGACGTGGCAGTTGGGGAATTTTATTGGCCGAGCGGTCAGCTTGCAGCGGTTTTGTGTACTGCGGCACAGCCGCTGTCACGCTTCCGTCGTTTTCCCCGGTTAGCGTCATGGCTCCGTCGATCAACCTGAAGGAGCCCCCATGAGCCCCCACGATAAACCGGACAACCTGCTGTTCGATAATGGCGATGAACTGCCCAGCAACCACTCGGCCAACCCGCATATCACTGAACTGAGCAGCGCCATGGGTCGTCGCCAGGTGCTGGCCGGCGGTGTCGCCCTGGGCGCCTTGGCCTTCCTCGGCAGCGCCATGCCGGGCATCACCGAGGCAGCCGAGCCTGCCGTCCATGGCCTGCAGAAAGCCCCCTTCAAGCGGCGCAGCAAGCTGCCCTTCAGCGCAGTCGCCACCACCCGCGCCGATGCCATCACGGTGCCGGCCGGCTACCGCGCCACCCCCTTTATCCCTTGGGGCACGCCGATCACCGGTGGTTATCCGGCCTACCTGGAAGACGGCAGCAACAGTGCCCAGGATCAGGCCGAACAATTGGGCATGCACCATGACGGCATGCACTTCTTCCCGATTGACGCCAAACACCGCAGCAAGAACAGCCAGCATGGCCTGCTGGTGCTGAACCACGAATATATCGACGTGCCCCTGCTCCACCCCAATGGCGCCACCCTGGTCGCCGGCAAGCGCAGCAGCGCCGAGGAAGTGCGCAAGGAAATCAACGCCCATGGCGTCTCAGTGGTGGAAGTGCGCCGTGCTCTCGGCGGCCAATGGTCGGTACTGCCCAGCGCGCGCAACCGCCGCATCACCGGCGCAACACCTATGCAGATCGGCGGCCCGGCGCGCGGCCATGCCCTGCTGCAGACTCGTCACAGCCCGCAAGGCACCGCCAGCCGCGGCACCCTCAATAACTGCTCTAATGGCTTCACCCCTTGGGGCACCTACCTCAGCTGCGAGGAGAACTGGGCCGGCTACTTCGCCAGCGCCGATGCCGATCTGCCGCGGGAACTCAGCCGCTATGGCCTGCGCAGCAGCAGCCGCTATGGCTGGGATCATCTGAGCGGCGACGAGTTCGAGCGTTTCAACGCCACGCGCAAAGCCGCCACGGCCCAGGATGACTACCGCAACGAACCCAACCACTTCGGCTGGATAGTCGAGATCGATCCCTTCGCCCCAGAGTCAACGCCGGTCAAGCGCACCGCCCTGGGCCGCTTTGCCCATGAGGGGCTGGTGTTCGCCCCGGTAAAAGCGGGCCGCCCAATAGTCTGCTACTCCGGCGACGATTCGAAGAACGAATACATCTACAAATACGTCAGCCGCGACAAATACCGCCCCGGCCGTAGCGATGGCCGCCTGCTGGATGAAGGCACCCTCCATGTGGCGCGCTTCGATGCCAACGGCAAGGGCCAGTGGCTGGCCCTGAATATCCACGACCCGCAGTTCCAGGCCGCCTGCACGGCCGCCGGCGTAAGCTTCGCCGACCAGGGCGAAGTGCTGATCAATACCCGTCTGGCCGCCGATATCGCCGGTGCGACCAAGATGGACCGCCCGGAATGGGGCGCGGTCAATCCGGACAACGGCGAGGTGTATTTCACCCTGACCAACAACAGCTCGCGCACCACGGCCGACGCCGCCAACCCGCGCTCGCCCAACCCCCATGGCCATATCATCCGCTGGCGCGAGCTGAGCAAGGACCATGCGGGCCGGCACTTCGCCTGGAGCCTATTTATGCTGGCCGGCACCGAGGCCGACAGCATCGGGCCGAACGGCCAGCCACTCACGGCCGATAACCGCCTGGCCAGCCCGGACGGCCTGTGGTTCGACGAGGAAGGTCGGCTGTGGATTCAGACCGACATGAGCGGCAGCCAACTCAACAGCGGCCCCTTCGGCAACAACCAGATGCTGGTGGCCGAGCCGCGCACCGGCGAACTCAAGCGCTTTCTGGTCGGCCCCCTGGGCGCCGAAATAACCGGCATCACCGCCACCCCGGACTTCCGCACCCTGTTCGTCAATATCCAGCATCCCGGTGAAGGCTCGACGCCGAGCAACCTGCTCAGCACCTGGCCGGATGGCCCGGGCAAGCGGCCCCGTTCGGCGACCGTGATCATCAGCCGCGAGGATGGCCGGCGCCTGCTGTAAACGCCACGCAACAGAGTGACCGGCCAAGCCTGGCCGGTCACTTTTCGCTATGCCAGACTCGCGCCTCTTCCCCTGCCCTCATCAGGAAACGCGCATGTCCAGCAACCGCCTCAGCCGTATAGTCGCCAAGATTCACCAGCTGCCCGCCGCCCTGCACAGCCCGGCCCTGTCCCTGCTGTTCGGCTCCCAGGTGAAGTTCGCCGGCACCGCCAAGGTGCGGGTGAATGAGCTGAGCGAACAACGGGCGGTGATGAGCCTGGCCAACAGACGCAAGGTGCAGAACCATATCCAGGGCGTGCATGCCGCGGCCATGGCCTTGCTGGCCGAATCCGCCACGGGTTTTCTGGTCGGGATGAACGTGCCGGACGACAAACTGCCGCTGATCAAGAGCCTCAAGGTCGACTACCTCAAGCGTGCAGTCGGCGGCCTGCGCGCGGAAGCCAGCCTGACGCCCGAGCAGATCCAGGCGATCCATAGCCAGGACAAGGGCGAAGTGCTGGTGGCGGTGCAGGTGACCGATGAAAGCGGCAACCAGCCGATCCAGTGCGAAATGCTCTGGGCCTGGGTCAGCAAGAAGCGCTAACAGCTGATCTGAGTCCACACCTTACGCAGCCTGAGCCAGCTGCAGGAAAGCGCAGGCTTAAAGCTAAGCCTGCATAAGCAAGACCGGCAGCACTGGCCTCCTGCGCGCGGCCAGGCCTTTGGGCCCTAGAGCCAAAACGGCCGCAACAGAGCGCCCAGTCCATCCTCTCGGCCTAGCCAGATTGCCACCCTAACGGGCTGCAGCGGCCACGCAGCCTAGGCGCATGCACTGCACGACGACCCTCTTGGTCCAGCGGACCCCGCCCACTGCCGAGCAAGCAGTCGCAGCGACCGTGCGACCTCCTCTGCGTCCTATGCGACATTTCGTTTAAGCTCGAATGACTCCAACCGCGCAAGGCGCGTCCCCTCTACTCTGCTTTATTTAAAGAAATGCCCATGGCAGCCGATAGGCGCTCCAAGCCTCACTAATAAAAAGGTCGTGAAAATGTTGTTCAACCGACTGTCCATCCAGCTCAAAATCACCCTGCTCGCAGGCCTCTGTTTGCTGGCCATTGTGGCCGTACTGGTATCCGCCTCGGTGATCCAGGCCTCGCGCAACGCCAGCCTGGTCAAGCAAGCCAGCTCGGCCATGCTCAAGGAGTCGGCCCAACAGCGCATGGAGGCGCGCGCCGAATCCCAGGCGCTGCAGATGCAGCGCTACTTTATGGACGCCTACCAGTACGGCCGCGGCGCCGCCACCCAGGTGCTGTTTATCCGCGAACAGGCGGAGAAGCGTTTCCTCGATGCCTTCGACCTGCGCGAAGACCTCAACCGCCAGGTGCGCAGCGCCCTGCAAGCCAACCGCAGCCTGCTCGGCATCTACCTGGCCTTCGAGCCCAACGGCCTGGATGGCAAGGACGAACTCTTCCTCGACCAGGATAATCTCGGCAGCAATGACAAAGGTCGCTTCGCGGTGTACTGGGCGCAAGCCAAAAGTGGCGAACTCAGTTCGGAGACTCTCAGCGAAAAGATGCTGGGCGACAGCACCCCAGGCATCAGCGGCGCCGCCTATAACGCCTGGTACACCTGCCCGCTGGAGAAAAAACAGGTGTGCCTGCTCGACCCCTATATAGATGAAGTCGATGGGGTGAAGACCCTGATGACCAGCATCGCCTTTCCCCTGCTGCTGGCCGATAAAGTCATTGGCGTGCTGGGGGTCGATATCAGCCTGGTCAGCCTGCAGGAGCTGAGCAACAGCGCGCATAACGGCCTGTTCGACGGCGCCGGACACGTCAGCATCATCAGTCCGGCCGGTCTGCTGGCAGGCCATAGCCGCGACAGCAGCCTGCTCGGCGGCAAGCTGGAGCAAGCCTTTAGCGATCAACACAGCGAAATGCTCGGTCTGCTCGCCAATAATCGCCCCGAGGTGCTGCACCATGAGGGCGCGCTGCAGGTCCTGCAGCCACTTCTGCCTATCCCCGAGTCCAAACCTTGGGGGGTGCTGATGGAGGTTCCGGAACCCGTGCTGCTGGAGCCGGCGACCCGCCTCGAGGGCGAGATGGATGCAATGAGCACCCGCAATACCGGCATGTCGCTGGGCCTCGGGCTGGCCGCCGGGGTGATTGGCATCCTGCTGATCTGGCTCACAGCCCTGGGTGTGACCAAACCTATTCTCGGCGTGGCGGCCATGCTCAAGGACATCGCCAGTGGCGAGGGCGACCTCACCCGCCGCCTGGAGTATGCCAAGCAGGACGAACTGGGCGAGCTGGCCAGCTGGTTCAACCGCTTCCTCGACAAGCTGCAGCCGATCATCGCCAACGTCAAACTCAGCGTGCAGGACGCCCGCAGCACGGCCGACCAGTCGGCCTTGATCGCCAGCCAGACTAGCCAGGGCATGCAGCAGCAGTTCCGCGAAGTCGACCAGGTGGCCACCGCCTTCCAGGAAATGAGCGCCACCGCTCATGACGTGGCGCACAACGCCGCCCAGGCCGCGGAAGCGGCGCGCACTGCCGACCAAGCCAGCCGCGAAGGCTTGAGCGTGATCGGCAAAACCACCTCGACCATCGAATTGCTGGCCAATGAGATGAATGTGGCCATGCAGGAAGTCGAAGGCCTGGCCAGCAGCAGCCAACAGATCGGCTCGGTGCTGGAAGTGATTCGCTCGATCGCCGAGCAGACCAACCTGCTGGCGCTCAACGCCGCCATCGAGGCCGCCCGCGCCGGGGAGGCTGGGCGCGGTTTCGCCGTGGTCGCCGACGAGGTGCGCAACCTGGCCAAACGCACCCAGGACTCGGTGGAGGAAATCCGCCAGGTGATCGAGGGCCTGCAGAACGGCACCAAGGAAGTGGTCAGCACCATGCACAGCAGCCATCGCCAGGCCCAGGGCAGCGTCGAGCAAGTCGAACTGGCGGTGGCGGTGCTGCAGCGCATCAGCCAGGCCGTCAGCGTGATCACCGACATGAACCTGCAAATCGCCAGCGCCGCCGAGCAGCAGAGCTCGGTGGCCGAAGAGATCAACCGCAACGTCGCCTCGATCCGCGATGTCACCGAGTCGATCTCCGGGCAGGCCGATGAGTCGGCGAAAATCAGCCAGAACCTGAACAAGCTGGCCAACCACCAGCAGAGCCTGATGGATCAGTTCCGCGTCTGAGTTGGCCCGGTAAGACCGCTGTGGCGGTGCCTTCCTGGCGACGCAGACAGCAAGCCATGGACCTCGAGTGGGGCAACGCAGCATTGCCCCAGAGCCTTTGCCTTGCTCAATCGGCCTGCTGGTTTTTCAGAATTTGCCCGTTGGTGGCATCCAGCTCGACAGCCCACGGCACGCCTTGGGCGTCACGCACCTCGGCCTGATAGACATAGCGGCCGTACGCCTCTTCCAGTTCGGCCTCTTCGACCGTGCCGCCCGCATGCGCGGCCAGGGCGACGGCCTCGAGTTTGTCCAAGGATTGAATGATGCCGGCGTCGCGCAGTTTGAGCGCTTCGTCCGGGCCCAGGTCGCGGGCCTGGGTCAGGCCGGCGGTCAGGCTCAGGGCAGCGGCGGCGAATACAGCGGTCACTCGATTCATGTTCAGTTTCCTTGTGGGGTTTGCTTGCGACGGAGCCCAAGTTACTGCACGGGATTTCACTCCAGCTGCATGGGCTTGAGCCGCGATCCGCCCGCCACTCGGCCGCAGCCATGCAGCCCTTATTCACGCGCTGAAGTCACTTGGCCTGACTGCCCAGCGCTCTATAATCCTGGCCTTGCGCGATGGAGGCCAACATGAGTGCGATTCGAATCAAGTCCCCTGCCCTGACTATTAAAGCCGGCAAACGCGCCCTCGCGCGGATTCGCGAGCGCGGCCTGCAACCGGCGGACGTGGGCATTCTGCCGGGCGCTGCCGGCGGGCCCAAGGCCCTGGGCATCCAAGGCCTGGACCTGGCCCTGTTCGGCGACTGGCTGCTGCGCGCGCCCCGCGAACGCTCGCTGATCGGCGCCTCCATCGGTTCCTGGCGCTTCGCCAGCGCCTGCCTGCCGGACGCGGCGGCCGGCATTCGGCGCCTCGGCGAACTCTATACCGCGCAACGCTTCGCCAAGGGCGTGAGCATGGCCGAGGTGTCGCAGAGCTGCAGCCTGATGCTCGAACAGCTGCTGGAAGGTCAAGACGCCCAGGTGCTGAGCAATGCCCACTACCGCCTAAATATAGTGGTGGTGAAGAGCCACGGCCTGCTCCGGCACGACCAGCGCGCTGCGCTGGGCCTGGGCTTGGGCTCGGTGATCGGCAGCAACCTGCTCGGCCGCTCACGCCTGGCCAAACACTTCGAGCGGGTGATTCTGCATGATGCGCGCCAGGCACCACCGCTGAGCGCGCTGGAGGATTTCCCCTCGCGCTACCTGCGGCTCGATAGCGCCAACCTGCGCCACGCCCTGCTCGCCTCGGGCTCGATTCCCCTGGTCATGCAAGGGGTGCGGGATATTCCCGGCGCCGGTCCCGGCACCTACCGCGATGGCGGCCTGCTCGACTATCACCTGGACCTGCCCTACAGCGGCAACGACATAGTGCTGTACCCGCACTTCACCGATAAGGTGATTCCCGGCTGGTTCGACAAGGGCATGCCCTGGCGCCGCGGAGACAGCCAGCGCCTGCAGGATGTGCTGTTGCTGGCCCCCTCGCGCGACTATCTGGCGCGCCTGCCCCACGGCAAGTTGCCCGATCGTAAAGACTTCAGCCGTTATCTGGGCGATGATGGCGGCCGTGAACGCTACTGGCTCAAGGCCATGAGCGAGAGCCAGCGCCTGGGCGATGAATTTCTCGAACTGGCCGACAGCGGCCGCTTGGGCGAACGTCTAGAAGCACTTTAACCACCAGTGATGTTGCTCAGCAGCTAAGGATGGCCAGGATAAAACTTGCAGTTGCCATTATTCATGGCATAGGGACTCAGCCCGACTCGCGTAATGGCGAAGGCCAGCACAGCTTTGCCCACAGCCTGATTGACGGCCTGCGCCAGCGCCTGGGGGCCGACGCCGACCAGGTGGCGTTCCAGACCCTGTATTGGGCCAGCGTCTTGGATAAGCGCCAACTGGCCTTCCTCGACAAGTTGCGCGACCAACCGGTGCGCTGGCGCTGGCTAAGGCGCATCGTCACCCTGTTTCTCGGTGATGCCAGCGGTTACCGCAAGGTCAGCCAGGCCTACGACACCACCTATGAAGAAGTGCACCAATGCCTGCGCAACGGCCTGAATGCCCTGCGCGCCAAGGTCGACGCCGACACCCCTCTAGTGGTGCTGGCCCATTCGCTGGGTGGGCATATCTTCTCCAACTTCGTCTGGGACCAGCAACGCGCCAACAAGGCCACAAGCTGCCCGCTCGATCCCTTTCTCGCCCTGGAAACCCTGAGCGGCCTGGTGACCTTCGGCTGCAATATCCCGCTGTTCACCTTCGCCTACGACCCGGTGGTGCCGATTCGCTTTCCCGGCCACTGCCTGACCGAGGCCGTCACCGCCCAGGCGCGCTGGCTCAACCTCTACGCCCCCGCCGACCCCCTGGGTTACCCGCTGCGGCCGCTGCCCAATTATGCGGCGGTGGTGGCCGAGGATCGCGCCATGCCGGTCGGCCCCTGGTACGCCCGGCATACCCCCCTGAGCCACCTGACCTACTGGGGCGACAGGCGCTTTCAGAACTATATCGCCCGCTATCTGCGCCGGCTTTTAGCCGCCTGTTAGGCTCCCCAAACCGCCTTAAACCCTTAGAAATGTGATCTATCGGACAATTTCTTGCATTTTTAGGCAGGCATGTGACTTAAGGGTCAGCGCAGACCATCAACGACTATGACCGGCAAGCGTGAATAGACCGCCTGCCCTTGTAGATTTGGGATCAACTCGGAGAAACCGACCCCATGAACGCCCCGCTGCGTTTTAACGAAGCCCTGCTGATTGCTGATCGTGCCTTTCAACCTTTCCAGTGCGTGGCCTGGGCGCCCCAGGATGGCACGGGCAACCTCAGCCTGAGCGTCATCGATCGCACCAGCACCCGTCTGCTTGGCCGTACCCAACTGTCGAGCAACATCTACAGCGACCCGGTGCAATTCGCCAATCTACTGCAGCAGTCCCGCGAGCAACTCAGCCAACAAGGTTTCGCCCTGGAGCCTTGGAGCATGCCAGAGTAATCCACGTCTGCCTCGAGGGGCTCCTAAGCTGCCACCCAGCAGACCTTAGCCATAGCCCCTTTGCACTCAGCCGCGCCAGCCTGGCGTGACTGCAATATGGCAATATCTGTGGGCTTATTGTCCTTGTTGCCATTTACTCGATAAGTGCACACTGCATCCATAGCCTATCGAGAGCGCCCCATGGATGCCCTGAAGACCATCGCCTGCCTGCTCTACCCCGATGTCATGAGCCTGGACCTGAGCGGCCCGCTGCAGGTCTTCGCCTCGGCCAATGTCGAGCGCCAGCGCCAGGGCTTGCCAGCCTGTTATCGCCTCCTGGTACTCGGCCAACAGCCGGGCCCCATCGCCACCTCGGCCGGTTTCCAACTGGTGGCCGAACAGGCCTGGAGCGCGATAGACCCGGCGCAGATCGACACCCTGCTGATCCCGGGCGGTCGGGGCGAACACGCCCAATGCCAGAACAGCCAGCTGCTGACCTGGCTGCGCGACGCCGCCCCCCAGGTGCGTCGCCTCGGCTCGGTCTGCTCCGGCGCCCTGATTCTCGCCGCCGCGGGCCTGCTCGATGGCCGCCGCGCCACCACCCACTGGGCCGATATGGAAAGGCTGCGCACAAGGCACCCCAAGGTCGAGATAGCTGGCGACTGCCTGCACACCTATGACCCGCAGGACTCCCAGGGCAATGGCCATATCTTCACCTCCGCCGGCGTGACCGCGGGCATCGACCTGGCGCTGGCCCTGGTCGAGGCCGATCTGGGTCGCCCCACCGCCCTGGCAGTGGCCAGGCGTCTGGTGATGTTTCTGCGCCGGCCGGGTGGCCAGGCGCAATTCAGCGCCTTGCTGACTCCGGAACCCAGTCGGGTGCCGCGCCTGGCCGCCCTGCTCGAGTGGATTCCCCTGCATCTGAGCGATGACCTGTCCCTGCCGGCCTTGGCCGCGCAGGCCAATATGACCCCGCGCACGCTGTCGCGGGTGTTTGTCCAGGAATTGGGCATGGGCCCCGGCCGCTATGTCGAAAACATCCGCCTGGAGACGGCGCGCAGCCTGCTGCAAAGCGCCCAGGCCTCGATCGGCACTGTGGCGCGCCTGAGCGGTTTCGTGCACCCGGAGAACCTGCGGCGCAGCTTTCACAAGCACCTGGGCATCAGCCCCCAGGAATACAGCGAACGCTTCGCCTGATCGACCTCTATCCCAACGCCAGGAGCCTGCCATGCTGCAACTACGCCCCAACTGTGAATGCTGCGACCGCGACCTGCCCGCCGACTCGGCCGATGCGCTGATCTGCTCATTCGAGTGCACCTTCTGCCGCGACTGCGCGAGCGATAGCTTGCAGGACATCTGCCCGAACTGCGGCGGTGAACTGCTGGCCCGCCCACGCCGCCCGGCCGACAAGCTGGAACGCTTCCCGGCCTCCAGCCAGCGGGTGCTCAAGCCCGCCGGCTGCGGCGCCAAGCACTAAGAGCCTGTTTACGATCTCGCGAGCTAGAGCCAGACAAGGCGCTACGTAGTAACAGCCTCCGGCTGGTCAAAACAGCCGAGGAAGCGCAGTTTACGAGCTGTAAATGAGCATTCCGAGGCTGTTTTTAACGCCGGATGGCCGACGCGCAGCAGATCGTAAACAGGTTCTAAAACCAAGATACCTCGGGACCCTAGCTGTTTTCTGGAGCCGCCTTATGCTGCTGTTACGCAATCCCTCGATCCGCTTGTTGTTTGCCGGCCAGGCGCTGTATTGGTCCTGCTCGATGATCGGTATCACCCTGACCTCCCTGGTGGGGCTGCAACTGGCCCCCCTGAATGTCCTGGCGACCCTGCCGCTGGCCTTGTGGATGCTGGGTAACTTGTTCGCCGTACAACCCTTGTCGCTGTTTATGCAGCGCCATGGCCGCCGCCCCGGCTTGCTGCTCGGCGCCGGTGCCGGCGTGTTGGGCGGCTTGCTCAGCGCGCTGGGCGTCTGGCTGGGCGACTTCGCCCTGTTCTGCCTGGGCGCCTTGCCCATCGGCGCCTATCAGGCCTCGGCCATGTACTACCGCTTTGCCGCGTTGGAGGCCGTCGAAGAGGCGCACAGAGGCCGCGCCAGCGCCTATGTGATAGGCGGCGGCGTATTGGCCGCCGTGCTGGCGCCGAGCCTGACCCTGTGGGCGCGCGGCGCCCTGAGCACGCCTTTTGTCGGCGCCTACCTGCTGATCGCGACCCTGGCCCTGCTCGCCGTGCTACTGCTGCTGAAGCTGCCCGAGGGGAACGCACCGCGTAGAGCCAAAGCCGGCCTCCACGAGCTGAAGCAGCTGCTGCGCCGCCCCGTGGTACGCGCGGCGATCGCCACCACGGCGGTCGGCAATGGGTTGATGGTCTTGGTGATGAATGCCACGCCCCTGGCCATGAACTTCTGCGGTTTTGGCCTGGCCAGCAGCGCCCAGGTGATTCAATGGCACATGCTCGGCATGTTCCTCCCGGCCTTCCTGGCGGGCCCCTTGGTGGATCGCCTCGGCAGCCGACGGGTAGCCCTGCTGGGTGGGCTGATACTGCTGATAAGCGCCACCCTAGCCTTGACCGGTCTGCAGCAGTTGCACTTTCTGCTCAGCTCGCTGCTGCTCGGGCTGGGCTGGAACCTGATGCTGGTCGCCGGCACCACATTGCTGGCCGAAGGCCACAGCGACGCGGAACGCGGCCAGGCCCAAGGCTTGATGGAACTGCTCAACGGTCTGCTGGCGGCCTGCGCCGCGTTCACCGCCGGCGCGCTGATCAGCGGCCTCGGCTGGGGCGCGATCAACCTGGTCATCCTGCCCCTGGTCGGCCTGGGCATGCTGATGCTGCTGCCGGCCAGGCGGGGCCTGCTGGAGGCCGCGGGCTAAGGCCAGGCGCCCAGCCCAGACAGCAAAAAGGCGACCCCCGGGGTCGCCTTGTCGTATCCAGTACGCCTTAGTAGTAGGCGTTTTCCTTGTTGGTGTGGTCGGTCACGTCACGCACCCCTTTAAGCTCGGGGATGCGTTCGAGCAGGGTCTTCTCTATGCCTTCCTTGAGGGTCAGGTCGACCTGGCCGCAGCCCTGGCAACCGCCGCCGAACTTCAATACCGCGATGCCGTCATCGACCACATCGATCAGGCTGACTTCGCCGCCGTGGCTGGCCAGACCGGGGTTGATCTCGGTTTGCAGGTAGTAGCTGATGCGCTCGTTGATCGGGCTGTCTTCGTTGACCATCGGCACCTTGGCGTTCGGCGCCTTGATGGTCAACTGGCCGCCCATGCGGTCGGTGGCGTAATCGACCAGGGCATCTTCCAGAAAGGGTTCGCTGACGGCGTCGATCCAGGCGGTGAAGCTGGCCAGGCCCAGGGCGGTGTCTTCCGGTTTCTGCTCGCCCGGCTTGCAATAGGCGATGCAGGTTTCGGCGTACTGGGTACCCGGCTGGGTGATAAACACACGAATGCCGATGCCCGGGGTGCTCTGCTTGCTCAGCAGGTCAGCCAGATAGTCGTGGGCAGCGTCGGTAATGGTAATGGTGCTCATGGCAACTCCTCGCAAACATGGGCGCAGTGTACGCCAGTCGACCATGGCCGGCAAAGTCCTAGTAATTTGGTAGGGATAGAGCTGGGAGTATCAACTTAATTCGCGGCCAGCTGTTTTTCACCAACAAACGCAGCCGTGCAGCATGCCTTAAAGGTTCTGGTAGCGATTTATATCCAGCACGCCCGCCTCGACCGGTTCGG
>Ga0209343_10002993_pt1 | contig 21526 bp, 18 predicted proteins | sample RifCSPlowO2_02_FD_184026 | JGI IMG/M metagenome (GOLD analysis project Ga0209343, IMG submission 184026) | Groundwater microbial communities from Rifle, Colorado - Rifle CSP2_plank lowO2_0.2 (SPAdes) (version 2) | ecosystem: Environmental > Aquatic > Deep subsurface > Groundwater | place... | reverse complement strand
AGGCGAGCCACCTCGGCAAAGCGCTGCGGGTGCCGCGGCACGATGAGCAGCAACGCCGCGCCGAGCGGTTGCTTCGCCAGCGCGTCGAGCAGCAGCGCTTCTTCTCCCTCCCTCGTGCTCGCTGCAAGAAACACCTGGCGCGTGCCATAACATTGGCGCAATCGCGCGACCAGGGCCAGCGCTTGAGGCGGCTGAGCGACGTCGAACTTGATGTTACCCGTGACCTCCGCAGCGCGAGCGCCGAGCCTGGTCAGACGCTGCGCATCGGCGTTGGTCTGTGCCGCGACAGCGGACAGTCTTCCGAACGCCGCCCGCGCGAGCGGCGCGACGGTTTCGTAACCCCGCGCCGACTTTTCGGAGAGGCGCGCATTGGCAAGCACGAGTGGAACGCCAAACCGCGCGCAGCCGCGGACGAGATTGAACCAGACCTCCGTTTCCATCAACACCCCCAGACGCGGGCGAAAATGCGCCAGAAAACGTTTCACCGCGAAAGGATAATCGTAGGGCAGATAGGCGAGCGTCGCCTCTCCCCCGTACAGGCGCTCCGCAGTATCTCGACCGCTTGCTGTCATCTGCGTGATCAGGATCTCGCATTCCGGGTGGCGCTCGCCGAGTAGTTTCACCAGCGGTTGAGCCGCGCGCGTCTCCCCGACTGAAACCGCGTGCACCCAGATGATCGGTTTTCGCGGCCGTGAACGGTATCTGCCGAAACGCTCGGCGATATGGTGGCGGTAACCAGGCTCCCTGCGTCCACGCAAGTAAAGCCTCGCCAAAACGAGCGGCAAGGCCAGCCAGAGAATCAGCGTGTAGCCCCGTTCCCAGACGATCCGCCAGATCACGCTGCACCGAGCTCGCAAAGCGTGTTCAGAACCGACCCGAGTTCAGGAAGTTCTCCCGACGCGCCGAGGTTGCGTGCATGCGCAGCCCCGTAAAGTCCGGTGAGCGCGGGATCCGAGCCACAAAACAACCCGACGACCGGGACACCGAGCGCCGCCGCAAGATGCGTGAGGCCGGTATCAACCCCGACCACGACGGCGGACCCGGCAAGCATGCTGGCAACTTCGGAGATTGGTGCCAGCGGGGGCACGCGCGCTTTTTCCAGCGTCTGCGCAATCGTCTCGCTGCGCCGTCGTTCCTCGTCGTTTCCCCACGGAAGGATGCAGCGTATTCCGCGGGCCTCAAGCGATCGTCCAAGTCCAATCCAACGATCGATTGGCCACAGCTTGTCGATACGGCTCGTCGCGTGCAGAAACACCGCATATCGCCGTTGGCCGCCTTCTCTCTCGACGGCAGCGGCGCGAATCCCGAATTCCGCCGGCGTGTCGACACGATAGCCGAGCGCGCTTGCTGCAAGCATGCGGTTTCGGATCACCGCGTGCAAATTGCGCGCGACGTGGTGCCTCACATCGTAAGTACGCGCTGCGAGTCCTTCGCGTGACGAGCCCGCATCAAATCCATGGCGCCGGCCACGCGCAGCGCGCGCGAGCAGTGCGCTCTTCAACAAGCCCTGGGTGTCGATCACCGCGTCATATTGCTCGGCACCGAACTGGCGCCGCAGCGCGCCGATCTCCGACCAGGTCGACGCCCCGAGCGGGCGCTTGCGCCAGCGCCGAATCGCTACGGGAATGATTCCAGCGATTCCGGGGTGCAACGCAACCAGCGGCGCGTAGGCCTCTTCAACCGCCCAGTCGATCTGTGCATCCGGAAACCGGCGGCGGATATCGCTCGCGACAGGAAAATTGTGGACGACATCCCCAAGTGACGACGTCTTGATAAGAAGTACTTTGAGCATGGCGCAGCGCCAGTGCAGAGCGACGATACAGGTTAGAATGGCGCACCTAAAGGATTGATTATAAACCGTTCCGTGTCTCTCTCCGTCGCCATCATCACGCACAATGCAGATAAGCAGCTGGACGCTTGTCTGCAGAGCGCCTCGTTCGCGGACGAGATCCTCATCGTCGATTCCGGCAGCACCGACGGCACGGTCGAAATCGCGCGCCGCCACGGCGCGAAAGTGATGCACAAAGAGTGGCTGGGCTTCGGGCCGCAAAAGCAGTTCGCAGTCAGTGCAGCCTCATACGACTGGGTACTCTGCCTGGACGCCGATGAGCGGATCAGCGATTCCCTGCGCGAGGCTATCGTCGCCGAGCTTCGCGCCCCACGTGGTGCCGTGTATGCGCTGTCGCGCCGCAACCGCTTTCTCGGTCGGTGGCTGCGGCACGGCGAAGGCTACCCGGACTGGTGCGTGCGCTTGTTTCACCGCCGCGAGGCCCGCTGGAGCGACGACCCGGTGCATGAGCGCGTCGTCACGGCGGCCCCCGTGCAAAGGCTCTCGGGGGACTTGTTGCACGAGTCTGCGCAAACGCTCGAACGTTATCTTGAAAAGCAGAATCGTTATACCAGCCTCGCGGCCCGCCAGCTGTACGCACAGGGCCGCCGCGCGAGCATATGGCATCTCGCGTTTGCGCCTCTGGCGCGCTTCGTCAAGTTCTATATCTTGCGCCTCGGATGCCTCGACGGCCTGCCCGGCATGGTGCACGTTTGTATCGGCTGCATGAACAGTTTCAACAAGTACGCCAAGCTGATGGCGCTCCAGCGCGGCGCCGCACAGCGCGACGCGGCCCCGGAATAACCAAGGCTGGGAGTCCACTTGGCGCGCACCGTCGTCGTCACCGGAGCCAGCGGATTCATCGGCGTTCCGATGTGCGCATTGCTGGCTCGCACCGGGGTCCGCGTGAGAGCGGCCGTCAGACGCGAATCGACCGCTCTTGCCGCCGGCCGGATGACGGATCTGGTCCAGTCGGGCATGCTTCAGCAGATCGTGGTCGGCGATTTGGGCAAGACGGCCGACTGGTCTGCCGCGCTGCAGGGCGCCGATGCGGTCGTACATCTGGCGGCGCGGGTACACGTGCCGGGGACGCACGGCCAAGCCCACCGCAACCATTTCCGGGAACTCAACGTCGACGCGACGCTTCAACTTGCCAAGGCAGCACATCGGGCAGGAGTCAAGCGCCTGGTATTCGTGAGCAGTGCAAAAGCCGACGCGGGTCACGGGGAAATCGGCGCAGGCGACGCATACAGCTGGTCCAAGGCGGAAGCTGAGCGATTGCTGCAGCACGCAACCAGCCGCCTCGCGCTCGAATGCGTAATCGTTCGCCCGCCGCTCGTCTACGGGCCCGGCGTACGGGCAAACTTTCTGCGTTTGATGCGCCTGGTCGATTCCGGTGTTCCGCTTCCGCTGGCAGGCATTTCCAACCGCAGGAGCCTGGTGTTCGTCGGCAATCTGGTCGATGCACTGCGCGCCTGTTGCCTGCACGCCGAAGCTGCGGGCCGCGTGTTCCCGGTATCCGACGGTGAAGACGTTTCGACACCCGAACTCATTAGGCGGATTGCGCGTGCGCTTGGTCGCCCGGCGCGATTGTTTTGGCTGCCGCGCGCATTGCTTCGGCTCGCCGGCGGCCTCGCCGGACAAGCGCAGGCGATTGACAGGCTGACCAGTGATCTGAGCGTTGATGTCGGGTCCATCCGATCAGTGCTCGGATGGAATGCCCCCTACAGCATGGAGCATGGCCTTGCCGAAACCGCCAGCTGGTATTTGGCGCATCGAGGCCGAGCCAAAGCACGCGGGAGCTAGAATGGCGCCACCATCATGAAGGATCGAATTCTACTTCGCCGTTCGCGCCGATCCCGTCGTTCGCCGACGACGACCCAAATAACCTGTACCGAAGGCGCGCGTTGATCAACCCCGCCCTCGCGCCCGCCATCGCAGCCGCCCTCGCCGGTGGCTTGCTCGAGCTGATGTCGAGGGGCCGGCTCGCGATGCCGCTGGACCGGCCGAACCGGCGCTCGCTCCACTCGAACCCGGTTCCTCGATCGGGCGGCCTGGCCATCATGGCGGGTGTGCTTGCCGCGTTCTTGCTACCGCCGGCGCCGATGCCGCTCGCAGCTCCTGCGCTCGCACTGGCGTGCGTTTCGCTGGCGGACGACTGGCGCGGGCTGCCGATCGCGGTGCGATTCCTGGCCCACGCTGCCGCAGCGACCGCGTTCATCGGCATTGCCCTGCCTTCGCTGCCGTGGTGGCTGCAGGTCATCTCAGTGTTGGCCGTAATATGGATGACCAACCTGTACAATTTCATGGACGGGTCCGACGGACTTGCAGGCGGCATGAGTGCCTTTGGGTTCGGCTTTCTCGGACTTGCGGCCTATCTCGCCGGCGCAACCGAGCTTGCGCTCACGGCACTGTGCATCGCGGCCGCGGGGCTCGTATTTCTCTGGTACAACTTTCATCCGGCCCGCATATTCATGGGCGATACGGGATCGATTCCGCTCGGGTTCATGGCCGCGGCACTCGGGCTCCTGGGCTGGCAACGCGATGTGTGGCCGTTGTGGTATCCGGCTGCCGTGTTTTCCCCGTTCATCGTCGACGCGAGCGTCACACTTGCCCGACGTATGCTGCGGGGAGAACGATTCTGGGAAGCGCACCGCAGTCATTATTACCAGAGGCTGGTGCAAATCGGCTGGGGGCACCGCGGAACCGCCCTGGCCGAGTACAGTCTCATGCTATTGTGCGGACTCGTCGCGCTTTGGGCGCTCGACCAACAGCCGCACGTGCGCGTGGCCGCATTGATCGCCTTCGTGGTGTTGTACGCGTGCCTGGCGATTACTGTGGACGTGGCGTGGTACCGCGCAAACAAAGTTCCCCTTGAAACCCGCTGATTTCAATCATCGCGCGCTGTTCGCGTTTCTCCACGACGTTGTCGCCTCGGCGCTCGCGTGGGGATTGGCCTTCTGGCTCAGGTTCAACCTCGATGTGCCGAGCGAATTCCGCGCCTCGATGTGGAATACGATCGTGCTCACGATGCCGCTGCATGCGGTGCTGTTCTGGACCTTCGGCCTGTACCGCGGCATCTGGCGCTATGCCAGCCTTCCGGACCTGAAGCGCATCCTCGTCGCCTGCATGATCGGCGCACTCGCCCTTCCGACCTTGCTGGTATTGTTGCGTGGCGCCGACAATGTGCCGCGCTCCGGCTATCTGCTCGCGCCGATCCTGCTGATGCTGATGATGGGCGGCAGCCGCCTCGCCTATCGCGCCTGGAAGGAGAAACGGCTCTACGGAAGACTGCAGCTCTCCGGCGAGCCCGTGCTGGTGCTGGGCGCCGGCGACATCACATTCAATCTTTTGAAGGAGATCGAGCGCTCCTCGGAGTGGCACGCGGTAGGCATACTCGATGACGATCCGGCCAGTCATGGACGCGTGATCCTCGGCGTGCGAGTGCTCGGCCCGATCGATTCGGTGAAGAAGTTCGCCGAATCGATGCAGTTGAAGCACGCGATCATTTCTCTTCCTTCGGCCTCGGCGCAAGTGCGCCGGCGTGCCGCGGAGCTGGCCGCAGACGCGGGCCTGACCGTGCTTACCGTGCCGCCCTACGACGATCTGCTCTCGGGCAAGGTTACCGTTTCCCAAGTGCGGCGCATCGAGGTCGAAGACCTTCTCGGCCGGGAACAGGTGGTCCTGGACGACGCCGGACTGCACCAGTTGCTCACCGGTCGCGTCGTACTGGTCACCGGCGCGGGCGGATCGATCGGCGCCGAACTCGCGCGCCAGATCGCGCGTTACGAACCGCAGTTGCTGGTATTGTTCGAGCAGAACGAATACGCGCTGTACCGTATCGAGCAGGAGTTCTCCGCCGAGCTGCCCGCGTTGCGCATCGCTGCGGTCATCGGTGATGTACGCAACCAATCCAGGATCGACGCGACGCTCGAGCAGTACCATCCGGAAGTGCTTTTCCACGCCGCGGCATACAAGCACGTCCCGCTGATGGAAAATGAAAACGCGTGGGAGGCGGTGCAGAACAATGTGTTGGGGACGTTGCGTCTGGGTCGCTCAGCGCAGGCGCATGGGGTCGGGAAATTCGTGCTGGTCTCCACCGACAAGGCGGTCAACCCGACCAATGTCATGGGCGCCTCCAAGCGCCTCGCTGAGCGGGTATGCCAGGCCCTGCAAAATCAAGACGGCACACGCTTTTTGATGGTGCGTTTCGGCAACGTGCTCGGTTCCACCGGCAGCGTGATTCCTAAGTTCCGCGAGCAGATCGCGCGTGGCGGCCCGGTAACGGTGACTCATGCCGAGGTGCAGCGCTATTTCATGTCGATTCCGGAGGCGGCGCAATTGGTGCTGCAGGCCGGTTGGATGGGTCGCGGCGGGGAGATATTCGTACTGGAGATGGGTGAGGCGGTCAAGATCGTCGACCTGGCCCGCGACATGATCCGCATGTCAGGGTTCAGCGAGGAAGATATCCGCATCGAGTTCACCGGTCTGCGCCCCGGCGAGAAACTCTACGAAGAGCTTCTCGCCGACGGGGAAACGACACAGCCGACCCCGCATCCCAAGCTGCGCGTTGCGCGCGCGCACGACGGACTCGATGCGGCCTGGCTCGAAACGCTCGAGCGATGGATCAGCGCCGATTCCAATCCCCGGCCCGGCTCCGTAAAGCTCGGATTGGCGCGGTTCGTCACCGAGTACCACCCCGCGGATTGATCTCAAGCTGTACTTGCGCGCGAGGCTATGCCTGCTCAGGATCGTCCAGCCGACCGAGTGCCTCTGCAACCTCTGAGACCGACAGATCGCGCACATCGAGGCTTGCCGGTTGCAGCAGTTCATAACGCACGCCCCAAGGATGCCAGCGCGCCGCATCGGAGCGCCCGAACATACATACGATCGGCTTGCCCAGTGCGGCGGCCAGATGCATGGCGCCCCCGTCGCTGCATACAACTCGGTCGCAGAAAGACAGACCGGCGATGAGTTCACCCAGGTCCGGAGTAGGCACGGGTACGATCGGCAGGCCCCGCAGTTCCGCTGTGAGGGCCTTCGCCTTTTCGTCATCGCCGGGGTGCCGAGGATCAACCTGTGCGCCGGGTGACCAGAACAGCAACATCGCCACCCCCTGCTGTCGTGCAAGCGCGCCCGCGAGTTCAGCGAATCGTTCGATTGGCCAGCGCTGACTCGGTTTTCTGGCGCTGATGTGAATGCCGATCGTGCACGACGCGCCCTGGATGCGTGCCGCGATGCCTGCGCGCAATCGCGCCACGGTTGCGTCCTCCGGAAACACCGTCGGTGCGGGCGGCAAACCGCCTATGTCGAAAGCTCGCGCAAGCCCAAAGGTGATCTCGACCTCATGCCGGCCTTCCGTAGCCGCGACCCCGATGTCGGACCCGCGCAGCGGACCGGCCGCCGCGACCACGGCTTTCGGCCGCACTAGACGGGCCAGCGTCGGGCTGCGCGCGGCGTTTCCGGCCAACACCAGGTAATCGAGCGATCGGCGCCTGAGTTCGGCAATCACGCCGTAGCGGGCCCACAGATTCCCAAGCAGCGAGTCGCCCGGTTCGCGATGCTTGAGTTTGCGGTATGCGAAGACTTCGTTCAGGTCTTTGTTTCCGTGCAGCACTGGAGCGTTGTAGCTGTTGACCAGCGCGCCGATCCAGGCCTCGGGGTAACGCCTGCGTAGCGCGGAAATGAGCGGTGTGGTGCAAACGAGATCGCCGATGTTGTCCCGCCTCACGACCAGAATACGCGAAATCGATGACTCCCTGACCACTGGTGTCACCGTTGCAGCCCCGCGTCGACCCGCATGCGGCCAATCCCGAACAGCATGCCTACGATGCCCCAGTACAACAGTGAATTTTGCCGTACCCACAGCACATCGGTCATGTTACGCAGCAGCATGCCCAGCACGATGCATAGCACGGCAATACCGCATGCGGCGCGGATCGGGTCGCGGCTGCGGAAATACTGAACCCCATGGGCCGCGGTCATACTGATCAGCGCGAACAGAAGTGCGACGCCCGGAATGCCCACCTGAATCGCCGTCTCCAGAAACAGGTTGTGCGCGTGCCAGATTTCGCGATCGGGGAACTTCTCGTGCAAGGCCCTTCGTGCGATTCCTCGTCCGTAGCCCGAACCCAGCCACGGGCGCTCGCTCACAATGTCGATTACATATGGCCAGACCCGAAGGCGCGGGTCGTTTTTGGGGTCAGCCATTGCCTCCTTCCCGGGTTGCTGGCGCAGCAGTTCCCTGCGTTGCTGCTGGACCTGGGCGACTGTGACCACCACGGCAATTGCAATCACGGTGGCGACAACCGCCGTACCGATCAGTTTGCGCTTCCGGCGTCCGCGATCATCGCGCGACCGCCACAGGATTAGCGCGCCTGCAAGGCATAGCTGGATGCTCAGCGCAATCCAGATGGTACGATTCAACGTGGTATACGCACCCAATACGCCAAGTCCCACGCAAACCAACGCCAATACACCCGCCCGGGCGGACACGACTTTTTCTCTGGACAGCCAGACTACAAGCAAGAGACAGGGTATCAGTGTAATAAGTGCGCTCGTCAGATTTCCTGACCCCCCGTGAAATCCCGCTTCGTAGTGGCCCCGGTCAAATAAGTAGTCGTATGCTGCGACCAGGGACACGCCAGCCACTCCCGCGCCGAGCCCGTATCCCAGCGCCCGCGCAGCGCCCGGCGCCTGACCGGCCAGGTAACAAAACCAGAATGCCACCAGCGTATACGCCAGCTCATTGGTGAACTCTTTCCGGCTGAGTTCCGGCTCCAAGGACCAGACCAGGGACGCACCCGTCCATGCCATCCACAGCAAGTACGGTATCAGTATGGGTGGAATCAGCGTCGACTCTTGGAGCGTGAACCCGGCCCGTTTCCGGATTGCCAGCACCACAACGGCACACGCTCCGGCAAAGAGCAGAAGAAACCGCAGCGCATTGGTATGGGAAAACAGAACCGTAACCATAAAAGCAATTGCAAGCCATTTGGTTACAGAAAAGACCGTAGAACTCAATTTGGCTCCAAACCGTTACTTACGTGAGGTCATGTCGCAACACGTCGCGCCGTGTTCTTCGCTACACCTTGTTGCCCAGTAGTCCTTCGCAGTGGAGAAGTACCCGTTCGATCCCAATCGCCTCCATGCAAAGGGGTCTGTCGCACTCGCCGGCACCTCTCGCGCATCGCCGCACCCAATCGATTTCCCGCTTGAAAAGAACACGCTGATCCCGGCAGGAAAAGTCTGCGATGGTAACCGCGCGGTAAGGCGAGTCACGCCAGAACTCCCCGGCCGCGCACAATATCGCGGAGCCGGGGCCAAACAAGGTCACGGTCGGTACGCCGACGATCCTGCCCATGTGCGCGATTCCAGTATCCGGACATACCAACAACCTTGCACCTTTGAGCAGGTGCCACATCTGCGCGAGATCGAGCCGCCCGGCGTAGGATCGAATGCGCCCGTCAGGATCGATTTCGCTTACCAGATTGTCTTCACCGGGTCCTCCGCTCCAGACGACTTCAAGTCCGCGCGCGTTCAGTTCCTCAGCGAGAGCACGCCATTTGCCCGGTTCCCACCGCTTCAGCGCGGAACTGGCGCCGACATGCAGCACGCAATATGGGTCCGTCGGCGGCTGGAATGAACGCGACGGGGGAGCGGTCCAATTATCCATGCGGTAAGGCGAGGGCGCGGCGCCGTCAACGAGCCCGGTCATCATGTCGCCCCAAGTCTGAGGTCTTGCAGGGTAGGATCTGAGTTCATCGACCGGCCAGCTCTTGTAGGCAGGTCGATCGCCGTCAAACGCAACTATCCATCGCGCGCCGGCCGCCGCTGCAAGCCAGCTGTAACGGTTGTCGCCCGGCACCAAGGCCAGGTCGTAGCCGAATTGCTGAAAAAGAGCAGACTGTCGCGTGAAATCGCGCGGGTCGTAGGGTATGACGCTCACGCCGTAAGGCCTGCCCGCGTAAAGCGACGCCATCGCCGGCGAGACCGTCATTACGATGCTTGCGCCCGGGAAACGCGCCGCCAGTTTTGCAAGTAGCGGCGTAAGCATCAGCGTATCACCGAGCAACAGATTATGCGCGACAAGAATCCGCGCAGGGTCCGTTGGGGGCCGGCGACGACCACGCGTGCGCGCCATGGTATAGAGAGCGCGGGGCACGACAGTCAGTCGCGCCCGAATGCGGCTAGACCTTGCGGACGGCATCCTGAAACAGGTCTTCCATACGATCCAGCATCTGCGCCACGCTGAACCGGTTCTCACAATGGGCGCGGGCAGCCCGGCCAAGCGCGTTGCGCAACTCTTCCGATCCGATCAAGCGCTGCAGCGCCTGGCCGAGTGCGACCACGTCCCGCGCCGGTACTACGAGCGCGGTCTCGCCGTCACGGGCGGCCTCGCCGATGGATCCGACATCGGTCGTGACGCAGGGCAGCGCACACAGCATCGCCTGAACCAGCGCCTGCGGCACGCCTTCATTCGCGTAGGAAGGCAGCACGAACAGGTCGATCGCGTGCAGCCAGGGCAGTACATCGGACTGATTGCCAGCCATGATCACCCGATCTGCAAGATTCAGTTCCGCGATCTGCGACTCAATGTTGGCGCGCTGCGGCCCATCGCCTACGATCACGAGCATACAGTCCCCGCGCGCAATGGTCGCAAACGTCTCCAGCAGATAGCGGTGACCCTTCCAGCTGCGCAGCGTCGCGACAATGCCAAGCAAAAATGCACGAGGAGGAAGATCCAGTGCCCGGCGCGCTGCTGCGCGCTCACCCGGCGCGAAGCGCCGGGTGTCGACACCCGTGGGTACGGAAGTGACACGATCTGCGGGAAAGCCGTTGACGTCGATCAGCTGGCGCCTCAGGGCCTCGCCTGTTGTCACGACATGATGTGTCGCCGAGACATACAGCCAGCGCGTCGCCCGGTTTTCCGGAACGGCCGCCGAAATGTGGCGCGTGCGCACGATGGCTGCAGTCCGCCCGGAAATCGCGCATGCAACAGCCGTGAGCCAGCTATCCGTCGAACTGTGCGTGTTTATCACGTCCACCGGGTGGTTCCTGAGCCAGCGGTACAGACTCAGCACCCCGCGTGGGCTCTTGCGCGCGATCGGCAGATCGATTGCCTCCAGACCCCGCCGGCGCGCCTCCGCAAGCAGGCGCGATTCCACTGGCGCGGCGATGGTCACCGTGTGGCCGCGGCCGACCATGCCGCGCGATTCATCGAGTATCCTGAGTTCCTGCCCGCCCCAGCCGCATGAGGACTCGGTGTGCAGGATTCTCATGCCACGTCCCCATCGCAACAGCCCCGGCATCCCGAATGTATATTCACGTTTCCGACTCGACCGGCGGCGCGTCCAGGCGCGAATACTGCAGGCGATACAGCCGTGCATAGATACCTTCGCGCGCCAGCAACTCGTCATGCTGCCCGACCTCCGCGATGCGCCCCTCGTCGAGTACGACGATCCGGTCAGCGCCCTCGATGGTCGACAGTCTGTGCGCAATCACCAGCGTCGTTCTGCCGCGCATGAGCATCTCCAGCGCCGCCTGAACGTGACGCTCGGACTCGGAATCGAGCGCCGATGTCGCTTCGTCGAGAATAAGCACCGGTGCGTTCTTGAGGAACGCCCGGGCGATCGCCAATCGCTGCCGCTGGCCGCCGGACAGGCGCACGCCATTCTCGCCGATCAGCGTCGCAAGGTCCTGCGGCAGGTCACCGATGAACTGCAGCGCGTGCGCAGCCTGCGCGGCAGCCACTATGTCCGCATCGCTGGTCGCAGCAAGCCGGCCATAGGCGATGTTCGCCGCAACGGTGTCGTTGAACAGCACTACGTCCTGTGACACCAGCGCGATGTTCGCGCGCAGGCTGGCGAGCCTGAGCGTCGCGATGTCCTGCCCGTCGAGCAGAATTCTTCCGTGCGTCGGACTGTAAAAACGCGGCAGCATGTTCGCCAGCGTGGTCTTACCTGCCCCGGAGGCACCGACGAGGGCGACGCGCTCTCCTTGCGCAATACGCAGCGACACATTGTCAAGCGCCGCCCGGGTCGCGCCGGGGTAGACAAAACCCACCGCGGCGAATTCGACTTCGCCGCGGGCGCGCCCGATTTCGATCGTTCCGGAATCCACCTCCGCCATCTCGTCGATCAGTGCAAATACGGACTCGGCCGCGGCCAGACCGCGCTGCAGGGTCTCGCTGACCCCTGTCAGATGCTTGAGCGGGGCCAACAGCAACAGCATTGCCGTCAGAAAGGATACGAACCCGCCCACGGTAATTTCGCCGGCACTTGCCTGTCGGGTCGCCAGATAGACGATCATCGCCAACGCAACCGCCGCGATCAGCTGCACGAACGGAACGTTGGCGGCGGCCGCGAGAGCAGCCTTCATGTTGAAGCGTCGCACCTTGTTTCCGCCCGCATAGAAGCGCCGCGTCTCGTAGTCATGCCCGCCGAACACTTTGACGACCCGGTGACAGCCGATCGATTCCTCCAGCACGTGGTTCAGATCGCCCATCGCCTCCTGCGCGCCCCGGCTCATCGCTCGCAGACGAGTGCTGAACCCCCGCACCACCAGCACGACCAGCGGCCCGACCGCGAGCGACACCAGCGTCAGTTTCCAGTTGAGCCAGAACAGCCAGCCAAGCAGCCCGACGATCGCGAGCGAGTCCTTGACGAGCACGTTGACGGCGCTGGTGGCCGCGCCGGACACCTGCAGCACGTCGAAGGTGAATTTGGAAACCAGGCTGCCTGAGGTGTGATTGTCATAATAGTTTGTGGGCAGTCGGATGAGTTTTGCGAACATTTCGTTGCGCAGGTCCATCACCACCTTGTTCGCCACCCACCCCGCCGCATACCCGGACAGCAACGAGGCGAGCCCTCGCACCAGGAATATCGCGATGATGAGCAGCGGCAGCCACTCGAGCATCGGGCCCGGTCGGTTCAGAAAATTGCCGTCGAGAAGCGGTTTCAGAAGCGCCGGAAAAGCCGGCTCGGTCGCGGCCACGACAACCAGTGCGAGCACCGAAATCACGAACTGCGACGCATAAGGCTTCACGTAACGCAGCAAGCGCAGGTAGAGCTGCAAGCTGGTAGCAGTAGGGTCGTGCATAGCCGCGCCGGGAAATGATGGATTCTAACCGGATCGATCCCTGCCGGGATTAGACCGGCCGACGTTCAGGCGGGCGAACTGGCATCTGCATGAGCGAAGCGTAGAGCGCCATCAGTTTCTCGGCCATCGCGACCAGTCCCAGCTCGGCGACGCTCGATCGTGCTCGATCGCCCATTTCGCGCGCCGACACCGGGTCGAAACGCTCCAGCCGATCGGCCAGTGCGGCGATGTCCAGCGCATCGCACACGAATCCGTTGCTGCCATCGACGATGAATTCCGCGGCGCCACAGCTATCGCTGGTGACGACCGGCAAACCGCTCGCCATGGCTTCCAGCACCGCATTCGGAAACGGATCATAGAGGGTCGGCAGAACGAAGCAGTCGGCCGCTCCGTACCACGGCCGCACATCGCCCTGCGGCCCCGCGTAGACCACGCGGTCGCCCAGACCCATGGACCTGGCGCGTCTGCGCAGGGCCCCCGTCTGCCGGTCTGCCCCGACGATCACGAGCCGAGCAGCGCGGTTGCGCAGCCTCGCGAATGCTTCGAGCAGCTGCGGCACACCCTTGCGCTCGAACCCGGAGCCGACGAATAAATAGATCATTTCGGATTCGGCAATATCCAAGCTTGCTCGCACGGTGCGGCGATGCTGCTCGCGCAGGGCGGGGTGGAACGCTTGCAGGTCAACGCCGTTGTAGATCACATACAGCATGCGCTCGGGAAGCTTGAACCAGCGCGCGATTTCGGCCGCGACCATGCGCGAATTACAGATGACCGCGCGCAGGCGAGAGCTCGCGAACAGGCTCCGCTCCGCGGCCAGCACGTATGCGTGATAGGGGTTCAGACGCATCGCCAGCCTTCCCCATATGCTAAGGGCGCGACTGCGGTTATCCAACCACTGCGCGTGCACGCCGTCTCCGGCACGATAGATATCGCAGCAGGCGATGCGCTCGTGCGACTGCACGAGGTCAAACTGACGCTGCGAAACGATCCGGCACACCGCGCGCGCGAAGCTTGTATCGCGCCACAATCGACCCATGTACAAGGGGTCGCAGCGAACCCATTGTGCCGCCATCGCCCCGCCGGGCGGCTCTCCCGCCGCTTCCGCGCCCTCCAACCCGTCCGCTGATGTCTCGCCCGAGCCTTCCCAGTCGCGTGCCAGCACCGTTACCGCGACTCCCTGGCGTTTGAGCACGCCGAGCGCGCGGGCGACGAAGCGCTCGGCGCCGCCGTACGGATTGTAACGTTGCCGGATCAGCGCGATCCTCATCGGCGGCCCTGGCCCGAGCGTGCCCGATCGAGTCGCTCGCACATGGCGCGCGCCGCCTCGAGCAGTCGTGGTCCCTGCCGGTGAAGCATGTTCGGATCAATGTCATAAAGGGCGCCGTTGCGCACTGCCGGCAACAGTGCCATTCGGCGCCAGCGCGCGACCTGTTCGGCCTCGCTTCCTGCACCCGAACTCATAATCACGACCTCAGGCTGCGCGACAAGCAGCGTTTCCGGCGACACCGCAGGGGTCAACGCCGCCTCCCTGGCGAAAATGTTGTCCCCCCCGCAAACACGCATTGCTTCACTGATCAGGTGAGCGCCATTGACAGTAATTAACGGCTCGTTCCAGATTTCTACGAAAACGCGCAGCCTGCGCACACCCGCATAGCGGGCCTTCAGCGCGCGAACCGCCAGTGCCGACCGCAACGCCGCCTGCTCGGCCGTTTCCGTTCGCCCCGCTGCCGCGCCGACCAGCCGCAGCAGCCTGGGGATGTCCTCCAACTGCCGCACTTCGACCGCCAGAACGGGAATGCCGCGCCGCTCCAGGAGTTCAAGCTGACGCGCTGGATTTCCGCTCAACCACGCGAACACGAGATCGGGCTGCAGCGCGACGATGCGTTCGAGGTCGATGCGACCCGCATCCGACACCACCGGCAGGCGCGCGGCCTGCGCCGGAAAATCCGAGCGCGCCGACACACCGACAAGGCTCGCGCCCGCTCCGACCGCGAAGACGATCTCGGCCAAATGCGGTGCAAGCGTAATAATGCGCGAAGCCGGTTTCGCGAGCGATATGGCCTTGCCCCGATCGTCGCTGAGTCGCATCGGGCGCACCGACGAGACACTCTTTGCCCCATGCGCAACGCACAGCATCGCGAACCCGGCAAGCAATGCCAGCGCAGTTCGGCTCATCGCGGCAGCAGTTCGTTCACGGCATCGAGCACCTGCTCGACCGGGATCGTGGTCAGGCATTCGCTCACCTTGCCTCCTCCGCAACCGTCATTGCCGCAGGGCCGGCAGCGATGCTCGGCTGAGGCGACGATCCGGTGCTTGACCTTCCATGGCGACCATTCTGTCTCGCCGCTCGGTCCGAAAAGGGCAACCACCGGCGTGCCCGAGGCCGCCGCAATATGCATCGGCGCCGAATCGACGCCCACGAATAACTTGGCACGGGTTGAGAGCGCGCCGAGCATCTTCAGCGTGAGCTTGCCCGTGAGATCGACGACCGGCGCCCGGGTTCGAGTCCGGATCGCCTCGACCAGCGCGATCTCACGCTGCTCCGGTGCCGCGCTCAACACGATCCGTTCCCCGACCTCGTGCAGCCGGTCAATAAGCGCCGCCATGCCTTCCGGCGTCCAGCACTTGAACTGCCAGCGCGAGGCCGGATGCAGATGGATGAAACCGCGATCGGAAAGACCGTTTGCCGCCAGCAACTCGGTGATTCGCGCATCGGCTTCCGTGCCCGGTACGAGCACAACGCTGCGCTCGTCACAGAAAGGCTGGATACCGATGCGCCGCAGCGCATCGAGATCCAACTCGACGCGATGACGTCCGCCGTGGGCCGGCAGCCGGTACAGGTGCGTGAAGCTGCGGCGCCAATAGCCGGCCTTGCCCGGATGATCAGGGGCCACCGCGTGTCGGCAGCCCAGCACGCGCGCCAGCCACGCCCCTCTGGGATGTTCGCTCAGGTGCACCAGGAGATCGTACGAACGCTCGCGCAGCGCGTGCAGCAAACGCCACTCAGCGGCTGCGCGCGCGGGCAAGGCAAGCGACTTCCAATGCCGGTCCACCACATGCAGGCGCTCGAGCGCCGGATGCAGCGACACCATGTCCGCGGTATCCGCGTAGACGAGCGCATCCACTTGCGCGTGCGGCGCATGGTTCTTCAGCACGGCGATCACCGGGGTGGCGAGCAGCACGTCGCCATAGTGGCGCAGCTTCACCACCAGCGCGCGCCGCACGCGCGCCAAGTCCACAGCATCGCCGGGTCCGTACGACATGCCGCGAACGATATCAGAAAACCCGGCGCGCACCCTATTTGAAGCGGTACTCCGCGCTGGCGAACAGCGTGCGTCCGGCCTGCGGGTAAACGCACACCCGCGTCGTACACGCGAAGCTGTCGACGATGCCGTAGCTATAGTAGTGCTTGTCGAACAGGTTCGAAGCGACGAGCGACACGTTCCAGCCGTGGTAGTCATGCACCAGCTTCGCGTCTACGATGGTGTAAGCCGGTATGGCGCGCGGGAAGTTCCCAGCCTGATCGTTGTCGTAGCGCTGAGTTCCCGTGTGTGTGATCGCTCCCGACACGCGCGTATTCGTTGTCGCTTTCCAGGTAAGGCGCAGCGTTGTCAGCGAGCGCGGCACCAGCGGAATATCCCGCCCGGACACGTCGATGCCGCCATAGATTCCGCTGCGAAAGCGCGCGCTTTGCAATGCGAAGTCGGCGGACAAGTCGACGCGATTCGTCAGCGCCAGGGCGCCCCTGATTTCCAGGCCCTTGCGCCGCGTCGGCGACAGATTCGTATTGGCGCCGTAAGGCACCACCAGCGGGCTGAAGTAGATTTCCTTGTCGAGATCGATGACGTATAGGGTCGCTCGCAGTCTTGCTCCGTTTTCGCGGTATTCCATTCCGGCCTCGCCCTGGCGCGCGGTCTGCGGCTCGAGCAATTCCCCGCTGGCGGTGTACCCATTCTCGTCCACGGTGGCCAAGCGGAAACTCGTGCCCAGCTTGCCGAACATCGCGATCTGCTCTGTAAGGCCGTGGTGCAGGCCTATTTCGCCCGCGCGCAGCGAACGCGACTGGCGCTGAAGCGAGCCGAACCCGCCGAAGCTGTTGGTCAACTCGTTTCGCACGCGCTGGAACCTTACCCCGGCGGCGAGCTTCGTCGCAGGCGCGACCATGACGCTCCCCTGACCATACAGTGCTGCGCTGCGCTGCGTACCGTCGGTGCGGGAAAACGGGCTTGCGATGGTCTCGACACTCCCCGCGATGCGCCGGTGATAGTCCCAGTCCGCCAGGTCGAGCCCGGCGACGATGCTCGCATCCTTGTTGCCGAGATCGCCCGTCCAGCGCATTCTGGGAGCGAATGTCGTACTGTCGGACTTGACCTCGAGGTACGACCCCAGGCTCGGGTAACTCGCCGAAGACCGCTGATCGCGCCACGCCAGATCTGCGGCCAGTTCCGTTCGACCGAGATCGGCCCGGCCCTGAAAAGTCACATACCCACCGTCCTGCTTCGACCAGTCCGATGGATTCGTCGCTCCTCGCGGGTCCGAAACGAACTGTTCATCATCGCGCACGCCCGGCAGGCCCAGCCGCTGCTGGTCGCCTCCGAACTTGAGCGCAAGATCTGACCGGTCGCCGAACAGCCGCAGGTCACCTGCGATGCCGTCCTGACGCAGCCGGTTGTTGCTCCGATAGCCGTCGCTGCCCTGATGCGACGCGCTGAGCGACACTCCCATTTCATCGCCCGCGGCAGTCATCGACGCGCGCAGCTGTTCCGACGCCAGGCTGCCCGCCCCGACGTACACGGCTCCGCTCTTGTCGCCGCGGCGCGGACCGCGGGTAACGATGTTGATGGTTCCTGCCGATGTTCCACCGCCGTACTGCACTGCGCCGCCGCCGCGAAGAATTTCGACGCGCTCAATCGCATTCAGCGGTATCGCGGACAGCGGCGTCGAGGCGAGATCGTTCTGGTTGATGCGGATGCCGTCGAGCAGAACCAGCGTATTCTGGTCACCCGTGATCCCGAATCCCCGCATATCAAGCTGCGGATCGGGAGAGCCGGAGTTGTTGCGCACGTGAACTCCGGCAGTTCGGGCGAGCAGCTCCGGAAGGGTCGTCGCGGTGCTCGCGGCGATACGCTGCGCATCGATGATGATCATGCCCACGCCCGACTGGAGCAGGCGCTCGGGAAATCGTGTCGCGGTGACAATCACGGCGTCTTCGGCGCGAACACGCGTGAGCGGTGAAAGCGCAAGGCCGGCGGCCAGCGCGATGACAAGGCTGCTTTTCACGAAATTTTCTCCTCTCGGCCTGCGTCCCCGCGAGCCGGTTCGGTTGCTTAACGAGGAATCCCGCGGGCGCGTGACCACACAGCGTCACCGCGTCCTGCGGGATATCCGCCAGGGCCGTCTCGCGCAGTGTCGCGAGCCGAACCACGGGCCCGAGGCCGGTCTCCGGGCTTGTGGGATCAGGCGCATCGCCTTCCCATGAGCCGGCGGTCCAACAAGGTGGCGATGCCCCTTGCTGAATCCACCCGTGTCAGCGTCGTTCCGATCTCCGGTCAGAACTGCCGCCACACCAAACTCACAGTGGCCTGTCGGTTGAGCACCGACGATGAGTAATGCGCCCGCGCACACCTACCGTTGCGGGGGCAGCAGAGGATTTGGCCCCTATCTTTCGGACCGCACCTCTTTCCCGTTTCACCCCGGCACGAGGAAATCGCGCCGGGGCACCTTGGGCTGGCCGCGATTTTACCGGAGTCCGGGCGGATCGCCCGCTGCGCAGATCACGCAAACTACCGCGCGGCAGCCGCACACCAACCATGAATCTACATTGAAAACCGACCCTTACACCTTGACTCAGAAGAAATTTCCATCCTATAGTGTGCCGATGGACGCCGAACTCGCCGCGCTCGAGGAAAAAATCATGCAGACCGCGGCCCTTTGCAGGCAGTTGCGTGCAGAAAATCGCGACCTTCGTTCCCAGCTCCAAACGCTCGCTGCTGACAGGAGCCGGCTCGCTGGAAAGGTCGATGACGCGTGCGCGCGCCTGGAGACGCTGCTCAGGCTGATCCCCGAATAACCCCCCGCGTCATGAGCACGAAGCAAAAGACCGTCGACGTCAGTATCATGGGTCGCAGCTACAAAGTCGCCTGTGCGGACGATGAGCGCGATGCGCTTCGCGCAGCCGTCGAGTATCTCGACCGCAAAATGAGCGAGATCAAGCGTGCAGGAAAGATCGCTGGAACAGAGCGCATTGCGGTGATGGCCGCACTCAATATCTCACACGAATTACTCTCCTGCCGCGAGACGGGCAGCGCCTTTGACATCGAAGCGCTGAAGCGTAAAATGAACTCGATGAAGGCGACGCTCGATGCGACGCTCGCCGGCGAGGAGCGGTTGTTGTAAGGACTCCGCCGCGGCCCGACGGCAGGCATTCTGCGCAACGCCGTATGCGCCGCCCCAACAGATGTCCCCTGCGATGTTCGCCAAGGCCCGGAGATTCTTGAACCAACAGCTTGAGTCCTGGTCGCGACCCACAGCGTCGCTGTTGCGCGCGTCCCTAGTCGGACGTACCTGATGTGACCGGAACGCGACCGCCTTGAACCACCAGGTTCAGGATCAAGGTCTGACGGCATCGGCGGGGGGCGCCCGATACTCGCTACTAGGCGCAACCAACCGATCGCAGGCTCCGGAGCCTGCGATTGTTTTTCCGGGTCCCGCAGATGCGCTACTGGTTGATGAAGTTGGCCAGAATGCGGCAATGCTCCAGACCCCGCGCCGATACTGGAGTTTGGCGATTTTGTCGCCTTAGATTGGGGCTGAAAATTGCCGCTTGGGTCGGGATCAGGGTGGGAATCCGGACTGCCTACCGCCTATACCTGCTACGCGCACCGGGTTTGGTACTCGTGTCGCAATAATGACATTTTCGCGACACGTTTTCTTGACCTGTCGCCAGCGGCGACATAAGCTGCAAACATGGTGCGAAAGGCGACTTCCAGCGACATGGGCTCTGCTGCGGGGTGGCAGCCGGACCGGCCCCACAACGAGCTACCCCGTCTGCCTCCCGTCACTGAACTGGAGACCAAGCCCGTCCTGAAGCAGTGCGTCACGGCACGCGCGGCACTCGCAGAATTGAAACAGGCGGCGGAGTTGATCCCGAATCCCGCGATGTTGATCAACACCCTCCCGCTTCTGGAAGCGCGGGCGAGTTCGGAGATCGAGAACATCGTCACCACCGCCGACCAGTTGTTCCGGCACCTGCAAGCCGACACGGGTGCCGACCCCGCGACCAGGGAGGCGCTGCGGTACCGGCGCGCCCTGCTCGAAAGCGTCGAGTCGCTGAAGACCCGGCCGTTGACAACGCGGACCGCGGAATCGATCTGCACCCAGATCAAAGGCGTCGACATGAGTGTGCGCAAGGTGCCCGGCACCGCCCTCGCGAACGACGCCACCGGCCGGGTGGTCTACACGCCGCCCGAAGGCGAAGCGCGCATCCGCGATCTGCTCGCCAACTGGGAACGGTTTCTGCACGAAGAGGAAACAATCGACCCGCTCGTGCGGATGGCCGCGGCACACTACCAATTCGAGGCGATTCATCCGTTCACCGACGGCAATGGACGAACCGGGCGCGTGGTGAACAGCCTGTTCCTCGTCGAGCAAGGCCTGCTGCCGCTCCCGATCCTTTACCTCAGTCGCTATATCATCGCGAACAAGGCGGACTACTATCGACTGCTGCTCGCTGTTACACGAGAAGGTGCCTGGGAGCCGTGGCTCATATACATGCTGCGCGCCGTGGAGGAAACAGCCGCGTGGACTACGGGCAAGATCGGCGCGGTTCGCAAACTGGCTGGCGATACGAGCGAGTACGTGCGCGTGAAACTCCCGAAGATCTACAGCCGCGAACTGGTGGATGTCATCTTCGAGCAGCCTTACTGCCGCATCGCGAACCTCGTCGAGGCCAAGATCGCGGGGCGCCAGGCAGCATCCCGCTATCTCAAGGCACTCGCTTCCATCGGCGTGCTGCGCGAACAAACCTTCGGCAAGGAAAAACTCTTCGTGCATCCGAAGCTGATGACATTGCTCACCCGTGACAGGAACACTTTCGAGTCGTACCGAAAAAAGGATAAAGGACAAAATCAATTCGGCCGCGAACGCGGGAGGGCCTGCCCGGGGCCGCAATTCGGTGCTTGAACCCGACGCACTATGTTAATTTCGCTCCGCGACGCATGCCCGGTGTGGGCGGCTAGAGCGCGTTTAGCGGTAAATTGATCGAGCCAGTAAAAGGCGCGCGACGGTGCCAACGCATTGATCGGAAATGCGGTCGGCTGGCGGTAGGCGACGTCGAGGCAACGGGCACTGCGTGGGAAATCGCGCTTGTAGTAATCGCCCTTGATCGGCACCTGCATCGTCGGCATGCCGCCGGTGATCTTGAAGACCGCGCCAAGCAGAAACGGGCGCCACACCACCTCGCGGCCGTATTTCGCCGCCAGCTGGTCGATCTTCTCGCTCGCGAGGTAGCCGAAAGGCGAGGAAAAATCGAAATAGAACTCGATCGGTGCTGCCATGTTTTCTCCTGTGGATGTCGCGGTAGCGCCGCGAATGCGTCTC
>Ga0209343_10002992_pt1 | contig 21530 bp, 20 predicted proteins | sample RifCSPlowO2_02_FD_184026 | JGI IMG/M metagenome (GOLD analysis project Ga0209343, IMG submission 184026) | Groundwater microbial communities from Rifle, Colorado - Rifle CSP2_plank lowO2_0.2 (SPAdes) (version 2) | ecosystem: Environmental > Aquatic > Deep subsurface > Groundwater | place... | reverse complement strand
GGGACACACCCTTTATCGCGTGCGGGGTCCGTCGTGTTCAGCGTTCCTCGTCAACCAGTTCGTATACCTGGAGGATGACAAGCCGTTTTACGCGCTGGTGAAGGAGACGGGCGGCAAGACCGCCATCCTCGAGACGTTGAAGGACTACACCCACCAGCGCCACAACGTGTGGGGAGTGGTTGCGCGCAACCGCGAGCAGAACTTCGCGTTGAACGTCCTGATGAACCCGGCGATCGACTTCGTGACGCTGCTGGGGCAGGCCGGCACGGGAAAGACGCTCCTTACGCTCGCCGCCGGTCTCATGCAGACGCTCGAGAACAAGACCTACACCGAGATCATCATCACGCGCGTCACGGTGCCGCTGGGCGAGGACATCGGTTTTCTGCCCGGTACCGAGGAGGAGAAGATGAACCCGTGGATGGGCGCGCTGGAAGACAACCTCGACGTGCTCAACAAGAGCGACGACGAGGCCGGTGAATGGGGCCGGGCGGCGACCCGCGACCTGATCCGCTCGCGCATCAAGGTGAAATCGCTGAATTTCATGCGCGGGCGCACCTTCATCAACAAGTACCTCATCATCGATGAGGCGCAGAACCTCACGCCCAAGCAGATGAAGACGCTGATCACGCGAGCCGGCCCCGGTACCAAGGTGGTCTGCCTCGGCAACGTCGCGCAGATCGACACGCCCTATCTCACCGAGGGCAGCTCGGGGCTCACCTACGTGGTCGACCGGATGAAAGGCTGGGCGCACAGCGGCCACGTCACGCTCGCGCGCGGCGAGCGCTCGCGGCTCGCGGATTACGCGGCCGAAACCCTGTAACAAGAAGCGTTGGGGTTCGCGTCGCTCACCGCCAACCTACGGACCTGACGAGGGGCGAGTGAAACATCGTAGGTTGGGGTGACCGGAGGGAACCCCAACACGCGCGTTAAAAGCGCCGCGGATCGGCGTAGTTTTCGAACCGCGTGTGCCGGCCGACGAAGGTGAGGTTGATTTTCCCGGTGGGACCGTTGCGCTGCTTGGCGACGATGATCTCGGCGGAGCCCTTGCTCTGCGTGTCGGGATTGTAGACTTCGTCGCGGTAGATGAAGAGAATCAGGTCCGCATCCTGTTCGATCGCCCCGGATTCACGCAGATCCGACATCATCGGCCGCTTGTCCTGGCGCGACTCCACGCTGCGATTCAGTTGCGAGAGCGCGACCACCGGCACCTTGAGTTCCTTGGAAAGCCCCTTCAACGAGCGCGAGATCTCGGCGATTTCGGTGGCGCGGTTCTCCTCGCGCCCGCCGCGCGTGCCGGACATGAGCTGGAGATAGTCGACCACGATCAGCGCGAGCCCCCCCGCTTCCGCGCACTGGCGGTGCAGGCGGCGTGCGCGCGAGCGCAGTTCCAGCGCGTTGAGCCCGGCGGTATCGTCAATGTAGATGTGCGCATCATTCAACCTGCCGACCGCCTCGATCAGGTGCGACCAGTCGTCCTCCTTGAACGTCCCGGTTCTCAACTCGTGCTGATCGACACGCCCCACCGAACCGATCATCCGCAGGGCAAGCTGCGCGCCGGACATCTCCATGCTGAACACCGCCGCCGCCTTCTTCTCGGCGAGCGCGACATGCTCGACGATGTTCATCGCCATCGCCGTTTTCCCCATTGATGGTCTTGCCGCGATGATGATGAGTTCGCCCGGCTGCAGGCCCGACGTGATCCGATCCAGGTCGATGAACCCGGTCGCCAGCCCGATGATGTCGCTCTTGTTCTCGCGGCTGTAGAGCGTGTCGATGCGCTCGACGGTTTCCTTCAACAGCGGATCGATCTTGACGAAGCCCTGCCGCCCCTTGGCGCCGGCTTCCGCGATCTGGAACACCTTCGCCTCCGCATCGTCGATCAGCACGGCCGCGGTCTTGCCGGTCGGCGTATAGGCCGAGTCCGCGATCTCGGTGCCGATGGCGGCAAGGCTGCGCATGATCGAGCGCTCACGCACGATTTCGGCGTAGCGCCGGATATTCGCCGCGCTTGGCGTACTGACCGCGAGCGACCCGACGTAGGCCTGCCCGCCGACCTCCGCAAGCTTGCCGCTGCGATCCAGCGCCTCGGCCACCGTCAACGCATCGGCCGGGTGATTGTTCTCGATGAGCTGTGCGATCGCACGGAAGATGGCACGGTGATCGGAGCGATAGAAGTCGTGCTCGATGAGAATGTCCGAAATCCGGTCCCAGGCGCCGTTGTCGAGGAGGAGCCCACCCAGCACCGATTGCTCCGCCTCGATCGACTGCGGTGGTACCCGCGCGCCTTCGACCTCGATATCCTTGCTAATCGACGTAACGACTTGCGGAGTGACGACTTGAATCATGCGTGAGCGCGCTCTGGGTCCGGCAGTGAAAGGATCCACGTCCTGGTCGGCGCGCAGCGTGCACGGCCGCGCGCCCGGACTTGCAATCTACCGAAAAAAAAGGGCTGCTGCCAGCCCTTTTTCAGCTTACCCGCGAAAAGAAAATATTCGCGTCAGGCGGGTTCGCCGAGCACGGAGACCGTCATGCTGACGACGACATCGGTGTGCAACGCGACCTTGAGCGGATGATCGCCGACGGCCTTGATCGGCCCCTGCGGCATGCGGATCGCCGCCTTTGGAACGTCGAAGCCCTGCTTCTTGAGCGCCTCGGAAATGTCGATGTTGGTGACCGAACCGAAGAGCTTCCCATCCACGCCGGCTTTCTGGGTCACCTGCAGCATCATGCCGTCGATCTTCGCGCCCTTCTCCTGCGCTGCAGCCAGCGCCGCGGCCTGTGCCGCCTCGAGTTCGGTGCGCCGCTGTTCGAATTCGGCCAGGTTGGCCGGCGTCGCGCGTTTTGCTTTACCGTGGGGAATCAGAAAGTTGCGCGCAAACCCGTCCTTTACCTTGACGACATCGCCCAACTGGCCGAGGTTCGCCATCTTTTCCAGCAGTATCACCTGCATAACAACCCCCAAAAATGCGAAAAACAGGAAACGGCAAACAGGGCTTGGCCCTTGCCGTTCACTGCTCACTGCTCACTGTTCACTGCTCACCGTTCACTGCTCTTCAATGCAGATCGGTGTACGGCAGCAACGCGAGGAACCGCGCGCGCTTCACCGCCACCGACAACTGCCGCTGGTAGCGCGCCTTGGTGCCCGTGATGCGTGCCGGAATGATCCTGCCGTTCTCGTTGATGAAGTCCTTCAGCAGGCCGACGTCCTTGTAATCGACCTCCTTGATGCCTTCCGCGGTGAAGCGGCAGAACTTGCGGCGGCGGAACAACTGCCCGCGCCCGCCCTTTTTCTCGAACTTGCCCTTGCCCTTGCCTTTGCCGCGGCCCCTACTCATTCCCATTCTTGGCATGACTCGTATCCTTTAGCTCCTGTGCTCTCGTTACGTGCAGAATAAGCTGCGCGCTCATGCGGTTCTTGCGGTTGAGGAACCCCTCGACGCTCACCAGGTGCCCCTGCCGCATGCGGGCCAGGCCCACCGCGATCTCTCCCACCGCCACGCCCGCGATCTCGCAGTCCACCTGCCGTTTGTAGCCCCCTTCGACCTGTCGCGACTTGTGCAGCAGCCTGAAATTGACAAGCGGGATGCCGGCGGGGGTGTGGCGCAACGGCTCGATGGCGGCAAGTTCGCCGCTCAGCGTGACTGCATTGGTTTCCACTTCGATCAGTACCCGGGCCCGGCGCTCACGCCGGCGCAGCCGCCGCTTCCGCGGGTGCGGGTTTGGCAGGCTCGTCGGCAGCCGTGCCCAGCGAGCGCGCTTTTTCTTCCTTCATCATGGGCGACGGCGTGGTCACCGGCCCGCTCATGCTCACGGTAAGATGGCGCAGCACCGCGTCGTTGAACTTGAACGCATGATCGAGTTCCGCCAACGTGTCGCCGTCGCATTCGATGTTCATCAGCACGTAGTGTGCCTTGTGCATCTTCTGGATGGGATAGGTCATCTGCCGGCGGCCCCAATCTTCGAGCCGGTGGATCTTGCCGCCCTTGCCGGTCACCATCTGGCGATAGCGGTCCACCATGCCGGGGACCTGTTCGCTCTGGTCCGGATGGACGATAAAAACGACTTCGTAATGTCGCATCAAGTGGGCTCCTTATGGGTTAAGCCTCCCGTTATGCGAAGACGGTGAGGCAAGGATCCCCTCTAATTCCCTCCCCTTTGAATGGGGGAGGGCTAAGGCAGGGGTGGGAAACAGAAGGCGCGAATTATACCGGAAGTATCTTACGAATCAAGCTCTTTTCTGCGCCGCAGCCAACGTTCAACGCCGTTGCTGCACTAGGCACTGCGCTGATCATTCCAGCAGGGGATTTCAGGATTCCCTGGAACCGCACGCAGGGGGTCAGGGCGCTCCTCTCTGCCGCCGCGTTTCGGCAAGGCAGATGCCCGCGGAAACCGAAACATTGAGGCTTTCGACCGACCCGTGCATGGGAATGCGCACGAGTTCGTCGCAATTCTCGCGCGTGAGCCGCCGCATGCCCTCGCCTTCCGCCCCCAGCACCCAGGCGAGCGGCCCGGCGAGCTTCATGGCGTACAGCTCCTGCCCGGCCCCCTCGTCGGCGCCGATGAGCCAGATTCCCCGCTCCTTGAGTTCACGAAGGCTCCGCGCAAGATTGGTGACAGCGATATAGGGGATGGTCTCGGCCGCGCCGCTCGCGACCCGGGATACCGTGGCATTGATGCTCACCGCGCGATCCTTGGGAGCAATCACCGCGTGCACGCCCAGCGCGTCCGCCACCCGCAGGCATGCGCCCAAGTTGTGCGGATCGGTGACCCCATCGAGTATCAGCAGCAGCGCGGGTTCGGACAGTGATTCGAGGACATCGTCGATGTGCGTCGGCAACGCCGCAACGTCGATGCAAGCGGCGACACCCTGATGGCGCGCGTTCCCCGTCATGCCATCGAGCCGCCCGGCGTCGACCCGCATCACGCGCACGCGCCGCGCTTCGGCCAACGTAACGAGCTCGCGTGCACGCCGGTCGTCACGGCCGCTGCCGAGATAGATCTCCTTGACGGCATCCGCCTTCTGCCGCAACCGGGAGAGTACCGCATGAAAGCCGTGGATGATGCGGGTGTTGGTCATAAGAAGAGCGTGAATGGTGATCCGTGAATCGTGATCCGACAAGATCGCTTTGAACTTCGTCAGTTTCGTAGGTTGGGGTAAGCGAAGCGCACCCCAACAATCATATCGACGCGCCGAAAGTGTTGGGGTTCGCTGCGCTCACCACCAACCTACGCGCTGACGACTCACAACTACCAACTGACGACTGCCAACTCACGACTACGCCAGCACGAAATCGATCTTGCTGCTGTCGAGATCGACCCGCACCACCTTCACCCGCAGGCGGTCGCCGAGGCGAAAGCGCTTGCGCGTTCGCTCCCCCAGCAACTCGTGCTTGGCCGCGTCGAAATGGAAGTAGTCATTGCCGAGCTCGGACACGTGCACCAGGCCTTCCACGTAGATGTTGTCGAGCGCGATGAACGTCCCGAATGCGGCGACCCCGCTGATGCTGCCGTCAAAGTTCTCTCCTACCTTGTCCTGCATGTAGTAGCACTTCAACCATGCCACGACATCTCGCGTCGCGTCGTCCGCGCGCCGCTCGGTCGTGGAACAAAGGGAACCCAGTTCGTGCCAGTTGCCCGGATCGTAGCGCTTGCCCGCGAGTGCCGCCTTGATCGCACGGTGCACCAGCAGATCGGGATAGCGCCTGATCGGGGAGGTGAAGTGCGTGTACGACTCGTATGCGAGGCCGAAATGGCCAACGTTGTCCGGGCTGTAGACCGCCTGGCGCAACGATCGCAGCATGACCGTCTGCAGCAACTGCGCGTCCGGCCGCTCCTTGACCCGCGTCAACAGCTTCGCATAATCCTTCGCATGAGGGTCCTTTCCGCCCCCGAGGCTCAGGCCAAAACCCTTGAGAAATTCGTGCAGGCCCTCGAGTTTCTCGGGCGTCGGTCCTTCGTGGATGCGGTAGAGCATCGGGTGGTCGTGTTCGCGCAGGAAGTCCGAGGCGCACACGTTCGCGGCCAGCATGCATTCCTCGATCACCCGGTGCGCGTCGTTACGCGCCACCGCCACGATGCGCTCGATCTTGCCCTGGTCGTTGAAAACGAGTTCGGTCTCGATGGTTTCGAAGTCGATCGCCCCGCGCCGCACGCGGGCCCGGGCGAGCAGTTTGTAGAGCCGGTAAAGGTCCTGCAGGTGCGGCACCAGCGCGCGGTGACGGCGCGCCTCGTCGCCGCGCGGCTCCGCGAGCACGTTGGCCACCTCGGTATAGGTGAGCCGCGCGTGCGAACGCATCACCGCCGGAGCGAAGCGGTAGGACGTGATGTCGCCATTCGCATCGATCGCCATGTCGCACATGACGCACAGGCGTTCGACCTTAGGTTTGATCGAGCACAGCTCGTTCGACAGCCGCTCCGGCAGCATGGGAATCACGCGCCGCGGGAAATACACCGAGTTGCCGCGCTCGCGCGCCGCGTGATCCAGCGCGTCGCCGTGCCGCACATAATGGCTCACGTCGGCAATTGCGACAACCAGGCGAAAGCCGCCCGCATCCGCCGCTTCGCAGTACACCGCGTCGTCAAAATCGCGCGCGCTTTCCCCATCGATCGTGACGAGAGGCAGCTCGCGAATATCGGTCCGACCGCGCCGATCGTGGGCGGTCACGCCGTCCGGAAACTTCTCGCATACACGCTCGGTCTCGCGCGAGAACACATGCGGCAGCGCGTGCTTGCGCAATGCAATCTCGATTTCCATTCCCGGGTCCGCATAGCGGCCGAGCACCTCGACCACGCGCGCGACCGGCCGCGTATTGCGCGCCGGTTGCACGAGTATTTCCGCGGTTACCACCTCGCCCGGCGCCGCGCCGCCCGTCTCGTTGGGCGCGACCAGCAATTCGGCGCTGATGCGCCGGTCCTCCGGAATGACGAAAAGGACGCCGTGTTCGTCGTGCAGGCGCCCCACCACGCGGGTCTGGACGTGCTCCAGCACCTCGACGATCTTGCCCTCCGGGCGCCCGCGGCGGTCCACGCCGGCGATGCGCGCCATGACGCGATCGCCGTGCAACACCTTGTGCATTTCCCCCGGCCCGAGAAACAGATCCGGACCGCCGTCATCGCGCGCGAGAAAGCCGAAGCCGTCCGGGTGCCCCTGCACGCGGCCGTGGACCAGATCGAGCTTCTCGGGCATGCAGATTGCATCGCGGCGGTTGCGCATCACCTCGCCGTCGCGCTCCATGGCGGCGAGCCGGCGTTCGAACGCTTCGTGCTCGCCCGCCGCTACGCCGAGCAGGCGCGCCAGCTCGTCCTCCGAAACCGGTACACCCTGGGCCGCGAGCGTCTCCAGGATGAACTCGCGGCTCGCCACGGGATACGCATAGCGCTGCGTCTCGCGCTCGCGGTAGGGATCGCGCGGCCTGCGATGCGCGCCGGGCGCGCGCGTTCTGCGTCGCTTCATTTGATCGATCTTACGCCTTCGGCTAGAATTGCGCCCTCAAACGAGCTGCCTGTTTTCAGGCCGAGGTGGCGAAATTGGTAGACGCACCAGGTTCAGGTCCTGGCGGTGGCAACACTGTGGGGGTTCGAATCCCTTCCTCGGCACCAACCCATCCAATGATGAATGCGGAATGATGAATACGGAATGCGGAACGCCGACCTGACATCAGCACGCTTGCCATTCATCATTCATCATTCATCATTCCGCGTTTTCATTCAAAGGGGTGCCGCCGCACGATCGTCTGCTCCCGGTCGGCGCCGGTCGAGATGATGTCGATCGGCACCTCGCACACCTCCTCCATGCGCTCGAGATAGGCCTGTGCCGCCGCGGGCAGGTCGCCATAGCGCGTGACGCCCACCGTGCTCGCGTTCCAGCCGGGAAGTTCCTCATATACCGGTTCGCATTCGGCCAGCATGTCGGCGCCGAACGGCAGGATGTCGCGCTCCACCCCGCCGACGCGGTACCCCACGCCCAGGCACACGCGCTCCATGCCGTCGAGCACGTCGAGCTTGGTCACGCACAGGCCGGAAACGCCGTTCAACTGGATCGAGCGCTTGAGCGCCGCGGCATCGAACCATCCGCAGCGCCGCTGGCGTCCCGTGGTGGAGCCGAATTCGTTGCCGCGGCTCGCCAACTGCCTGCCGATATCGTCCTCGAGCTCGGTCGGAAACGGACCGGAGCCCACGCGCGTCGTATAGGCCTTGGTGATGCCCAGCACGTAGTGCAGATTCTGCGGACCGATCCCCGCTCCTGCCGCGGCGGCGCCCGCCACGCAGTTGCTCGATGTGACGTAGGGATAGCTGCCGTGATCGACGTCGAGCAGCGTTCCCTGCGCGCCTTCGAACAGCAGCGCATGGCCCGCACGCTGCGCTTCATAAAGCAGGCGCGGCACATCCGCCACCATCGGCCTGATCCGCTCGGCGAACGCAAGACTCGAATCGAGGGTTTCGTGAAAGTCCACCATGGGAGCACGGAAGTAGTGCTTGAGCACGAAATTGTGGAAGTCGAGCACCTCGCCCAGCTTCGCCGCAAAACGTTCGCGATAGAACAGATCCTGGAGCCGGATCGCACGCCGCGCGACCTTGTCTTCGTACGCGGGGCCGATGCCGCGGCCGGTGGTGCCGATCTTGCCGGTGCCCTTGGCCGCCTCCCGCGCCTGGTCGAGGGCGACGTGGTGCGGCAGGATCAACGGACACGCCTCGCTGATCTTGAGACGCGAGGCCACATCTGCGCCCGCAGCCTCCAGTGTCGCGACCTCCTCCAGCAACGCCTGGGGAGAGAGTACGACGCCGTTGCCGATGTAGCATGCAACGCGCTCGCGCAGGATGCCAGAGGGAATCAGATGCAGCACGGTCTTCCTGCCCCCGATCACGAGGGTGTGACCTGCATTGTGGCCGCCCTGGAAGCGCACGACGCCCTGTGCGTGGTCGGTGAGCCAGTCGACGATCTTGCCCTTGCCTTCGTCACCCCACTGGGTGCCGATCACCACGACATTTTTCGACATAGAAATCGAAGACCTATGTTAACCGGCAAGGCCGCCAAGAGCGCCAAGGAAGGTTCATTAAAATTCCAGTCAAGACCAGGTGGCCATAAAGGTCCGGTCAAGGTCGTTGATGATTGTCTAACCACGCCATTTGTTTCTGCCCTTGATTCGCGTTTTCTTGGCGCTCATGGCGCCTTGGCGGTTCATGCATCCAGCCTTTCAACGACCCACTTGCCGGCGCGCAGCACGAGGCGCCGGTCGCAGCCGGGTTCGGCGCGCGCGCCGGCGTGTCCCGGCAGCTCCTCGATCACAACCTCCCCGCGGCCCCTGAGCACGCCGATCCTCCTTTGCAGCGCACCACTGCGCGGGCGGTACGGAGCCCGGATCGCCGATCGGGCGGGGCCTCCGGGGCTCACCGCGGCGAGCTCACGCAAATCCATGCTGAAGCCGGTCGCGGGCCGCGCGCGCCCGAACGCCTTGCCGACTTCGTCGTAGCGCCCGCCCACCGCCAAGGCGTTCGCCTGGCCTTCCGCGTAGGCGGCGAACACCACGCCGCTGTGGTAGCGGTACCCTCGCAACTCTGCGAGATCGAAGCAGCGGATACGGGCGACATCCCTCAGCCGCACCGAGAGCACGCGCAAGGTGCGCAGGGCGGACCGCAACTCCGGGTACGGCGGCAGGCGGCGCTCGGCGACGCCCAGCACCCCGGCGCCACCATAGAGTTCGGGCAACAACGTAATTCCGTCACGTATGCGCCTGTCGACCCGGCGCGACAACGCGCGCAGCGTCGGCACGTCCTTCGCCTGCACGGCGCGGAACATCTCCGCCTCGAGCTCCGCCGGCACCTTCCCGCGCCGCATGAGAGTGCGAAACACCGCGACGTGGCCGATGTCGAGGTGCGCGCTCGCGATCCCGGCGAGATCGAGGGACCTCATCAGCAGCCGCTGAATCTCGATGTCGCTCTCGACGCCGGCGTGCCCGTAGAGTTCCGCGCCGATCTGCAACGGCTCGCGCGTTGCGCCCGCCCCATCCGGCCGCGCGCGCAGAACGCTGCCCGCGTAGCACAGGCGCGCGAGCCCGCGGCGGTTGAGTAAATGCGCGTCGATGCGCGCCACCTGCGGTGTGATGTCGGCGCGCACGCCGAGCATGCGGCCTGAGAGCTGGTCCACCAGCTTGAACGTCTGCAGGTCCAGATCGCGGCCGGTGCCGGTCAGGAGGGATTCCACGTACTCGATCAACGGCGGCATCACGAGTTCGTAGCCGTGGACCGCAAAGAGGTCGAGAAGCCGCCGCCGCAGGAGTTCGATGCGTCGCGCCTCGTCCGGGAGAATGTCCTCGACGTTCTCGGGCAGGAGCCAGGTTCTCATTTAGGATCGAGGATCGAGGTTCAAGGATCGAGAACGGGGAGGAGAGAAAATGGCGCGGACAGCGGGGACCGCGGCAGGTTCCCTCCTCAACCCTCAATCCTGATTCCTCAATCCTGCCTCTTTCACTGTCGCACGATGAACAGGAGCAGCAGGCCGGCGAGCATCGCAGTGAGCCCGATGAAGCGCAGCTGGCCGTCGGTCATCTCGATCAGGCGCCGGAAGGTTTCCCGCCACAGTCCCGGCACCAGGAACGGCAGGATGCCTTCGATCACGAGCAGCAGGGCGATCGCCGTCAGCAGAGTCTTGCCCATGATCTCGAAATGGGGGTCAGGCTCGATTTATGAGTTCGGTTCGCGCGGCCAGGCCGGTCCATCGAGCCTGGCCTCATCTCGCCTGCGCCGCGCCCGCCGTCACGTCATTTGCCCGGCTTGCTGCCCGATTTGAAGTACTTGAAGAATTCGGAGTTCGGATCGAGCACCAGCACATCGCTCCTGTTCCTGAAGCTCGCCTTGTAGGCCTCCAGGCTGCGATAGAAAGCGTAAAACTCGGCGTTCTGCTCGTAGGCGCGGGCGTAAGTGGCGGTTGCCTTGGCGTCGCCTTCACCCTTGACCCGCTGCGCGTCACGATAAGCCTCCGCCAGGATCACTTCGCGCTGCTTGTCGGCATCGGCGCGTATCTTCTCGGACTCCGCGCTGCCGGTCGACCTCAACTCGTTCGCCACGCGTTTGCGTTCCGCGTCCATGCGCCGGTAAACGGACTCGCTCACCTCCTGCGGCAGGTCCACGCGCTTGAGCCGCACGTCGAGCACCTCGACGCCGATTTTCCCGGCGTCGTCGTTGGCGCGGGCGCGCATGAGTTCCATGATCTTGTCGCGCTCGCCGGAAACCACGTCGTGCACGGTGCGATTGCCGAACTCCGCGCGCAAACCGTCGTTGATGGTCTGCAGGAGCCGCGTCTGCGCCAGTGCTTCGTTGCCCTGCACGCTCACGTAATACTGGCGCACATCGGTGATGCGCCACTTCACGAACAGATCCACCAGCACGTTCTTCTTCTCCGAGGTGAGGAAGCGCTCCGGCTCGGCGGTGTCGATGGTCAGGATCCGCACATCGTAATAACGCACGTTGTCGAGCAGGGGCACCTTGAAATACAGCCCTGCCGCTTTCTTGATGCTGACGAATTCGCCGAAGCGGAACACGATCGCGTTCTGCCGCTGGTCGACGATAAACAGCGACAGCGACAGCACGACCAGTGCCGCGATGATGACCACCACTACGGTGCCGATGGTCTGCTTCATTGCCGTGACTCACGTTCGCGGCTGCGGAAGGCTTCGCGCGACCGGGCGGTGGAAGGTTCCGCAGGGGGAGGCGTCTCGACGGGCTTGGCCGTGACGTCCGCCCCCGTTCCCGTCATCTGCATGAGCTTGTCGAGCGGGAGGTAGAGCAGATTATTCCCGCCTTTCTGGTCGATCAGCACCTTGCTGGAGTTGCTCATGATCTGCTGCATCGCGTCCAAATAGAGCCGGTCGCGCGTGACCTGCGGCGCCTTGTTGTACTCGGCGACGACCTGGCGGAAGCGCGCCGCATCGCCCTCGGATTGCTCGATCACGCGCTGCCGGTAGCCCTCGGCCTCCTGCATGAGCCGCGCCGCCATCCCGCGCGCCTTCGGTATCACGTCGTTCGCGTAGGCCTGGCCTTCGTTCTTCTGCCGCTCGCGGTCCTGGCTCGCCTTGACCGCGTCGTCGAAAGCCGCCTGCACCTGCTCCGGCGGCTGCGCGTTCTGCATCGTCACCTTGCTGATGTTAATGCCGGTGCCGTAGCGGTCGAGGATCTCCTGCATCACCTTCTGCGCGCGCGCCGCGACTTCCGCGCGCCCCTCGTAGAGCACGAAATCCATGCTGCTCTTGCCCACTACCTCGCGGATCGAGGTCTCGGCAGCCTGCAACACGGAATCGTCCGGCGCGCGGCTGTTGAAGAGGTAATCATTGGGGCTCTTCAGGATGTACTGCACGGCGAACTGCACATCGACGATGTTTTCATCGTCGGTGAGCATGAGCGATTCCTTGAGCACCTTGCTCTTCACGTTGTTGCGGTAGCCGACCTCCACCGTGCGCACCTGGGCGACATTGACGATTTCGCGGGACTCGATCGGGTACGGCAGATGCCAGCGCAATCCGGCGGTGGTGGTTTCCGAGAACTTTCCAAAACGCAGCACCACGCCGCGCTGGCCCTCGTTCACGATATAGGTGCCGCTCATCAGCCACACCAGGAACACCAGGCCGATCAGCAGGCCGGCGCCACCGCCGAAATTCCGCGCACCGGGGGTCGGAGGCCCGCCCTCCCCGTCCCCGCCGTCACCACGGCGGCGGCCGAAGAGTCCGTCCAGTTTCTTGTTGAAGTTACGCCACAACTCGTCGAGGTCCGGCGGGCCCTGGTTGCCCCCCGGGCGCCGACCCCATTGCGGATCGTTGAGCGACATCAGTCTTCCGAGCATGCGCAAGGCGCGCTCCCTGACGGCGTCGCGAATCGACCGGACAGCATCAATCATGGAATGACCAGTTTCTACGCCGCGGCGGAATGAGGGAACGCGGTACGGTGCGCGGCAGCAGCCCCGTACTCTTCGAGCGCCAGTCGCACGAAATCGAGTCCCTGCCCCGATTGCGCACTGATCCAGACGCTCGCAATTTTACCACACTCGTCCCGCGCCACCCGCGGCGGAAGTCGTGTCAGATCGATCTTGTTGTACACCAGAATCTGGGGAATCGCCGCCGCGCCGATTGCGGCGAGGACTTCGTTAACGGCGTCGATCTGGGCATCCCGGTCGGCGGCGCTCGCGTCGACCACGTGCAGCAGCAGATCCGCATGCACGGTTTCTTCCAGGGTTGCGCGGAACGCAGCGATCAGCGTGTGCGGGAGCCGCCGGATGAACCCGACGGTATCCGACACCACCGCGGATCCGTTGCCCGCGACATGCACGCGTCGCGTCGTCGTATCGAGCGTCGCGAACAGCTGGTCGGCGGCGTAAGCGTCAGAGCGGCTCAAACGGTTGAAGAGCGTCGACTTCCCCGCGTTGGTATAGCCCACGATGCTCACCGACAGCAGCCTGGCGCGCCCGCGCGCACGGCGCTGGACCTCGCGCTGGCTGCGCACCTTGGCGAGCTTGTCCTTCAAGAGCTTGACGCGCTTCCCAAGCAGCCTGCGGTCGGTCTCGAGCTGGGTTTCGCCCGGCCCCCGCAACCCGATCCCGCCCTTTTGCCGCTCCAGATGGGTCCAGCCGCGCACCAGGCGCGTCGACAGATGTTCGAGCTGCGCCAGTTCCACCTGCAGCTTGCCTTCGTGGCTGCGCGCGCGCTGGGCGAAGATATCGAGAATCAAGCTGGTGCGCCCGATCACGCGGCAGTTCAGATGCCGCTCGAGATTGCGCTCCTGGACGGGGGTGAGCTCGTGGTTGAAGATCGCGACCGCCGCGCCATGCGCCGCCACCGCCGCGGCGATTTCGCCGACCTTGCCGCTGCCGGCGAACGTGGCGGGCTCGGGCCGCAACCGCCGCCCCTTGATCACGGCGCGAACGGCGACACCGGCGCCCGCCGCAAGCTGCTGCATCTCCGCGAGATTCTCGGCGTAGTCGGCCCCGCCCGCGTCGAGGCTGACCAGCACCGCGTCGGTGCCGCGGCCCGGACGGTCAAACATCAAGCATGAACCGCAACTGGATCAATCAGACGGCACTCGGATCGAGCTGGAAATTGACCGCCCGCGCCGGCACCACGGTCGAAATGGCGTGCTTGTAGACCATTTGCGTTACGGTGTTCTTGAGCAGGATCACGTACTGGTCGAAGGAGTCGATCTGCCCCTGCAACTTGATGCCGTTCACCAGGTAGATCGACACCGGGATATGCTCCTTGCGCAAAGTGTTCAGGAACGGGTCTTGTAGCAACTGCCCTTTGGTGCTCATGATACCCTCACGTTGTCGTTATTAAGGAATCCACTGTACTCGATTTTGTGCCGCTGCGCCATAGGGTTAGCGGGCCCTGCGGCGCTTGTGTCCGGCGTAGGGGTTGCGCCCGCTGCGCAACTCGATCCGCAGCGGCGTTCCCGTCAATTTGAAAGTGTCCCGGAAAAATCGTTCCAAATACCGGCAGTAGCCGTCCGACAGATGTTCCAGGGCGTTGCCGTGGATCACGATACGCGGCGGGTTGACACCCCCCTGGTGCGCGTAACGCGGCTTGGGTCGCACCATGCCGGCGCGCGGCGGAGCCTGCCGCACGACCGCGGCCTGCAGCGCGCGCGTCAACTTCGGGGTAGGCAGGCGCGCCATCGCCGACCCGTACGCGGCATCGACCGACCTCATGAGCGCGCGAAGTCCGCTGCCCTCAAGCGCTGAAACAAAATGAATGCGCGCAAAGTCCAGGAAATTGAGCTTGCGGGCAATCAGGCGCTTCACCTCGTCGCGCTCGGCTGCCGGCAGCCTTTCCCATTTGTTGACAGCGACCACCAGCGCCCGCCCCGCGTCCAGTATGAAGCTCGCCACATGGGCATCCTGCTCCGAAATCTCCTGTCGCGCGTCGAGAACCAGGACCGCCACGTTGGCATCCGCGATAGCCTGCATGGTCTTGATCACCGAGAACTTTTCGGTCGTTTCGGCGACCCGGCCGCGCCGCCGCAGGCCCGCGGTATCGATCAGCGTATAGCGTTTCTGCTCCCACTCGAACTCGACATGGATCGCATCGCGGGTGGTTCCCGGCTCGTCGAACACCAGCACGCGTTCCGCGCCAAGCAGCGCGTTGACCAGAGTCGACTTGCCGACGTTGGGACGCCCGACGACCGCAATCATGGGGTGATCGGCCGCCTCGGCGCGCGTTTCGTCCGCCTCCGGGAACGGCGCCAGCGCCAGTTCGACGAGGTCGGAGATGCCTTCGCCGTGCGCCGCCGAGATTGCAACGGGTTCGCCCACCCCCAAGGCGTGGAATTCCGCCGCCGCCACCGCCGGCTGCATACCTTCGGCCTTGTTGACCACCAGCAGCACCGTGCGCCCGCTCTCGCGCAGCTCCTGCGCGATTTCGCGATCCTGGACCGTCAATCCGCCGCGCGCATCGACCAGGAACAGGATCACGTCGGCTTCATCGATCGCCTCGCGCGTCTGCCGGGCCATTTCGACCACTATGCCCTGCCGCGCCACCGGTTCAAACCCTCCGGTGTCGACGACCAGGAAGGATTTCCCGCCGACGCGTCCTTCACCATAGTTGCGGTCACGGGTGCTGCCGGGCACGTCCACGACGATGGCGTCCCGGCTGCGCGTCAGGCGGTTGAAGAGCGTGGACTTGCCGACGTTCGGCCGCCCGACGATCACAATAGTTGGTTTCATCGAGGGATGAGGGATGAGGGATGAGGGATGAGGATGACCCAAAGCGTCGTTTGCGGAGAAGCTCGCTTCCTCATCCCTCCGCCCTCCGCTCTCATCCCTTCGCGATCACTGCACGGTGATCGCGAAGATCCCGCCGTTGCGAGTCTGCACCGCGAAGCTGGACAGGTCCAGTGCCACCGGTGCGCTCATGATGGGACTGCCGTCGGTCGCGATGCGCCCGGCGAACGACCCGTCGTCGCGCTGCAGAAAGTGCACGTAGCCCTCGAAATCCCCGACCACCACGAAGCGCCCGAACACGAGCGAGCCGCTGACGCTGCGCCCCGCAAGCCGGTCCTGCTTCCACAGGCTTGCGCCATTGGTCTTGTCCAGGGCCACGATGGCATTGTTGTCGTCCGTCACGTAAAAGTTGCGTCCATCGGTCGACATGCCCTTCAGGCTGGACAGCCCCCGTGCCCAGATCCCGCTGCCGTTTTTCGCATCGAAGCAGGCGACGCGTCCCTGGAAGGCAACGGCGCATGCGCGCTGATCATCCACCAGCGGCAGACTGGCGACATCCGAGACGCGTTCAAGCTCGGTCGTCCCGCGCGGCAGCGCGACCGTCGCCTCCCAGGCGACGTTGCCGCCGGCGAGCCCGATGGCAGCAAGGCGGCCGCCCGGAAATCCCGCGAACACCATGCCGCCCTGGAGTGTGACACCCGCGTGACTGCGCACCGACAAGGCCGGCGTCGCTCGTTGATAAAGCCATCTGCGCTTGCCGTCAGCGGCATTGAGGCCGTAAATCCGGCCGTCGCCGGCGCGCGCCACCACCACGCCCTCCGCGACCCGCGGCGGCGCCAGAACTTCGCCGGAAAGTTGCACCTTCCACAGTAACTTCCCGCTCGTGTCGAATGCCAGCACCTCCCCTTTGGCCGTGCCGACCAGCACCATGGACGCGCCCGCTCCCACCCCGCCGGAGACGCGCTGTCCGATATCGAGGCGCATGACGTCCCGTCCGGTGGTGGCATCAAAACCCGTGAGTTGCCCGCCGGCGCCGAGCGCGTAGACGACGCTGCCGGCAGCGCCCGGCGAAAACACGTTCCGGTCAGCGCTGCCGACATTGCCCTGCCACAGCACCTTCGGCGTAATCGACGGCCGCAGCGCCGGCAGTTCCGCGGGCTTCTGTTTCGGTTGCGGGCCAAAAAAACGGTCGTAGGTATTCCCTACCGTCTGGCAGCCCGACAGGAATGCTGTAAGCAGCGCCGGAGCGAGAAGCCCAGCCAGTCTTCGCCTCACTTCGCGTCCCCCAGGGCGTCGAGTTTCGCCTGCAGCAGCGCGCGGTACGGGCTCTGTGCGTCGCTCCTGTCAAATGCAAGCTGATAGACGGCGCGCGCTTCCGCGGGTTTCCCCTGCGCCACCAGGATGTCGCCTTTGAGGTCTGCATACAGTCCCGCGAAAGCTTCTGCCGGTTTGCCCTCCAGCAGCGCCAGCGCCTCCGCATGGTTCTTCTCGTCGAGCAGCACCGTCGCAAGCCGCAGACGCGCCAGATGGACAAACTCCTCCTCGCGGGTGTTGTCGATCACCCACTTCAAATGAGTCTTGGCGCCCGCCAGGTCGCCCGTTTCCACGCCCGCGAGCGCCGCGCTGAAGGCGGCGAGCGACGCATACGCCGTGCTCCGATACCCGCTTTCGATCTGCGTGGCGATGTCGCGTACCCGCTTATGATCCTTGGCGAATGCCGCCTCCTCCATCTGCTGGAACAGCGTGGACGCGGAAAGCGCTTGCTGCTGTTGGTAGTAAGACCAACCCAGAAACCCCAGCACCGTGACGAGACATGCAATCACCACGATGATCACCATCGTGCCGTACTCGGTCCACCACGCCTTGAGCTTTGCTATCTCTTCCTGTTCCTGCAGGTCGTACGCCATCTCAATTCCTCAAATTCGTGACCAGTGAACCGTGATCCGTGAGCCGACAAGGGTGGAATCACAGGTGCGTGATCCGTGACTCGTGATCCGACGAGGGCAAGATCGTCCTTGTCGATTCACGGATCACGGCTCACGCCTTCCTTTATCAGGTCCGTGGCTTCCGCGACCGAGACCCGCATCTGCTCCGCGAGTTCGCGCAGCGGCTTGAGGCTCACGTCGCCCGCCGCCGCTTCGTCGTCGCCGACGATGATCGCGAACCGGGCGCCGCTCGCATCCGCCTTCTTCATCTGCGACTTGAAACTGCCGCCTCCACAGTTCAACAGCACCGCGACGCGCGCATCGCGCAGGTTCTCGGCAACCCGCTCGGCGAACCGGTCCGCGAGTTCGCCCTGGTGCACGAGATAGACGTCCGGCGCCCGCGGCGCCGGCAGGCCGCCGCCGTGCTGCATGAGCGCAAGCAGCCGCTCCACGCCCATCGCGAATCCGCACGCCGGCGTCGGCTTGCCACCGATCTGCTCCACGAGTCCGTCGTAGCGCCCGCCCGCGCACACCGTGCCCTGCGCGCCGAGACGATCCGTCACCCACTCGAACACGGTGCCGTTGTAGTAGTCGAGCCCGCGCACGAGCCGCGGGTTGATCTCGTGTGTGACGCCGGCCGCGTGCAGGCTTGCCTGCAGCGCCTCGAAATGCCGCAGCGATGCCTCATCCAGGTCGTCGCTCATCCGCGGCGCCTCGCGGATCAACTCCTGCATCTGCGGAAGCTTGCTGTCGAGCACGCGCAGCGGGTTGGCGTGCAGGCGCCGCTTCGAATCCTCATCGAGCGCGCTGTGGTGCTGCTCGAGAAACTTCACCAGCCGGGCCCGATAACGCGCCCGCGCATCGCTGCTGCCAAGACTGTTCAATTCGAGCCGGATGCCGTCGAGCCCGAGTTCGCGCCACAGCCGCGCGCACATCACGACCTGCTCGGCGTCGATGTCCGGCCCGGCGAAACCCAGCGCTTCCACCCCGACCTGGTAAAACTGGCGATAGCGCCCTTTCTGCGGCCGCTCGTGCCGGAACATGGGTCCCCAGTACCACAGGCGCTGCGCGCCGCCGTAGAGCAGATTGTGCTCGATCACCGCCCGTACGCACGAGGCGGTTCCCTCCGGACGCAGCGCCAGGCTTTCCTGGTTCAACTGGTCGACGAAGGTGTACATCTCCTTCTCGACGATATCCGTCACCTCGCCGATGGAACGAACGAAGAGCTCGGTGCGTTCCAGTATCGGCATGCGGATGCCGCGATAGCCGTAACCGTGCAGCCACGCGCGCACCGTGTCCTCGAAGCACTCCCACCGGTGCACTTCGTCCGGCAGGACATCGTTCATCCCGCGCACTGCCTGTATTTGCCTGGAAGACATGGTGGATCGTGACTGGTACTGTGTGACTGGCGGATCCTGTGTGACTGGTGGATCGTGACCGGTACGGCGTGAATGACTCAGAACGTAGGTTGGGGTGAGCAGCGCGAACCCCAACACGACGGCCGTTGGGCATCGGCACAAGTGCCTCAGCCCAACCTACGCGCTGCCACGCTCTACCCGTCACGCATCATCAGTCACACCTTATCAGTCACGCTTTATCGATTAGTCACGGATCACCGAAATCTCAGGCGTGCGCGGCGTCCTTCGCCCGCGGTTCGCCCGGCGTCCGCGCCGCTTCGGAATAGTGCTCGATTACGTACTGCTCGACGATCCTCTGGAATTCACCGGCGATGTCATTGCCCTTCAGGGTCACGGTCTTGACGCCATCCACGTACACCGGCGCGACGGGCGTCTCCCCCGATCCGGGCAGGCTGATCCCGATGTTCGCGTGCTTGCTCTCGCCCGGCCCATTCACGACGCATCCCATCACTGCCACGTGCATAGTTTCGACGCCGCGGTAGCGCTCGCGCCACACCGGCATCTGCGCCCTGAGATAGCCCTGGATGCGATCGGCGAGTTCCTGAAAGAAGGTGCTCGTCGTGCGCCCGCAGCCGGGGCACGCGATCACCAGCGGCGCGAACGCGCGCAGGCCCATCGTCTGCAGCATCTCCTGCGCCACGATGACCTCGCGGCTACGGTCGCCGCCCGGCTCCGGCGTCAGCGAAACCCGTATGGTGTCGCCGATGCCTTCCTGCAGCAGCACCGCCATCGCGGCCGTCGAAGCGACGATGCCCTTGGATCCCATGCCGGCCTCGGTGAGACCCAGATGCAGGGCGTAATCGCAGCACGACGCAAGTTCACGGTAGACCGCGATCAGATCCTGCACCCCGCTCACCTTGCACGACAACACGATCCGCTCGCGCGCGAGTCCCAAGCCTTCAGCCTGGCGCGCGCTGTCGAGTGCCGAGGCGACCAGCGCTTTGCGCGTGACCACCGCTGCCGCGGCCGGTTCCGCGAGCCGCGCATTCTCATCCATCATGCGCGCCAGCAGCTCCGGATCGAGGCTGCCCCAGTTGACGCCGATACGCACCGGCTTCCCGTAGCGGCACGCGAACTCGATCATCGTCGCAAACTGGTCCTCGCGCTTCGCGCCGCGACCGACGTTGCCCGGATTGATGCGCAGCTTCGCCAGCGCCTGCGCGCACGCCGGGTGCTGGGTGAGCAGCCGGTGGCCGTTGAAGTGAAAATCCCCTACCAGCGGCACATTGACGCCCATCCGGTCCAGCCGCTCCCGGAGGCGCGGCACCTGTGCCGCCGCTTCCGCATTGTTGACCGTCACGCGCACGATCTCCGAACCCGCGCGCGCAAGCTGCGCCGCCTGTTCGACCGTCGCGGCGAGATCCGCGGTGTCGGTGTTGGTCATCGACTGCACGACGATCGGGGCGCCGCCGCCGATCACGACCGTTCCGACCCGGACGGCGCGGCTTGCGCGCCGCGGCGCAGGGCCATGTGTGGGGAGACAGTTCATTCGAGCGTCAGCCGTGCGACATCGTACTTGGTGTGGGGAGCGAGATCGACCGCGCGGTCATTATAGGTCAGCCGTACGCCGCGCGCGTTGCCGATGACGACGACGAGCGGCGGCCTCCCTTTCACCCGCTGCTCGCTCCCGCTGCGACTCAGTTGGGAGAAGATCGTCCTGCCGCTATGGTCGCGGATTTCGACCCACGAATCGCGTTCGAAGTTCATCCGGATCTCCGCTTCAGCGGGCGCGGGCGCGGCGGCATCCCGCGCGCCGGACGCCGCCACGATGGGTCCTGACGCAGGACTCGACGCATCTGTCTCGGATCGCGCCGCCGGATCGCGCCCTTCTCCTTCCTGGCCCGCCGCCATGGGAGTCGGGGGTGGTGTCGAGTCCTTGAGCGGCGGAGCCACCGGAACCGGAATCGTCACACTACCCCTGGATACGGGCGGGCCCGGCTGGGACGGCTCAACGAGCAGGAATTCGTACACGGCCAGGGCGACGATCACGATCACGGCGGCGAAGGCATACCACGGCCAGCGCGCCCTCCTCCCCGCGGGGAGGGGCTCGCCGCGAACCACTCCTGCTGCGTGCAGTTCCCGCTCCGGGGCGGCCGCCGGCGCGAGGTCGCGCAGCAACGGCTCCGGGTCCAGCTTGAGCAGGCGCGCGTAGTTGCGGATGAAGCCGCGGACGAACACCGGCCCCGGAAGCCGTTCGAACGCGCTCGCCTCCAATGCCTCCACCTGCGCGACCGACAGCCGCAACTGCCGCGCCACCTCACCAATGCCAAGGTGCTGCGCGGTGCGCGCGGCCCGCAAGGCCACTCCGGGCGCCGTGGGATTCTCGCGCGCGCCCGAGTTCTCACTGTCCGTCATTCGTACTGGCCGGCGAGCAACGCACGGGTTTCCGCGGAATCCGGAAACTTGTTGCGCAGTTGCAGCGCGTAACTGTCCTCCGAGCTGCGGTCGCCGAGCTTGCGCTCGATGCGCAGGCCCAGCCACAGCACATCG